>Ga0209347_1002985_pt1 | contig 20868 bp, 11 predicted proteins | sample AutmiccommuBRH23_FD_187382 | JGI IMG/M metagenome (GOLD analysis project Ga0209347, IMG submission 187382) | Deep subsurface microbial communities from Mt. Terri, Switzerland - Autotrophic microbial communities BRH/23 (SPAdes) (version 2) | ecosystem: Environmental > Aquatic > Deep subsurface >...
TTGCATGGCGAGGGCGAAACGTGTACGAAATGAGAAGGAACACTGGCTGGTTTTGACCCGATCCCCGGTGGCTGGGTTTAACCCGATCCGTGACAACCGTCGAATCGTTCTGGTGTCTCCTGGAACTGAACCCCTTCGCCGTGCAGTTCCGCTACGAGCTGCCTGGCGAGGATTTCGCGAATTTCGAGCCGCTGGCTCTCGTGGCTCGACAACTCTTGACCCACATCCAGTCCCTTCTCGCCGCCTGACGAGGTTCTGCCCCCGCCAGCCGCCCGCTCCCACGCTTCAACGCTTCTACGCTTCCACGCAGCCCCTGGCCGCTCCCCCCAGCAGAATCATTCCGAAAACAAGACGCGACCCCACAACCTCTCTTCCCTCGCCCGCATCGTCAACCGAATAATTCCACAATTCAAGATGTGACCCCGCTTCCGGCCCGCTTCTCGGCGTATGATGCGATACGCTGGGGTCCCTCTTCGGGTCACGAGGCACGGGCCACGGGCCACAAACTGCGGCTCCGCCGCTCCCCCCGCCCGGAGAATGCGCCTGATGCCTTCTGTTCCTCAGTCCTCATCCATGAAATCGCGCCTCTTCTCGCGTTCAATCATTGCACGAAGCCATTCGATGTGCCCCTCCAAGAGTTGCTTGTGTTTCAGCAACTCAGCCGAATCGACGAGGGGAAGAAGAGACTCAAAATAGTCGACACCTTTCTGATACGTCGGCACGGCGCTGCCAGACCAACAAGCATGGTCTGGTTCGAGCCGCAACTGCTTGAATACCTCGAAACTTTTGTTCACGCCGAGGAAATGAGCTATGAGGGGCCTTGCCCTATCGGGCCCAAGCTCAGCCACCAATCCGAACAGAAAACGCATGAACTCGATCTCATCGTTGCGACGAATAATCAGGTCTCTGAGGACCTCATCCTGCCTGTCCGCCACTAGAGGCTCCGTCTTGGCGCTGTCGTCCCCTTTGATGAAGGCCCTCAAATAGCCATGGTGGTACGCCCCACGACGCCTCTCGCAGTCATACATGTGTTCGACCAATCGGGTCCCGAGCGTTTTGTAGTCATCTCGCCTCCATAAGAACCTGTAGTCACGAGTGTCGTCATATGAACTCGGGTGTTTGGACGCTCGGTACCGCGCGTCTATATACTCCTCCAGAAACTCGGGCGAGACATCGAGAATCCGGGAGAAGGACTCCCCATCAAAGTCATCATGGCCTTTTGTCGCCGAGACGGCGATGTAGGCTTGCTTCAATAACCCAAGGTCACCTGCAAAGACCTCGATAAGCCTCTTGTTCACCTCCCCATAAGGATTGAACAGCATGGAAAGACCATAGACACACCTGGATTCGCGCGCGCTCCTCTCCAGAATAATCTTCGTCACTCCTGGGAAGATCTCGGCATCGACGCTTCGATACCTTAAGAGAAAGCCAACCCTCCACGGAATGGCCTGTGGATCCGCGTCCTCATAGAAGCGGAGGACGCGCTGCACATAGTCTGGCGTGATATGCTCGGCCTCCAGACACTGAAATAGCTCGCCCATCCATCCCGTGTTCGCATATCCATGTTTCACAAGCAACTCATAGGTCATGTCAGGTCCCCCGTGCTTCAGAAGGCTCCGTACGAGGATGGACGGCTCCAGGGCCAATGGATCGTGTGCGCGAAGGTAATGCTCCAGTACGCGGGCGTACAGTGTGAAGTCACGATCTGCAATCGCGTTGATAACCACTGCAAGGCTGATTTTGAGCACCCCGTCCCTATGCCTTCTCTCAGCAACCTTCCTGATCTCCTGACATCGCTGAATGAGCCGATTGTAGTCAGAATAGGTATAGCCCGCAAAGGACTTCGACAAACGTTGTCTCTTCATTTCCCAGAACTCATCATACCCGAGGGCAACTCCATCTCTCGGGTGATACTCCTCCATCAGCAACTCGCCGATACGCCAAGTCTCGTTCTGGAAGCTGTCGCGCAAACGTGGGTCGAATGACACATTGCACTCCTGCAGAAAGGTCAAGTACTCCTGAACGGCCACATTGTGGAAGTACATGCCGGGATCCAAAGTGGAGTCGATGAACGAAAGGACTCTCGGCGCATCATCCGCGACCAACTCATGAGATGCTCTGTACGATGAGTACCTCTGCTTTTCGATAAGGGCAATGACTTCTTCACGGAGGACAGGACATTTGTATAGGGAAAAGATTCCTTCCCACAAGCAGCGACGGATGGTCTTGACCTCATCTGTCGCGGGCACAATGAATTTTGTCATCGTGAAGCTTTTTGAAGTCGACGAGACAATAGGAGAGAAATACGTCTTAAGGTACTCTTCGGCGATCTTCAGAAATATCCTCGCCAACAACTCCTCTCCCGTCTGGGTCCGATCCCACAGCACATCCACAACCGCCTGTTGCACCTGCCAGCCATACATAGCATCATCGTGGCGGAAGCCATACGTCTCGATTATTGTATGAAGAACCTCCGGGACGATTGCCGGACGTCTTCTGGCGTAGTCAACCATCAGTCCAACTGCTATTCGAAGGTTGCTGTTGCTTGACCATCGGAAGACCTCAAGAAGACTCAGGATAGATGGGCCGCCGTGCGTGCCAGCAGGCGTGAAATGCACTTGGCTCAGAGGACACTCCTCTGGTTCCATTTCGTCAATCCACTCCTTCACACGTGCCAGGGTGTCGGTCTCTTTCACAAACCAAAATGAGTGCATGAGTTGAAGCAGGCCATCAGTATCGCCGTTTCTCTCGAATGTGGCCCAGCGCCGTTCCACGTGTGGACGCATAATCCCAACAATGGCCCTGTTATCGAACGCACTCAGGATCGGGTGAATGGCATCTCTGAGTTTGCCCTTGAGTGAGGGAAAGAAGGCTGCAAGCAGGGCTCCGAAATCAAGAACTCTATCCCGAAAGAAGGCCAGATAGAACAGGTATGTGCCCAGCACCTGATCGGATACTCGTACCACCTCATTTTCGTACATGTCCAGCATTTCAATCTCGTGAAGCCTGATTGCAGCCTTCCAGAAGTCATCATTAGAAACTCCGAATGCTGCTGTGACCTCGCGCATCAACTCGGTATTAGTCTTGTCAACATGTCGGAAGAAGGCAATGAGACCGGCAACCTTCAGTAAGGAGGGATCGCCCAGGCCCTGTCCTTCGATATCTCGCCTTATTGAGGCGTAGTACTCATCATACAGTGCGGTAACATCGGCGATGCTTTCAGGCCTATTCTCACGGCAGGCGATCAAGGCTGCCATTACGGCGAGACGCGCATTTCCGCGAGCTACGTGTGCTATTCGCTCAAGGTAATGCTCGTTTGTGATCCCATATTCCTCACTTATCAGTTGTCTGATCTCCTTGTCCTCGAAAGGCTTCAACTCAAGTTCCGTGGCTCCTCCACACGGGAGGGATTTCTCTGTGATCTTTGCAGCGGCATAATCGCGAACAGTGGCCACTACTTTGACGTCGACCTGCTCCGCTCCGGACTGCAGCAGTTGCACAATGTATTCGAACCGGCTTATACGGTTCGCATCATCGACGAGAATGACGTACTTGCCAGGTGAGGAGAAATGCACCCTTATGTCCTCAAACAAGTCCGGTCCCCGATTCAGAATACAGCAAATAGTATAGTCTGAATGCACCGCGACGAAACGAGAGCAACACTCCAGTGCGAAGCGAGATTTGCCTACTCCCGGGCGGCCGGTAATGATAACGAGTCTTCCTGCCTCAAGAGTACCGATCGCCAAAGCAATCTTTTCCTCTCTGAATCGGAATGTCGTGCTGAGCGGTGTAGCAAGCTTGTTCGCCTCGTATGTTCGTATGAAATCGTCTTGGCTGAGGATTTGCCCCGTGTCCACCTCGACACCCAGGAAGTCGCGCGCCAAGCCAGGGTACTTCTGATAGAGGTCATATGCGATTACGCTCAAGCCAACGACATCGAGCTTGACGCCAGCGGCTTGACATGCGTTCACAAGCGAATTGTGTTCTTCGCCAGTGAGCTGACCCGTGTGACAGAATACGATCTTCTCAATACTACCTGAGGGGATGCCTGACTTACTCTCATCCAGGCACTTGTTGAGGTCACCCCCGAGCTTGTCATACAGACCCTCCTGCTGAGTCGTGTATTCAGCAAAGACATATTTGCCGTTTGGAAGAGGAACAAACGTATCTGGTGTGCCTCGCCTGACCTTGTTTGATCCTACTACCGAACCAAGAGAATTGATCTGCTCGTACCCCTTCTTGTGGAGATACGCGTCGCACAGCTTCTGAAACGCACCACCGTCCATCTCCCGCAATCTGTTCTCGATCTGGTTTATTTTCGACATCGTTCAACTCTCGTGGGGGCAGTTCGGGGTGCAACCTGCGGCCAACATCGCGTGAAGCAAGATATGTGAAGCGTCGTGCGTCGAGAAGCCAGGTTACATCCGCATCTATCCATATCGAGCCTCGCAGGGCGGCTATCGGGCCGGCCCAACCTTTGGCCAAGGGCTATGGATCGTCGCTGGTCGCTCGTTATTCGTCTGCCCTCTGCGTGACCCTGCGACCTCTGCGGTTGATCCATCGTGGCCCGGGGCGGCGATTCTCGCCCCTCCTTGGCTTCTGGAAGACCATTATGGTGCGGCCGGAGCGGAATGTCAAGCCCGCGAAGCGGGCGTGGAAGCGTAAAAGCGTAGAAGCGTGGAAGCGTTGTCTAACCGCAGAGGACGCTGAGGTCGCAGGAGGACAAACCAGAGTCTTCTTGAGCCCGTCCGACCGTGCAACTCCCCTGTCGGAGCCGTTGAGGTCCGATAGTCGGCCTGGCTCATACGCAGGGGGTTCGCGCCGGGTCCGTCTGAACCTCCGGGAGCGTGCTTTGGCGGCCGGTTCGCGAAAATCGGAACAGTCTCTCGCGGCAAACGCCGACAAAGGCATTGTCCATGGCATTCGGCGAAGGTTCGGAGTCTGTGTGCGTCCACGCGGGTGGATCAGACGGCCGGACCTCAACCGTGTAGCATGAAGAGGAGGAGCCAGGTGAGTGCAAAATGGAAGAAGGACCTGAGCGCGGCCGCCGCCCCGCCGGAACCCGCTGGACAGTGCAGGCAATGTGGGACCTGTTGCGCGTTCATCAGCATTCCGCCGTTCCGAGAAGACGAATTGGATCACCTTCCGATCGACATTCAACAGGTTGTGGACTGGCACACGCAGCACGACGCCGCCCGTCCGAAGTCGCCGGTCCCCTGCTACTTCTACAACGTGGCGAATCGCACATGCCTGATCCACGCGCACAAGCCCCAGGCGTGCCGGGCCTTCGAGCCGGGCGCTCCGGCCTGTCGCAAGCAGAGGCACGATCTGCTCGGTCCGTTGAACCGCTACTATGACGCCGCCAGACAGTGGGCCCGACACTACACCCGCGTGGTCGTCCCCGGCGGCCGCATCCAGGAGATCGCCGAGTTCAGCATCGATGACGAGATCGTGGCAAGACCGCAGAGGCTCAGTCCGGTGCAACGGGCCGCACGGGCTCACGCGACAGGGATCGGCCTGCCGGACTGAAACGCACGGCGTTCTGCGGACCCGTGTCGAACTTCATGAACCCCGCCTGCCCCGTCCGCGGTGCGCTCGCAAGGGCGCCCCACGGACACCACGCTCCACGCACCCTGAGAGGTCGCGTCGATGCATCTCCCGTCCGGCATCGCCCTTGCCCGGTTTGCGGCAGACGGGGTTGTTTCCTATGCTTGTGATGGAGGACCGGCCGTCTTCGGCGGTCCCGGAATTCGTGACTTGTGAGGGGGACTGCCATGGCAGCCAAACGCGGCTTCACCCTGGTGGAGTTGATGATCGTTGTCTCGTTGTTGGGAATCCTGGCGGCCCTGGTGATCCCACAGTTCGGCTCCAACACCGCCGAGGCCAAAACCTCGGCGTTGAGCTCGAATCTGGCGGCCATTCGCAAGCAGATCGAGTTGTACCGATACCATCACCAGGACCTTCTGCCGGCTGCCGTGGGGGACAGCGGCGCTGACTTCATCCAGCGAATGACGGGAAAAACCGATGCAACGGGCGCTCCGGGCGTGGCGTTCGGCCCGTACTTTCTGCGAGTGCCCGTCAATCCGTTCAACGACCGGGGCAGCGTCCGGATCGGGGGCGCTGCGGCCGGGGCGAACACCGACGGCTGGCGATTCGATCCCGCAACCGGGCAGTTCCAGGCGGATGACAACCTCGACCTCGACGGCGATGGAACGCCCGATCACACGATGCTTTGACCGCCCTGGCCGGATCAATCGCCGTCCCGAGCGGTTCGCGACGGCTTCCCGCGACTCCAATCCCCGGGTTGTGCCCGCACCATGACACGACACATTGCCCGGCGGTTTGGCATCGGGTCGGGAGTTTCGTATACTTTGTGTGGACGGCGACGGCAATCGGGGGCGCCTGTCCATCTCATCAGCAACGGCTCGGAGAGAAACGATGAAAGCACGCGGCGGTTTCTCGCTTATCGGTATCGTCATTGCGACAGTGGTGTTGTGCCTGTTGGCCACGGTGATGGGGCCGCAGTTGGGCTCGGCCGCCTCGGACGCACGGATCGCGAGCCTGTGCGAGAATCTCCAGAACGTCCGGCGTCACATCGAGGTCTACCGCCGTCAGCACGAGGACCGGCTGCCGGCCTCGGCGGGCGAGAGCGGCGAGGATTTCGTGCGGCGGATGACCGGTGACGGCCCGGCGGGCGAAGGCTCCACGCTGCGACTGGAGCGGATGCCCGCCAATCCCTACAATCGCCTGGACACCGTGCGGGTCGGCCAGGCCCCGGCCGGAGCGGGCACTCACGGCTGGCGATTCGATCCCGCCACGGGGGACTTTCGGGCCGACGACAGTTGCGACGCCGACGGCGATGGGCTGCTCGAGCACATCAGCCTGTAGCCGCTGCCCCCGGCATTGTCACAGTTTCCCAACAAGTCATAGCATTCCTGATTCCCTTCGAGGATTATCCCTATCGACCCTCAGGCCCTTGCGTGGAATAAAGGGCGTGAGTTCAGGGTCGCCGGGACCGGTTCGTCCCGGAGAAGATCCCGGCCGGACGGGTCCGCCGGATTCGTTGTGACGATTTCTATGGAGGGAAACATCATGACCAGGCAGATGATCATTGTTCTCGCGGGACTGTTCCTGATGTCCGGCCTTGCGGCCGCCGAGGTGGTTGCCCTGGCGCCGAGCCAGGACGTCACTCTGTACGAGGACTCCGCGGGGGCCCCGGGGACAGGACCCGGCAACGGGTTGTTCGTCGGACCAAACGCCGAGGGAGGCTTCGCTCGTCGCGCGGTGCTGGCCTTCGATCTGATCGGCCGCATCCCACCGGGCTCGCAGATCCATAGCGCGGTCCTGACCCTGCACATGGCGAAAGCAGGCACCGAGTCACAGATTGTCTACCTGCACCGGATGCTGGCTCCGTGGGGGGAAAGCCCCTCCCCAGCCACCTGGATACAGAACTTCCCTCCCGATCGCGCCTGGGCCCAGCCGGGCGGCGACTACGATCCCGCGGTCAGCACCGCCTGCGAGGTCAACGACGTGGGATTCTATACCTGGGGTCCCGTCGCCCGCATGACCCAGGACGTTCAACAATGGGTGGACAATCCCGCCTCCAACTTCGGCTGGATCCTGATCGGACAGGAACCCGCCCCAGAGATCGGCAAGCGATTCAACTCCCGCGAGTGTGCGGACACCCTGCATCGGCCCACGCTGACGATCCACTTCACCCGTCTGGCCGGCTACCTGCCGCCTGTCGAGGGCGATCTCAACGGCGACCGTCAGGTGGACTTCCAGGACATCTCGCTGATGGCGAGCCAATGGCTGGCCGGCGCGGACGAGCCCGCCCCCATCGGCGCCATCGCCATCACCGGCGTGGGCGGGTTCACCTTCGATCTGAATCAGGTCCAAACCCTCCGGCCGGACATCTTCCAGCCGGGGCGTTTTTCCGCGTTCGACGTCCTGGTCCATCTCGACGAGAACGGTCTGATCGACATGGCCTACCACTTTGACGAGACCATGGACACGCACGTGATCGATTCGATCAACGGAATCGAGAACTGGTGGTATCGGGCCCATTATAGCGGCGGAAAGCTCATCGACCTGGTCACCCGCATGGACCTGTACCCCTGCAAGGACAAGATGGAGATCAGCATCGAGACGATCGACAAGGCCAGGCTCGACCAGATCTACGCCTCCTTCGCCAGCGAGGTCGCACGCAAGGCCGCCGACGGCGGGCAGATCGTCATCCCGGAAGTGACCATCCTCGGCAACACCTTTCAACACACCTTCACGGACGTCGTCGTGCGGCCCCACAATCTGCGGCTCGACACCTTCCGCGAGGGCGTGGTTACCGCGATGGACGTGGTCCTCACACTTGCCGACGAGGGCAGGCTCACGTGCGACCTTCGGTGGTACGACTCGATCGGCGCCGCCCGCGTGGTGCGGAGTTTCTACCTCAAGAGGATCGATGCCGACGCCGGCACCGAGAGGTCCGGGTTCCAGTACGAGACCGGCGCCGACAAGTCCTTCGGCAAGGCCAATCGCATCTCGATGCCCTCGGACTGGCGGGTCCTCGTCTCGCCGATCTACATGCAGTGGGATTGGGTCAGCCTGGAGTAGGGGCGACGGCCATTCCTCGTAACGGCTCACAGTTCACACAGGTTATCCGCCAGGCTGTCGCAGTCGGTCTCTTTACGTTATTCCACCAACCATAATCGGGTTTGTCCCGCGTTGTTGAGGTCAACCCATCCGCAAGGCACAGCCGGAGTTGCCGGAAGGTCCATCTCAGGGGCCCTGCCCCAGGGGAGGTCTCAGGACCTCCGCACGAGACAACATCATCGGCGCGTGATGCTGCGGACGGGCCGATCTCAAGAACTTGGGACGAACACAACGAGTCTGTCCGTGCCAACCGGCGAAGGCAGTGCTTCTCACAAACCCTCTTACCGTTCTTCTCTGTGATCTCTGTGCCCTCTGTGGCCAAAAAATCGTTCCCATCTCTTCCTCCGTCGCATGCCGGGAGAATCGGTCACACCCATGAGAAAAGGGCTGCGAGGAACGCTCACAGCCCTTCTTCGAATTCATGGTCATAACTGTCGGCAGGTTTATTGCGAGCCGGTCACGCGGAAATCATCGAGGTAGAACCTGCCGGCGCCGCCGGGCGTCGGGGCGTCGCGGTCGCCGACGCCGATGTATACCTTCACGATGCGGGCGGCGTTGACGCCGGTGAACTGGCTCAGGGGGATTCTCCACTCGCTCCACTTGGCGGCGGTGAGAATCGCAGGATCGGAATGGGCCACCACGGCCAGTCTGCCCGCGCTGTCCTCCAGAGCCATGTACAGGCGGTCCGCCCCGTTGTCTGTCCGGCCCCGGACGTACAGCGTCAGGGTGTCCATGCCGTTGACGGTCCAGTCCTGCGGCTTGTCCCAGGTCCGATCGCCCTCGGAATAGTGCGGCGACATCACGTTGTTGTAGTCGATGGGCATCGACTGGCGGCCCGTGTGGACGATGGTCTGCTCGGCGAACGGAGCATCGAGATTGCCGAAGATGGAGCCGTTGTCGCCGGTGGTGTAGTCATCGACCCAAGTCTCGTAGATGCGACGGCCTGGGTCGTCGGTATAGGCCTCGAAGTCGTCGATGACGAGGAATGCCGCCGTCGTGAAGCTCCAGACCTGGCCCGTCCACCGGCCGTCCGCATCGGCGTCGTTGACCTCGTCGATCCGCCAGAAATAGCTCTTGCCCCATTCCAGAACACCCGGATCGAACGTCGTCTCGGCCGGCGGCTGGCGACCCTGGTAGACGCTGCTGCCCATATCGCCCGCGGCCACCGCCTCGGCGGAATCGCCGAAGTACACATCGTGACCGGCGGCCTTGTCGCCGGGGCTCCAGTGGAGAATCGCCGTCTGAGTGACGTCCGCCTGGCCGTTGCCCGGGCTGGGGCGATTGGCCCGCAGGGGAAGCTGCAGGGCGCCCGACGGGATCACCATCCGATCGCCGAACGGATCGATCCATTCCAGCCGGGCCAGACTGTTGGCGTTGGTCTTGTTCCACTCCATGACAAGCGAGTAGACGCTGCCCGCGGTCAACGGGATACCTTTGGTCGTGTATTCCGGGATCGTCCCGTCATTGGGCCAGCGGTTGATCAGAGGCCGGCCGTCGAGCCAGAGCCGGCCGCTGTTGTTAATGTTGATGACGAAGCGATACTCCCCGCTGAAGGCGACCTGAAGTTCCGCGGACCACCGCGCCGAGTAGTTGTTCACGGGGACTCCCGCGGCGGGCGAGTTCACGCCTTCCGTCGTGCCCTCGGGCCAGATGAAGTCGATTCGGGGCTCGGTCCGGACGACGACCGGGTCTCCGGCCACGTCGGGATTGTTGAAATACTCGGCCTTGACGCCGTCGTGGGGTCCGCCCGAAGTCGAGAACGTCCAGACGCCGCCCTGGTGGATCTCGTCGGTCGTGGAGAGCTCGTCAATCCGCCAGTAGTAGATCGTATCGCTCTCCAGAATCGTGGGCAGGTAGGTGTCCAGGGGCTGTTGGCCGATGAACACGCTCGCATCCCCAGCCTCTACGGCCGCCGCGTCGGTGCCGAAGTACACGTTGTGCATCAGGGCATCTGTGCCGGATTGCCAGGTGAGCGTGACGTTCGCGGGATCGAGCCATTTGGCGCCATCGCGAGGCTTCGGATCGTAAGCGGTGGGCGAAGCGGCGGTGAAACTCCAGACCTTGCCCACCGTCTTGACGCCGCCGGCCGTGACCTCGTCCACTCGCCAGTAGTACGTCTGGCCGGGAGCCAGCCCGCTCTGGTGCCAGTAGTTGACGGTCGTGCGGGGTCCCTGGAAATCGGCCTCGGTCAGATTCGGGTCCGTGCCCAGATACAACTCATGCCGCACGGCGTCCTCCCCGGCGGTCCACGTCAGGATCGGCAAGGAGACGCCCCGGGCGCCATCGGCGGGCTGAGGCGCCTGGGCCACGGCGAACGAGGGGACATCCCCCAGGAACAGATCCATCACCTGTGAGGCCGACAGATCGCGGTTGTAGATCCGGACCTCGTCGATGCCGCCCTCGAAGTTGTCGATCGCATTCGACGGGTTTTTGCCGATCAGCACCGGGTGCTGGTTGCGGGCGATGGCCCCCGCGTACACGAGGTCGCCCTCGAACTTGCCGTCCACGTAGGTCTTGAGGATCTTGCCGTCGTAGGTGCCGACCACGTGGCGCCACTCGTCGTTGAAGGAACTGTCGATCGAGATCCGTGTGGCCCGCCAGCCGCCGGCGTGAAAGACCCAGAAGATCAGCAGATTGGTTCGGTGTTTGATCCCGTAGGCGTCCCACTTGGAAACGTAGTGGTTCTGCTCGCCCAACTGCTCGCCGGAATCGCCGGCGTCCACGGTCTTGACCCAGGCCGAGACCGTCACCTTCTCGGTGAGGTTGAGGCTTTCCTTGTTGCCGCAGTCGACGTAATCGGTGCTGCCGTTCAGTTGCAGGGCGCCGCCCAGATAGCCCTGGATCCACAAAGGCGAGCCGTTGATCGTGCCGTCGTTGCCGCTGCCGCTCAGATCGTGGACGACCGTGCCCTGTCCTTCGTCGAACGACCAGTACCCCACCAGCGAGCCCGCCCTGCCGGCCCCGGCAACCGCCAGGAGAAGGATACACGACAACGCTTTTGTGAATTGCCTCTCGATCATGATGCGCCTCTCCTCAAATCCGTGTCACCCTCGACATTGCGTCACAGTCCACACGCAGACGCTACGCTGCATCTGTGACCTCCCATCCTATCAGATTCCCCCTCCGGGGGCCACAAGTATCCCAGCCGTTTCTCTGCTGAGGGGGGGCCGGCCGCTCCTTTACTGGGGACGGGAGTCCCTGCGGGCGACAAGGTCCAGGACGAAGGCCAGCTCGGGATCCGCAGAGCCCGCGAAGGGGTCGAGACAATCGGCGGCGATCGGAACGTCCGGCACCGAGCCTCGCGTGGCGTCGTCGGGCGCGGGGATCGGGGCGTGGAACCGCTTCATCGAGACGCCGAAGCGCAGGTTGCTGTTGGGCATGTGGAAGCTGGGGCAGTCGCCGAAGCACAGGCGGACGCCGCCGGTCTCCTCGCCGACGAGCGTGCCGAGATGGTAGTCCTTGACCACGTGGGCAAAGCCCGAGGCGGTGGAGAACGTGCGCGGCCCGACGATCACGTAGAGAGAGCCGTCGAATCGGTGTTCCACGTCACAGGGACGCCGCCACGACGACTTTCCACTGACGACGCGGCCCGGGACCAGGCCGGCGAGTGGATCGAGCACTCCCAGTCGCTCGGCCGAACGAAGCGGCTTGGAGACCTTGACTTCGACGCGGGAGAAGAAACGATAGCGTTCGCTCGTGAGATAATCGAGGATGTACTCGGCCGCTCTCGAATTGCCGCCGCCGTTGAAACGCAGGTCGATGACGAGATTCCGGGCTTTGTGCTCGCGGACGTCCTTGAACACGGCGTCCACGGACTCCCTCGCGGCGTCCGAGACATGGAAGCCGTCGAATCGCCAGTAGCAGGTCCGGCCGTCGTGGAGGAACTCGTGACGTCCCGCGGGACGGGCATCCCGGACCTCGGGCAACTCCCGTCTGTATCTCTCGTGGGGGATCAGGGGCGACTTGACAGTCTCCGGCTCGTCACCGTCCCGGCCGATGGTGACAGCCATCTCCGGCCCTTGCACGGGTCGAGTCAAAACCCAGTAGACCTCCTGGCGGTCGAGAAAATTCGCGATCTGGAACTCCTGTCGCTCGCCGGAGAGGTGCGCCAGAACCGCCGCCATCGCCTCGGCGAACGGCTTGCCGTTGATTTCGAGCAGGCGGGCGCCGTTGAGGCGTTCGAGCCCGGGAATCGCGCGGTCGATCACGACCTCTCCGGCCTGCCACTTGAGCCGAAACGGAGGCATGCAGGCCGGAACATCGCCCGCTTCCCACAGGTCCGCGGTCAACCAGCAGGAGGTGTGTCCGTCACCAAGGCTCGCGGCCGCCTTCGCCGCGGTCGTGGCCAGGACCGCCCGCGGGACGCGACCCTTGTCCCGTGCGGCCGCCGCCAGAGCGGCCCGGGAGTCCTCCTTCAACTGCCGGTACCGGTCCTTCGACAGGTTCGCCAACACATTCGGGTGGACCTGCTCGATGGTCTTGAAGAGGAACTCCAGGTCCTCCGTCGCCTCCGCAAGGGACAGGCCGCCGCCGAATGCCCAGGCGGCGGTCTTGCCCGAGTAGTTGCCCGATTGGAGAAGAGTCGCTCCGCGGGCCACGACGAAATCCGTCGGGCCGTGGAAGACGCCGTTGATGCCGACGACGTCCTGGGCCCGCTGGGCCGTGTAGATGACCATGCCGAGCCTGGGATTGGACGGGTGCGGCCAGGCCGTAATGAATCGCAGGTCGGAGCCCTCATGCACCCGGTCCGTCACAATGCGGTTGGGTTCGATGACGACCGGGACAGGACTCATGTGCTTCGCAAGCCACAGATTGCCCTGCGGCGTACCGTAGACGCTGACGGCGCTGTCCGCCAGGCCATCGGCAAGGGCCTCGGCGTCCGTCATGACCTTCACGTCGCGGCCCGAAGCCCCCTCGATCATGAACTTGCGGATTGCCTGCGCGTACTGATGAATTCTCTGCTGAGCCGCCTCATCCGACTCGTTGGTCGGGACGATCAGAACCGTGGTCGGCGAGGTGCCGCCGCTGGCGTTGATCGGTCCGCGAAACCCCGCACCCACGGTCCCGTCCTGCTGAGACTGGCACGAGAAGCCCAGGCACGCCACTACCAGACCCATGCACACGACACAGATTCTGTTCATAAGATTCCCCTACCCTTCAATCTTCCTGGCCTTGCCCCACGTGAACACGACCACGCAGCTATCCCGCCCTTCGATGGAGCGGAACCGAACGATGAACGTCACCTCGAACCGCCGGCCCTGGTGATCCGTAAGCACGCACGGCACGAGCACGCCCAGCGGGCAGGCCCCGTCCCAGTACGGCGAGCCGATCTCGTAGCCGGCCAGGCCGGCCCTCGGGTCGTCCCAGAGGCTCCCGAGACTCTCGTAAACCGCCGCGGCGAGAGCCAGATCGTTCAGCCCGGCGGCGAATGGGATCAACTTGCGAATGTGGGCCAGGTCCGCCTTGTTGACCGCCTCGAACAGATCGCTCAGGATTTGCGAGCAGGCATGTTCCTCGCTCAGGCCCGACACGTCGATGCCATGGTTCGGATCATCGATCGGGCCCCAGCCTTCGGGTCGGATCTCGGCATCGTCGGGACACTGGAAATGGAGCCAACGATCCGGCACCGGCTCGTTGTATCGAATCTCCTCCTTGCTCTTGACGAATTCGCCGGAATTCGAGGTGCGGACGCACTCCCAACCCGCGAGGAGCCTCGTCTTGGGATCGACCCACGCCTTGTACTCGCGCACGGCGCCGGTGCAGTGGACACAGATGACGTCTCCGTAGCGGTCGTTCGCCTCGCGGCGGATCTCGACCGATTCCCCCCCCTTGGCGGCCCCGCTCACGAGCGACTCGATCAGGCTTGCCAGGTCCAGACTGCTGGTAATGAGTTGGCCCCGCACGATGCGGACGAGGTTCCGCCCGGGGTAATAATAGTAGGACACGCGCGGCGTCGAAATCGTAACGCAGTCCAACTCGGGATAGATCAGGCAAATGAAGTCGTTCTGGCGCGTGACCGGGTCCGGCCGCATCCACATCTCGAATTTGTTGCCATCCCAGTCCGTGCAGAAGGCATGCGAAGTCTCGACCTTGCGTAGCGCCTCGATGGTCTCCGTGACGGCGTAGGCTCGGACTCCCCAGAAATCCCACGCATACAGTCCGACGAGCGCCGCCAGGACAATCACGGCCGCGGCGGCAAGTTGCGCGATTCGACTGGTCAGAAGAAGCCGCCAGCGACGGGCTTGGGGCTCATGGACCGAAAAGGCCTCACCCACACCCTCCCGGACCCGCTCGTCAAGCCGGTGATTCCCCTGAATCTCGAATTCCGAAATCGCCCTGGTTATGTCATCCGCCGATTTCATCGTTGAGTTCTCCATTCATAAGCGTCCGCAACGCGTCCAGCCCGTAGCGATACCGGGCGTGGACCGTGCTGATGCCGGTCTGCTGAAGTTTGGCGATCTCCCGCAGGGGAAGGTCGCACTTGTGGCGCAGGACCAGCACGTCCCGCTGAGCCTCGGGGATCTGTCGCAGCGCTTCGGCGAGCCGGCGGCACTGCTCGTTCAGGATGGCCGCCTGTTCCGGGCCGAACGAAGCGGAGAGGATTTCGGCTTCCTCGTCCAACGGGTTGGCCGCCCGGACCTGCTGCCGGCGGCGCAGATCCCGTATCCGATTGACCACGCAGACGGCCAGGCACGCCTTGAGATTGCGGCGGAGCCGGAACTCCCGCCGGTTCTGGGCCAGGGACACGAACACGTCATGCATGGCGTCCTCGGCCAGCCCCAGGTCGCAAGCAAGCGCCATGGCCACGCTCAGAAGATAGTCCCGGTATCGCTGGTAGATCGCCAGCAGCGCCTCGGGGTCTCCCCGTCGGAACTCCCTGACCAACGACTTGTCTGATGGTGCCTGCGTCATTCTTGACTCCGCGCTCGAGCGTCCGGACATCCATTATGACGCACAGGGCCCCCGCTTTTCCACAAGGCGGAAGATTAAATTCGAAATCCGAAACGCCCCGAGGCGGGGAAACTTGAAATCCGAATATCGAAATCCGAAACAAGCACGAATGTTCAAAATCCAAATGATCGAAACGGAGTGTCCGAGGGGCGTCAGCGTTTCGGTCATTTGAGTCTTGTACTTTGGATTTGTTTCGGATTTCGATATTCGGATTTCGGATTTCTCTATATCCGCCAGGGGCTCCGCATCGCGCGGGCGAGCATGCGGTCGGCTCCGGGGTCGTTGACGAACCGCTCGGCCGCGGGGTCCCACTGGAGCTTGCGGCCCAGGCGGAGGCAGAGGTTCGCGATGTGGCAGGTCGTCGTCGAACGGTGCGCCACCTCGGGCGGTGCGATCGTTCTGGCCCGCGTCCGCACGCAGTCCAGGAAGTCGCGGTGATGGCCTTCCATAAATTCGTAGCCCCGCTGGGCGGCGTTGAGCTTCCGCAGGATGGCGTCGCTGGAGGCGGTGACCTTGCCCGTGTCATCGACACTGACCCACCCATCCGTGCCGACGAACTTGTTGCCCCGGGGCCCCCTGCCCGGCTCGGTCTCGTCGTGCATGATCATCTTGACGCCGTCGGCGTATGTCGCGGTGACCTCGAACCGAACCGGCGTGTTGAACAGGCCCTCCTTGGGGAACTCGGCCCAGCCCTCGTACTGCGTCGGACTGGTGGGCTCGTCGCCGTGGGCCCATTGGGCCAGATCGGCGAAGTGCGCCCCGAGGTCCGTGAGCTGGCCGCCGGAGTAGTCGTAGATCCAGCGGAAATTGCCGTGACACCGGCTCGGCGTATAGGGCTCCAGCGGCGCGGGTCCGAGCCACATGTCATAATCGAACCCCGCGGGCACGGGCTGGGCCGGCTGGGGCGGGCACGTCGGGCCATTGTGGTAATAGCAGTGCAGGGTCTTGAGCTTGCCCAGCGCGCCGCTACGGGCGATGTCCACCGCGAATCGGAAACAGGCAATGCTCCGACGCTGCGTGCCGCTCTGATAGACCGTGTTGTACCGGCTCATCGTCTCGACGACCGCCCGGCCCTCCGCGACCGTCAGCGAGATCGGCTTCTCGCAGTAGATGTCCTTGCCCGCCCTGGCCGCCTCGATGGCCAGGATCGCGTGCCAATGGTCCGGCGTCGCGATCAGCACCGTGTCGAGATCCCGGCGAGCGAGCACCTCGCGGAAATCGTGGTACGTGGCGCAATCCTTGTTGCCATAGGCGGCGTCCACCGTGTCCTTCGCCCGCTTCAGGTGATTCGCATCGACGTCGCAGACGGCCAGCACCCGCACGTCATCGAACGTCAGGAAGCTCTTGAGATTGTGCAGCCCCTGGCCGCCCAGGCCGATGGCCCCCATCGTGATCCGATTGCTCGGCGCGTCGCCGCCCCGCACAACCGAGGAAACCACATACGGCATGGCGAACACCGCCGCCGCCCCGCCGAGCACTTGTCGCCGTGACACGGATCGATTCATATGACACCTCCAAAACACCGGTCGCCCCGCACAGGCAACCACCGCGGCGAGGCTCACGTCATCACCTATTGTATGCCGCTGAGGCCCCACCGCAAGGACCATGCTGCGGAAAGACAGGCAAAAGACGCAAACGTTTCAGGCATTTCCCACGTCGGTATTCGTCCCGGCAGGCCGCATGATGCAAACGGACCCCGCGTCTTACGACAGCGGCGCGATCGGACCTGCAAATCAACCAAGAACTCCGTCAAGAAGGAGAAATCGGCCATGAGCGAGTGGAAGAAATCCGAGCAGGAGCGAGAGAGGATCGACGAGAACAGCAAGAACAAGTCGCTGGAGCCGTTCCGCGAGGACTTCGCGGGGCAACGCCTGACCACGAACCAGGGAGTGCGGGTCAGCCATACGGACGACTCGCTCAAAGCGGGCGAGCGCGGGCCGACCCTCATGGAGGACTTCCATTTCCGCGAGAAGCTCACGCATTTCGACCACGAGCCGATTCCCGAGCGGGTCGTACACGCCCGGGGCTCCGCGGCCCATGGGTACTTCGAGCTCTACAAATCCATGGAGGAGTACACGATGGCCAGGTTCCTCCAGGACCCCTCGAAGAAGACGCCGGTGTTCGTGCGGTTCTCGCAGGTCGTGGGCAGCCGAGGTTCGGCCGACACGGTCCGCGACGTGCGGGGCTTCGCCACGAAATTCTACACCGAGGACGGCAACTACGACCTCGTCGGCAACAACATCCCCATCTTCTTCATTCAGGACGCGATCAAGTTCCCGGACCTGGTGCATTCGATCAAGCCCGAGCCGCACAACGACATGCCGCAGGCGTCGGCCGCCCATGACAACTTCTGGGACTTCATCTCGCTGATGCCGGAATCGATGCACATGATTATGTGGCTGCTGTCCGACCGCGGCATCCATCGCAGCTATCGCATGATGGAAGGCTTCGGGGTCAACACGTTCCGCTTCGTCAACAAACAGGGCAGGGCCCGCTTCGTGAAGTTCCACTGGAAGCCGCGGCTGGGCATGCATTCGCTGGTCTGGGATGAGGCCCAGAAGATCGCAGGCAAGGACCCGGACTTCCTGCGCCGGGACCTGTGGGAGGCCATCGAGATGGGGCACTACCCCGAGTACGAGTTCGGCGTGCAGATGATCGAGGAGCAGGACGAGTTCAAGTTCGACTTCGACGTCCTGGACCCGACGAAGATCTGGCCGGAGGAGGAGGTGCCGCTGATGAAGATCGGCAAGATGACCCTCAACCGCAATCCGGACAATTTCTTCGCCGAAACCGAGCAGGTCGCCTTCCACCCGGGCAACCTGGTGTCGGGCATCGATGTGAGCAACGATCCGCTGCTGCAGGGGCGTCTCTTCTCATACCTCGACACACAGCTCATCCGCCTGGGCGGGCCGAACTTCCACGAGATCCCGATCAACCGCCCGCTGGCTCCGATCCACAACAACCAGCGGGACGCCTACCACCGCCAGATGATCAACCAGGGCCGGACCAACTACTTCCCCAACTCCCTCGGCGGCGGCTTCCCCACGCCCGCCCCGCGGGAGGAAGGCGGCTACGTCCACTACGAGGAGAAGGTCGAAGGCCGCAAGATCCGCAATCGCAGCGAGAAGTTCCGCGACTTCTTCAGCCAGGCGAGGCTCTTCTGGAACAGCCTGTCCGGGCCGGAGAAAAAGCACCTGATCAGCGCCACCCACTTCGAATTGGGCAAGGTCCAGTCGATGGAGGTGCGACAGCGGATGGTCGATCTGTTCAACCACGTCGATCATGACCTGGCGAAACAGGCGGCGATGGGCATCGGCGTGGAGCCTCCCTCGAAATCCGAGGCGCCCGACATCAGCAAAAGCTCGCCGGCTGTGAGTATGAGCCGGACCGTGAGAGACACCGCCAAGACCCGGCGGGTGGCGATCCTGGCTGCCGATGGTTTCAACCACGACGAGCTGATGGCGGTCAAGAACGCCCTCAAGGAGGCGGGGGCAAGCTGCAAGATCGTCTCCATGTACCGTGGCATGCTCAAGGGCCACAACGGCAAGAAGCTGGAGGTGGACAAGAGCTACGTCACCGCGGCCTCCGTAATGTTTGACGCCCTCTACGTCCCCGGCGGCAAGCAGAGCATCGAGACGCTCAAGACCCATGGCGACGCCCTGCACTTCGTGAACGAGACCTTCAAGCACTGCAAAGCGATCGCCGCCAGCAGCGAAGGCGTGGAGTTGTTCGCGGCATCGAGCATCCAGGGCGTCTCCCTGGCGGAACAGGCTTCCCCCGGAGGGCTCGTCTCGGACAAGGGTGTCGTGACGGCCGGAGCCAAAGCGGACATGAAGCAGTTCGCCGCGTCCTTCATCGAAGCCATCGGGATGCACCGCCACTGGGACCGGGAAGAGAAGATGCACGTACCGGCGTGAGACCACGATGAGGAGGATCCCGAACGATTCCGCCTCTTCGGCGTATAGGTCCCCGTACGAACCGGTTCTGTCGTGTAGGGGACATTATGCACTACTTGGATGAGTCGAATATCCTTCTGTTCCTCGTGCAGGTCGCCCTGCTGCTGGGCTTGGCGCGAGGGCTGGGCGAGGTCTTCCGACGATGGGGACAGCCATCCATTACGGCCGAGATCCTCGTGGGCGTGCTGCTGGGCCCCACGATTCTCGGACGGTTCTTCCCGGGCGTTCAGCGGCGGATCTTCCCGGACGACGCCACGCAGCAGAACATGCTCGATACGCTCGCCTGGCTGGGCATCCTGTTCTTTCTGCTCAAGACCGGGCTGGAGACAAGCCTGGTCGCCGCGGTTCGGCAGGGAAAGCAGGCGGCGAAGATCTCGACGAGCGATCTGATCCTGCCCATGATCGTGGCGTTCATCCCGGCGTTGTTCCTGCCGGCCCGGTATCTGGGCCCCGAAGGCGACCGAATCGTCTTCTCGCTGTTCATCGCGACCATCATGACGATCAGCGCCATGCCCGTCACGGCGAGAGTCATGCAGGACCTGGCCGTCTATCGCACGGATCTGGGCCTGCTGATCATGTCGGCCCTGACGATCAACGACATCGCTGGCTGGATCGTCTTCGCCCTGATCCTCGGCTTCGCCACGGGCAGCGCACTGAGCCTCTCGGGGATCGCCTTCATTGTGTTCGCCACGCTGGCCTTCGCGGCGATCTGCCTCACGTTCGGCTCGCGGCTGGCCGAGCGCATCCTGCGGTGGATGGAGCGGGCGGCGGTCCCGGAGCCCGCCGGATCCCTGACCTTGATTGCGGTGGCCGGTCTGATCTGTGGAGCCGTCACCGTCTGGATCGGCATCCATGCACTGTTCGGGTTCTTCATCGCGGGGATCATGATGGGGGAGGCCAAGGCGCTGTCCGAGCGGACCCGCCACATCTTCGACCAGGTGGTGCAGGCAATTCTGGTTCCGGTCTTCTTCGCGACGATCGGCCTGAAGGTGGATTTCCTGTCGCAATTCGACGTGCTCCTGGTGCTGTTTGTCCTGGGCGTGGGGATCACGGGCCGATATCTGGGGGCGTGGCTCGGAGCCTTTCTGGCCCGGCTCAAGGGCTTCAGCCGCTCATTCATCGCGGCCGCCCACGTGCCCGGCGGGGAAATGCAGATCGTCATCGGCATTCTCGCGCTGGAGTATGCGGTCATCGTGCAGTCAGTGTTCGTGGCGGTCGTGCTCGGGGCCATCCTCTCATCGGTCGTTGCGGGGCCCTGGATGCGATGGATCCTGCGGAAGCTCCGCCGGTTCGACTGGACCGGCGGGTACTG
>Ga0209347_1002986_pt1 | contig 20865 bp, 15 predicted proteins | sample AutmiccommuBRH23_FD_187382 | JGI IMG/M metagenome (GOLD analysis project Ga0209347, IMG submission 187382) | Deep subsurface microbial communities from Mt. Terri, Switzerland - Autotrophic microbial communities BRH/23 (SPAdes) (version 2) | ecosystem: Environmental > Aquatic > Deep subsurface >...
TCTTCATAGACGACCTTCCGGATGTTGTGGATCGAATCAACCAAGGTGGCGAACCCGTACGCGGTGATGGACGAAAAGTTGTATTTTGCGCCGCCGCGCACATGGTCCTTTCCGCTTTCCATGCACCCGTCGACCATGGCCGACACAAAGGGATGCTGGAAATGGATCATCGCCTCCCGGTCGCCCGCCTCGGCGATCCGGACGGCCCGGTCGATGTTGTACCGGAGCTGGCGGACAAAGGCGTCGTAAAAATCATCGAAGGTCTTGAAACCGTCCGGATCGCCGGTCTCCAGCCCGTCGACCATGCCGGACATGGCGCTGAACCCGTTATTCAGGGTCAGTTCCAGCACCCCGGGCAGGTTCATGAACATCCGGCCGGTGGCGGCGAAGCTGTTCCCTTGCCCTGTCGGCTCCACGCAACCGATGATCACATAGTCGCGGGCGTCCCGGGTGGAATACCCGGCCTTTTCCAGGGAGGGGATGATCACGTCATCATTGTAAAAGGCGATTCCGCTGGTCGACCGGAAAACGGAGACCGCTTCCCTGAAGAATACCTTTGGCGTGTCCCGGTGGATGCGGACGGAGAGGTCGGTCGTAAATACCTTCAGATTCCGGCAGGCCTCCAGGAACAGGTACGAGAGTTCGTTGGTCGCATCGGTCCCGTCCGGGCCTCGCCCGGAGATGGTGATCGTCTGGGTGTTCTGCCCGAGGGCATTGGCGATGGCGGTCAGTTCCGTGGGGAGAAGGACCACGTTCCAAGTCAATTTCAGGTTCAATTCCTCGATCAGTTCCAGGGCGAATTCCCGGGTGATCCGGTTTTCCCGCAGGTCCCGCTCGTAATAGGGCCAGAGGATCTGGTCGAGCCGCCCCGGCGCAAGGACGCTCCGCTGGTAGATGATGTTGGCGATGTTCTGGCTGAACCAGATGAACCCAACGGCTTCGTAAAAGGTGTCGGGGATGCCGTCCGTAAACTTGTGAAGCATCGCCGAGATTCCGGAAAGCTCCTTCCGGCGGGTGTTATTTCCCTCCCTGGCGGCCATTTCGCGGGCAAGGTCCGAAAACCGCCGGGCAAACCCGATGGCGGCGGCGTAGTAAATTTTGACCGCCTCGTAAAAGTCGTATTTTTCTTGGTATTCGGGAACGGCTTCGGACAACTCCCCCTGATAGCGTTCCGCCTCTTCGATGATCCCCTTGTACCCGCGCTTCAGTAGTTTTTCATACCCGGCCGACAGGTGGCCTTCCGTGGTCCCGATCTGAAGCGCCACATTGGGGGCCAGGGCCGCCAGAGGGTTCTGGGGAAAAATCAGGTTCTTTTGGATAAGCGCGTTCTGGATGAAATCGCCGACCAGCGATTTCCCCTTCCACCAGTCGGTCATTTCCAGGAGGGGGTCAATCTCCTTTTCATCGATGAAGAACGGCTGGGGATGCCGCGCGGCCAGCGACTGGAAGGCCTCCCGGCTGTCGAGGCCAGTGCTGAACCGATTGAGGTCGAGATTGACCTTGTCCGCCAGGTTACGGCTCGTTTCGTTTCCGACGAGCAGTTCATCGTCCCGGATGAAGATCGTCATGTTCTCCAGGGTATGCGCCAGCGCCCGGGCCCGCTTGATGACCGGCGGTTCATCGGGATGGTTCCGATAGGCGTCGGTGTAGAATTTCATCCGCTCGGTGCAGATTTCATACCGGCTCGAAAGGAGATTGTTTTTCAGCCGGACGGTCCGTTTCGGGGTTTCGACAGTATCCATTACCTGGCTTCCTCATGAAGGGGTTTAATGCGGTCCGGATTGGCATTTGATCTAAATGTATTCCATCCACATCCGTATTGTCAATTATCCCCGGTGGTCGGTTGCGCAGGGCACCGCGATTTGAATTTATGACGTTCACCCCATCTTCGATGCACCCCATTACTGACGGAGCCCTGGTTGACTTCCCGATACCGGGTCCCTATTTTGAAATCAACTTGACTTGCCCATTTACAAAGGAGGTACGACATGGTCGGAATGACGTTGACGCTGATTCTGCTGGCGATTTATTTTACGAAATGCAAGCAGAATGCCACTGGGCGGGAGTTTTGCCGCTTATAACCAACATCGGGGAGTTTCCCCCGTTTCCATAATTGGCGGGACGTTGATCGTCCCGCCTTTTTTTTGCCGTTCCGGCGAGCATCATGCCGGCATGCGGATCAGCCGGTCGGCAATCTTTTCCAGGTCCGGTTCGATGATTTCCGGCACCGGCGCCAGCGGATAGAGTTCCTGGCCGGGCCGTGATATGAAGGCCGCGCGCATCCCGTTCCAGAGCGCCCCTGCAATATCCCACCCGTGGGCCGCGATCATCATGCAGTCGGTCGGCCATTTCCCCACCCGGCTGGCCGCCCACCGGTAGATATCCCGGTGGGGTTTGTAGATGCCGGCCTCCTCCGCACTCAAGATCATATGGAACACGTCGGCAAGCCCCGAATTTTTCATCTGCGTTTCCATGGTGTACTGGAACGAATTGGTCAACACGATCATGTGGAACCCTTCTTCTCTGAGGCGCCGCAGCGAGGGGGGCACATCCGGGTACGGCGGGGCGGAAAGGATCGGCTGGATCGCCGCGTCCGCGTGCTCCTGATCGAGATCGAGGTTGTTGCTCCTGGCCAGCATCATCATGGCCGCGACCCCGATTTCCCGCAACGGCTTGAACTGCCCCGCCACGGTCGACACGAGCGAATAATGAAGCATCGACGCCCACCAGAGCGGCACCAGGTCGGCACGGCCGTGCAAAGCCGTTTCCACCGTTTTTTTCAGTTCGGTGAGATCAAGCAGGGTTTCGTTGATATCGAAAAACAGTATTTTTGGTCTTGCCCTTCTTTCTTCGTTCGCCATGGTCTTCCTCCGTTCGGCATCTGGTCACCCATCAAAAACATTAAACCGATGCTGACGACGGTGACATGGGGTTGATCCTGTATTTTTGCCGGAAAGGAAGAAGAATCGGAGACGCTCAGATCCGAACGGGAGCGAATGCGCTCAACTTATGAAAATCGGGGATTTCGCCGCCGGTGGGAAACGCCGCCAGGTAGCGGCGGTTTTCACCCTCGCCGGAGATGGCGTAGGCATTGGCCCGGTCGACCCGGGGCGGCAGGTAAGAAAGGGGGATTCGGGCGGTGCCGCGCCAGCGGCGCCCGTCGATTTCAACTTCGAATGTGATGGCAAGGCCTTTCTTCACCACCCGGCGCTCCCCCTTGAGTTGGAGGACCAGGTAGTGACCATGGGGCCCGAGCTCGATTTCCAGGTACGCATCCTCCGCGCCCAGCAGGAACAGTTCCACCACTTCGTATTCCCACAGCCCGTCGGTGGAACCGGGCGGCGAAGCGGGCGCCCTGTCCCCGTGAAACGGGGCTTCCACCCGGACGGTCAATACAACCGGATCGATGACAAATTCCACCGTTGCCTGGTCGCGCGGATCAACAGCCAGGCCGTTCCAGGTTCGATTTATGGAGAATCGGTTCATTCGGGGATGGCGCCTCGTCAAAACAGTAAAGTCCGGGCCGCATGGTATCTTCCAGATATTTCCGTTGCCGTTCGATCTCGTCGGCATCATCGGATGCACGCACGGCAATCATTTCGCCATAACGGATCGTTACCCGCGAAAAGGGTTTGGGGAGCATGAACCGGTCCCAGCTCTGGAAAAACCAGGCCTTTTCGACATGGACAAAGACCGGCACCATCACGGCATCCGCCTTCAGGGCCAGGTGAACGGCCCCATGTTTGACCACACCCATCGGCCCCCTCGGACCATCCAGGATGTGGGCGGCAAGCCCCGTTCGCTCCAGGCGTGCGATCATCTGCCGCAATGCATCCTTCCCTCCCCGGGAAGAAGATCCCCGGACGGTATACCATTTCGACATATTGGCCACACCGGCAATGAGATCGCCGTCCTTGCTCCGGCTGATCATCAGGCTGGGCTCATACCGGTGATAATTTCGGTAATACCGGACCAGGGAGAAGAACTGCTGGTGCCAGGTGCAGAGAACGACCCGGCCGCCGGACGCAAGGTGTTCCATCCAGGGTGTTTCGTTTTCGACCTTCAGCCGAAACGTCCAGGAATACAGGCGGATGAACCGGTAAGCGAACCGGATGAAAAGGGGCGATATCAGGATTCTTTTTATTTTCATGAACGCATTCCAGCCGTAATGGCGATAAGTATTTTACGATTGATCCCGGGGGGACTGCCCGTGATCCGGAATCCATATCACGCGAGGGGGGATTTCCGAAAACAATTTTGATCCCGGGTTCCAGTTTTCGGGGGTTCCCAGGCTGGTGTTTGGGAACCAATGCGACTCCGAAGAATCGGGTAAGTTTCCAGGGATAGCGGAAGAAAAAAATCAGAAGGCTGTCTCGCGCTTGCGGGACAGCCTTCCGTTATAAACAAAACGTTCCGATCACTGGATTTTACGGCATCAAAGTTCCGACCCTTCCCATGCCCGTTCCACCGGCGCTGTAGATCGATTCCGGGACAGATCCGCCATGGACCTGGTCGAAATACTGGAAGTAGCCCAGCATGGCAATCCAGCTGTTGAGTTCCTGGATACCGGCGGTCAGCGGATCCCTGTCGATGCGGTAATTCAGGTATGACGCCGGCGGGATGGGAGTCCCGTTGACATCCTTGGGAATGATCGAAATCCCCATATTGGCGGCCACGCTCATCATCTGGAGGATGTAATAATCGGTCACCACATGGTAGAGCGTGGCAGTGTCGGTAATATTGACCGGGGTCCCGGCCAATAGGGTTTCAAAATCGTTTACCGGCACCAGGAAAACCCGCTGCACCAGCGCTCCGGGGGCAGCCGCGGGGTTGATCTCGTAGCGGATCCCGGAAACATTCAGATAAAAACTGTCCCCGAGCATCCGGGAGAAGGTTGCGGATATTTCACACATGGTCCTTAATTCCTGCCCGTTGATGTAAGCGCTCATCAACGGGTAGCCAGGGGTACCGGTTGCCGGGGAGATGCCCAGCGGCAAGACATTATAGGCATCCGAGAACGTGATGGTGCCCGTTTTTCCGGCGTACAGGAAATCCCGGATAACCCCGTTGGCGACAACCCCGACATCAAAGGGGTCGGCGGGAGAGGTCTGGTTGGCGGCAAACCGGAGCGCATCGGCGGCCATGTTCCCCAAACCGGTTTCCGTAAACGGTTCCAGTACCATCGGGAATGACAGGCTTCCCACCGTATCGGATACTCCGGGCAATCCGAACAGCGCGAGGACGGTACTAACCTCCGTTTGGGAATCTTCAACCAGGGCCTGTACCGCCGGATCCCCGGGAATCGTATCGTCGATGGGAATCAATTCATAGCTGGAGGCGATGATTTTGCGGGAATTCTTGTTGTATTTAAGATCCAGGCGGCCCAGCCATTGGCCGTAATTTCCCGGAGAGGTAATAATGGTTCCGCCCGCCATTACGGCTTCAGGATCCGCGGTGTGGTAATGCCCGGATGCAATGACATCGATGCCGGTCACGTTTTTGGCCAGGTCGGCGTCATCCCCGGTTTCGTCAAGCTCCACCCCGCCGTGGGAAAGGACGACCACGAGATCCACGTTGTCATTGTTCCGCAGGTCATCGACCTTTTCCTGAATAAAATCATAATCCGTATCAAACGTGACCGGTGCCGCGGCCGGCATATCCTGGATCGCGTCCGGACCGACAAGGCCAAGAACACCAATTTTCAATCCGTTTTTGGTTTCAATGATCTTTTTGGAGACGATGGCATCGGCGGCCACCAGGGCTTCGAGCCCGTCGTCTGCCGTGCTCAGCGGGTTCGTCACCATGGAGGTGGCGACGATCGGCACGTCGAACCCCATGTTCCGACCATTCCCGAGCAGGAGGGCAAGCCCTGCCGGGCCCCAGTCGAATTCATGGTTGCCGAGTGTAACGGCATCGTATTTCATCTCCTGGAGGTATTTCATGCTGATCGGCGAGGTGCTGGCCAGGTCGTAGGACGTACCCATGAAGAAATCCCCGGAATCAAACAACAATACGGGGCTTTTCTGTTCCTTGCGGATCTGGTTTATTTTTGTCGCCAGCCGGGCATACCCCCCGAGAACCATATCGTTGTCCCGGGTGTCTTCAGGGGTATAGTCGTTTAACGGACCGTAGCCGGAAGCATGGTTGTGCATGTCGGAAGTCTGCAGGATCGTAATCGATTCCGTGCTGCTTTCACGATCATCACAACCGGCAAGCCCCGCGCCAGCGAGGCATAAGGCACTGAGAATAAGAATTCCAGCGGAAAAATAATTACTGAATCGCCCACGAATACGCATGGTTGCTCCTTTCAGAGAGAGATAAATTGCTCGAAAACTGTTTCCGTATGAAAATTGATTTACTATCGAATCATTACTAAAAGCAATAAATAAATTGGACGAGACTTTCCAGATCACAGGGATGCGCAATCCTGCCATTCGGTGTTTAACAGCCTATCTCAGGGTCCATTTGACTTGGAATTCGATCTCTTCCGCTTCCCCCCCGCGTTCGTGCTCGATGCTGAATTCCGCGCGGACCGGCACGTATATCCGCTCTCCGGCAATCCGGATCTCGAACGCTTCCCCCGTCTCCAGTGCATCCGCCAATCGCCGGATCTTGGCGACAAATTCGGGAATGGAATAGATCTTTTCGATGTCCCGTTCGGGTTTTTCAGCCATGATGTAGTCCTCGAATAATCTTTTCTTTGATGGGATTCTAAATTTAAACTGGAGTGATTTATTTCACTACTTTTACACGCATCACATGTCAACTTCAATTCTCTGACCGGCGTTCGGGTTTCCATTGACACACATCCTGTTTCCTGTTTTAAAATCCGAGAGTTTAAAAATCACAAATCACTTATCCGGATGACTCCGGACCCTATGGCAAACCCAATTTCCTGGATGATCGATATGACATCGACCAGACGTAAATACATCATTCCCCTCCTCCTTGGCGTCCTTTTGATCGGCGGCTGGACAGTGTATCACCGTCTCCAGGGGCAATCGCCCGCCGGGGGTAAAAGAGGCGGAACGCAGGCGGTCCCGGTAGAGGTGGCGCCGATCGAGCGGGGAACCATCGAGCTGCGGAGGACGTTCAGCGGGACCCTGGAGGCGACGGCCCGGTTCGTGGTCGCACCGAAAATCACCGGGCGCATCCAGCAGCTGACCGTCGATTTCGCCGATCCGGTTGAACAGGGGCAGGTGGTGGCGGTGCTCGACAATGATGAATATGTCCAGGCTGTGGCCCAGGCGGAAGCCGACATGGCCGTGGCCCGTGCCAACCGGACCGAGGCGCAAAGTGCTCTCGAAATCGCCACCCGGGAAGGGCAGCGGGTGGAAACGCTCCGGAAGCGCGGGGTGGCCTCGGAATCGCAACTCGATGCGGCGCGGGCGGACCAGTTGGCAAAACGGGCCCGGCTTGCGGTTGCCGACGCCCAGGTGACCCGGGCTGAAGCCGCCCTGGAAACCGCGAAGATCCGTCTTGGATACACCCAGGTGACCGCCCAGTGGACCGGGCCCGGCATCATGCGGGTGGTGGCCGAACGGTTCGTGGACGAGGGGGATACGGTATCAGCCAATACCCCCCTCCTGTCGATTGTATCCCTTGACCCGATCACCGGGGTGATTTTCGTCACGGAAAAAGATTATGCCCGCCTGCGGCCCGGCCAGCCCGTGATCCTGACCACGGACGCCTATACAGGCGAACAGTTCCCCGGAAAAATCGCCCGGATCGCCCCGGTCTTTCGGCAGGCCGTCCGGCAGGCGCGGGTCGATCTTACTATCGACAACCCGCAATCCCGGCTCAAACCGGGGATGTTCATCCGGGCGGCGGTGGTCCTCGACCGGGTGACCGACGCAACGATTGTGCCGGCACCGGCCCTGACTACCCGGAACGATGAGACCGGCGTGTTCGTGGTCTCGGCGGACGGCAATTCTGTCGCCTGGCGGCCGGTGACGCCGGGGATCCGGGAAGACCAGCGGGTCCAGGTGGACGGCGAAAGTTTGACCGGCCGGGTGGTCACCTTGGGGCAGCAGTTGGTGGATGATGGCTCGGCCATCACCATACCCGCCAACGCAACCGATACCGGTTCCCATAGGAAGGCGGCGGAAAAATGAATCTGCCGGGTTTCAGCGTAAAGCGGCCGGTTTTCACCACCATGGTCACCCTGATCGTCGTGGTCCTGGGGATCGTCTCCCTGACCCGCCTCCGGATCGACCTCCTCCCCAATGTCGAAATGCCGACCTTGACCATCCAGACCGAATACCCCGGGGCCAGTCCGGAGGTCATGGAACGGCTGGTCACGCGGATGATCGAGGAAATCGTCGCCACGGTCCCGGGCGTGGACGAGATGTCGTCCGAGTCGTCCGAAGGGAGAAGCAGCGTCCGGGTCACGTTCGTCTGGGGGACGGCCATCGATACCGCGGCCATTGATGTCCAGTCCCGCCTGGAGGATGAAATCGACGAACTCCCGGATGACGTGGGGCGTCCCCAGGTGCGCAAGTTCGACATCGCCGGCTTTCCCGTGGTTATCCTGGGGGTTTCGAGCGACCTCGACCCCGTGGAACTCACCCGCTTGATCGAAGACCAGATCCGGTACCGTTTCTCCCGCATCCCCGGGGTGGCCCAGGTCGATCTCTTCGGGGGATTCGAACGGGAAATCCGGATTGGCCTTGACCTGGACCGGGTCAAAGCCCTGGGGCTTCCCCTGAACCAGGTAATCCGCTCGATCCAGGATGCCAACCTCGACCTGCCCGCCGGGAAGATTGAAGAAGGGCGCTATGAGGTGACCCTCCGGGCGCCGGCCGAGTTCGAAAGCCTGGACCAGATCCGGGACACGGTGGTTGCCCTGCGCAGCGGGGCCGCGGTGACGCTCTCCCAGATCGCCGAGGTCCAGGATACTTTCGAGAAACAAACCCGCATCGTCCGGGTCAACGGGGAACGGGGGCTCCGGATCGGGATCCGCAAGCAGGCCGACGCGAACACGGTGGAGGTTTCCCGGGGCGTTCTGGCCGAAATCGAAAAGGTCAACGCGGCGTTCCCCCGGGTCCGGATCATCCCGGTCATCAATCAGGGGAACTTCATCGAGCGGTCGATCGCCAACGTGGCCCGATCGGTTCTCTACGGCGGCGGACTGGCGATTCTGGTCCTCCTCTTCTTCCTGCGCAATATCCGGAGCACCAGCGTCATATCGCTGGCAATCCCCATTTCCGTCATCGCGACGTTCGCCCTGATGTATTTCAGCGGGTTCACCCTCAACCTGATGACCCTGGGAGGATTGGCCCTCGGTGTGGGGATGATGGTCGACAGCTCCATCGTGGTCCTGGAAAACATCTTCCGGCGGCACAATGAAAATTTGGAGAACGCGGCCACGGCTGCCGTGGAGGGGACCCGGGAAGTGGGGCCGGCGATTGTCGCCTCCACCATCACCACCCTGGTGATCTTCCTGCCGCTGGCGTTCGTCCGTGGGGTTTCGGGAATCCTGTTCAAGGAAATGGCCTACGTGATCATTTTTTCGCTCGCTTGTTCCCTGATGGTCTCCCTGAGCCTGGTCCCGATGCTCGCCTCCAAACTGCTCCGGGCACGCCGGTCGGGGGATTCGCCGGCGCCATCCCGGTTTTACCGGCTGGCCGCCGCATCCGAGTTTCTGTTCACCCGCTTGAATGACGCCTACCGGGATCTTCTCGGAAAGGTGCTCGACCACCGGCCGGCGACGATCCTGATCGCAGCGGCGGTTCTCGGGGCGACCCTCCTGCTCCTCCCCCTGATCGGCACCGAATTCATGCCCCCCAGCGACGAAGGGGAAGTCCGGGTGACCGGGGAAATGGAGGTCGGCACCCGGCTTGAAATTCTCGACCGCCAGACCCGGAAAATGGAGGCGGTCGTCCGGGGGGCCGTGCCGGAGGCGGTTTCCGACGTGGTCAGCATCGGGGCATCGGGTCGGCGGGCGAGTGCCGCCTCGGAAGGGGAAATCCGCCTGTCGCTGTTGCCGGCGGCCGAACGGGACCGCTCCAACACGGAAATCGCCGAAGATTTGCGGCAGCGGCTCTCCGGTAAAATCCCCGGGATGGAGATCCGGACCCGCGCTCCCCAGGGGCAGTTTCTCCTTGACCGAATCCTCGGGGGGGACGAGGGGGTAACCGTCGAAATCCGCGGATTCGACCTGAAAACACTCGACGCCCTGGCTGCCCGAGTCGCTGATTCGATGACGGACGTTTCAGGGATCACCGATATCCGGACCAGCCGCGAAGCGGGAATGCCCCAGCAGGAAATCCGGGTTGATCGCCCCAAGATCGCGGACTTGGGCCTCACCGTCCGGGACGTGACCCAGGTCCTGGAAACCGCGGTGGCCGGCTCCCGGGCCGGGGAATACCGGACGGATGGCAATTCCCACCGGATTCTGGTCCAGCTCAAGGACGCGGAAAAAAAATCACTCGACGAGATTCTCGATCTGACCCTGACCACACCGTCCGGCGAACAGGCCGTGCTCCGGAATCTGGTCACCACCGAACCGGGACGCGGTCCGGTCCTGATCGCACGCAAGGCCCAGCAGCGGCAGGTGACGGTATCGGCCAACATCGCCGGCCGGGACCTGGGGTCGGTGGCCGCCGATGTTCAGGCCCGGCTCGACGGGATCCCGCGGCCGGTCGGTTATGACATGGTGATCGCCGGCAATTTCGAGGAACAGCAGGAGTCGTTCCGTGAACTGATTGTCTCTCTCCTTCTCGCCCTGGTCCTGGTCTACATGGTCCTGGCCTGCCAGTATGAATCGCTCAAAAATCCGCTGGTGGTCATGTTCTCGGTTCCCATGGCGGCCACGGGGGTCCTGGTGACCCTCTTTTTGACAGGGACCACCCTGAACGTCCAGTCCTACATCGGGTGCATCATGCTGGGCGGGATCGTGGTCAACAACGCAATCCTCCTGGTCGACCAGGCCGGACAGCTCAATGCCGCCGGGATGCGGGTACGGGAAGCGGTGATCGAAGCGGGCCGGCGGCGGCTGCGCCCGATACTGATGACCACTCTGACCACCATTCTCGGCCTTCTCCCCCTGGCGTTCGGCATCGGCGAAGGGGCTGACGCCCAGGCGCCGCTGGCCCGGGCAGTCGTGGGCGGGCTGACCGGATCGACCCTGATTACACTGGTCCTGGTCCCAGCGGTTTATTCGGTTTTTCATCCGGAAACGGAAAAAGAGGAAAACGTCAGGGGATGACAACCATTGACCATGAAGAACATGAAGGGCCATGAAGAAAGGCGTTTTCTTGTATGTGTTTAGCTTTTTGAAAAAGCAGTGACCTTGGGCAACACCCCCCTGCCCCCCTCAAGGGGGGATTCGGCTTCGCCCACCTCCGAAGCATATCGAAGGGATTCCCCCCTTGAGGGGGGTTAGGGGGGTGTTTGGTGGGAAATACCGTTTTCCATAAAGCTAAACTGCTACGTTTTCTTAAATAAAGCCCTTCATGTTCTTCGTTTTTCTTCATGGCCCTTCATGGTTATATAACCCGCTGCACGATGGCGCGGTATCTCTGTGTCCTCCGTGACTCTGTGGTTTAAACGAGGATTTAAAAACCCGATTACGATTACGCGCACGAGCACGCGCACGAAAAAAACAAGATCCACCGCCGCAATTGCATTCAAAGGTGACATGAACCCGATTTCATACCGAATTTTATCCATACTGATTGTCGTCCTGTTCATGGGCTTTCACGCCGGCTGCGCCCACCGTCCCGATCCGGCCGACCTGGCGCCGAGAATCGAAATCACGCACGCAACACCCGGGGAAACGCCGTCCACAGACCCTGCGGCGTCCCCGGCGGAACCGCCCGGACTCCCCGTGAGCCAAGGCCGGATTTCCTTATCGGTGGAGGAGGCGATCGTGTATGCCCTCCGGAACAACCGGGACCTGCGGGTGGAGAAGCTCAACCCGGTCATTGCCGGGACGTTTGAGCAGATCGAACGCGGGGTGTATGATCCCGAACTGTTTGCTGAATTTGCATATGACGAAGAACAGGCACTGGAGACCTCCCGGGCGACCGGGGAACAGTTTCCCACCGAGGGGAGCGACACGTACTCCGTGGCCGGTGTGCGGCAGCGGTTCCCGACCGGGACTCAAATCGAGGGGACGGTCGAGCATGAACGGAGCCTCTCCAATCGCGCCCCGGACCAGCAGATCGCCCGGGTGGGGCTCAGCGTTACCCAATCGCTCCTGCGCGGCTTCGGCCCGGCCGTCAACCTGGTGGGAGTGCGCCAGGCCGAACTCGAAACCCTGGCCAGCATCTATGAACTGCGCGGGTTCACCGAAGCGCTCCTGGCCCAGACGGAAACCGCCTACTGGAACTACGTATTAACGGAGCAGGAGATCGGGATTTTCGAACAATCGCTGGCGGTGGCCCGGCAGCAACGGGATGAGATCGAACAGCGGATCGCGGTGGGGCTCCTCCCGGAAATCGAGGCCGCCGCTGCCCGAGCCGAGGTGGCCCGTCACGAACAGGCCCTGATCAACGCGCGCAGCCTTATGGAAGCCCGCCGACTCCGTCTGGTCCGCCTGATCGATCCCGGCGCCGACAAGGGGCTGGATCTTGGCATCTGCGCCACCAGCGCATCAAAAATCGATCCGGTACCGGTCACCGATCTTGTCGACCGGCTCGAACTGGCCGACCGGTCGCGCCCCGATCTCGGCGAGGCCCGCCTGAGACTGAAGCAGAATCAACTGGAAACCATCGTCACCCGCAACGGGCTGCTCCCGCGGCTCGATTTCTTCATTGCGCTGGGGCAGACGGGGTTTGCGGACGAATTTTCGGAATCCTTCCGGGAACTCGATGGGGATACCTACGATTTTGGGGCCGGGGTCCGGTTCAGCCATTTCCTGGGAAACCGGGCCGCCGAAGCATACGACCTTTCGGCCCGGGCTTCCCGTCGGCAAGCGTCCGAGGCAGTGGCCAACTACCGGCAACTGGTTCGGCTTGATGTCCGGCTGGCCGTAAACGAGGTCGAACGCACCCGCCAGCAGATCGGGGCCTCGACGGTCACGCGGGTGCTCCAGGAACAGACCCTGCAATCGGAACAGGAACGTTTCGAGGTGGGTTCCGGCACGGCACTCCAGGTCGCCCAGGCCCGGCGCGACCTGCTGGTCGCCCGGATCGCCGAGGTTGGATCAGTCATCCACTACCGGATCGCCCTGGTGGAACTTTACCGTGCGGAAGGCAGCCTGCTGGAACGCCGGGGGGTCCGCCTGGCGCCATTCCAGCCGGACTTCCTTCGAGTTCGTCAATAGACAACCCGGACGGCATCGAGCCGGATGAGCATGCCGTACCTGAAGAAGAGAACATAATAGTAACCGGCTTCCGGCCCGTATACCCACTTTTCGATGTAGTAGGCATCGCCTCCGTCTTCATCGCCACTGCCCGTCCAGTAGACATCCTGGGATACCGGATCACCACATTCCTCGAGCACCTGAAAACTGTGGACCCCCTTTTCGACAATCAGGTTTCCGCATCGGTAATGCAGGAGTTCTTCTTCCTCATACAGAGGATATCCGGAGGATGCCAAAAAAAGGATCGCCGCACTGATAAGGATGATCTTTTTCATTTCCCGCTGGCTCCCGTTTACCGGGGAATATATATTGAAAACATAATCGACGGAGGAGAACATGACAATCCGGCTCATCATATTCCTTGGAATCATTCTGCTGCTCCTGTTCGGCATGCATTTCGCCTTTTTCAGGAGCGCCATCCACTTTTTCGCCATCTCCCGGCCCGGCGCCAGGCGGGTCCTCTACATGGTTATGGTTCTCCTGACAATCTCCTTTGTCGCGGCATTTATCCTGGTCCACTGGCACGAAAACGGGTGGACCATCGCCTTTTATAAAGTGGCGGCCACCTGGATGGGGTTCCTGATCCAGTTCCTGATCGCCATCACTATCGCCTGGCTTCTTATCGGGTTGTCGGCCCTGGCGGGACGCCCGGCAAACCGGCCGATGGTGGCGGGCCTGCTCCTTGCGGCAGCCGTCGTATACGGCATTTACGGGATCTGGAATGCCTTTCATCCCCGGGTGCGCGAAATTTCCGTGGCGCTGAAGCACCTCCCCCCGGCGTGGAACGACGCCCGGGTGGTGCAGATCTCCGATATTCACCTGGGAAATCTTCACGGCGTTTCCTTTGCCGAGAGGATGGTATCGCAGGTTAATGCCCTGGCGCCGGACCTGGTCCTGATCACCGGCGACCTGTTCGACGGGATGGGCGGGCCGTACGAAAGCTTCATTGAACCGATCAACCGGCTCCGGGCACGAAAAGGCGTGTTCTTCATTACCGGCAATCACGAGCACTACATCGGGATCAACCTGGCCCGGACCCTGCTCGAACAGATGACGCTGCGGGTGCTCGACAATGAAATGATCGAGATTGACGGTCTTCAGATCGTCGGGGTCAGCTACCCGGGGATCGGCTCACCGGCGGAGATCGCCAATTTCCCCGGCCCGAATCGCACCGCACCCCGCATCCTCATGTTCCACACCCCGACCAATATGCAGCTCAAGGACGGCGACCGCATGGACCGACATTTCAGCACCTACTGGATGCCGGACACCTCCATGGAACTCAATCAACAACTCCATGCCGACGTCCAACTGTCCGGCCATACCCACCAGGGCCAGATTTTCCCGTTTAACCTGGTAACCCGTTACCTCTACCGGGGATACGACTACGGACTCAAACGGGCCGGGGACCTCCTGGTCCATACCATGAGCGGCACCGGCTCATGGGGGCCGCCCATGCGGACCGGCACCCGGTCGGAAATCGTCCTCATCCGCCTGAAACCCGCATGAACCCGCATCCGACCATGGTTGTAAGCCACTGGTTCTCTGTTTCCGATCCCCGCATATATCCGTTGATCGCCAAAATACAGCGTCCTTCCTATTGCCGGTTTGCGATGCCGGAATATCTTTCATGAAGATACCCGATGTCCAGGGGACATTGGAATTGATCATGGAGGGTAAATGGCGCCGAGCACCCGACGAAACACGACCCGCAGCCGGATATGGCCGGAAACCCGGGCCACGATATATGTAAACAGCAGAGGGTCGGTACCGGTCAACGGGGCGGTGGCCGATATCGGTTCCAGGGGGATGTTCCTTAAAACAACGGAATATGTTCCCCTGCCGGCCAGTGCGGTGGTCACCATCGCGTTTGATCCGGACCCCGGAGCGCCCAATGCCCGCCTGACCGCGACGGGTGAAATCGTCCGCCGGTGTGCGGAAGGGGTCGGGATCTGCTTTACCACCATCGATGTCGGACAGCTCCAGAAGTGCATTATCGCCCGGATGAACCGGGTCGATGCCGTCGACCCGGACGCCCGGTACCGGCTCCCCCCCGCAGCGAAGTTTCCGGGGAATGTCTACCCCCTTCGAGACCACAGGAAAAAGAAGTCTCCATGAAACGCCGTCTGCACGGATACGGCTTCCGGCGGATGGTGTTCGGCCTGGTTCTCCTGGGCATTTCAGCCGGCGCACCCGGTGCTCATGCGTTCGAGGCAGTCTCGTTCGGAGCCGGGTTCAACGAGGACGGAATCGCAATTTACCGGGTGGAGGTTCAGAAGGGGCTGGGATACCGATGGTATGAAAGCAGTACCGGATTTCTCCTGCTGTCGCTCGACGGGTCGGTTGACTACTGGCACAAGGCAGACGACGGCAATGTGGCCGCGGCGCTATCCCCTTTCCTGACGTATTATTTTAAAACCGACCGACCCATTCTCCCGTTTATAGAAGGCGGAATCGGCGCCGCTTACGTATCGGACACCCGGATTGAGGGGCGGGATCTGGGGATCCATTTCCAGTTCCAGGACATTCTCGGCGTAGGGGTCCGCCTCTGGAGAAACCACGGGATCCGAGTCCGGGCGCTCCATTACTCCAATGCGGGGATCGACGACGCCAACGACGGGATCACCTTTTATACCGTATCCTACCATTACCGGTTTTAACTTGATGGCTTCGTAAAAAGCTGACAACTCGGCTGGGCCGCATTTTTACAGGAAGGAACTTGGAGCCCGAAAAGCGAAGCCAGAAGCCAGCGGCGCCGCTGCCCCACGGTGCAGTTTGATCGATAAAGTAACTAACCCGGATCGGGCTAGTTACATGCAAGAATCCAGAAGAAAGACGAAGAATCAACTGATTGAGCCATTTGGTGGCAAGTTGCCGAATCAAGTTCCTTGGAAGTCCAACTTCTGCGTTGCGCTTCATCCCTCGTCACTGCGGCGTACAAAAAGTACGCCTCATTCCTCGGAATTCGCGAATTTGGAGCTTTTTACGTTGCCATCAATAACCTGGCTTCCGGCTTCTGCCTTTCGCTTTAGACCTTCTTCTGGCTTCTGGCTTCCGGATTCTGGATTCTATCTTCTGGATTCTGACGTATCACCCCACCGGCTTTATCCTCCAGATTTTTCCCGCATACTCCCGGACGGCCCGGTCGCTGGAAAACCGCCCCATGTTCGCCGTGTTCAGGATCGCTTTTCGGGCCCATGTCTCCGGCTGGGTATAAAGCCGGGCGACTTGCTCCTGGGTATCCACATAGGGGCGGTAATCGGAAAGGACCATGTAATAATCGCCGTAGTGAACCAGTGAATCGACGATCGGGGCGAACAGGTCCGGCTTGTCCGGCGAGAACGCCCCCCGGTCGATCATGTCGATCGCGGTTTTCAGTTCCCCGTCCTCTTCGTAGATCTTTCTCGGATTTCGGCCGCCGAACCGCAACGCATCGACCTCTTCCGCTTTCAGCCCGAAAATGAAAATGTTTTCCGGACCAACCGCTTCCATGATCTCGATGTTGGCGCCGTCGAGGGTCCCGATGGTCAGCGCCCCGTTGAGCGACAGCTTCATGTTCCCGGTCCCGGACGCTTCCATCCCGGCGGTCGATATCTGCTCGGAAAGATCGGCGGCCGGAATGATCTTTTCCGCCTGGGTCACATTGTAATTGGGGAGAAACACGACCCGTAGCCTTCCGCCCACATCGGCATCGGCATTGACGATGTCGGCCACGGCATTGGCCAGTTTGATGATCAGCTTGGCCATGTAATAGCCGGGGGCGGCTTTTCCGGCAAAAATGACCGTACGCGGGACTACCCGGAGGGACGGATCGGCCTTGATCCGGTTGAACAACGTGATAACGTGCAGGATGTTCAGCAACTGCCGCTTGTATTCATGGACCCGTTTGATCTGGATATCGAAAAGCGAATCCGGATCGATCTCCAGCCCCAGCAGGCGCTGGACGTAGGCGGCCAATCGTTTCTTGTTCTCCCGTTTAAGGTGGCGCCATTTCCGGATGAATTCCGCATCACCGGCATGGGGTATCAGCGCCCGGATGGCGTCGAGATCACGAATCCATTCGTCCCCGATTGTTTCGCGGAGCAGTTCGGCAAGCCCGGGGTTCGCCTGGAGCAGCCAGCGCCTGGGGGTGATGCCGTTGGTGATGTTGATGAGCCGTTCCGGGTAGAACTCATGAAAATCCTTGAAAAGCCGTTCCTTGAGAATCCGGGTGTGCAGTGCGGATACGCCGTTCACGGTATGGCTACCCACGAACGCCAGGTGCGCCATCCGGACCTGACCGTGGTAGATGATCGCCATCCGTTTCTGGCGTTCCGTGTCACCGGGGTACTGTTCCCCGATCGCCTGGAGGAACCGCCGGTTGATTTCGGTGATGATCTCCGTGTGCCGGGGCAATATTCGGCCCATCAGTTCCATCGGCCAGACCTCGAGGGCTTCGGGCAGGACCGTGTGATTCGTATAGGCGAAGATCTTCTCGCAGATCGTCCAGGCCTCGGACCACTCCATGCCTTCTTCGTCGAGAAGAATCCGCATCAGTTCGGCAATCGCGATGCTCGGGTGGGTATCGTTCAGCTGGACGGCAACCGCATCCGGCAGTTCCTCCAGATTCGCGTGCTTCCGCCGGAACCGGCGCAGGATGTCCTTGAACGTGGCGGCCACGAAGAAATATTGCTGTTTCAGCCGCAGTTCCTTTCCGGCGAAGCTTTCGTCCTTCGGATAGAGGACCTTGGAAATGGTTTCGCTGATGACCTTTGCCTCCACGGCCCCGATGTAATCCCCGTCCTGGAAATCCTGGAGATTGAATTCCCGGCTGGAGAGTGCCGACCAGAGGCGCATGTTGTGGACCTTGCCGTTTCCCCGGCCGGGGATCAGGTAATCACAGGGGACGGCCATGACACTGTCGGTCTCCTCCCAGCAGTACCGCATCCCCCCGGGCTGGGCGTAACAGGCGGATTTGCCGTAGAACTGGATCTCGTGGAGGTCCCAGGGCCGGCGAAACTCCCAGGCGCTTCCGTTGCGCAGCCAGTTGTCGCTTTTCTCAATCTGGTAGCCGTCCTGAATTTCCTGATAGAAGATTCCGTAATCATATCGGATACCGTACCCATAACCCGGGTACCCGAGGGTGGCCATGGAATCGAGAAAACAGGATGCGAGCCGCCCCAGTCCGCCGTTGCCGATGCCCGCGTCCCACTCCTCCTCGGCGATCTCCTCCAGGTCAAGCCCCACCGATTCCAATGCCGTGCGGCACGGTTCCGTCAACTGGAGCTTGAGGATATTGTTCAGGAGGAAGCGGCCGGGAAGGAATTCCAGGGAGAGGTAATAGACACGTTTGGTATTCTTCTCATGATAAAGGCGCTGGGTTTCAAGCCATTGTTCCGCCAGGCGTTCACGGATGCTCAGGGCCAGCCCATGGTAGTAGGTATCCTTCCGGGGTGGATCGAAATCGTTTCCCAGGTAGGATATGATATGGTGCCGGATATCGTCCAGGAGTCGCCGCGGTTCCGGGGTGGCCGAAAAATAGGGTCTTTGGGACAGCAAAGGGATTCCTTTCATGAGATATTATATGGGCTAAATGATAATCCCGAAGCCCGGAGTGAACAAACGCCAGCCGCACATGGACAGGCGAAAAAGTATCTGGTTTTATAGTCGGGTTGCGGGTAAATTGAGACACATTTATCTGGATTGTTCACTTCTTAGGAAAGAATCGATGAAGCGATACGCTGCCCCACGTTTATTTATCGTCTCCATTTTAAGCGTTTTCCTGCTGTTCCAGGCCCCCCAGGCAAATGCCCTGGAGTTCCAGTTCCTGCCGGACGGCCGGGTCACGATAGATGTCCGGGATGTGCCCCTGCAGCAGATCCTCCAGCGAATTTCCGCCTCCGGCGTGGATGTCCGGATCGACCCGGATATCCGTCTGAACGTCACTGCCACCTATAAGAACAAGGATATCCGGCAGTTTTTCGATGCCGTTCTTGGCGAATACAACCACGCCCTGATATGGGAGCGGCCCGATGGCGGGTACCGATTGGTCGGCGTTCATATCTTCCGGCCAGGGGCCCGGGAGCGGGCGCTTCCACTGGCCGGCGCCTCGACCGGTTTCGATATTGTCCAAGACCCCGTGAGCGGAGCGTTTTACGTGCGAAACGAGGTACTGGTCCGCCCTCGATCCGATGCCGCCCGTTTTAAACTTGAGAGCTTGGTCGATGCCATCGGAGGGGCAATCACCGGACCGAACCGGGGAGGCCTCTACCGGATCATCCTCCCGGATGGATACGACACTGCCGCCTTCATCAAACAATTGGGGAAAAAAGGGATCGGGGGGGCTGAACCGAACTATGCCTTTCGTCTGGCGCCCCCGGTTTCGGGCGATCGCCCCGCCGGTCGCCTTCCGGTTGTCCGTAACGAAGCGGCACCGGGACAGTTTCCGCCCGTGGCGGTCTTCGATTCCGGGTTGTCCCCGGAATTCCTGCAGGCGCCCTACATCCTGGATACGCTCAATGCGGTCGACCCGGCAGCCCCCGTGTCCGATTCCCAGGGACACGGCACCCAGATGGCGATGATCGCATCCGGATCAATCGACCCGCTCGGCACCGCCAGCCAGGCGGAAGAGAGCGTGCCGGTAATCGCCATCCAGGGATTCGACGGAAACGGTTTTACATCGAGCGAAACCCTGATGCGGGGGATTGATTTCGCCGTCGAAAAAGGGGCCCGGGTGCTCAGCCTGAGCTGGCATGCCGTTTCCGGCAGCGCCTTTCTGGAACAATATATGGAACAGGCGAACCGGGACGGGCTGGTCATCGTGGCCGCCGCCGGAAATGAGCCGACCGGGACCCCTGTCTATCCGGCGGCATTTCCGGGGGTTATGGGCGTCGGAGCGTTGGAACCGGACGGGAAGAAATGGTCGCAATCGAATTTCGGCGGATTCGTCGCCATCGAAGCCCCTGGAGTAGCCGACCTGCCGACCGGTTACGACGGCCCGCCGGGGATCTACGCGGGGACTTCGATCGCCACCGCCTATGCCGCCCGGCGGATCGCCGCCTATCTTGCGGAACATCCGGATGCGAGCCGGGAGGAGATTATCGGGGTGATGCGGCAATCAGGGGGAATCGATTAAAACAAAATCGGTTTTGGATGGCAAAGTAAAAAGTTCAAGATCAAGGCGTCGCAAATTCCGAGTCATGCAAAGTACTTGTTCGTACGCGTATGTTTACAAAGCGTAAGCCGCAAATGACGAGAGATGCAGCGCAACAAATATTGGACTTCCAAGGAACTTGATTCGGCAACTCGTCACTAAAATAGCTCAAATTGGCCGATTTTCATCTTTCTTCTGGATTCTGGATTCTGGCTTCTGGATTCTGGATTCGCTTTTTGGGCTCCAAGTTACTTGCTGTAATAACGCCGCGCGGCGGGGTTCTGAGCTTTTTACGACGCCATCATCAGTAATCGGCGTCGATTTCACTCCATGTCGCCGTTGCCTTGAAAACCAAAAGCCGCTTGTTTGTTCGGATATTGATGCTGAAGGGCTGGGTTTCGACGCTGAAGACCTTTTCGCCTAC
>Ga0209347_1002988_pt1 | contig 20840 bp, 23 predicted proteins | sample AutmiccommuBRH23_FD_187382 | JGI IMG/M metagenome (GOLD analysis project Ga0209347, IMG submission 187382) | Deep subsurface microbial communities from Mt. Terri, Switzerland - Autotrophic microbial communities BRH/23 (SPAdes) (version 2) | ecosystem: Environmental > Aquatic > Deep subsurface >...
GAAATTCCCCTGCTCCCACCGGCTCTTGGCGAAATTGGCCCGGAGAGTGGCCAGGAACTCGGTTTCGTCCAGCGGGTCGATCCACTGGAGCTGGCGGGCGCAGTCGATCACCTCCGAGGTCGACACCCGGAGTTCCCCCGTGCGGCAGGTGGCGGCGAAGCGGATGATCATGTCGAGCATGGGGTTATCCTTATGGTCCGGTGAAGGACAATGGACGAAGTGGACAACATGGACAACATGGACGATGTGGACATGAATTCAGGACAGTCCATTTCGTCCACTCCGTCCATCCAGTCCATGTCGTCCACCACACCGGACCGAGTTTGAGATGATGCAATTTCACTCATTGCAGTATCTTCTCCGCCGCCCCCCGCACCAGGGCCGCATCCGTCTGGTACTTGCAGATGACGCTCAGGGTATCGGAGATCACCTCCGGACTGAGATGGTCGATCTGAAGGACCATGAGCGCCTGGGCCCAGTCGATGGTTTCCGAGATGCAGGGCCGTTTTTTCAGGTCGAGCGACCGGATCCGGTTGATGGCGTCGACCATCCGGCCGGCGAGCGCTTCCCCGATGCCGGGTACCTTTAGCCGCACGATCCGCTTTTCCAGTTCAGGGTCCGGATAATCGATATACAGGTGAATGCAGCGGCGTTTGAGCGCATCGCTCATGTCCCGGTAGTTGTTGGAGGTCAGGACCACCATCGGAATATGCCGGGCTTTTCGGATTCCCAGTTCCGGGATCGACACCTGGAATTCGCTGAGGAGTTCCATCAGGAAGGCCTCGAATTCCGGGTCGGCCTTGTCGATCTCATCGATCAGAAGCACCACCGGTTCATCGGACGAAATGGCCTGGAGCAGGGGGCGGGCCAGGAGGAACCGCTCGGAAAAAAACGCATCCTCCTGCTGGGCGATCCGCTCCACCGCGTCGTTGATGTTATCGGCTCCCGCGATCAGGTCGTTGATTTTCTCCTTGATCATCTGGGTATAAAGCAGCTGCTTGGCATATTCCCACTCGTAGAGGGCCTTGGCCTCATCAAGCCCTTCGTAGCACTGGAGCCGGATTTTTTTCCGGTTCAGGCATTTGGATAACGCCCGGGCCAGCTCGGTTTTGCCGCCCCCGGCCGGCCCCTCCACCAGGATCGGTTTGTTGGTCGCCGCGGCAAGAAAGACGACTGTGGCAATCTCCCGGGATGGGATGTAATCGGCGCTTTCCAGCCGCCGGACAACTTCTTCGATGCTTTGAAATTCCATGTTGCGTATCCCTTATCAGGTCAAGTCGGACATCATCTTCATTCATCATGGGGTTGCTCAAATTATCGTCTAACACCGGGACCCCATGGACCGCAAGGTAAAACGGGAGATTTATTTTCTTGATAATGGCGGGGGGCAGGCGTAGATAAACGAATATTTATCATAGGCTTACCATCTGCGATTGCCGATTGCGGGAACCGTTCTCCAATGCGGTTCATGGTAAAACAGCTTTTCTCGCCCGGGTCGTTATAATTAGTACAGATTTGCAGTAATCCGATACGGACAAGGAGTGCCATGTCGAAGGTTATCGTTCGAAATGCCGCATATGACGAAACCCTTCTGGCCCGCCTGGTCCCGGAGCTGATTGAAAGGGTGGCTCCCGGCCGGATAACGCCCGGAAGTCGGGTGCTGATCAAACCCAATTTCCTGATCGCCGCCCGACCGGAACAAGCGGTCCTGACCCATCCCCTGATCGTCCGGGCCGCCGCGCAACACGTCCTGGACTGCGACGGCCGCCCTCTTATCGCCGACAGCCCGGCGTTCGGCTCCTTCGATCGGATTCTGCGGACGGGCGGATTCGAGGCGGCCCTTGCCGGTATGGATGTCGACATCCGGCCGTTTGCCGAATCGGTTTCCGTCGATATCGGCGAGCCGTTCGGGAATATCGAGCTGGCCCGGGAGGCCTTGGAATCCGACCTGGTCATCAACCTTCCCAAGCTGAAGACCCATTCCCAGATGGGGCTGACGCTGGCGGTCAAAAACCTGTTCGGCACCGTGGTCGGCTGGCGCAAGCCCGAGTGGCACCTGAAGGCCGGCGTCGACCGGGCCATGTTCGCCCGGCTCCTGGTCGGCATCTGCCGGGCCGTCCGACCGGCGGTTACCCTTCTGGACGGGATAACGGCCCTGGAGGGGCACGGTCCGGGAAAACGGGGCAAGCCCAATCGGGGTACTTCTTGCCGGAGACGATCCGTTTGCCATCGATCTGGCGGTCTGCCGGATGGTCGGTCTGGCCCCGGAGCAACTCCCAACCTGCGCGGAGGCACTCAAAACAGGACTGGCCGACAGGGATATCGACATTGACGGCCTAATACCGGCCGTTGACAATTTCCGGATACCCAAACCCGGAAAGCTCACGTTCGGGCCGCCGTTCATGCAGGGCTTCATCCGGAAGCACCTGGTGCAGCGGCCCGTGGCCGACGATACCCTCTGCCGGTTGTGCGGCGAATGCGCCAACATTTGTCCCGCTTCGGCAATCGCCTGCAATGAAGCGGGCATCGTGTTCGACTACGACCGGTGCATCCGCTGTTACTGCTGCATCGAGATCTGTCCCCACGGGGCGATGACCGCCGCCGATACCCGAATGGGGAGGGGAGTGAAACGGCTTTTCGGACGGGAATGAAAACAGGAGGAAGATGATGACCCAGGAAACAGGATCCTCGGAAGAAGGGAAACACCGGCTCGGAAGACGAAAATTTCTGAAATGGGGGGCGGCTGCCCTTGGTGGGGGCGCGCTGGCCGTCTGGGGACTTTCGCCCTGGCGGAACAAGGGTGCCACCATATCGGCCATGGCCGTACGGAAGGCCCCGGGAAACCGGGAAAAGCTCATCTTTGTGGCCATCGATGCCCTGAACCCGAAGTATCTCGATCTCGATGCCGACGGAAATCCCGGGGGAAGCGACGGCAACTGGCTGATGCCGAACGTCCGGGCATTTCTTGACAAATCCGTCTGGTACCGGAACGCGAAAGCGTTTCTCCCTGCCGCCACGGACATGAACCACCTGAACGCCCTGGCCGGCACATCCACGGCCCAGACCGGCATCATCGGCGTCTGGGCCCAGCCGGTCTCCTGGGTGGACGGCGAGGCGGCCATCCGGCACATCCATCTTTCCCTTGCCCGGGATGACCGGGGCCGCCCGGTCGATACCCTGTTTCACGCCTGGAAACGCCGGTGGCCCGACGCCCGGACGTTTCTCATCACCGGAAAGGAATGGGTGGGGGAGATGTTCCGGATGGATGGCGAAAAACAGGTGGTCGATATCCTGGTCACCGGGCCCCGTCACCCGGACTACCTCGCTCCGCCACAGCGGGAAAAACTGGCCGATCCCCACACGGATACCGATGCGGCCTGCGACCCGGAATCCGGTCGCCTCGGATTCTTCTCCGGACGGATGGACCTGAGCAGTACCTGGACTCGGTGCTATACCGGCCAGAAGAGTTTCCTTACGCTCCAGATGGAGCATTTCGCGAATCATTTTCCCCATGACAGCTGGATCGTCGATTCGACCCTCGAGATCTTCCGGCGGGAAGACCCGGATCTGACCTATATCCTCATGGCCCAGTGCGATGACGCGGGGCACTGCATTGGAAACGCGGCCGACCCGGCGGAATTTGAAAATGCAAAAACACCCTACACGCCGCCGGACGGTTGCGAAAACAAGGCCGACTACCAGCAGGTGAGCCGGCGGAACCCGCTCCTGTTCCGGGAAGCGATCCTGGACGTGGTCCGGGATGTGGATATCCAGTTCGGGCGGCTCATGGACGGTTTGGAAGCGCAAGGGGTGCTCGAACGCGCCAAGGTGATCCTCCTGAGCGATCACAGTGCGGTCAATCATCTGGTCTCGGAGGATTTTTCATCCACCGACGTCATGGGAATCCTGGAAAAGGCCGGTGTGGTTGAGGAAGATAACATCTATGCCTTCAGCGTTAGCAGTTACGGTACCATTTACTGGCGGGATAAAAAGGAGCGGATTCCGGCGGTGAAGCAGTTGCTGGAGGCGCATACGGCCGTAAACCCGGAGACGGGAACGCGGGAATGCCCCTGGTGGGTCCTGGACCGGAACGACATGAAAAACGGGGTGGATGGCGTCTGCCTTCCCGGCGAACTCTACCATTCCCATTTTATCGAGACGGACCGGGAAAAGACCATGATGTGGCCGGATATTATCCTTCTGGCTAAAAACGGCTGGCAGATCCCGGTTTACAATGGCCATATCCCGAATGTGGGGATCAAGGCGCCCAAGTGGGCGCCCCCCTGGCGGGTCTATAACGGCGGGCACGGATCGGTCGACACCCTGCCGATTGTTGCCGCCATTTGCGTACCGGGCGGGAAGACCGGTATCCGGGAAACGCCGATCCGGATAGCCGATCTCGGGGTGACCGCGGCGTCCCTTTTCGGGCTGGAACTGCGGAGCAGCATGGTGGGCAGAGACCTCAGCGGGGATATCGTTTGATGGTTTTTGATGGCTTTGTAAAAAGTCCAACTTCTGCGTTGCGCCTCATCCCTCGTCACTGCGGCGTACAACAAGTACGCCTCATTCCTCGGGATTCGCGCGCCTTGCCAGTTTATAAGATTTGGTGGAGCTTTTTACTTTGCCATCAAAAACCGACTTTTTGCGAGTTTATCATTGATGGCCTCTTAAAAGCGATTTACCCCGTTGCACGGTGTTTTTGCGGAAAGAAGCCTTCATGCGTAGGTTGGGCTGAGCTTGCGAAGCCCAACAAACCTGGGAGTTGGGCTTCGCAAGCTCAGCCCAACCTACCCGAGATTGCAGACATCACCGGGAAATTCCTTGGTAGCTGCCGACCCCGCCGAGCGGTGTTTTTACGGAAAGGAACGTTTATGTCATGCGCGTAAACGTTCCCAGGGTTATGGTTCCGATTACGTGTACGCGTACAAGCATCAGCCGTGACACCCGGGTTTTCCCCTTCCCCCTTGATGGGGGAAGGCCGGGATTGGGGTGAATTGCTGAGCGATTGCGCATGCGCTAAACGATCAAACCCGATTACGATTGCGCGCGCACATGAATTACAGGTTAAGGGCGGGTTTGAAACCCGCCCCTACGGACATGCACTTACGTGTACGCAGTAGATAATCAAAACAGGAGTTCCTTGGAAGCTCTTAACCCGCTTCACGTCGTGTTTGCAGGGAGGAACAAAATCAACTGCCGTGCACGTGCACGCGTACGTTCACGTGTTCGCAAAAACAATTTCGTGTTCCCATGATCGTGCGCGTAACTAAATTCGACATGCCGATTGACTTCAACGCCTGTTTCGGGTTATGCGATGAAGAATCTCCCGGAAATCATCGGGGTTCAAATGGCCGGCAAACCCACCCGCGCCTTATCAGGCGCGGAATCGATAATCGAAACGGATTACTGTACGGAGCACGGAAATGGAGATCAGCATCAGCAAATCGGAATTTTTGAAGGCCCTGCCGGACGGCGGCGGCTTGACGTTCGGCACGGTGTTCACGGACCACATGTTCAACCTCGATTATTCGAGGGAAAAGGGGTGGCACAATCCCCGGATCGAGCCGTACGGACCGATCACCATGGACCCGGCGACCATGGTACTCCATTACGGGCAGTCGATTTTCGAGGGATTGAAGGCGTTTAAAGCCGGAAACGGCGATATTCGGCTCTTCCGGCCGGAGGAAAATTTCAGACGGTTCAACCGGTCCGCATACAAGCTCTGCATCCCCCAGTTCGACGAAGCATTCGCCCTTAAGGCCCTTAAAGAACTGCTGCGCCTCGAAAAGCGCTGGGTGCCGTCCGCGCCGGGGACCTCTCTTTATATCCGGCCGACCATCATCGCCACCGACCCGTTCGTCGGCGTCCGGGCATCGTACACCTACCGGTTCTTCATCATTCTCTCTCCGGTGGGGGCCTACTACAAGGAAGGCTTCAACCCGGTCAAGATCTGGGTGACGGACAAGTATGTCCGGGCGGTCCCCGGCGGGATGGGGGACGTGAAGACCGCCGGCAATTACGCGGCCAGCCTCTTTGCCAGCGAAGATGCCCACAATCAGGGGTATACCCAGGTGCTCTGGCTCGATGGCGTGGAGCGGCGGTACGTGGAGGAAGTCGGTTCCATGAACATCTTTTTCGTCATCGATGACGAGATCGTCACCCCGGCGTTGTCCGGGAGCATCCTGGCCGGCATCACCCGGGACACGGTGATCCGGCTTGCCGCCAAATGGGGAAAACCGGTTTCCGAGCGGCGCATTTCCATCGACGAGGTGGTTGCCGCCCATGACAGCGGCAAGCTCCAGGAGTGCTTCGGGTCCGGGACGGCGGCGGTAATTTCCCCGGTTGGAATGATCCGGTACAAGGACCGGGAAATAAAACTCGGGAACGGGGAAGTCGGGCCGTGGGCACGGAAGTTCTTCGACACGATTACCGATATCCAGTACGGCCGGGCCGAAGACCCGGACGGGTGGACCATGCTGCTGAGTTAATGACCTGCTGAACAGGCGTGGAATATATATAAAAAAGGGGCCGTTCCCGGTGGGAACGGCCCTTTTTCGTTCGAATCTGCCCAAAACAGCCTTACTCAAATCGATTGATTTTCGTCTTTCTTCTGGCTTCTGGATTCGCTTTTCGGGCTCCAAGTTACTTCCCGCAAAAACACCGCGCGGCGGAGTAATCCGCTTTTTACGAAGCCATCTTATTTGATCTCGATCCGTTTCGCCCGGCTTTTTTCCGTCTTCGGGACCTTTAGCTCAAGCACCCCGTCCTTGAAATTGGCGTCGATCTTTTCCGGGTCCACATTGTCGGGCAACGTAAACGACCGCTGGAATTTGCCGTAATAGCGCTCCCGGCGATAGTACTTTTCCTCATTGACTCCTGATCGTGGGTACGCTCGCCGCTCAGGGTGAGGACATTCTGGCGGACATCGATGGAAATGTCATCCTTCTTGACGCCGGGCAGTTCCGCCTTGATCACAATCGCATCGTCTTTTTCATAGGTATCAACGACCGGCCGCCATTCCATCAACCCGGCATCCTCGCGTTGCCACTGTGCGGGGAAGATATCATCGAACACCCGGTTGATCCGATCCTGAACAGTGGGCATTGTCGCCCAGGGATTCCATCTCACCGGTGCCATGGTTCCACCTCCTTGTAAGATTTTTTGTCGGTCATACCGACTTCCTTTTGATTAAACTATAATCATACTTCAACGTCTTACAAGAGGTGTTTTTTGTTTTTAATCGTATAATAACAATCATTTAAAATTATTTTCCCCTTCCGCGATCACCCGGAAAAGCGAGAAAAGAAGCGTCGTCTTCCGCCTACCCAGTAAAGAGTAATAAGAAATATGGAAAATCAATACCGCGCCACGCTCGCTCCCCAGGTAAACCCGGAACCGAATCCGACCATCAGGATCAGGTCGCCGCGCTTGATGGTCCCATTCACGGTAAATTCGTCCAGGAGGAGGGGAATGGTGGCGGCGGTGGTGTTGCCGTACTTGTGGATGTTGAAGAGGACCTTTTCCTCGGGAATTCCCATGAACTGGGCCGCCATGTCGTTGATCCGCTTGTTCGCCTGGTGGGGGAGAACCCAGTCGACATCCGCCGCGGTGAGGTTCAACCGCTCCAGGCAGGCCAGGCTCACCTCCGCCATCCGCCGGACCGCGTTGGTGAACAGGTTCTTGGGATTGGGCATTTCGGGATAGAGGACCGCGTTTTGCGATTCGTCTTTCGGATCGTAATAGACAATCGGCTGCTTGCCGATATCGAACAGTATCAGGTGAACCCCGTTTAACGCGCCGGCCCCGTCGGCGTGCACCTCGGAGGTGAGGATCATCGATTTGTTGTCCGGCGATTCGGAGACCACCACGCAGGCGGCACCGTCCCCGAACAGCACGGTCACCGCGCGGCCCCGGTCATTGAATTCGAGCCCCTTGGAATGGAGCTCGGCGCCCACCAGCAGGACATTTTTGTACATCCCTGCCTCGACGAACGCCTGGGCCATCTGCAGGCCGTAGATAAAGCCGCTGCACTGCTGGCGGATGTCGTAGCACGGGACGTGCCGGTCCGCCCAACCCAGCTTTTCCTGCATGAACACGCCGGCCCCCGGGAAATGATGATCCGGACTCAATGTTGCATAGATGATGCAGTCGATTTCGTCCACCTGCACGTCCCCTTTGGCCAGGAGGTTGTTCACCGCGCGCAGGCCCAGGTCGGAACACCGGTCCCCGTCGGTTGCATAGCGGCGCTCCCGGATGCCGGACCGCTTGTGAATCCATTCATCGCTGGTGGTCATGAGCTTGGCCAGATCATCATTGGTAACTACGTTTTCCGGAACATACATTCCTGTGGCACGAATATAAGCGCGTCTTTCCATTTTAATTACCTTTCTGTTTCGGATTGTAATTTTGCTTTTCCTTTTGAACTTTCCGGCCCGCGTTTCATCCAGCAGCCGTCGATGGAGCCTTCAAAAATCGGCCAGATGAACGGCCGATCTCTGGAAGTAACCTCCCAAACGAGTTTGTAGAGGATCGAATTTCTGAAGCTTCAGGCAGGCCCAATTCAGCGATAATATTGACGTCGGCAATCCTTCCACCCATCGGCCACCGTTCCGGCAGTTGGCAAGTTCGAGTCGAATCACAAATTACTTACGTGTTGGCAGCAGTTATTGTCAAACGTTTTTGCGGTAGAGAGATTGCCAAAAAACTGGTGGGGAAATGCGGGTTTGATGATCGATCAGGGCACTATCAATCTTGAGGGTTACCCCTGCTATCAGTGTTTTGCACAGCTCACGCCTTTTCGTGCGCGTAATCGTAATCGGGTTTTGAAGGTCCGATTACGCATCGATTACGCGCACGAGCACGAATTTAAACAAGTCCAATATCCCGCCTGCCCTGCGTCCCTTGCCGCGCACGAACAGGTACGCGTCATCAAGCAGGCGCCGCCGTACTGATTCCATTTAAAACGTGGTGCCCACCCCGATGCCGAAGCGGATGGGATAACCGCCGCGCCGGGACTCTTCCCATGTCCAGATGCGTTCTGCGTTGATAATGGGGTAGCGGTAACGGTAATTTCCGATCATCCGGGAGTCGCTGCCGGTAACTTTGCCGGCCACCGTAACCAGCTGCCCCTTTTCGAAGACCGCGGGGTCGAGGAACTTGTCTGTCCGGACCAGGAAGCGGCCTTCCGAGGATTCTTCCGTTTGAGGCCGGTAATCGTCATCGGTGGGGAGTTGGAGAACGGCCATTTCCGAAAAATTCTCCCGGTTTTCGACACCAATAATCCTTCCTCCGAAAAGGGTGTATGCGCCTTCATGCCGGTCCGGTGATTGCTGCAGGGTGTTGAAGTCGCCGCGATAGGTCACCCGGGACGTGATCTCCTCGGGGACCCTGGCCGCACATCCGGCAAGACTCCCGACCGCCACGAGAATGAATATGAAAACGGGTAATCGCTTGATGACTGCGTCTCCTTTGATACACGATTTCACAGGCCCCGATGATCGCGCCAATAAGCGTGTTCATGGGGCCATTCGTCCTGCCGGTATGCGATAAGGGCTCGCATCCGTTCTGAAAAGGCTTTGATCTTCGCATCGATGTCGGCGGGCCGTTCCCGGTTCTCCCAGGCAGTGACCAGCTTTTCGCCCAGAAGTCGGGCTTTTCCCCTGGCGCCACCCGGAATCCCCCCACCCGGCAGTGCCCCCATGGTCGCCCATACCGCGCCGACCGGGATAATGCCGGTGGTCATCAAGAAATGATTCATGTATTCGGCAATGGGGGCTTCATCGCCGCCGCCGGAGGTCACCACCGATGCGCCGTATTTCCCCTCGAATGCCAGGCAATGGATGACCCCGCTGCACCGGTCCATGAACGCCTTTAGTTGGGCGCTCACACTGAAGATATAATTGGGGCTCGCTAACACGAGTCCGTCGGCGGCATTAATTTTCCCCCGGATATTTTCAAAATCGTCGTCCTGGGGGCACTCCCCCTTCTGGTGGCACACATCGCACGCCAGGCAGGGGCGCACTTTTTCCCAGCGCAACGCAATGGTTTCGGTTTCCGCCCCGCGGGAGACGGCCCCCTCCATGACAAATTCCAGGAGCCGGCCCGTATTTCCCCGGGTGCCGTGGGGGCTCCCCACCAGTCCGATCACCTTCATCCCGTGCCTCCGGATTTAGTTTACCAACTTATGATGGCTGCGTAAAAAGTTCCAACTTCTGCGTTGCGCTTCACCCCTCGTCACTGCCGCATACGACAAGTACGCCTCATTCCTCTGGATTCGCGCGCCTTGAATTTGGAACTTTTTACTTTGCCATCAAAAAACAGACTTTTTACGAGTTTACCAACTTATAGTAATCATCGATCCATACCGGCGCATGCCACCATCTCAGGGTCGAACCATTCCAGAATGCGGGCGTTTTCCTCCCGGGGATAGGTGTGGGACAGGTCCGGGAGTTCCCGGAAAACGATGTCCACGCCAGCCGATTGAAGGATGGCGTGTGCCTGCCGCGCATGGTGGATGGGAAACATCCAGTCGAGGGCGCCGTGGGCCATGTAGATGCGCCGGTTTTTGGCATATTCCAGGTTCTGCGGGTGGAGGACCCCGGAAACCGGGGCGAGAGCCGTAAATGGCGAATCCGCCAGGAGCCCGCAGGTGAGGGTATGGATCGCCCCGTCGGAAAAGCCGGTAAGAAGGAGCCTGTCCCGGCGGACCGGGCGGGTCTCCAGGAGAAAATCGACGGCAGCGAAGATCCGGTCCGCATCGGTTCGGCTGTCGAAAGCCCAGGTGCGGGCCGCGGCGGAGGGGGCCAGGAGGAGGAAACGGCGGCTCCGGGCCTCCCGCAGCCAGGTCCAGATGAAATCCCGTCCGCTCCCGGACCCTCCGTGCAGGGCGACCACCAGCGGCAGCGGCGTTGCCGGGTCCCTGGTTTCGGGTACATAGAGGCAGTAATCGGAAGAATCGGTTAAACTGCCGGACAGGAGCTGCAGCCCGGTTCCCGGGTGATGCTCCGGCCGGGCGGCGAAATCGTCGGGCCGATTCCGGAGAGGTGGTTCCAGGAAATAGCGCCCAATGGGGCGGATGACCGGGTGGAGCGGATAGAGCGTTTCCTGCCCCCGGCAGTGGGAGCGCATGGCGCGGAGCACTTTTTCGGGAAACGCATTGTCTTCGGGTGCGGCGATTAAATCGTCAAGGGCGCGGGCGGCATGGGTGGTCCCTTCGAGCAGCCGGTTCGTAACCGGGTGCATCTGTAAAGGAACTGTTATGGCGGAAAAGGTATTGCGGGCTTCCCCCAGCTTTGCCGCAAACGGTTCGAGCGCCCGGGCAATGGCGGAAAGGTGCGGCGGATGGAGTTTGCGGAAGGCGGTTTCCAGCCCGGCCATGGCGGACAGGAGCGGGGTGCAGAGCCGTTCGACCGCCGGGGCAATCGCCGGATCCATGGGAGTGAATACAGGGGGAGCAAACTGGATCGGCATGGGCGTCACCGAAAGGATTGCATCAATGTTGATGGGTTGTCCACTATCCGCGTTGCACTGCAAGACTTTCCGCAATCCTGTCGAAGAGCAGATCCAGGTACGCTTCGGCCCTGGCCTGTTCATCCGCCGATGAGAAGACCGAGTGCAGTTCGCGAAAAATCGGATCATAACGGGAGCCGGGTTTTCCGGTCATGGCATAATCGACATCCGGTTTGGGGTAAAGCCGATCGTTGAAGAAATAATGGGCCAGGGGGCGTTCCGGCCGGGCGAACGGCCAATCGCGTTTCAGAGCGAAAAGGGCCTCCCACAATGGACGTGATCCGATTGCTGCTGCCTTTTCCGGATCGATCGCGACCCCGCCGTTCCGTATCAGGATCTGCGCGTGAAACGCTTCGAGCAGATCGGTTTCCGTGATTACCAGACCGTAGTGGTACCAGTCGCCGGCGACGGTTTTCAGCAATTGCTTGAAATCGTCCGGGAGCTGATGGTGGGTGGGGCAGAAATACATGTTGCAGGTCATCGACCCGTAATAACTCAAGCCCCGGTAATCAATGCCCCGGTTTTCCTCCGACAGGGGGTGGAGCAGGCAGCCGACCGTCCGTTTCCTTGGCCCGATCAGGCCGAGATACGGGCAGTGATGAAATTCCGGCAGGGGGTGTCGTCCGGCCAGCCGGGCGGATTCCGCCTCGCCGAAGGCAAGGATCGCCGCCATTTCCCGCGCGACCTTTGAAAATGCCGCGGTCCGGGCATTGAGCAAACAGCAAACGGCCTCGGCCGACACACCGGGAAGGTTATAGAGGCCGCAGCAGGCGCCGCAGGAAACGTGTTCATTCACCTGGCAGAGGTATATGTTTCCGGGAATGTTCATGGTACCGGTTCTTTCGTTTCACTTTTTCAAGCATTCACAATTGCGTTTCACCCGTTTAACCCTGTTTCTTTCAGTGCCGGTATATGAGTATCGCTTTTCCCGGTATTTGAAAAGGGCATCGGGTGGGAGCGCAGGTCTAAGTGGGTATATCAACATCCGTCATCGTTTCCCCCGGTTTGTGGCAGTATTTCAGGTACGAAAGATGACCGGCCGATAAACGGACCTTGCAATACTGGGTATCTGTGCAATACTGCGTATCTTTGAAAATAGACATCATGAAATTGTGACCGTCAAATATTTGGGAAATGCGGAATGCGGGAGTGTGTTTTTTTGAACGGAAACAGCGATGACAACAAACATTCCGGGAAATTCGGAATCGATATACCGGTTACGCCGGAAGAGCGCTTTGTCAACAGCGTCTATTCTTCAGTGGATGAGGCGACTGCCCGCGGACTGGAACGGCTGCGCAGCGAAGGGATCACTCCAACCTGTAAACTGGGTTGTTGCCATTGCTGCCGGCATCATATCCTGACCAACATTGCCGAGGCCCACACCCTGGGGCAATATGTGAAGCGGGAATTGTCGGCAGAGCAGATAAACGACCTCCGGATAAGAACGCTGCAATGGCATGAATGGGAAAATTCCAGGCCGGGGCGATATCCGTCAGCCGACATCAAATTACAAACAGATCTGTCCAATTACGAACATTGCTGCCCCCTGCTGGTGGATGGCGCCTGCAGTGTCTATCCCGTGCGGCCGGTCGTTTGCCGAACGCACTTTGTCTGTTCGAACGCCAGTGCCTGCCGCGCCACAAATGATCCGGATTCCACGGAAGATGCGCCGGTGGTGCTCACTTCCATTTTGACGGCAACACGTCCGGTTTCAAAGGCGATAAGGGATCATATCGAAAATGGCGGCGTCGATTTCTCCCGGTCGATCATGCTGCTTCCGCACTGGCTGGCGAACGAAATGTGTTGGGATTTCGCCGTGGAGCCGTGAGTGCGGTTATTCCCTCAGAAAACATACTTGATCCCCAGGCTCGGGTAATTGGACGCACCGTGGACACCGTTGAACAGGCCGAATATCCCGGAGCGATGGTGAACTCTGAAGAAAAAGTGGGTGTGCTCCCATTCGGGATGGGCGAGGGTGACCTCGTACATCAGGTAGTTCAGGAGCCTTGAACCGGGATCACCCGGCTTTTCTATCTCATGGTCGGGAATCCGGTTGGCGAAGGAGAGCCCTTCCCCGAACCCGAAAGTGGTCCGAACGTGCCTTTCCCACGGGAACCGGTGCCAGCGCAGGATTACCGAGCCGACACATTCCATGTACCCGCCGGAGTCGCCCCAGTGACCCACGACTTGGCCTTCGGCCTCCAGCGTCAGGTGGTCCCGGAGTCTCCGGAGTTCCTTTCCGACAGCGAGCGAGACCAGATACTCGTTCTGCAAATCCCACCGTTTGAACGGGGTTTGATAAAATGGAACCAGGGTACTTTGGCCGGTGTAAAACTGCGTGTACCATTTCCCCCCGGCCCATGCCGTTCCGGCGGAAAGGGAAAGGAAAGTGAACAGCGAGAGGATCGTTACAATCCCCACCCTTCGTCTATTACTTGTTCTCATAAACTTCCTGATTACTCCTGGTTACCGGTGATGCAGTCCTTGTCGTTCGCCGCGGGTGGATGCCCCGTTGATCTTTCGTACCCGGGTAACCCCTGTGGCAGCTGGAAATCGGGGATATCAAACTGTGCGGGAAAGTCAACAAAGGAAATGGAATATCATGGAAGGTGAATCGGCTTTGCTTTTCTGGTCCGGAAGGTAAGTAAAACAGGAAGAGGCAATATTCTAGTCCGCGCATGACTGTTAATCGATATGGTGCAACGAACTCAGGGGGTTGAGACGTTTGCCCGCTCACGCAGCTGAACCGGGTATCCAAAGCAATTGCGATCATTGCAGGGGGCAAGGTCGGATTCCCTGTCAATCCAGGTGAGCCTTGCAAAATAACGTATAATTAAGATAAAGAAGGTTCGGGAATAACTCTCCGACTAATTGGCGTATTCCATTTACACGGAGACAATCAAGGCTAAGTGATAAAAATGAGAGAAATTGAAATAACGGAAGAGCCGATCGAACTTTACAAAATCCTGAAGTTCGAAAACATGGTCGAAAGCGGCGGCCAGGCGAAACATGTGATCGCGGAGGGTCACGTCATGGTAAATGGCGTGGTCGAAACCCGGAAACGGAAAAAAATCTTTTCCGGTGATGTCGTGGAATTCGGAAATGAAAAAATTCGTGTCCAGGTCAAACGGGAATAAAAAAACGTTTGCGTTTACCCCAATCCTGACAGCGTCTCCATCAGCTTTTCCGCTTCCCGTTCATCCGGCCGGGGGGAAAGTTGGGCCAGGATGCCGAGCCCCTCGAATGCTTCGTGAAAATCGTCCGTGGACAAGGGGCTGACCACGCCGAGATTGGCCATGGCGTTGGCCATGATCACCGCGCGGGCGATCTCGGATGCCGTCCGCCCGTCGACCGTTGCGTCGATGACAATCAGCGCGGGAAGCAGGCCGGAGGCGGCGTTCACTGCCTCGGCTTTCGATGCACCCCAACGGATTTCATATCCGGCGGTACCCAGCCGGTCGGCAAGCCGGGAAAAATGTTCCGGGAAATTGGTGATGATCAGGATCGCTTTCATCTTCTGTCCCATCGAAGTGAGTTCGGTATTGAAACGAAGGACATGAAGACGTAATCTCCATGTCCTTCGCGATTCGGGAGACCAACCATAGGAATCCCGATGGTATCAAGTTTTTCGGAGATGCCCCCAAGCCTTTTGGTAGAAATCGTCGATGGCCTCTCCAAGGGTGTTTACGGCCAGGGCGGCGCAATGCATGTGATCTTCGGGAAGCCCCCCCAGTTCCTTCGCCACATCCTCGGGGGTGATCTCCAGTGCGGCCGGCAGGCGCTTTCCTTTCACCAGCTCGCTCAGCGCGCTCCCGCAGGCAACGGTGTAGGTGCACCCCTGGGGATTTTGCCGGATATCCGTGATGAAGTGGTTCCGGATCGACAGAAACACCGTGATGATATCGCCGCAGGTGCCGACGCCCCGGGCCGCCCCGTCGGCGTTGTCGAGCGTCCCCATGTTCCGGGGCTGGTTGGCATGATCGATGAACCGGTCGCTCAGCAGGTGGGGCGGGTCATCGTGTTGATCTTTTTCTTCCATGTTTTCGGCCGTGGTTGACATGATCCGTTTTCCCGACAATTATGAGTTCGTCAAGAATTAATGACCGCCGCCGCCACCGCAGGTATGCTGCTGGGAAAACTGGGGCAGTTTGCCTTCGATCAGGGCATTTACGGCATCCCCCACGGTCGACAGCCCGCCGCCGTAGTAGACGTCGATTCCGACCTGGTTGAATCCCATAAGCGGACGGTAACCCATGCCGCCGGCGATCAGCAATTTAGCCCCTTTTCCAGCCAGGTACTGGACCGGCGCCATGCATCCCCCCTGCTGGTGAGGAACGTTGGGGATCACTTCGATGGTTTTAATTTTTGAATCCTCGACGGCGACCAGGGTGTACAGGTCGCAATGGCCGAAATGGGCGCCCAGGGGTGCATCGAGCCCGCCGGGGGCGGACGAGGGGATCGCGATCAATGAGTTCATTTATTTCTCCTTGAAAATTAGAGTTGGATAAGGTTCAATAATTGATGGCGTCGTAAAAAGTTCATACTATCTTCTTTAGCGCTGCATCTCGTCATTTCACGTACCAAAAAGTACGCGCCAATTCCTATGAATTTGCGGCGCCTTGATCTTGAACTTTTTACATTACCATCGAAAACCGACTTTTATAGGTCGCGAAGCGGGATCACGCCCCATGGCCCATCCGGTTGGGAGCATCCGCGTAATCGACATTGCCGGACGTGAATTTTTCCATCGCCTGCCGGGCGGTCATGTTGTCCAGATTTTGCCCGATCCGGATCCCGGCGGCCTGGAGTACCTTGAATGCCTTGGGGCCGACATAGCCGGTCAGCACCACTTTGGCGCCGGTCCCGGCGACGTTCTGGGCGGCCTGGATCCCCGCGCCCTGGGACATGACCTGGGCGGACCCGTTCTCCTTGTACTCGAATTCCAGGCTGTCCGCGTCGACGATCAGGAACCCGGCGGCCCGGCCGAATCGGGGATCGACCGCGTCATCCAGATTTGGGCCTTCGCAGCTGATAGCAACTTTTGTCATATTCCGCACACCTTTTTTGAGGGTTTTAATTTTTATGAGTATATGCGCAAAACAAATTAAATATTCCCTTAACCCTTGTCAATGGTTTTCTTTGCCGATAACTGGAGTGATCCCGTGACAGTCGGTCGGTTAAACAATAGATTTCTTAATACCAGGGAGTAAATAGGAATGGAAACCGATATCGTTCTCTGCAGCGACCTCGACCGGACCCTCATCCCGAACGGGAACCAGGAGGAATCTCCCCTGGCCCGCCCCCTGTTGCGGCGCCTGGCCGAGCGGCCGGAAATCGCTCTGGTGTATGTCACCGGGCGGGACCGGCAGTTGATCGCCGAGGCGATTATTGAATTCGGGCTGCCGCTCCCCCGGTATGCCATCGGCGACGTGGGGACATCAATTTACCAAGTCGACGGTTCGCCCGGCGACCCGCGGTTTTCGGAATGGGAAGAATGGCAGGCCGAAATCGGGAGGGACTGGCACGGGTGGCGGCATGATGACCTGGCCGGCCTGTTTGCGGATATCGAACCCCTCCGGCTCCAGGAACCGTTAAAACAGAATGCATTCAAGGTCAGCTACTATGTCGACCTTGCTGCCGACTGGAAATTGCTGGTCGAGACCATCCGCCGGTGCCTTGACGAAAAGGGAATAAGGGCGAGCATCGTCACCAGCGTCGACGAACAGGAAGGGGTCGGCCTCCTCGATATCCTTCCCGAAGGTGCGACCAAGGTGGACGCCATCCGGTTTTTGACCCGCCGGCAGGGGATCACGGAGGCGAAGGTCGTCTTTGCCGGCGACAGCGGCAACGACCTGCCGGCACTGACCAGCGGCCTGCAGGCGATCTTGGTGAAGAACGCCGCCGACGAGGTCCGTCGCGACGCCATGGCTGGGGTGGCGGAAAAGGGGATTGAAGATCGGCTCTACATGGCCCGGGGCGGCTTTCTGGAAATGAACGGTAACTACAGCGCCGGAGTGCTCGAAGGCCTGGCTCACTTTGTGCCGCATGCCGAGGTCTGGATGCGGGAAGCGCGGGATGCGCTTGGAAACAGTATTGATGGCGTTCGTTAAAAGCTCACAACTCGGCTGGGCCGCGTTTTTACAAGAGGAACTTTGAAAAACCGAGCATCAGGTTCATTGGCTGACGGATCGGGAAAAAGTCGGCTTCCTCGCTCAATGACCATTTTGCCCGGCCTTAATCGGCAAAATGCTCAAATCCGCTCGTAAAGCGACTTTTCCCCGATCCGTCATGAAACATCGTGCCGTATCAGACAAAAACCGATTCTTGAAGCTCAACGTGCGCTGGCCGGCAATAGGGACCGGTTCTTCTAAGGCGAACATTGAGGGACGTTTCCAAATGTTTCAAGGTGAAGCGAAGCGGAAGCGGCCCGGACTGTTTGATCGAAGCGAGTTTCCGGGCCGCCGCTTCGCAAACCTTGGAAACATGGAAAGGAAGTCCAACACTCCGTGATACTCTGGTTCCCAAGCTCCTGCCTGGGAACCCACTCGGGCAATCAAAGGAACACCAGGAACAGCCTTCTATTACACTTGCCGGGTTATTCCCGCGCTTGCCCCGCTCCGTTCTCCCGGTTACCTTTAATTCGGGAGGCATCCTCATCTTCCCGGATTCACCGGACCGCAACTCTGAATCCAAGGAGTTTTATGACCTGGGGCATACCGAACCGGATCACGCTGTTTCGCATTGCCGCGACCGTTTTACTTCTCTTCGTCTTTTACCTTGCCCCGGATGACCGGAAGTTCACGGTATTTCTTTTCCTGACCGTTTTTAACGTGATCATCGATGTGGTCGACGGGAATGTGGCCCGGATTCTCGGCCAGGAAACGAATTCCGGGAAATTCTTCGATGCCGCCGGCGATCGCCTGGTGAAGACGTTCATCCTCTGCACCTTGTCCCAGATGGGGGTGTTCCCGTGGTTCCTGACCGCCTTTCACCTGGGGGTGAAGAACCAGTTTTTCGAACTTCCCGCTTTTTACGTGGAAGGGGAACTGAAGGAAAAATCCCGGATCCGCCAGGAACTCCCGTTTTATTACGCCCTGACCTACAACAAACCGTGGATCGGGTTCGGCGTGGTCCTGAACCATTTGATCTGGCTGGCCTTGATATACGATGCCTTCAGCCGGCCCCTGCTCACCCCCGCCGGCCGGATGGGGCTCTATGCCCTGTTTTTCGTCCACAGCCTGGTCCGGGCGATCCCGCTGGTTTCCATTTATGAATACCTCGACCGCGGGCTGGCGCAGCCGCGGGAGATTCCATGCGATTAAACCGATTTTATCGATACCTTTATTCTCCTTTTCTGGCGCAGCTGGTAATCATCCGGCGCTGCAACCTGGACTGTGCCTATTGCAACGAGCGGGACGACACCAGCGGGCCGGTCCCGGTGGCCGTGATCCGGGAGCGCCTCGACCGACTCCGGGAACTCGGCGCCCCGGCGGTGACCCTGACAGGCGGAGAGCCGACCCTTCATCCGGATCTTCCCGACCTGATCCGGTATGCCCGCCGGATCGGCTTTTTTCATGTGTCCCTCATCTCCAACGGATTCCTGATGGGCCGAAAAACGATCCTTGCCTTGAACGCCGCCGGGCTTGACGAAATCCAGATCTCCGTCGACGGCGTTACGGGGAACGGGACGACCCGGAAGACGCTCGCCAACCTGGCCCGGCCGCTCGCCCGGCTGCGGGACCTCGGCCGGTTTAACGTGACCGTAAGCGCGGTGATCGGCGCCTGCCCGGCAGGCGAGGTGCGGACGATCATCAGTTACGCCAAGGGGTTGGGGTTTACGCCGCGCATCCTCCTGATGCACGATGCGGCCGGCCAGTTTATTCCCCCGGTGGAACCGGCGCGGGAATATGAACCCCTGCTCCGCCTCATCCCGAAAACAATGCGGGATTTTTCCGGTTACCGGATGAAACTGCTGAAGGAAGGGGCCGCGCCGTACAAATGCCGCGGGGGAAGCCGGTACCTGTATGTCGATGAAAAGGGCCGCGTCGCCATGTGCTCCCAGACCCGGGCACACTGGTCCAGACCGCTTGAAGAATATGGGCTCCCGGACTTGCGGGAACGGTTCCACGCGGCCAAACCCTGCCAGGTCCGGTGTACCCTCGGTTGCGTCCGGTCGTGCAGCCAGTTTGAGAATTGGCGGCAGCAGGAGAGTCGGTGAGATAGGTCTATGACTTTTAAATGATAATGGATTGATTTATGTAGACGAATACTTCAAAATCATGTTCTAAATCGAGTGACTGGGTAGATGCTGATCAATGCCTATCAATGTGGAATTGAAACAGATGATTGAACAGAACCATCTTAGGATGTGCTGACGCAGGAAGCGCATCGCTAATCGTTCCAAGGTAACCACTGGCCATGAATGGGAGGATTGATGTTTAAAAATAAAACCATCATCATTACCGGCGGATCGTCCGGGGTGGGAAAAGCACTGGCGCATCGGCTGGCCCGGGCCGGGGCGCACCTATCGCTGGTCGCCCGGGATCGGGATAAACTCGAATCCGTGACGCGGGAACTCCGGGGTATCGGGTCGGGGCAGCGAATCGAGGGATTTTCCTGTGATGTGGCCGATCCCGACGCGCTTGAAACGGCGATGGGGCAGATAGCCGAAACCATGGGGACGCCCCACGTCCTGATCAATTCCGCCGGGATTCTCCGGGAGGGGTATTTCGAGGCGCAGAAATTGGAGACGTTCCGGGAGGTCATGGATATCAATTTTTTCGGCACCCTCCACACCATCCGGGCGATCCTGCCGTATTTCCTCGAAGCCGGGGGCGGACGAGTGGTCAACATCGCCTCGGTGGCCGGCCTGATGGGGGTTTTCGGCTACACGGCCTATTGCGCGTCCAAGCACGCGGTGGTCGGCCTTACCGGATCGCTCCGGGCCGAGTTCGCCCCGAGGAACATCCGGTTCCACCTGGTCTGTCCGCCGGAATTCAATTCCCCCATGGTCGAGGCCCTGGAGGGGACCCGGACCCCGGAGAACGTGACGATGGCCCATACCATCCCGGTGATGACCGCCGATGCCGTGGCCGACGCGATCCTCCGGGGAATGGAAAAGGAGCGGTACGAAATCGTCACCGGTCTTTTCGCCCGGGCGGCGACGCGCGCTGACCGCTTGTTCCCAGGCCTGTCCCGGGCTGTAGTCGATTTTCAGATTAGACGATGCTACCGGGGGCCGGATTCATATAATTAAAATGGTTATCCGGAAAACTCCAGTGGGCGGGTTTGACCCCCCCTACATCGAAGCGGCCGTAGGGGCGGGGTTCAAA
>Ga0209347_1002990_pt1 | contig 20821 bp, 14 predicted proteins | sample AutmiccommuBRH23_FD_187382 | JGI IMG/M metagenome (GOLD analysis project Ga0209347, IMG submission 187382) | Deep subsurface microbial communities from Mt. Terri, Switzerland - Autotrophic microbial communities BRH/23 (SPAdes) (version 2) | ecosystem: Environmental > Aquatic > Deep subsurface >...
CGAGCGGCGTGGTGAAGCCGGTCTTACCGGTCTGGGTGTCGAAGACCTCGAGGCTCAACATCACGTCGTCATCATCGACGCGAACGGCGCGTTGGCCGTCCGGCGGCAGGAAGCTGAGCTCCACGCGCACCTGCGCCCGCTCGCCCGCGGCAAGGCGAAGCGCGGCCGCGTCGAAGTCGAGGTAGGTCCCTTCTCCACGCCGTAGAGCTGCGGTGGCGTCCATCTGAGCGAGGAGCCTTCCCGAGGGATCGAAGACTTTCGTGCACGGCACAATGCCGCTCGCGGCGTTGAGGTTCACCACGCTGAGGCGAATCGTCTGCTCGGACGTGACGCCGAAGAGCCCCGAGTAGCCATTGATGACGATGATCGCCGAGGCGGGGAGGGCGACGGCGCAGAGGGCGGCCATGGCCACCAGAATTCGAGTTAGGGGTCGTTTCTTCATCGCGGTCTCCTTTGTCTTCGAAAGTCGGCAACCAGGCTCTGTTCAATAGCGGTACAGCAGGATCCCGCTCATCTGCTTCCCATCCATCGGCGGGATGGTGCAGACGAAAAAGCGGCTGGTGAAGGTGCCGTTCGCCACCGGCGGATCGAGGTTCAGGGTCTGGAACCTCGAATCGATGCCTTGCGAACATGCCGGCTGGCTCGACGCCACCGCGCCGACGTTGTTCACCAGCGCGCGGCAGCAGACTCCCTCGCTGGCATGCCGGTCGGTGACGAACACGTTCGCGCCCGGCGTGGCATTCGGATCGGGATGGACGCTCAGATCGTCATAGGGACCGACCACGGGACAGACGACCTCCATCGCTCGCGACGAAGAGCCGTTGAGGAGTTGCCCGGCGTCGTCGTAGACGGGCTTGTGCCGCTCGTCCGTGGAGTTGACCACGACGCACATGCTCGCGGGGTAGGTGTGCTCCGCCGCCAGCAGCGGAGCCGCAGTCAGCAGAGCGAGGGTCGTGCAGAGACTGAAAGTGCGATTCGCCACCAGATGCCTCCTTCAATGGACTGATCCGTTGAAGGTAAGGGGCCACGCCCGCAGAAGCCTGACGAAAGGGTGACGATTCGGTTCGGATTCGGGATGGGGCCACGGATTGGCTTCATCAACCGTGGCCGGATCGCGCCCTGTGGACAAAACCGCGGCTGGAAAGCCGCGGCCACTGCGTCCTCAACTCCAGCTGATCTGCCAGGTGCACTCCCGCGCGCCGCGAGTGATGCAGGCGTCGTGGACCACGTCGACCTTCTTCGCGCCCGTCATCTCGCCCGCGCCCTCCATCCATCCGGCGAGCCGCGCACAGTGGGCGGGCTCCGACGGAAAGTCCGTGAGGAGAACCCTGGCCTTGTTCGGCTCCTCGCTCTCGACCGCGAGCTTCCCATGACTGTGAACCGTCGACCAGAAGCTCGAAGCCTTGCGCATCAGCGACGCGGGGGTGAGCACCATGACGAAGAACCGGTACACACCCTTCGAATCGGCGAGCTCGGCGCGTCCTGCACGGCGGCCCCATTGCTCGAGCGACTCCCCCTTCGCCCGCGCCGCCTCGACGGTGATCCGGTTGAGCGTCCGCTCCGGGATCTTTTCCCCGGCCAGAATCGGGCGTCCGACGAGCTCTCTCTCGTCCGGCGGCAGCGCGGCGAAGGCGCCTGTGCGCTGGGCCTCCGTCAGGTCGCGGTCGATGAACTTCAGGAGGCTCCGGAGGATCGCGCCCTTGGTCGTGGCGGGGGTCTCAGTCATGCCGGGGGAGTTTAGCGGATTCCCGGGCGAGTCCGAGAGCGAAGAGCGGGTCGTTCGTCGATGGTGCGTCCCCTGCGGTTGGAAGGGCGACGGAGGCTGAAGCCTCCGCCACTTTGGCAATCGCGGTTACATTTCGGCGAAGGGCGAACGAAATCCTAAGGGGTGTGTTTCAGTACGCATAGGGGGCAACGATGACCGAGGAAAATGACGCCGGCCGCGGCAGACGGAAGCTTTTCGAGAGCGGCAGTGGGACGCGCACCGAGGCGTTCGGGGCTATGGAGTGGGGACTTCTGACCGCCGCGGCGCTGATCTGGGGCTCTTCGTTCGTGCTGATCGAGCTCGGTCTCGAGTCGTTCCGGCCGGGAGTGATCGCGATGGTGCGCATGCTTCTCGGCGCCGGCGCCCTGGCGCTCTTCGCGAAGGCCCGCAAGCCGGTCGACCGCGAAGACCTCCCGCGCATCGCGCTTCTCGGGGTCGTCTGGATGGGCCTTCCGATGATCCTCTTTCCGATGGCGCAGAAGTGGATCAGCTCCTCGGTCGCCGGCATGATCAACGGCGCGGTGCCGTTGATGGCGGCGGGATGGTCGGTGATCCTGCTTCGCCGCCTCCCGGGGCGTCCGCAGCTGATCGGCCTCGCCGTCGGCTTTCTGGGGATCGCGGCCATCTCCTGGCCGGAGCTTCAGGGCTCGCGCGCGACCGCTCTCGGGGTCGTGCTCGTCGTCCTGGCCGTGCTGCTCTACGGGCTCGCGGTGAACCTGGCGGTTCCGCTGCAGCAGCGCTACGGATCGCTTCCGGTGCTCCTCCGCGCGCAGCTCGCGTCGCTCTTCATCGTCGTTCCCTTCGGGCTCTGGAGTCTTCCGGGATCGAGCTGGTCCTGGACCTCGGCTCTCGCCATGCTTCCGCTCGGGGTTCTCGGAAGCGGAGTCGCCTTCATCGTGATGACGACACTCGTCGGTCGTGTTGGCCCGTCCCGCGGCTCGGTCGCGATCTACTTCGTGCCGGTGGTCGCGATCCTTCTCGGGGTCGGTCTGCTGGGCGAGCGCCTCTCGCCGAGCGCGATCGCCGGAACGATGCTCGTCCTCGCGGGAGCGTGGCTGACCTCGCGCTCGGAGCGGCCGGCCAAGCCGGTGGCAGTCCCGGATCGCGCGGCGGCGTGAGGGCGTGGACTGCGAAACTTTGGAAAGACCGGTTCGTACAATCCTCGCCGATTGATGAAAGGAATCTCTCCGATGTCACGAATCACGTTTTCACGCCTGGCGGCGATTGTCGCTCTCTTCTCCAGCACGGTGGTCGGTTCCGCGATCGCCGCCGACTTTCGCGGCAATGACCTCCTGGTTCCCGTGGCCAGCCGGACCGCGGGCGCAAACGGCTCGATCTGGCGTACCGATCTGACCGTGTCCAATCTCTCGGGGTCGACGACCGGATCCGTGGCGGTAGTCATCACGTTCACCAGCGAAGGCGAACAGAGCTTCATCACGCGCGTCATCGAGCCCCGCGAGACGATCGTCCTCGAAGACGTAGTCCAAAACACGTTCGAGCGAAGCGACGCGATCGGTACGATCCGGATCACCTCGGGGACCGAGGGCGCGCTCCTCTCGGCCAACGCGCGGATCTACAACGCCGGCAGCTCCAGCGGCGAGTTCGGCCAGGGAGTGATGGCCCTTCCAGTCGACGGCCTCACGCGCGAGCACTATCTGAGCGGTCTTACCGGCGTCGGAGGAAACCGGACGAATGTCGGCATCTCGAATCCGTGGGACATTCAGAACGGGTACATCATCACTCTTTACGACGGGGATGGCATGTACCGTGGGCTCGTTACGAGCAGCGTCGGTCCTCGCCAGGTCGTTCAGCTCAACGACGTTTTCGGGAGCTTTTCGACGGGGCCGCTCGAAGGGGCGACCGTCCACGTAATTTCCCATTTCCCGATCTACACGTACGCCTCGATCGTGAGAAGCGACAGCGGCGATGCCAGCTTCATCCCGGGCACCGGCTTCGCTCGCGGACACGATGAGCTGCTGCCGACGGTCTGCTCCTACGCCGCACCGGTGAATGTGACTCCGCCGGAGCGAACCGCGGCTCCGGGATGGATCGTCAAGCTCATCGACGAGGAGACCGACCCGGCGGGACGGGTCGCCGTCCTGGCCGAGAGTTACGGCTTCGTTCCGACGAGCGTCCTGGAGAGCCTCAAGATGTTCAGCGCGCCGCTGACGCCCGAGCAGATCGCCGGACTGCGCTGCGACACGGCGGTCGACTATATCCAGCAGAACGAGTTCACTCCTCCGCCAGCCGATGGAAACTAGTCCGGCTGCCGCACCAGCAGAGAGGCGTGCCGGTCCTTCATCCCCGGGAAGTCTCTTCGCTGCGCGGGGCCGAGCCCGAGGATCTGGAGGATCGGCTCGGTGTTGCTGAGCGTGCCGACGATCCGGCGGCCAGGGTAGGGCATCACGCTGACCAGAGTCGGCGTCATGAAGATCGACTCTAGCAGGGCGCGTTTCGGGTTGGCGGCCACGTCGACGATCTCGATCTCATGCCGTCCCGGAAGGTGTGTCTCGCACAGCTCGGTCAGGTTCGCGATGGCGAGAAGCGAGTTCGGCTTCTCCCCGGCGACGAACAGCCGGAAGCGATAGATCTCTTCGCTCATCGGGTCACCCTCGGCAGGTCAGGTGCCTCATCGGTGCCGCGCAACTGGCTCATTCGCTCGCGGGCGAGCGCCAGTTCGCTTTCGTGAATCTCGGCGCTGCGTGCCCGAACGAGCTTCTCGCTCTGCTTCGCCGCGAGCTCGACCTGCAGGGACTTGACGCGTGCTGCGAGCTCGGCCTCCTCCGCGTCGAGCCGCGCGCTATCGAGCCGGGCCGCGACCGTCGCTGCTTCGGCCGCGTGGCGCCCCGCGCTTTCCTTTTCCCAGCGCAAGGTCCCCATCAGCACTTCGCCTCCCGCGGTGTAGGTGTCGGTCACCGTGATCCCGGAGTCGCTCAGGATCAGCTCGCGGACCTGGTTCGAGTGGGCGGTTCCGCGCGATTTGATGATGGACATGCCGCGGTTGCGCTCACCCGCCTGCACCACGTAATTCAAATGGATCCAGGTGTCCGCCAGCGTCGAGATCTGCAGCGGCGATCCAGCCTCGGATTGACCGGCCATCTCGTCGAGCAGGCTGGTGCAGACCAGAGTGATTCCTTCGGCCTTCGACCAGTCGATCAGGCGCTCGGCCACACTGTGGGCGGTCAGCTCATTTCCGGACTTTGAGAGCGTCGAGACCGGGTCGACCACGAGGCATCGGGCCCGGTGCGCCTTTGCCAGCGTCTTGATTCGAACGAGGTAGGTTTCGGCGCTTCCGGTGATCGTGCGCGCCGAGACCATGTTCAGCGAGCCGTCGTCGACGAAGCGCTCGAGCCGGATGCCGACCGATCCGAGGTTCCGGATGACTTCGTTCGCGTCAGAGTCGAAGGAGACGAACATCGTCCGCTCGCCGCGCGCGCACGCCGCCTCGGCGAAGGCGCCGCTGAGGGTCGTCTTGGCCGTGCCCGGGAAGCCGGTGATCAGCACGCTGGCGCCGCGGTAGTAGCCGCCCCCCAGCATCGTGTCGATGCGCGCCACGCCGCTGGAGATCCGCTCGTTCGTCACCTCGACGTCGGAGCGGCCGAGCGTCCGGCTCACGGCGACCTCGAATCCGGAGCTGCCGATCAGGAACGGCGACTCGTTTTCGTCGAAGCTCGACCCGCGGTACTTCTGCACTCGGAGGTTCCGCTGGGAGACCCCGAGAACCATGGTGTGATTGAGAATCAGGGCGCAGTCGACCATGAACTGCATGAAGCCGAACGGGCCGCTGTTGGAGCTTTCAGCCTTGAGGGTGATCACGCCGGTAAGCTCGTGCTCGAGCAGCCAGGCGTGGAGGCGATAGATCTCGCGTCTCTGCGCCGCGGCGTCGGGGAGAAGCGCGAGCATGATGTCGAGGGCATCGAAGACGATGCGCCTGGCCTTCATTTCGTCGACTTTCTCTTCGAGCGCGATGAGCATTCCGGTGAGATCGAACGAGCCCGATTGCACCAGGTCCGGCGGGGGCTGCGCGTCGATGAAGGCGAGCATCTTCGGCTGCAGCTGCTCGAGGTTCCACCCGAAGGTCTCGGCGTTTGCGATGATCCGGGCGGGCGTTTCCTCGAACGCGACGAAGATGCCGGGCTCGCCGTAGTGCCGGGCGCCGTTGGCCAGGAACTGCAATCCGAGGATCGTCTTGCCCGAGCCGGAGCCTCCGGCGAGCAGCGTGGTGCGACCGCGCGGCAGCCCGCCTCCGGTCATCTCGTCGAGGCCGGTGATCCCGGTCGGCGTTTTGGTGGACCGCTTTTCGGTGGAAAGCTTTTCGTCATTGACAGGGGCGGCGGTCATTCTTTTCTCCTCGATCCGGTGAAACGGCGTTCTCGACCACGCGTCCGATGCGGCTGCAGGTGGACCCCTGGAAGACTTCGGTTGTGAGGTAAGTGGCTGAGGAAGAACGCCGCGCAGCCGATCACCCCGGTTGGGATCCGGGCATCGCACGCGTCCGGGATGAAGGCTTCGCCGAGCTCTCGACGATCTGTGCTCTGAATCAATGCGGCTTCACTGCCACATGGAACGGAATGAAGCGAAATTAAAGGATCGCCTCAACGTTGTGGCATTCGCCGCCTTTCGAGATCGGGGAGCTTGACGCTGCATCGGCGACGGCGCACGCATCTGCGTGCGTGTCATGGCTCGCTTCCCGCTATTGAAAGAGAGAGAGACATGAGCTCACCTGGATCCTTCCGCGGCCCCCCCGTCAAACGTACCGCCACTTCCACTCGAGTCGTCGAGGCCCGTCGCAGGAAAGCCCTGCTCAAAACCGGGGCCCTTCAGGACGCGATCCTCAGCAGCGCGAACTTCTCCAGCATCGCCACGGACGAGAAGGGCGTCATCCAGCTGTTCAATGTCGGCGCCGAGCGGATGCTCGGCTACGAGGCCGCGGAAGTGATCGACCGCATCACGCCGGCCGACATTTCCGATCCGCAGGAAGTGATCGCGCGCGCCGCCGCGCTGAGCCTCGAGCTCGACACCCCGATCACCCCCGGCTTCGAGGCGCTCGCCTTCAAGGCATCGCGCGGGATCGAGGACATCTACGAGCTTACATACATCCGGAAAGACGGCAGCCGCTTTCCCGCGATGGTCTCGGTCACCGCTCTCCGCGACGCCACGGCCGGAATCATCGGCTACCTGCTGATCGGCACCGACAACAGCGCGCGCCGGCACGCGGAAGAGAAGCTTCGCTGGACCGAGGAGAGCTTTCGGCTGATGGTCGAGAGCGTCTCGGATTACGCGATCGTGATGCTCGATCCGAAAGGACGGATCGTGAGCTGGAACACGGGCGCGCAGCGGATCAAGGGATTCGCCTCCGACGAGATCGTCGGACGCCATTTCGAAGTCTTCTATCTGCCGGACGACATCGCCGACGGCAAGCCGCAGCAAGACCTCGACAGCGCCGCGACCAGCGGGAGGCACGAGGACGAAGGGTGGCGGATCCGCAAGGACGGGTCGATGTTCTGGGCGAACATCGTCTTCACGGCCATTCGCGACCAGCGCGGAGAGCTGCGAGGTTTCGCCAAGCTGACCCGGGACCTCACGGAGCGGAACAAGTTCGAGACGTCGCTGACCGACGCCAAGGCCGCGGCCGAAACGGCCAACCAGGCGAAGTCCGACTTTCTCTCGAGCATGAGTCACGAGCTCCGCTCGCCGCTCAACGCGATCCTCGGGTTCGCTCAGCTGATGGAGTCCGAGGCCCCGCCGCCGACGCCGGCGCAGGGGGAAAGCATCATCCAGATCCTGAACGCCGGTTGGTACCTGCTCGAGCTCATCAACGAGATTCTCGACCTGGCGACCATCGAGTCGGGCAAGCTCTCCATGTCCCTCGAGCCGGTCGCGCTGGGCGACCTGCTGCTGGAGTGTCAGGCGATGATCGATCCTCTGGCGCAGAGGCGCGGACTTCGAATGACCTTCCCCTCGGGGGATCAGCAGTTTCACGTGCACGCCGACCGGACGCGCATCAAGCAGGTTCTGATCAACCTCCTCTCCAACGCGATCAAATACAACAGCGATGGCGGCTCGGTCGTCGTCGAGTGCTTCCCGAACGCCGCAACGGGGCGCGTCCGCGTCAGCGTGATGGACACGGGCGCAGGACTGCCGCCGGAGAAGCTCGCGCAGCTGTTTCAGCCGTTCAATCGGCTGGGGCAGGAAGCGGGGAGCGAGGAAGGAACGGGCATCGGACTGGTGGTCAGCAAGCGGCTGATCGAGCTGATGAACGGCGCCATCGGTGTCGAGAGCGGCCTGGGAACCGGGAGCGTCTTCTGGATCGAGCTTCCCTCGACCGCGCCACTCACGCTGCCCGTCTCGATCGAAGCATCGACGGCCGAGGTGATGGGAAGCGCGGCCGCGGACGGCCTGCGGACGCTTCTGTACGTCGAGGACAACCCGGCGAACCTCAAGCTGGTCGAGAGGCTCGTCGCCCGCCGTCAGGACCTCCGGCTGCTCAGCGCGGGCGACGGCAACCGCGGCGTCGAGCTCGCGCGGACCTGCATGCCGGAGGTGATCCTGATGGACATCAACCTTCCCGGGATCAGCGGGATCGAGGCGCTGCGCATTCTGCGCGACGACCGGACCACCGCGCACATCCCGGTGGTCGCTCTCAGCGCGAACGCCATGCCGCGCGACATTCAGAAAGGGCTGGAGGCGGGATTCTTCCGTTACCTGACCAAGCCGATCAAGGTCGCCGAGTTCACCGACACGCTGAACGCGGCGCTCGCGTTCGCCGAAAAGAAAGATGCCTCCGTCAACTGACTACTACGACGCCCCGATTCTGATTGTCGACGACGAGCCCGCGAACGTCCGCCTGCTCGAGCACACGTTCAAGCGCGGAGGATTCGTCGCGGTCACCTCGACGGGCGACCCGCGCGAGGTGGTGGCTCTCCACACCAGCAACCACTACGCGCTGATCGTGCTCGACCTCCAGATGCCGGAGATGGACGGTTACGAAGTGATGGAGCAACTCCAGGGAATCGCGGCGACGGATCCGGTCGCGATCCTGGTGATGTCCGCCGACCAGACCCAGGCCAGGGTTTCGGTGGAGGCGGGAGCGGCCAGCTTTCTCGCCAAGCCGTTCGTCCTCGCCGAAGTGGTCGCGAGGGTGATCGAGATCCTCGAGTCGACGGGCGGAGACAAGTCAGAGGGCAGAAGTAGGGGCAAGGCAGAAGGCAGAAGGCAGAAGGCAGAAGTAGGACGAGGCGGGATTTGACCCTTGGCGGTGAGGTCCTCGGAATCCGACATCGAATATAGCGAGCCTACCCGTGCCACCTGTCCTATAGGTCCTATTCGTCCTATCTAGGGCCAATAACCTCCCAACCCCCCCAGACCAACGCCTTCCAATCGCAATCCGTATAAATAAGTAATGTCACGCCTGCGCCCCTTTACCCTCCTCGCCCTCGTTCTCTTCGCCGTCCCGGCGCTCTCCCGCGTCAGCGATCCGCGCCCGGTCGGCCAGCTCCGGCATGCGCCGACCGGGGGATACAGCCTCGCGCCGGAGCTCGCCTGGAACGGCTCCTGGCTGGTGAGCTGGAGCGGGGGAGAGGGGGCGGCGCGACTGAACGATGAGGGAGCTCCGCTCGACGTGCCGGCCATTTACCTCGGCGCGAGCAGTTCCAGTGCGGGGGTGGGAAATCTCCCTCTCGATGACGGGTGGCTGATCGGCTCGATCGAGGGTGGGGTGGATCCCTGGCTCGCGCTCGACCGGATCGACGCTGCGGGCAAGGTCATCTCGCGCGTTGGACATCCGATCCCGCTCGAGCTGAACTTCCGCGCGGCGCGGGTTGCGAGATCCGGGGAAGTGCTGGCCCTGGCTGCTTCGTGGGTGAGGCAATCCGGTCAACAGCACGACACCACGCGAATCTTTCTCGTGGGGTCTGCGCAAGCGCCCCTCGAGGTCGAGGGAGGCGCGCTGGTCGATTTCGTCTCGACCTCGGAGGGGTTCACTCTGGTGCTCGCGGACAGGGTCCTTCGGCTGGACCCTCAGCTGCGAGTTCTCGGCATCGCTCTCGCGCACGCGGACAGCCCAATTCTCGGCGTCGCTTCGGACAGCGATGGCAAAGTCGTGCTCTCGAGCAATGGCGCGGCCATAGGAGTGCATGAAGTGACCGATGCGGGGCTGACCCTGGTCGCATCGATGGTCACTCCGTTTCCGGCTCGCGTTCTGCGCGGCGCCTATTCGGGAGAGACGCTGCTCATCGCATGGAAGGCGGCCACTGACAGCGGTGTCTACTACGGTGCCTACGACATGTTCGCCGCCCGCATTGCGCCGAATGGCAGCATCGACGGCCCGGTGATCATCGAGAAGGGAACCGACCATACGAACCGCTACAGCGGGGGAGCGACGCCATTCGACCTCGAGGGAGACGCGCACGGATGGATGATCGCCCGCAGCGCCGGTTCGTGGCCACCCACGCACGCCTTTCTCGATATCGTTACCCGCCGCCTGGAGCGGCATGCTCCGCTCACTCTTTTCGAGGGCGCGCCGACCGTGGTGAGCTGGCGCGCGACGGATCAGTATCTGATCGGCGAGGCGTCGACAGGCGACACGACGCTCGTCGCATGGGCGGAGCGCACACTCTCCACGTTGGCGATCGATTATCGCTACTACGCCGCCCGTTACGACAGCGGGGGAGAGCTTCTCGATCCAGGAGAACTTTCGCTCCCCTTCAGCGTTCAGAGTGTCGTCGCGGTGAAGGAAGGGTTTCTTCTCTTCGGCCAGGACGTCCATCTTCTCGCGCACGGAAGCAGCGAACTGGAGAAGGTCCAGGTTTCGAGAACCGGCTACGAGCAGATCGTGTGTGGGACGGAAACCTGCCTGAGAGCCTGGATTCGATCCACGAACAACCAGTACGAAATCCGTGTCGCGAAGGTTGGCGAGACTCCGTCCGGTTCGGAGGGGATTCTGGTCGACTCCTCCGCGCACCAGATCCTCGACTTATCGATGGCGACGAACGGGACGGACTTCTTCCTCGCGTGGAAGAGCCCCGTGGAGAACGGAACGATTCTCCGCTCTGCGATCGTGCAAACGTCTGGTGAGCTCCGCGCGGATGTCTCCAACTTCGTCGCGGTTCCCTCCCCGGTGGTCCTCCAGACTCCGGTAGTGTTCTGGACCGGAACGGAGTATGTCGCGATCTGGCGTCACGATCTCGAGCTCCGGACGATGCGATTCACGCGCGAGGGAGCTTCGATCGACGGCGGGGAGACCGAATGGACGGGGCGGCCGACGGGCGTCCGCGGATTCGTCAGAGGGGTTTTCCACCGCGAGGACGGGCCGGTGGTCCTGATCTCGGAAGATCAACAGATTCGCGAATACTCGGTGACGCCGCAAGGTATGCTCGTGCCGGAGACACCGCCCGCTCCCTCGTCCTGCGAAACGGCGGGCCGATGTCTCCGCTTCACCTCGCTCGAGGTGACCGGCGATCCCTGGTACCGCGCCTGGCGGATCTTCCTGCAGACCGAGACCCGGTCCGACCGCCGCCGCCCCGCCGGGCGGTGAAGGGTTCCGCTGATCCGCTGATCGGGGTGATCCGCTGATCGGGGTCACATCTACGAAGTTCGATTCCTGCGCCGTTCTTTCCAAACCGAGGAGGTTTACGGATCCGAACCTCCTCGGAATGGAAAGCAATCGAACATCGTAGATGTGACCCCGTCCTCTGGAACATCGTAGATGTGACCCCGTCGAACATCGTAGATGTGACCCCGTCCTCGACCCCGTCCTATAGGTCCTATAGGTCCTATTCGTCCTATCGGTCCCCCCTTCCCGCTCCCCCGTCGTATTCTTGGCCGGTCATGAGGTGGATTGCTCTGTTTCGCGGGATCAACGTCGGTGGCAAACATGTCTTGCCAATGAAGGAGCTCACGTCGCTGCTCGAGTCCCGCGGATGCCGCAACGTCGTGACCTATATTCAGTCGGGCAACGCGGTGTTCGACAGCCCTGAGCGGGACCCCTCAAAGCTCGCGCGGCGGATCGCGAAGGCCATCGCGGCCGAGCGCGGCTTCGAGCCGCAGGTTCTGCTCGTCGACCTCGCTGAGCTGGACCGCGTCATCGCGTCGAATCCTTTCGTCGAAGCGGAAGGCGAACCGAAGTCGCTGCGGGAACGAACTTCGAGCCCCCGCCCGGCGTCGAAGAGTTGAAGGAGACGCCTGATGAAACGCTTCGCGCTGGTCGCCCTCGTTCTGGTTCCTTTCCTCGCCCAAGCTCAATCTCCGCAATCGAGGACGCTCGAAATGCACCTGCGAGCGATTCAGGAGCTGGCTCCCGAGGTCGCGGCTCAGGCGCAGAAGCACGCGACCGTGCTCAATCTGCTCCGGGACGCGGAGCGGGCACTCGACGACTGGCAGACGAGCAAGGCAGTCGTGATCGCCGATCAGAAAGTCAGTGAGGCGGAGAGCCTTGCTTTGGCGCGGCCCCGGGCGTCGCAGCGTGTCTACCAGGCCGTCCTCGCCGCGGACGACCTGATCCGTCCGGCGAAGGCGAGCTCGATGGAGGCGAACCTGATGAAGCTTCGCGACGAGCTGCGCGCGCCGATCGGCGCGGTTGCGGAAGTCGTAGCGGCCGACGCGGCGGAGCTCGCAACGCTGACCCGGCGCACCGCCGAGCTCAACGCACTCCTCTCGGCCGTCCTGGCCGAAGTCGCGAACGCCGCGATCGAGAAGAAGCGGTGAAGAGCCAGCTCCCGGTCACGCGAATTGCGGAAGCCGGCGTGAGAGGTTGCGGCGAGGGAGGGCGGCGCTCCGCCCCCCGTCAAGGTTCGAGCTCTACGACTGAGGTGTGACCGTCGTGATGAGCTGCGTCTCGTTGTTCGTGATCGACACGAACCCCCAGATCCGCTCCCCCTCGGTCAGGGGCGTGAGCTTCAGGTGAACCCGGAAGGGCCGCGGGACCCCCGGCGGGACCATCCGGTCGATGTCGAGCTCGAGTCCTCTGATGAACGCGAAGGCGGGTGTCGCGGAGCTCGCGAAGCTCGGCCGGCTTAGCGTGATGACCATCTCCGACGTGGTGGGGAAGGTGCTGTGGGGATCGAGCACTTCCAGCCGAACGCGGGTGCCATCAGCTCCTTCCGGAGCATACACGCGGAGGTGAACGCGGAAGTTCGGGTCGAGGACCGGAACGTCGAGAAGCAGGATCTCGTCCGACCGGAAATCCTCTCCGCGGACCACGGGCAACTCGGTTCCGGCGTTCGCGGTCGCGCGGGAGCTGTCGAACACGCGCGTCTGGTAGTGGAGGTCGTGCGTGGCCGAAGCGGGAGGGAAGAAGAGAAGCCCGGCTGGATTCTGGAACTGTTCCACACAGACGGTCGCAGTGCGACCGGGTGCGATCAGACTGGAAGGCTCACAGCCGCAAACGGCCGGGCAGGACGGGTCGCCCTCGAAGATCGCATTCGCGCTCGTGACTGTAGCGTCTCCGGCGTTGTAGACCGAAATGCGGGTGTTCCACAGCGACCCGAGCGCGCCGGGACCCTGGAACACGACGGGGAAGAGGACCGGCTCGAACCCAGGATTCGGATTCGAGTCCCCTTGGACGTAGGTGAAGCCATGTTCGACCGTGGCGGATGCGCCGCCGCAGGCCTGCACCGTCAGGGTTACCGGACCGATGACGTGCGGCGGGGAGATGGCCTTGATCGTCCTCGCCTGATTGTTCTGGACGACGTTCGTTCCTTCGACGCCATTGAAGAGAACCTTCTCCCCGGGCACGGGATCGACGCAGAACGGCACTTCGTCAAGCGCGACCGTAACCTCTGTGCCTCCCGAGGCGGGACCCCACGCCGGTGTGATGCTCTCGACGTTGAACCCGCCGCCAGCGGCTTGCCGGAAAAACGCGAATCCATTCGGAATGGTGATGTCCTCATCGAGTCCGCAGGCGCTCAGCCTCAGGTCGACCAGCCCTGGCGCGTGCGGGGGGGCGATGAACACGAGTGTGTTGGCGTTGCGCTCCGCGAGAGTCACCATGGTGTCGCCGAACCAGAGCGCCGGAGGGGGCGGAAGAATCGGGCAGGTCGGCACGGAGCTCATCCGGAGAGTGACCCGGGTGCCCCCCGCGGCCGGGCCGGAAGTGGGGCTGACTTCGAGGACCGCCGGTTCCTGCTGAGCAAAGCTCACTGAGGAGAGGAAGAGAAAAGAAAAAGCGATCATGAGCGTGGTGCGTCGCATGTGGGTCTCCTGTTCCGGCGGCTGTACGGGATGGCCTCAATTCCGGGGAATGCTGATTCAACACCATCGCGAGCGGCAGCCCGGTTCACGGAGCTCGATCCGGCATCAAGCACAGCAGCTGCAGAAGTCTGATCTCTAAGGATCGCGCGGATCGGGGTTTGGGAGAGTCACGGAGTCGTGAAGTCTGCAACGACTCGGTCGAGCTCTGCAGTACGTCAGGAGAGGATGTTGCCTGCCCGCGAGGCTCGACTCGTACTCGGGGCAGGCACCAACCGCTCAGCGCAAGTGCGTGTTCAGGAAACGGAGGTACGCTTCCGAAGCATCGATCCGATTCTGTTTCTTCTGAAAGCCGTGGCCTTCGTCGCTGAACAGGAGGTACTCGACCGGCACACCGTTGGCCTTCACCGCGGCGACGATCTCGTCGCTCTCCGCCTGCAGCACGCGAGGGTCGTTGGCGCCCTGCACGACGAGCATCGGACGACGAATGTTCTTCGCGTGGAACAGGGGAGAGATCGCCTTGTGGCGCTCGGCATCGACGGCGGGATCCCCCATTTCGTCGAACAGGGCGACTCGCTGCGCACCCCACCACGCCGGGATCGAGGCCAGCGTACGCTCCCAGTTGGTCACCCCGAAGATGTTGATGCCCGCATCGAACACTTCCGGATGGAAGGCGAGAGCCGCCGCGGTCATGTAGCCTCCGTAGGAGCCGCCCATCACCGCAATCCGGTCGGAGACCCACTCTTTCGACGCGAGCCAGTCGCGCGAAGCGACGACGTCCTTCAAATCGGCGTCGCCATGCTTGCGGTCATCGAGATGGTAGAAGGTTTTGCCGTAGCCGGACGAGCCGCGGTTGTTGATCGCATACACTGCGTAGCCGTTGTTGACCAGGTGCTGGACCATCGCCGAGTAGCCGCGCCGGCTCTGGCCTCCCGGTCCGCCATGCACGAGCACCACGCCCGGTACCGGATTCGCCGCGCTCGCTTCCCTCGGACGGTAGAGGATTCCCGGAATCTCGAGTCCGTCGTAGCTGCGAAAGCGGGCGACGGATCCCTCCACCAAGTGATCTTCGTCGATCGCCGGATTCAATGCCGTGGTCAGCCGGCGCGCCTGTCCGCTGGCCAGGTCGGCGACGAAGATGTCGCTCGGCGAGGTGTCCGAGGAAACGCTGAAGGCGATCATCGACTCGTCGCGACTGAAACGGACGCCGCCCAGGTTTCCCTCGGGAACGCCATGAAGGGTCAGCGGCCGCCCCGTGGTCGTGTCGGTGATCGTGAGAGCGGTCGAGCCGTCCTCGTTCAGGGCATGAACCCGATACCGCCCGAGTGGCGAATGAGCGACGAACATGACGTCCCACTCGGCGCTGATGAGCGGGCGCTTTTCTCCGGAGGAAATGTCGTAGGCCCGCGCCTCCGAAAATTCACTCTTCTCATTGGTTCCGTAGATCAGCGACCGCCCGTCCGGCGAGAAGCCGTGAACGTCGTACGCGACATCCCCTTCATGCGGGGTGATCAGCTGCGGCGCACCCGCACCCTCGCCGGTGTGGGCGAGATAGACGTCGCTGTTCGCGCTGGTGTGGGCTTTCACCAGGGCGACGTGTTCTCCGTCAGGGGAGACATCACCGAGGAGGAATCCATCGTTCCGAAAGATCATCCGTCGCTCATAGTCATCCGTGTCGTACGCGTACACGTCGAACATCTGAGGGTCGCGCTCGTTGGTGGAGACGAAGAGGCGCTTCCCGTCCGCGCTCCAACCGAGAAAGGAGGCCTTCAACCGTTCGCCGGGGGTGAGATCGCGCACGGAGCCGTCGGCCTCGCGGACATATAGATGATGAAGCTCGTTCCCGCCCTGATCTGCGGTGAAGAGGACGCGGTCGTCCGAGGGGAAGAAGCTGGCTCCGAAGGTGGCGTTGTCGGTCGAGCTCGTCAGCGGTACGGGGGCGCCGCCCGCAACCGGAAGCAGGTAGGCGTTGAACACCCCGCTCGCGTCGGAGGTGATGAGGAGATGCTTTCCGTCTTTCGAAAAGGCGATCCCGGCCGGTGACGCTCCGGCGTAGCTGGTCGTCTCGAAAAACTGTTGTGCGGTATAGCGAGGCTGCTGCGGCGCGGGTTCTGCGGCCGCAGTCGTCGCGGTGACCGGCGGCGCCTGATTGGTGGCGCAGGCGGCCAGCAGCAGAATCGTGGACGTGAGAAGCACTCCGATGAGCTGACGCATGATCTTCTCTCCTGAACCAATGAAGTCGGCGCCACGCTAGCACAACATCCTCGGGGGCCGCCCGTCCGGCTGACGGTTACGGGGATCGATTCCCGGCGACGCCGAACCGTCACGGTCGTAACGCGCTGGAATCTGGCGCCGACACGCTTCCGTGCATGGCGTGTTCGTCCCGACGTACGGTTTCGTTCGTTTCCTTGAACCGGGGTCTCCCGCGGCGAGTGTCGTTTCGATGCAAAGCGCTCGAATCATTCACGCGGTCTCGGACAGCGGGATGGCGGCTCGCTCGCACTGAGTACCTGGCCTCCATCACGCGCGCCGTCAGTTCCGATCATCAGGTGGTGACGGCCGTGTCACGGAGAGTGGAGCCGTTGTAATCGCCGCTCCGAAAAACGAGTGAGGCGATGAAGGCGGACTCAATTCGAGAAAGGGAGGCATCCATGAACATCCGTGTCGCGAGGTTTTTGTGTTTGACGATGTTGCTTCTGGTTCCCCTGGCTTTCGGTCAGGGGACCAGCGGAGCACTGACGGGAACGGTCACGGGAGACGGCGCTCCGCTACCCGGTGTTCTGGTCACGGTTTCATCGCCGTCGATGCAGGGGGTGCGGACGGCGGTGACCAATGAGAACGGGAGTTACGTCTTTCCGGCGCTGCCACCCGGCGAGTACACCGTGACCTACGAGCTGGCGGGGCTTCAGCCCGTGACCAGGCGGGTGGTGGTCACGCTCGCCACCACGGCACGGGCGGATGCGGCGATGCAGGTGAGCGCGATCGCCGAGGCGATCACGATCACCGCTTCCGCGCCGGCCGTGCTCGAGACCACGGAAGTGGCGGCGAACTACACCGCATCTCAGGTGGACGAGCTTCCGATGGCACGGACCATCGGGGCCACTGCGCAACTCGCGCCCGGTGTAACTACCGCGTTCGATCGTCAGACCCAGCTCCAGATCTCGGGAGCTCCGGGGTACGACAACCTCATCCTGGTCAATGGAGTGGTCGTCAACGAGAATCTCCGATCGCAGATTCCTAATCTCTTCATCGAGGACGCCATCCAGGAGACCACGGTTCTCACCGGCGGCATCTCGGCGGAGTTCGGCCGATTCACCGGCGGGGTCGTCAGCACGCTCACCAAGTCGGGCGGCAACGAGTTCAGCGGCTCACTGCGAGACAGCATGACGAACCCCTCGTGGAGGGATAAGACATCCTGGCCGGGTCAGGCCGATCCCGTCGACGAGCTCAGCGAGGTTTATGAAGCTACCCTGGGCGGCTACATTCTTCGCGACCGTCTCTGGTTCTTCGGCGCGGGACGGATGGTCGAGGCTTCGACCGAGTGGTTCACGACCGTAACCAATATCCCCTTCACTCTCGGAGACGAAGAAACCAGGTGGGAGGCAAAACTGACCGGGCAGCTGACGCCGAAGCACAATCTCGTCGGCAGCTATCTCGACGTGGATCGCACTCTCACCAACAACTGGTTCGGGACGATCGGCGGGAATCCGGCGGTTTACGACACCCGCTCGCTCTATAGCGACTCCCAGCCGAACAACCTGATGACATTCAGCTATGCCGGGATTCTGTCGGCGAACCTGCTCATCGAGGCCTCGTACTCGGAAAAGAATTTCAGCTTCGAGGGCGCCGGGGCTCCCAGCCGCGACCGTGTCGAAGGCACGCTGCTGGTCGACACCTCCAACGGGAACCGCCGCTACTGGTCGCCTACTTTCTGCGGCGTATGCACGGACGAGGAACGGAACAACGACTCGCAGATCCTCAAGGGCACCTACTATCTGAGCACCGGCTCGCTCGGTTCTCATTCCATCGTGGGCGGCGTGGAGAACTTCTCCGAAACGCGCCTGGTCAACAACCACCAGTCCGGAAGCGACTTCCGGATTCTGTCGGGCACGGTTCGCAACGGCACCGCGGTCCAGATCGGCCCTCACGGCGGCCCCTTCCCGATCTTCGACTCCGGCGCGATCATCCAGTGGAACCCGATTCTGTTCCAGTCGCCGGGAAGCGACCTTTCGACCTTCTCGGTATTCCTCAATGACAAGTGGGACCTGAACAGCAACTTCAGCTTCAACCTCGGCGTGCGCTACGACAAGAATGACGCCACCGACTCGTTCGGCAACGTCGTCTCCGACGACAGCGCTTTCAGCCCCCGCCTGGGAGCCACCTGGGACATCGGCGGCGACGGCCGGAACCGCATCACCGCCTCTTACGGCAGATACGTTTCCAAGATCATGGACGGAAACGTCGGTGGCGCCGCGAGCCCGGCCGGGAACCCGGCCACCATCACCTTCTTCTATAAGGGACCGGATATCAACACAGCCGGACCCTTCCTCACTCCCGATCAGGCCCTCACGCAGATGTGGGCGGCTTTCGATGCGGCAATGGGTAACCTGACCACATCGAACTACCTCGAGCACCCCTGGTTCCGCTCGGCGACGATTCCTGGTGTGTCCACGCTCTTCGTCGAGCCGATCGACTCTCCGGCCATGGACGAGTTCACCATCGGCTACGGAACATCGATCACTTCCAACGCTTTCGTTCGCGGTGACGTGGTCATCCGCGAGTGGAAGGACTTCTATCAGAACTACCTCACCCTCGAGACGGGTAAGACTCCGAACGGTACGGGCGACGTTTCGAACATGCGCAACACGAACGAGCTCCAGCGCGAGTACCAGGGGCTGCACCTGCAGTTCGGCTGGCGGCCGACGCGGTTCAACGTCGGCGGCAGCTACACCTATGCAACCCTCGAGGGCAACGACGCGAGCGAAGCGTCGGGTACGGCCACGAGCCCGAACAATACTCTCCAGGGGTGGTATCCGGAGTATCTCGGCTACGAGCGGCGGATGCCCATCGGGTCGCTCGATGGCGACGTTCGCCATCGTGCCAAGGTGTGGGCTGGATACGATCTGCCGCTTCCGTCGCAGTTCGGACGGGTCAACCTCTCGGCCATTCAGCACTTCGCTTCGGGCGACCGTTACGGGGCTCTCGGCACCATCGACGCCTCGGGACGCACCACTCCGTTCGAGGGGGTGCCCCAGAATCCCGGATACACGCTCTCCCGCCTTCTCGATCAGCACGATTACTGGTTCACTGATCGGGGGGCCTTCAAGGAAGACGACTTCCATCGCACGGACCTTTCGCTGAACTACTCGATCCCCATCTGGCAGGTCGAGTTGTTCGCGCAGGCCGAGATGTTCAACGTCTTCAACGACGACGCGGTGATAACGCCGAATACGACCATCGTCACGCGGCGCAGCGGCGGTGTCGCTTCCGGGCTCGTCGCGTTCAATCCGTTCACCGAGACGCCCGTGGAGGGCGTGCATTGGAGAAAGGGCCCGAGCTTCGGGCAGGCGACCGGCCCCTCCTCCTATCAGGACCCCCGGGAGTACCGGTTCTCGCTGGGACTCCGCTTCTGAGCCCGGCAAAGCAATGGAAAGGAGCCCCGGCTGCAAGGCCGGGGTTCCGACCTCCTCCTTCGAAACGAGCCGTTCCGGCCAACCTCTCCATTACAATTGCGCCGGTTTCTGGAAAGGGGAGGATGGATGAACGAGGCGGAGAAGCGGAATCTGGTCGCGCAATGGGCGTTCGACACCCGGCCGGTGCTGCTGCGGTTTCACCTCTGGCTGGAGGACGTCGAGGTCGAGCGTGCGCAGAGCGAGCCGGTCTCGGCCCGCTCGTTCGTCCCGCGCGGCATCGCGCGCTGCCTCGCCATGACCTCGGCCGCCACGGCACTCGGTACGCGCCTTTTCGGCGACTTCGGCGGGGCCCAGGGAAAGGACAAGCAGCAGTACAACCAGATCAAGAAGGCTGCCGACGCCATCAGCGCCTACGTGATGAGCGAAGGACTCTGGCACCTCACGCGGACGCTTCCCGAGAACCACGCGATCATGGTCTCGCTCGGCGAGGGGTTGATGCCGAAGGCGGGGGAGACTCCGGAAATGGGGGCGAATCCGCTTCTCGGATTCGGGCGCGTCTACGCCCGTCCCGAGGTCGCGAGAATCGTCGACCGCAGGGTGCGACGGCTGCTGAATGAGCCGGGGCACGACTTCGAACAGTTTTACGGCTGGCTGCAGGACCGCGGCATCACGCTGTGGGGAGCGGCGGTCGACACACTCGAGTGCACGTCGCGGTTCGCCGAAGGGAAAGAGACCGGGCCGATGGCGGTCCTGCATCTCTTCGACTCCCCCCTGACGATGGTCAAGCCTTACGAGTCGTACATGGGGATGCTGACCATTCCGCGTGCCGTCGCCGACGCTGCCGCGGAAGCCTCACTCCTCCTCGACTACCGCACCCCGCGCAAGCTCGTAGTCCAAGCGATCGAGAAGGCCTATCCCGGGATCCGTCGCGAGCACATCCACGTCTGGACGCTCCGGGGTAAGAGCCGCGAGAAGCGTCTGGGAGAGCTTTGGAGCGAATGGACCAGCCTGGGCGCGCACCTGGTCGAGGACGGATGGAAGGCTCCCTCGGGCCTGGGGATGTTCACCGATTCCGGCACCTACGCGCCGACGTTTCTCGTCGGCAGCTGGAAAGACGAGGCGGGGGAGACACACGTGTTCCTCTGCGACGGCTACGCCGCGAGCGCCGAAGCGGTGCAGGCTGCCAGTCTGTCGGAGGTGCTCGACGTCGACGCGACGATGACGGTTTTCTCTCCGA
>Ga0209347_1002994_pt1 | contig 20770 bp, 21 predicted proteins | sample AutmiccommuBRH23_FD_187382 | JGI IMG/M metagenome (GOLD analysis project Ga0209347, IMG submission 187382) | Deep subsurface microbial communities from Mt. Terri, Switzerland - Autotrophic microbial communities BRH/23 (SPAdes) (version 2) | ecosystem: Environmental > Aquatic > Deep subsurface >...
CCATCCCATTCGGTGGCGATAGGGGCTGGGTTCACGTTAATTCTTTTTGCAATCTCTTGGCCTATTTCAACATCAAATCCAGTAAGTTCGTTCTTCTCGTTAAAAAAATTGAAGGGTGGGTACTGACCACTCATAGCATAAGTCAATTTTCCATCGGCCTTAATCCGGTCCAAGGTTGTAGTAGGTGTTGGGTCAGAATTACTCTTTGATGCACCACAGCCAGCCACGACCAACAAGAATAGGGTGGCGATAATTAACATATTAAATTTTTTCATTTCTTTTCTACCTCCTCTGAAACTTTAAAGTACCTCACAAAAACAAAGCTTTACACTCCTTACACAAGCAAAAGATCACCTCCGATGATGCCTTAATAGAGTTTATCAACAAGCTTAATCTAACAACTTACAATGATAATATAAGTTGTTACTCTCCAAACTATACCATATTTTATAACTTTAGGTCAATTTCTTAAATTTGTAAGAGGGAAAACAAGGGGTTGACATTTTCTGACTAACAACTTAGTATAATACAAAAGGTTGTTAGTTGTGAGTCTTCGTTACAGGGACACTCGGCCATCCTTGGTCAGGTTTTTCTGTACAAAATATGAATAAATAACACGGAGGTAGAATGAATGAATGAATTACGACAAAGGTTATGGCCTAATATAAGTGACGAACAATGGCATGATTGGCATTGGCAAATGACCAATCGCATAACAAACCACGAGAGATTAGTAGAATCTATGGCTCTTTCCTCAGAGGAAGCTGAACAAATTCAAAAGTGTCTGGTAAACTTCCGCATGGCAGTCACGCCTTATTACTTTTCCCTGATGGATCCCCAGGATGTTGAGTGTCCGATCAGAAAACAAGCAATTCCTTCAATTCATGAGTTGACTAAATCCTCATGTGATTTAGAAGACCCGCTACATGAAGAAGGAGATTCACCTGTACCGGGACTGACACATCGCTATCCTGATCGTGTTCTGCTCCTAGTAACAGATCAATGCTCAATGTATTGCAGACATTGCACCAGAAGAAGAATGGCTGGACAGACTGACCAGGCTTTACCTCTGAATCGATTCAAGCGCGCCCTGGAATATATCCGTTCCAACCCACAAATTCGTGATGTTCTGATATCAGGAGGAGATCCATTGACCCTTTCTGATGACCGTTTAGAGTTTATCCTGTCCAGTCTTCGATCGATCCCCCACGTTGAGATCATTCGGATCGGGACAAGAACCCCGGTAGTTCTTCCTATGCGTATTACAGATAACCTCATCGAGGTTCTGAAAAAATACCACCCGATCTGGATTAATACCCATTTCAATCATCCTCAAGAGATTACCATTGAAGCCCGTAATGCCCTGACCAAACTGGCGAATGCTGGAATTCCACTTGGGAACCAGTCGGTTTTGCTTAAAGGGATCAATGATTGTCCTGTGATTATGAAAAAACTGCTCCATGAATTGGTGAAATGTCGGGTAAGGCCTTACTACTTGTACCAATGCGACTTATCGAGCGGTATTGAGCATTTCCGGACATCGGTCAGTACAGGGTTAGAGATTATCGAAATGCTCAGGGGACATACCTCCGGGTTTGCAGTTCCTACCTTTGTTGTCGATGCCCCGGGAGGTGGCGGTAAAATCCCCCTGCAGCCTAACTATTTGATTTCGCAATCCAGCGATAAGGTCATCCTGCGTAATTATGAAGGAGTCATCAGCGTATATCAGGAACCGGAAAATACAACAAGCCGCTGTAAGACCTGCTCAGATCCATGTTCAAACTTGAAAACTCGCCAGATTGGTCTTGGGAAATTGCTGACGGGTGAGCGGATTAGCCTGATACCTCAAGGAAATATGCGCCAGGAGCGAAGGAAGCAGGTTTCCGGAAGTTTCGGAGGTAGAGCAAATGCTTAACACAATGAACGCGGTGAGTTACTCAAGCCCCATTACCGTGGATGAGAAAAATAAACGACTGATCGTTGATGGCTACCCACAAGGAACAAAGCCCACGTTGTTCGGTCGACATCTGATTTATTTGGCCTTAAAAAAGAAACTGGAAAAAATATGGCTTTGGGCATTGCCGGCCGATGTTCCCGATTTCCTACGATGCGGCTTTCGTACCGAAGGCACCCTCTTCCAGAACAACTACGAGGAATTTGCGGTTAGCCTTGCCTATTATGTTCGTGGGGGAAGAGGGCATTCCCATAAATTGCAATCCGAGAACGAGATTATCCATTCTGTCAGGACGGAACCGATCCATCAGACGCGAAGCTTGCCTCATGGAATAGAGTTGAAACTCTTAAATGAATCCTTTGCCCAGCAAATATCCCAGTTGCTTACTAAAGTATTTACAAGTTATCCCTCCCCAGTGGGGGACCCACAATATATCCGCTCCTTAATGCAACAGGGAAATATTTTTGCAGGAGCATTCTCACAAGAAAAGCTGATTAGTGTGGCAGCTGCTTATCCAAACCAAAGCCTTAAGCGTTGCGAAATGACGGATTGTGCAACAATAGAGGAATACCGGGGGCATTCACTCTCCGAGCGTTTGCTGTGGATGTTAGAGCATGAAGTTCAAAAGAAGGGTTCATTCAACGTATATACTCTGGCACGGGCTCAGTCCTACGGAATGAATAGAGTATTTCACAAACTTGGCTACAGATATCAAGGCCGCCTGATTAATAATTGCCATATCGCCGGTTCCTATGAAGACATGAATCTGTGGGTTAGATAGGTATAATTATGAATAATAAGAAAATTGTGGTACCCGTGGATGCTTCTACTCCTTCCAGACGTGCCTTGACCCTAGCTATAGAGTTAGCTCAAAACACGGGTGCCAAGCTCACCGTACTATATGTCAAGGAAATGATCGTGCTTTACCACGGAGCAATAGATCATGGAAGTCAATATATCCCATTCAATAACTTAGATGCTGAGGATATCTTGAAGGCTATATTGACGGATATGGGTATCCAACCCGATTCAATTTGCAAAAGAAGTGCTACTGGCAATCCTGCTAGGTTGATCGTTACGGTCGCAACAGAAGAAAGAGCGAATCTTATTGTAATGGGCAGCAGAGGCTTGGGGCAGTTAACTGGCTTATTATTAGGCAGTGTTAGCCAATCGGTGATCAAACATTCGCCCTGCCCCGTGCTCATCGTCAAATAGCTGTCTGCTAAACATAAAAAAGAGCCGCTTAGGGATGATTTTAATGTATACTTAGCCAACAGAGTTGCAAAGTCTTCAACTAATAAATATAATTTATAAATATATTAAAAGTGTACAAAATGAAGGAGTTTGAATACATATGGCACTTGTGAATGAGAACTATCTTAGATTACCAGGGAGCTATCTTTTTTCTGAAATAGCCCGCAGAGTTAACGAATTTAAAGCAAACAATCCGGAGGCTGATATTATCCGACTCGGAATCGGAGATGTTACGCGTCCCCTGCCACCCGCAGTCATCGAGGCAATGCATAAAGGTGTCGATGAGATGGCGAATTCGAAAACCTTTCGTGGTTACGGTCCGGAGCAAGGCTATCAGTTTCTGATTGAAAAGATTATCGAACATGATTTTACCCCTCGTGGAGTGGAACTCTCTGTCGATGAAGTCTTTGTCAGCGATGGAGCGAAAAGTGATACGGCAAATTTCCAGGAGCTTTTCGGAGTTAATAACATTATGGCAGTTACGGATCCAGTTTATCCGGTTTATGTCGATAGCAATGTCATGGCAGGACGGACCGGGAATTTTGATAGTGAAAAGAGCCAGTACGAAAGCATCGTGTATCTTCCGTGCACAGAGGAAAATGGCATGAAGCCTTCTCTTCCTGAGACACGCGTAGATCTGATCTATCTCTGCTTTCCGAATAATCCGACCGGGATGACACTTTCTAAAGAGGAACTGAAGCAATGGGTGGATTATGCCCGAGAAAACCGCTCAATCCTTTTGTTCGATGCGGCTTATGAAGCGTTTATCCGGGAAGAGGGCGTTCCGCACAGTATTTTTGAGATTGAAGGTTCTCAGGAAGTAGCAGTAGAGTTCCGAAGTTTCTCCAAGACGGCAGGCTTTACCGGAACCCGTTGTGCCTATACGATTGTTCCGAAGGAAGTCATGGTCTATGATTCTAAAGGTGAAGCACATAGTCTTAACTCGCTATGGCTAAGAAGACAGACCACAAAATTTAATGGAGCGTCTTATCCTGTACAAGCCGGAGCAGTCGCGATATTCTCTGAAGAAGGAAAGCAGCAAATCAAGGAAACTATTGATTACTACATGGAAAATGCCCGAGTCATCCGTGAGGGCTTACAAGAGGCTGGCTATACAGTATTCGGTGGAATCAATGCCCCCTATATCTGGATGAAGACCCCGAAAAATATGGGTTCTTGGGAGTTTTTCGATAAATTGATGAAGGATGCACATGTGATAGGCACACCGGGAGCTGGCTTTGGTGCGAATGGAGAAGGATATTTCCGTTTAACCGCTTTTGGTACTCGTGAAAATACACTTCAGGCGATTGAACGGATTAAGACGAGAATGTAAGCGAAAAGAGCTAATGTTATGGTTAAATAATTTGTGAGTTCAATTGACTAAAAACTAAAACCAGAACGTTTTTTTCTTAACGCTCTGGTTTTTGTATATTTATATAATTCTTGTAATTCAGCAGGAACATTTAGGAAAAATGTTGAATTCAAAAGGTAGACAATTTGTAATCTATCCGAAACGACATGAAAGGAAGCCTGGCATTCATGACTCAAGAGTTAGACTAGGCAATTATAAAGTTAGCGAAGAAAGGTTGGACGTTATGATATCAATTAAAATGCAAGAGCAAATAAAAAACAGTTCTGTTATTCGAGCCATGTTTGAGGAAGGAAAACGCCTGGCAGAGATTCACGGGGCAGAAAACGTCTTTGATTTTAGCCTTGGAAACCCTAATGTTGAACCACCTGCTGAAGTGAACGACGCAATTTTAGAGATTTTAAAGACGGATAGTCTTATGAGCATTCACGGTTATATGAATAACTCGGGTTATGAAGAAGTAAGAGCAACCATTGCAAAGTCCATTAATGATAAATTCGGTACCACGTTTACTCAAAAAAACATTCTGATGACCGTTGGTGCAGCAGGCGGATTAAATGTTATTTTTAAAACCTTACTGAACCCACAGGATGAAGTTATCACTTTTGCACCTTTTTTTGGAGAATACAGGAACTATGTAAAAAACCATGAAGGCGAATTAGTAATAGTCTCCCCCAATACGGTTGATTTCCAACCTAATCTTGAAGAATTCAAAGATAAGATTACCCCTAAAACTAAAGCGGTAATCATCAATTCCCCTAATAATCCCACTGGTGTTATCTATTCAGAAAAAACCATCATCAAGCTCTCTGAAATACTGGTGGAGAAGCAAAAGGAATTTGAAACCGATATTTATCTCGTTGCCGATGAACCCTATCGAGAACTTGCTTATGATAATGCTCAAGTGCCTTATCTTTCGAAGTATTATGCCAACACGATCATCGGGTATTCTTTCAGCAAATCCCTCTCCTTACCCGGCGAAAGAATCGGTTATTTAGTGATTTCAGATCAGGCTGCCGATTATGAAAATATCCTTTCAGCAGCAAATATTGCTAATCGAATTTTAGGTTACGTCAATGCTCCGTCGTTATTCCAGCGCGTTGTTGCTAAGTGCTTAAATGCAAAGGTCGATATTGAGACCTATAACAGGAATCGTGAGCTTCTGTATAAAGGACTCTCATCCTACGGCTACCATTGTATTAAACCCGAAGGTGCCTTCTATATGTTTGTTAAGAGTCCGATTGAGAATGATGTTGAATTCTGTAACTTGGCTAATAAGAAAAATATACTCATTGTTCCCGGCACTGCCTTTGGATGTCCAGGTTATGTTCGAATTGCCTATTGTGTCGCTTATAAAACAATTGAGAATGCCTTGCCGGGCTTTAAGGCTTTAATAGAAGAGGTTAGGTAAAAAGTTTCTATGATTAGGAGGACTCCAGTTTATAAGTATTGGATTCAGAGATTACATTTCCCATGCTATCCGTTAACTTAAGCTGAATATCTAGAACACCAGATTTACTATTTAAGCGCTTAGGAAGACTGGCAGTCAAATAGGTGGGGTTTTCAAAATCGGTCTTAACGAGTTGTCCGTTGACATAAACTTTATGATCATGCAAGAAATTTTCCCCTTCTATTTCAATTACTGACGTATGGGGAGGGGTAGCTTTGACAATGAGTGCTTGACCATCTCCTAAAACATAATTACTGTTTGCTTGCGGCTTGTGGTCAGGTTTTAAGTGGTAAGCATATTCGTTGCCAAAAAGAATATCATACTGAAGCAGTTGGTACTGATTGATTTCTTGCTCAGAAATGTCCTCCCTCGGTAAATGCTGCTCGCTGATCACGACATTGGAGCCGTTTTGGATAAGGGTATGAAGGAAGTCTGTCGTAGGGCTTCCTGATTTTTTAGCACGTTCTAAAATATATGGACTCAGAAAGTTCGAGGATAAACGAAGCTTCTCTTTGTTGTCTGAAAAGTTATCCCAGACGATAAAGGGAACACTATGCATCTTTAGATAATCTTGGTAGTTGATTTCATCTTGGAAGAAATTGGCTTGTTTATAGACCTCAAAGCTTTTCCCAAGCATAGGTAAATGGTCCCCAAAGAACACCACGATGGAGGGTTCCCTCGACTGCTCTAACCCTTCAATTAATAGTTTGAGTGATTGATCAACATCAGAAACTATATTGGTGTAGTTTTCTAAAATGGCTTGAGGCTCTGGACTCAAATTACCGCTTATTTTAATCGAATTATTGGGGTTTTCTTCTGCAGAGTAAGGCCCGTGGCCTTGCATGGAAATAGCATAAATGAAGTCAGGTTTATCTGTTTTCTTCATTTCTTCGAGAATTCTCCTGGAAAGTTCAGTATCGCGAATATATTGACCGCTGTATTCAGGGTTATGAAAAAATTCTTTGCTAATAAACTTATCAAAGTCGAAATTTTGATAGACGTTGTTTCGGCCGTAAAACCAGTTGTCATAGGTGTGAATGGCTGTCGTCTCATACCCTTGCTTTTTTAAGATAGTCGGTAAGGCTTCTATAGGTTTACGAGCATATTCAACATAAGGAACCAGGCCTTGGGGAAAGAATTGAATCGACAAGCCCGTTAATACTTCGAATTCAGTGTTAGCAGTGCCTCCACCATAAACGGGAGAAAGCATCACTCCACTGGTTTGACTTTTTTGGAGAGAACGAAAATAGGGAATGGGGTCTGCGCTAAATGAGACTTCCTTTAACAAAGTGGGATCCCAAAAGGCTTCACTCATTACGAAAATAATGTTGGGCTTAAAGTTGGGGGCAACTTCATAGGGCGGGGTTGTATCGTTCATAATCTCTTTTACGAGTTCCTCTTCGTACTCGGCCGGTTTATTAACCGATAGATAGGTTGTATTGAGGATAAAGCCAAGGAGCATGCCGTTTTCCTCGTAGTTTAATTTTTGGCTCCAGGAAATTAGCTCGAGTGAAAAGGTCTTTTCGAGGGATGTGACATCTGAATAAACGGAAAAAAGCACTGCCAAGGAGATCAGGGAAGCTGCAATTTTCCTTCGCCAATTAAAAGTCTCTTGAGGAATGAATTTGACCGAAACAAAAAGAACGATGGTAATAACACTAAGGCACAGAAGGGGAATGACTGGCATAGTACCACTAAATTCTTTAGATATATTAATGGCTTCTTTGCCGAGGATAAAATCCCAGGGCAGAAGGGGCTCTCCTCTTAAGATTAATTTCTGACGACTCATAAGGCCCATGACAGAGAAAAAAGAAAAGAATAAGACTCCGATAGAACTATAGATTTTTCGTTGTAATATGTAGAAAGAGTTGATGAATCCAAACATTAAAACATAGCTTAGTAAAAATTGTTTTGGGTAATTCCTAATCCAAGAGCAGGTACTGAAGAGATTCCCTCTATAAACTGTCTCTAAGGCAAATAGCATCAACAACGGTAGACAAGTTATTAAGCTGAGATTTACTAATCTGTTTTTGGATTTGAAATTTGGGATGTTTTGTGAGATCCTTAGAAGTAACATTTGCCCCCCTATAACAAGCTTTCTTATTTAGTAGTTCATAATTCAAACAGTCTTCGTACTGATTGAACTAATAAATAATACCATTATTATCAAAGTTATACAATTATATACTAATAATACAACAAGTTAATAGGTTTAATAAAGGGTTTACATGTCAAGATGTTGTTTAGATTTTAGAAGGGCAAATCAAGGGGACAGGTGCGTTGTTTCGAAACAACACACCTGTCCCTCTGTTTTCCACTGGACTGAATCTAAACGTTGATGGGTCGGTGTTCCGCTCTAAGAACATGCTTGAGTATTTTTCCGGAAGCGTTGCGAGGTAAAGCATCGACAATGCTTAGAGAGCGAGGAATCTTATAGTCGGCAAGTTTATCCTGACAAAAATCTCGAATATCATCGAGGGTAAGATTTTCTCCAGGTCGCGTAACCAGCATGACCAAAATTGTTTCCCCCCAGTCTGAATGGGGGACGCCAATCACAGCTAAATCTAATATGTTGGGATGAGTGCTCAAGACGTCTTCGATTTCTTTGGGATAGACATTAACTCCACCGGTAATAATCATATCCTTTTTACGATCCATTACCCAAATATAACCATCGTTATCCCGGCGGGCAATATCTCCTGTATATAGCCAACCCGAGCGCAGAACTTCCGCTGTGGCTGACGGATTATTGAGGTAGCCACTCATTAGACTTTCCGAGCGAATAATGATTTCCCCAGCCTCATCGGGATCTGTATCTGTACCGTCTGTGCGCACTACTCGGATTTCTGTATTGGTCGTGCCCCGTCGTCCGATACTCCCCGTTTTTGTTCCATGTTCCTGAGGTCGGAGAGCAGTACCGTTGGGTCCAGCTTCGGTCAAACCGTAAACACCCATCCATTTTCCGGTCAGTTTCGTCTGCCAATGAATAATCTGCTCTGCCCCGACAGACGCTCCACCGTATACCCATACTTTCATGCTAGAGAGATCCCAATCTTGAAGATTGGGCATCCTAGAGATGAGTTGATAAACGACGGGGGCACCAAAAAAGTGCGTCGTTTTTTCCTTTGCAGCGTAATCAAGAAGAGTCTGAGGGGTGAAATCACCAAGGGTAATCGAGGCACCTGACCAAAATGCACCCCACAGAAAAAGATTAAGTGGTGCTGAATGCGTCAAGGGCATGAGAATCAGGCAATTGTCCCCAGCGTAAATCCCTGCTTCATAGGCCATTATTTTCGCCGCGGACAGAATGGCTTGATGAGAGAGCATTACTCCTTTGGGTTGTCCAGTTGTACCTGAGGTATACAGGACTTCTGCTAGTTCAGATCCTTCTAGATCTGAAGAATAGGGTTCATTCGTAGCAGCTACTTCAGAATGAAGGACTTGCTCGGAGTTCTTCTGAATCTGTAATGCAGCACTTATGTTAATGATGGTGAACCCCAATTGTTCCATTTCAAGGGCGATACCGTTCATGCTCTCCTCATAGAGTAACACGCCAATTCCTGAACTCTTGAGGATGTCTGAGATTTCTCGACTTGTTAGTCGAACATTTACTGGTACGGCTACTCCTTTGATCGCCATGGTAGCGAGAAACCCTAAGATAAACTCGGGCCTATTAGGGGAAAGCAACGCTATTTTATCAGCACCTACCCCGAGGGATTGAATATAGGACGCTAGCCATAAGGTCTCAGAGTGGAGGGTTTTCCAGGTAAATGTCAGGTCTGCAGGTGGATAGCGTAAGGCTGTTTGTTCGGGAAAACTCCTAGCGTTTCGCTCAATGACGCGCCACAGTGTATCCATATCTTTTCTCTCCTTTTCAGCTATAAATTTATTTAATTCATTATATTAGTAATATAAGAATATTCTGACACAAGTTTACGTAAACGTCAACCGAATTAGAAAGAAAAAACTTTGCGCAATGTTGTATAATTGTCTATAATATACAAGATTTCACCTGTATTTCAGGAACCTGTGACGTTATGGCTGGAATTGGGGGAATGCTTTTAAGCGGAGAGGTAGGATGACCCTTAAATGGACCAACTGAGTATTAAGGATCAAACGATACCTTATGAAGAACGACGGAGCGCACGTTATCGAAGGATTACTCTGAGTATCCTTGAAGATCGCCTTCGTATTTCTGCACCAAAGAACGTATCGGTCAAGCAACTGCAAGAATTATTACTCGCTAAGCAGGAGTGGATCTTAAAGCACTGGCTCGCGAAGCAAGCTGTTCTGAAACGACCAGCAAGGTATAGCGATGGAGAACACTTCCTGTATCGGGGGAAGACCGTTGAACTGAAAATTAGAAGACATCCGCGCCAAAGGATCCGAGTTTATTTGGAAGGTCAAGAGCTTGAGGTTTATTTATCCCAGGACTTAGAAGATAAGGACTGTGCGCCACATGTCCAGAAGGCGCTCTTATCATGGTATAAAGCGCAAGCGCGCAGGGTGCTACAGGACAAGCTTGAAAAGCAAGCGGAGAGAATGCAAGTTTGCTTTCAGACCTTTCGACTGAAGGAACAGAAGACAAGTTGGGGGAGCTGTTCAAGTAAAAGAAACGTAAATTTGAATTGGCGAATCATTATGGCCCCGGATGCAGGGATTGATTATATTATTATTCATGAACTCGCGCACTTGACGCATCTCAACCATTCCGAGCAGTTCTGGCTGAGGGTAGCAGTCTTTATGCCGGAATACGCGTATTGGAAAAAATGGTTTAAGGATCATGGGCAGGAATTAAGGTTATGATGGATTTAGTTTACATAGGCATCAGAGCGGTTACAATATGATGAGAGCATTAACCTTGGTTAAACAGAATGCAGGAGGCAATTTCATGACACTAGGTTATAGTAAACGAACGGCAAATAAAGAAAAACGAAGAGAACTCAGAGAACAACAAACTCCTGAAATAGAGGTTCTAAAAGACCGAAAATTAATTAGAGAAGAGGTTAATCGTAGACTTGTCTCTAGCTTACAAACGGCTAATCTTGAGTATGATTCTCTTTTTAATCAGGAGAAAGCAAGTTTAAACAAGGACTATGATCTATTGAGCCTGCTTTTTCAGAGAATGTTTTTTTATCGGTTGAATGAGAAACTCTCAGGATTGACATGTGACCATACCCTCCGCTTGAGTAACCAAATTCTTACTCAGATGCAGTTTAGCCGAGGGAAAATTAATGATACAATAGAGGTATTCAAAAAAAATGGCGGGATTTGTGATTGTGAGATTATTTATAATGTCGAGAGTAAATTAATAGGCAAGTAATCTCGAGTTATTTAAAAAAAGAGTAGTCTAGAATGGCCGAGTGCGGCTCTGAAACTGAAATAAGGGGATAGGTAGAAATAGTTAAACAAGGGCTGAATTTTTTAAATTCGACCCTTGTTTTTTCGTTTCTAACAGGACGGGTGCTAACCAAGGCTCAATAGGCTAAGATTTCATCTAATCTCATTACATCGGCATACTTATGGTGTAAGTCAAACAAATTCACTTTATGGGACACAATACTACGATCAAAAACCGTCTCTTCAACGACGACCATATGAAAACCATACGAGTAGCCATCGACAACACTAGCGCGAACACAACCACTCGTTGTTTCACCGCAAACGATAATAGAGTCAATGCCAAGCTGAGTCAAGTTTGCTATTAAGGGCGTACCGAAAAAGGCACTTGCTCTTTGTTTATAAATGATAATGTCATTCTTTTGAGGCTCAAAATCAGGATAAAAAGCAAAATCATTTTCAAGGTTCTGGGATAGCGGTCTTTTTGTTGCTTTGATCCCGGTTTGTTGTCTGGGATCGGACGTAGTATAGAAAATAGGAAAATCCCTTTTTCTGGAAAAATCCAGGAGCTTAGAGGTAGGGCTAATTGCATTCCAAGCGTATTCCCCACATGAACTTGGATTGAGTATGATGGCATCAATAACCGGCATGGATTGCGGAGGAAAAACACAGTTATACAGATCGATCGCTAAAACTGCGGGTCGTTTTCCGAGGGTCAACTCTCTTTCATACGCACGATAAATCTCTAATATTTCAGGGGGAATAATATCTTTCCAACAGTGATCATCAAACTTGTTTAAAGTAACCATCTTCGGTATAACCTCACTTCCTTGATATTACTTTTATATAAGTAATTTAGATTGGTTATCTAACGTGCCTCAGCGCTTGTAATCCTTTACGACACTAACCACAAATAGAACAATATATTGAAACCTTAAGTAAGTCTATCCTTATTTTACTACAGCTCCTTCTTTCCATCTACACTAATATGCCAAGGTGGCAGGACTTCCACATTTTAATAATGGAAAAGTCGATTTATGAAGCAATTATCTTTATTGTAATTTAGAAAAAAACTCAAAAGATTTTTCATACATGAAACTTGACGTTTCATTTTAAAAATATTCAATCTATTAAATCTGTTTTATGATAAATGTTTAAGTATATATATAGTTTGTTCACTATTGTAAATATGCTAATTAATGGTTGTTTCATACAGTTAACAAATAAAGGCCAGACTTTGGCTTACAATTTGCATAATATTCAGATAGATATAGATATTAAATTTTGGGAGGGGAATAATTTGAATTTGTAGAACTTAGTTGTTTTAACTAGAAATTGCTACATAAGTAAATACAAAAGGTCAGATTAAGGAATGGGGGTTGTAAAATGAAACTGTCAAGATCGTGGTGGACTCGGATGCTCACTGTAGGTTTAGCTTTATTGCTTACTTTCGGGCTAACCGCATGTTCCAAAAAAACAACAAATGATACGGAAGTAAAAGCACCTGAACAGAATCAAAGTACAACAGGGGAAATTGATAAGAATGACAAAAGTCCATTTAAGGTTACAATGGCCGGTGGCTCAGTAGGAGGTTTTTGGGCCGCTCTTGGTCCGGTCGTTGGTAATGCGTTTCTTAAATCATATCCGGCTACTTCATTCAGTTATGAACCTGGAAGTGGCGCCGGAAATATTAAACTTCTCTCAGAAGGAAAAGTGGAATTAGGAATTGTTCAATCAGTAGAGGTTATAGCGGCTCAAAAAGGATTGGATCCTTTCCAGAAGAAATATGATGATCTTCGTGCATTTGCCACACTTTATGATAATGCGGTATTACAAATTGCGGTCCGCAAGGAATTTGTGGATAAAACTGGTGCCAAGGGTTTTGAGGATATTGTAAAAAATAAGATTCCAGCCAACATTGGCATTAATCAAAAGGGGAATTTGAATTCTCTTGCAGGTAATGATGTTTTAAAGTCCTATGGAATTACTGAAGAGAATTTAAAGTCTTGGGGAGGTTCTTTAATCTGGCAGGGAAGTGCAACCCGTTTTGACGCCGTAAAAAATGGGCGTTTAGATATTACCCTTGACTTTACCTTCGCTCCTGAAGCAAAGATTACAGAGACGAGTGTCAATACACCTCTGGTAATGTGGTCTATTAATGATGCTGCAGCAAAAAAGTTAAAACAAGATTGGGATTTGAAATCTGCTGTAATCCCCAAAGGGACATATGAATGGCAAAAAGAAGATGTCAATACAGTTACCCTTAGTGCAGTCATTCTAGCCGGTTCCAAGGCAACCAAGCAAGATTTATATAAAATGGCCAAAGCCTTAACAGAAAATATTGATTTAATAAAAAATGTTCATCCATCAATGAAAGAAATGACTCCGGAGAAGTTAGCAAATACAGGTGTCTTACCTTTGGCACCAGGAGCAGAAGATTACTTTAAAGAGGCTGGTTTAATTAAGTAGTGTAGAATGACCATTCCTATTAAAATCCTGCTGGGACTAGATCAGTTCCGGCAGGGTAATGTCAATTTTTTTGAATTTGGAATTGAGGTGTATTGAGGATGTCCTCCGAACAACCGGTTGAGCAAATTTCCTGGTTAAGAGCCCTTCTTAGAGAGGGACGGAGAAGAAATCTAGAGGGGCCATTTCGTTGGCTTGTTATCATTCTTGCTATTGGATTAACAATTTTTGAAGTATGGCTCGGGGGATTTGGTACACTGGATCCGTACCAATATACTACGATTTTTTATCCAATAATGTTAGCAATAGCTTTTTTATATTTTAGTGCAACAGAAAAGGCAAAGGGAAACAAGCCCACTTGGTTGGACATATTTTTTTCCTTGTTAGCGCTAGGTATTGAACTTTACTTCTTCTTAAATATCGAACAATATCTGCAGCGCATTCCCTTGTTTAATCCTTTAACACCTATAGAAACAGTTATAGGGATTATTTTAGTACTCTTGAGTTTAGAAGTTACCCGAAGGGTTTTGGGGCCAACCATGACCTTACTAGTATTAGCGTTTATGGGATATACATTCTTTGGGGACCTGCTCCCGGGTGCTTATTCACATCGGCATATAACACTCAATCATTTTCTTGATAATATTATTTATACTGTAAATGGTCTTTTTGGTACCCCCATTGCAGTAGCGGCCACCTATGTATTCCTGTTTGTCTTGTTCGGAAGTCTATATACACAGGCCGGTGGTGGAGATTTCTTCTTTAAGTTTGCTGCCTCCATAGCCGGGCGTTCAACCGGGGGGCCCGCTAAAATAGCCATCATATCGGCCGGTTTGTTTGGCATGATTTCGGGAAGTCCTACTTCAGATGTGGTGACAACAGGATCAGTAAATATCCCCATGATGAAAAAAGTGGGGTTTAATCCAATATTTGCCGGAGCAGTAGAATCGGCTGCATCGACGGGTGGTAGTATCCTGCCACCTATTATGGGCTCGGCGGCGTTTTTAATGGCCGAATTTGCTGGAATACCCTACAGAGATATTGCTGTCGCTGCTGTCTTACCTGCTCTGCTCTATTATTTGGGAATCTATCTCCAGATTCATTTTCGCGCTGAAAAGAACGGCATGATGCGGATGGCTGATGAAGATGTACAGGATATCTGGACAGTCCTGAAAGAAGGCTGGATCTATATCATACCCTTAGTCTTTTTGGTATACTTAATCATTCGCGGTTTTACACCCTCTTATGTAGCCGTAATGGCTTCGGGTCTAGTGGTGTTGTTAAGCTGGTTTACTCCGGAAAGACGAATTGGACTGCGCCGTCTGATTGAGGCATCTGAAGAGACGGTTCAGCGTATGATTGCAGTAACTGTGGCTTGTGCTGCTGCCGGAATGTTAATTGACGGGGTAATGCTTACAGGACTTGGTACTAAATTTGGAGCGTTGATCTTTGGTATGACAGGAGGAAGTATCTTTTTTACCCTTTTAGCTACTGCAATTTTATGTATCATTCTTGGTATGGGGATGCCAGTCTCTTCAGCCTATATCATTACAGCTGTATTAGCAGCCCCCATCTTAATTAAGCTTGGCTTACCTACAATGTCTACCCACCTCTTTATTGTTTATTATTCATGTTTATCAGCTATTACCCCTCCGGTTGCAGTCGCAGCATATGCTGCTTCGAGTATTGCTGATGCCAATCCGATAAAAATTGGGCTAAGTGCCTCAAAGATGGCCTTCGTAGGCTTTATCCTTCCTTTTATGTTTGTTTATCAGCCCGCATTAATCCTACAGGCTGGAATTATTAGCATTATTCTGGCTATGATAACAGCAATTATCGGAGTTATTGCCCTGGCTTCATCTGTAGAAGGATGGATTATTGGGAATGCCCTGAAAAACTGGGAACGGGCAATTATGATGGTGATGGGGCTTGCTATGGTATATCCTGGATGGATAAGTGATTTGATTGGATTAGTGGTCTTTGTTATGGTGCTTATGCCTAAAGTAAGAAATAATCGTGCTTCTCTTGTAAATAAACAAAGTGAGCCACTTTAAAGTCAATATGCATAAATTGAATATATTAATTCCCCAAGACATAGTTAGAGGATCCTCACAGATTAAATCTTACTATGCCTCTTTTTCTGTTTACCGATTGGCTTTGAGGCATCACATGTATATGCCACAAGGAACCTATTGTTCGTTTCCGATACTTATGGTATGGTATTTATAGGAAATAGATATAATGGGGGCAAGGACTATGAGGGCTATGGATATATCTTCATACGTCGCAGGAAATAAACTCAAAATTAAGGCTGAGGAACAAAGACGCTTGGATTTCTATAAGGTAGCCCGCGAGAAAGCGAAGAAAGTTGCTAAGACCCTACGAGATTCATTCCCAAATATCGAGGTTTATCTATTTGGCTCTCTAACGACAGATATGTATGAATTGGAATCTGATATTGACATAGCTGTAAAAGGATTACTGGAAGAAAATTATTTTAAGGCGTATCGGATTGCCGAAGATATTGCAGAACCTATTCCTCTAGATTTTATCCAGTTCGAATTTGCTCAAGAATCTATGCAGGAACGTATTGTGAGAGATGGGGTGAGGATATGACGAGTGAAGAGAAGAAACGGGTTCAGTATAAACGGCTTATTGTTGATATTAAGGATGATTTGGATTCAGTCCGAAAAATTGCCGGCTACATTAAAGAAATAACTCGAGTTCTGGAAAATGAGAAGGGGCCGGTGCGAGGGTCTGACTTGATGGCCTGCGCAGGATATTTACATCAGATGGCGATTGAATATGCCAGAGGTGAAACCTACAGAGGGAAGACCTCGCCCTATTGGTATACCAGCGAGAACTTCTTTGAATTATTTCAATCATTCAGCGGATCGGTTAGGGAACTGATAGTGCAAAGCTCTTTACATTTTCAAAGCTATTGGGACGTTATGAGTTATCTAAGGATAAAAAGTTTATCCGTTTCCCTGAAGGAGCCAATTGGATTGTCTCCTCACCGATAAACGATATTCTAGGTTCTATCGCAGGGGGACTGCTAAAACAGTTGACGTTAAGAATCGGCGGGATCAGTGCAGAGATTACTGGGATTCAAGTCTCACACCCGAATGTGCAAAGCGAGATTATTCGCGTGCGCATACTGTCACCTGTCGTAGCTTATAGTACCCTGTTTCGTGGAGACGGGAGCAAATACACAGTCTATCTGCAGCCCGGAGAACCAGAATTTCGGCGCATTGTGGCAGAAAATCTCCAGAAGAAATGGGACGGGATTAGAACTTGGGATCAAGCAACGAAAAAGGATGAAAATGAAAGCTCCTATCCCATGAACAATGCTAGCGATCATTTAGAAGGTGAGCGAAGGAACGTTAACCTTCATATGCTCAATAATCCAAAGATGCACATTTTGGAGTATAAAGGTGGAATCATCAAAGGATACTCGGGGATGATGGAACTATCTGGGCCGCCTGAGTTGCTTCAAGTTGCCATAGATGCAGGCCTTGGAAGTAAGAATTCACAAGGGTGCGGATATAACGAATATGATTTTGCTATTGGGAGAGCAATCTTTGAAGTACAAAAGTTATTATTCCGTTTCAAGCCATTCCAGATACTGCGTTGCATTCATTGTGCGTGGGCGCTCCATATCAAGCCGCAAGAAATGTTTATCCCCGCTGATAATAATGTCTACATTTTCAACAATTGCAGCATTGAGAATCGGCTGATCCTTTGGATCGCTTATCAGCTTCTGTGGATATTCAGGTGCTAGCACTAAATCATAGCCAAGCTCGGCAAGGAAAACATCAACATCTGCCAACGCCTGTGGAGCCTTACGCTCCAGCACATCCCGCAGTTCAAAAATATTATGGTCGCATAGCACTAGTTCGTGATACCTTGCGGCATGGAGCAGAGCGGCGGCAGGTTTAGAATTGGGCCAAAGCAATGCGGAAATAAGGATGTTCGTATCGGCTAATATCTTCATTGCTTTAAGTTCTTTCCGTAGCGTACCTCATCAACAAGAGCCTGCACTTGGTCCTCATCCTGGATACCGGCTGTTTCAGCCACCCCTTCGAATGTCTTTTGCGCTTTCAGAATGGCTGTAGCTGACGCATTGTTAATAACGATTTCTCCGTTTTCTCGCTCAATAAAAAGAAGCTTATCTCCTTCCTTAAGCATAAGCTTACGGCGAATTTCTAAGGGAACTGTGACCTGACCGTTTGCAGATACCTTTGCAAGGTTCATTAATATCATTCCTTTCAATTCCTTAGATATCAAGAATTCTTTATATATAGTATATGCCCTTATGAAAAATCTACAAAGAATAATTTGTGAATAAATAAGGCGAAAAATGAAGATGGTCGCACTTTCGAACGTGCAAAGTGATTATTCGTGTACGCACACTCTCCCCTGTCGTGGCCTATAGAACCCTGTTCCGTGGAGAAAGATACTACGATAGTTAGGTTATGATACCTATGGTTGACGCATCAGACCATTGCTCTATCGCCTATGTTTAAGTTTAGCCGAGGTAAGGCTATTGTGACATAGGTGCAAAAAGCCTAAATATCATTGTCGAGATGAGGTCGGATTCTCTATTTGGCAACAGAGTAGAGATACGCATTACCTACGATGTAGAGATTTTATCAGGAGGTCTTTTATATGGCTTATGTCATTAATTCTGATGGTACTCCATTAATGCCTTGTACATCAGTCATCGCAAGATTATTGCTCAAACAGGGTAAAGCGAAGTGCATCAAAACAGTACCCTTTACCATTAAACTTTTATACCAAACCACAAACTACACTCAGAATATCACCCTAGGTGTCGATACTGGAAGTGACAAAATCGGTAGTTCGGCAGTTAAAGATAATGGTGACGTTGTTTACATGTCATAAGTAGAGATTAGGAATGATATTTCAGACAAACTGAAACAGCGTTCCAAGTGTCGCAGAAATAGACGCAACAGGAAAACAAGATACAGGAAAGCAAGATGGTTGAACAGAAAGAACTCAATTAAAGATGATAGATTTTCTCCTACAATGACGAGCAAAATCAATTCGCATTTAAAGGAAATCAAATTTGTGCAGACTATATTGCCTATCTCAAAGATAATACTTGAAACTGCAACATTTGATCCACACGCACTAAAGAACCCTGCCGTATTGAGTAATAAGTGGTTATACCAAAAAGGTATCAACTATGGCTTTGCTAACACAAAAGCGTATGTCTTAGATAGAGATAATCACACTTGCCAACATTGCCAAGGTAAGTCCAAGGACAGCAAACTTGAAGTACATCACATAGTCTTCAGGAGAAATAGCGGAAGTGATGAAGCTAGTAATTTGATAACCTTGTGTAAAACGCATCATGACGACTTGCATAGCGGAAACATAACGCTCAAGGGCGGGAAAACAAAAGGTCATCTAAAACACGCTACTCAGATGAACAGCATAAGGACTCAACTCCTGAGATTACTGCCTTTTGCAGAAGAGACATTTGGATTAATGCCATTGCAGAAGAGAAAGATTTTGAGATAATTGAAATGGAAGTTGACAAGGATCATATTCATTTGTTGGTAAGCTCAACAAACAGGAATAGGATGATGAGAATAAAGAAGAAGCCCGCTGAACTCTTAAAGAGCAGCGGGTTTCTTCCCTTTTCGATCCGCCGCAGGCTTAAACAACGGGGATACAATATCTTATGTTATGGCCGGCCAGGTTGTTACATAGTAAAGAAAAATAAGATGAACGCTAACGCAAAAAAATTATTCTAAATTCTTAAAGAAATCCTCAAAAGCAGCATTGTAAATCTGCTTCAATGCTAATAATACACTAACTCTAATACTGTAACGTCCTAATTCCATCTGGGATAACATCTCTCGACTGACAGACAACCCCATCATCTCTAGCCTAGCAGCAACCTGTTCTTGAGAGAGTTTAGATCTCCGACGAAGTAACTTTAAATTATTGCCTATTGAAATATCTTGCTTAATTTTTTTAGACATAGTTGTATCCTCCCAAAATAATTTGGAATGTATACATTTCATTGTAGATTTTACCTTATAATTAATGGTAAAATTGGAATGAATACGTTCCGATAAAACAAATCGGGGGAGAAAATGAGCCTAGAAACGCAATATGAAGAAGCGGGAGGTTGAGCATGAAAAATATAGCTCTTAATGAAAAACTGGAAAAAGAAAAGGAAAAACTCAACAAACTTGCCAATGAAGCCTTGAGAAAAGGTATCCCTCTTACGCAGGATGAGAAGTTTATGGCGCAAAATCGAAAGGTTGACGCATTGGTTGCTAAGATACAAAGAAGAAATATGTATCAAGCGACAAAGCTAATCCCATAATAATAAAATCTCGTAAGATTGTCGTAGGCTTACAAGGTTCCAAGGGGTGGAAGCAATCCATCCAGGATGGCAACGAGGGCAAGCCGTCCGCACATGATTTATTCGAGGTGTTCGGGAATGAAGACAACGAAGAAGGAGGTGCCTAAAGAACTGGGTGCAGTTCAAAGCCGCCTCCTTTTCTGTGGGCAAATTGCTTACGTCACCGGTGGATCGTAGAGATCGTTGGTGGTCATGTCGATCACCCTGATATCTCGTATCGCAGCCAGTTCGCCGCTGGGACTGTTAATAATATTCTTGCCTATAACCGTTTCCATCACAGTCTGGGCCTCAGACAGTGTCAGGTTCTCCCTCGGCTGTTGGACGGAAATAACGAAGGATTTGCCGCCGGTGGTAAGAAACGTTAGCTTTAACACCTTGCTTGTAATAATCGCCATTTAATCACCTCCTTGTAAGATAGATATAGGGTCGATGGTTCAAAACCAACCCGAACGTTCCTTGATAACTTACTCCTTATTGTTCAGATGAATTAGTTGACACGTTGGACCTCAATCAGTAAATATCGTGCTATAATCA
>Ga0209347_1002995_pt1 | contig 20754 bp, 17 predicted proteins | sample AutmiccommuBRH23_FD_187382 | JGI IMG/M metagenome (GOLD analysis project Ga0209347, IMG submission 187382) | Deep subsurface microbial communities from Mt. Terri, Switzerland - Autotrophic microbial communities BRH/23 (SPAdes) (version 2) | ecosystem: Environmental > Aquatic > Deep subsurface >...
CCCTTTTTTATCAAAGAGAAGACGGCTGCCAAAGTGCATGCTGTTATCGTAGTAAGGTATGGCACGATAGATGATCCGGAAATTTTCAACCTCTGTTTCATCATCTGAGAGCCGCCCTTTGCCTACTGCCGTAAGTGAACCTTGTGGAGTGCTTTCGGCGAAGGTGAAATAGAGCATCCTGCTCGTGTTAAAATCAGGTGCCGGAGCTACGTCCATTAAGCCTCCCTGTCGTCGGTCATCTACTTCCGGAAATCCGGTGACAGGCTCGCTCAATGATCCTGATGTGGTGGCAAGACGCATGGTCCCTGCTTTTTGTGTAATGAGGAGCCGTCCGTCGGGTAGTGAGGTGACTGCCCAGGGTGATGACAACCCTTCAGCGATCACCTGCACATCGTAGGGCGTGGACGTCCGCACGCCCGCTATGCGTGTCTGCCCTTCAAACGCAGGCTCGTAATTGGTGTTGGGTGCCTGCTTCTCTACCGGGGGCAGGGTGCCTGTCTGTGACTCCTGCTCTGATTGGTCTTTTGTTTTCTGCTCATCGCACGCGGTGGAGAGAAGCACAAAAGCAGATAGAAATAGTGTTGTTATTTTCAGATAATTCATATGAATTGAAATTTTGTTATATCGTTGATAGCTTATCCCTGGTTATGTTATCAGAGGCAGCTCTCCAGTATTTCACGTGTCACGTCGCCGGTTACGTTTTGATTTTCGCCGTAAGATGCATCCCGTTCATTGAAGCGGCCGACAATCGTTTCGATGGTTTCCTTTCCGATACCCTCTTCAGATAAACGCGTGGTCAGTCCCAGTGATCGGTAGAACGCCTCGGTCATCTCTATCGCTTTGTCTGCACGTTCCTCTTCAGCGCCTTCGGTGATGCCGAAAACGCGTTCACCATATTGCAGCAGCTTCTCCTTTTTTTGTTCTTTCAATACGCTCAGTGTCCCTGGCATCACAATAGCCAGTGAGTGTCCGTGGGTGGTACCGTGCAGTGCTGTGAGCTCGTGTCCTATCTGATGGGTGGCCCAGTCCTGCGTGATGCCCATGCGAATGAAATCATTCAGCGCCAGCGTCGCCGAAAGCATGTAGTCGGCCATCAGGTCGTAGTTCCTCGGATCTTTCTTTATCTCCGGTGCAATCTCCTTTACCGAAAGCAACACACCCTCAGCCCAGCGGTCCATGATACGTGATTGCCCCGGTGTGGTGAGATACTGCTCCAGCACATGCGTAAACGCATCAGCCAGTCCGCAGGCGATCTGATGGTCGGAGAGGGAGTAGGTCACCTCAGGGTCGAGAATGGAGAACTCCGGATAATTGCCGAAGAAGCCATATTTCTCCTGTGTAGCCGCTCTGGAGATGACAGCAGCGCCGTTCATCTCCGATCCGGTGGCAGGGACGGTCATCACTGAAGCAAAGGGGATCTGTTTTTCAGCTTTACCCTTCAGTACAATATCCCACGCATCATGCTCAGAGGCAATACCTGCTGCAACGAGCTTGGTGCCGTCAAGTACCGATCCGCCACCTACGGCGAGAAGATAATTGATATGGTTTTCCTTACCTGTCTGTATGGCTCTCCTGAGTGTCTCCACCTGAGGATTGGCCTCAATTCCCCAGAATTCCACGTAGTTGCGTCCTCTGAGTGCTTCTTTCACCTGATCATAGAACCCGTTTTTTGTGATGCTGCCACCACCGAAGGTTAGCATTAAATTAATATTATCGGGTAACAACTCCGATAATTTCGCAATTTGCCCTTTTCCGAAAACCAGCCTGGTCGGATTATGAAAGATAAAGTTCTTCATACTTATTTGTATATTATCTGATTATTTTTTGGTTTCTGTTTGTTTACTTTGAACATCCACAAAAATTAATTGTTCATCATCTAGGATGGAAAGTAATAGGGGCTCAATTCGCATATTTAAGCTCGATGAATATATCTATCCCCAGTTCAGGGGTGAAATCATCGATTTGTACCTGCATGCTTTTACCACGGGTGAATATGCACAGTTTATTGCCCCGGAGAGTGCTACAAGCATGCTGGATGAGCTGGTGCGGAGTGGTTTCGGGAAGATGGCTTTTATTGGTGACAGGCTGGTGGGTCTGCTGTTATTTCATCCTTTGTCATACGATAAGGATTTCCCGGCTGGTGATTTCCCTCACATTCAGGTGATGAACAGTATCTATATCTCTGAGGTGATGGTACATACCCACGAACGGGGAAAGGGGATTGCTTCAAGGATGATCAGCGATATGTTGATAACACTGCCGTTGAACATTACTGATGTTATCATCCGCGTGTGGGACAAGAACGAACCCGCATTATCGCTCTACAGGAAACTGGGCTTTGAACCCTTTTATTCCATCACGCAGACGAAGCAACGTTCACCGGAGGAGACGTTCGAGATGAAGAAGATCTACCTGTACAAAACCCTCATTCCGGGTAAAAGGGGCGGTGTGTAAGGTGTGAATAAAAAACGGATAACAGTATTGACATCAATAACAGTACAAGATAAATAATTATTTCAATCATGATCAAGGAGTTACTAACAAAAACAATCGATTTGGGTTCAGGTTCACAGGAAGAGAAACGGCAGGAGATACGCGATTATTTTCTGAAAACCTGGACGATAGACGAACTATTATACAGACAGCTGAAATCGGACGAGGTGTTTTATCATCGAGGTGATCCGTTGCGGCACATCATTCTTTTTTACCTGGGACATACAGCTGTATTTTTCATGAATAAACTCTATCTGGCAAAGATCATAGAGAGGCATATCAATCCGAAATTTGAATCGACTTTTGCCATTGGCGTGGATGAGATGAGCTGGGATGATCTCGATAACAACCACTACGACTGGCCACCTGTCTCTGAGGTGAGAGAGTATCGCGACGAAGCAAAGAAAGTGATCCTCGACGTGATCGACAATGCACCGCTGGAGCTGCCGATCGACTGGGAGAGTCCATTCTGGATAGTGATGATGGGGATTGAGCATGAGCGTATACACCTGGAGACATCATCGGTGCTTATTCGTCAGCTGCCGCTCGACCTGGTGCGACCGGATCTGTTCGGCGAGCGATGTCCCACGGCCGGTGAAGCACCGGAGAATGAACTTATCCCCGTGTCGGAAGCTATCATGCGGTTAGGGAAACCATTTGATTATCCGCTATATGGTTGGGATAATGAATATGGAGAATATGAGGAGGAGGTTGCCGCCTTCAATGCTGCCAGGTACCTCACCTCCAACGGTGAGTTTCTGGCATTCGTGGAGGACAATGGGTATGAAACGGAAGCCTACTGGACGGAGGAGGGATGGAGCTGGCGCAATTACAAAGAGGCGTCGATGCCGCTCTTCTGGCGCAGGGGGGATGACGGTTACAGGCTGAGGCTGGTGGCTGAAGAGATTGAGATGCCCTGGAACTGGCCGGTGGAGGTGAACTACCTCGAGGCAAAAGCATTCTGTAACTGGAAGAGCGCCAGGACAGGCAGAAATTTCAGGCTGCCTACGGAGGCGGAGTGGTACCGCCTGCACAAAGCGGCGAAGCTGACCGATGTGACAGAGTGGGAGCAGGCACCCGGTAACATCAACCTGGAATATTTCACCTCACCCTGTCCGGTGGATACCTTTGAACAGGGCGATTTCTTCGATGTGATCGGTAACGTCTGGCAATGGACCGAGACACCTATCACCGGATTCCCCGGCTTCAAGGTACATCCCATGTACGATGATTTCTCCACGCCCACCTTCGATGGCAAGCACAACCTTATCAAGGGAGGCTCATGGATCTCCACGGGCAATGAAGCCACCATCCATTCCCGTTATGCTTTTCGCAGACATTTCTACCAGCATGCCGGGTTCCGCTATATCGAGTCGGATGCACCATTACATATTCAACAGGCCGATTACGTGACGGAGGAGGATGTCTCCCTCTCCTGTGAGAACAGCTGGGGTGATGCCTTTACAGAAAGCCCCATTTATAGCAAGCAACTGGCAAAACTGGCCGCTGAGCTGTTGCCTGACAATCCCGGGGCACGCATTCTTGATCTCAATGCCGACACCGGACGTCTCGCATTTGAGTTGGCAAGAAGCTATAGTGATGTGACCGCGCTCGATTTCACGGCACGGATGATCCGCGTCCCCATTCAATTGCAGGAGCAGGGATACGTCCGTTACACGATGAAAGATGAGGGTGAGCTGGTTTTTTACCGGGATGTGGTGTTGTCCGATTATGGTCTCTCGGAGACGAAAGAGCATATCCTATTCATGCAGGCCGATGCGATGAACCTGAAACCCAACTATTCGGGTTACGACCTGATTATCGTCCCCAACCTGCTGGAGGAGCTGAGCGATCCGTTACTGTTCCTGTCACAGATTCATACACGCCTGAATGAGAAGGGTTATCTGTTGCTGGCATCAGTCTATGAGTGGGATGATGAAAAGACACCGCGTGATAAATGGCCGGGAGGGTTCAAGAAAGATGGTGAGCCGGTGACGTCACTCGACGGGATAAAGGATGCGCTGGCACCTCACTTCGATCTCTGCCGCGATCCGCAGGATCTCCCGTTATCGCTTAAAAAATCGACCCGCACTACCGAAAAACGATTGGTGCAGGTGACTCTCTGGAAGATGAGAGGGTGATTATTCATTAAACCAGCGGGTGAGCGCGTTGAACACGTTCTCTACTTCATTTCTCTTCTTCACTTTTATATTTTTAGAGGGGACAAGCACCTTGAGACCCTTGTGAATGATCTTCACGTTGACATCTTTGTCCGTTTGCACCGGTTCGCCGTCAACATGCATCAGCCCTGCTTTGGCACGTTTGATCGTCAGCTCACGGGTGATAAGGGTAGTCATCTTGCTGTTCTTGTCTATGTTTTTCGTGAAGAGCTGCAGCGTTGTCTGGGGTATCTCCAGCGCATTGAGTGGTTTAAGGATGGAGACGTTCATCTTGCCGTCGTCCATGCTTGCACCCGGCGCAATATAGGCCTCATTGCCGTACTGCGATGCGTTGGCGCAGGTGAGCACAAACGCCCGCTCGGTGATGGTACCCTCATCGTGCGTGATCTCATACTCCTCCGATTTGAAATCGACGGCACTCTCCAGTATGTTCCTCACATAACCCAGCGGACCACGTTTCTTCTCCTCGGCAAATCTGTCGCTGATAAAAGCATCGAATCCGAAACCACAGGTACAGAAAAATATATGGTCGTTGGCTACACCGTAATCAATGGTGCGGCTGTTCCCATTAAGTATGATCTCGATGGCTTTCTCTGAATCCATCGGGATATTGAGCTCTCTCGCCAGCCCGTTCCCCGATCCAAAAGGGATGATGCCCAGCGTAGTATCAGTGTTGACCAGCACTTTGGCCACCTCGTTCACCGTGCCGTCACCACCGGCTGTAAGCACGTAATTAAACCTGTTCTTTACCGCTTCCACGGCAATCTCTGTGGCATGATCGGGATAGCCTGTGATACGGATGATCACATCGAATTTAGTCTGATCAAATGCAGCGGCCACCTCCTCGGGGATGTTTTTCTTGGATTCAGTGCCCGAGACCGGGTTGATGATAAGGCACACTTTTTCTTTTTCCATATGATATTACAGATTTTTTATTTAGAACAACCAGACGATCATTTTTGTTTTAACCCTTTTTATTTGTCGCTTCGTCCATTGTTGCTTACTTTTGCACAAAAAATAATGTGTGACCTATGTTGAGACCTGACAGCTTAATTTTTGATATGGATGGTACGCTCTGGGACAATTTGAATACATACGTTATCTCATGGAATAAAGGGCTGCAACAAAGAGGATATCAGAAACAGGTCACTCGTGACAATATCCTGGGGCTGATGGGCAAGGAAGCCCGTGTGATGCTGGAATCCATCCTTCCCGGGGCCACTGCTGATGAGCAGGATCTGTTGTTCGATGCGGTCATTGCTGAATACCAAAAGTTACTCGGCGACATGAATCCGTTGATTTATGAGGGGGTGCTCACCGGCCTTGAGCAGTTGTCGGAAAAATATCACCTTTTCCTTCTCAGTAACTGTGAGGAGGGCGGATTGGTGAATTTCATGCGTCACACGAAAACAACCTCTCTTTTCATCGATTATATGGAGCATGGGATGAATATGAAATCCAAACATCATAATTTGCGGTTGCTCATAGAGAAACATGGATTGAAATCTCCTGTTTATATTGGCGATACCGATTCTGACAGTAAGCAATCAGAGCTGGCGGAGGTGCCTTTTGTATTCATGTCGTATGGATTCGGAGAGACGGATAACTATTCCCTGATGTTTGATTCATTCACCGCGTTAACAACCTATTTTCTCAATCTCTAAAAAGAGCCTATGAAACCCACTTTTGTTTTAGTAGTGATCGTTGTCTACTTCGCAATGCTCATGCTCATCTCCTGGCTCACAAGCAGGAAAGGATCGGGTAACGATGCTTTCTTCCGTGCCAACAAGTCATCAAAATGGTTTGTCGTAGCTATTGCCATGATAGGAACATCGATCTCAGGTGTCACCTTTGTTTCTGTTCCCGGAATGGTGAGGAACCTGGATATGACCTATATGCAGATGGTGCTTGGATTCTTTTTTGGTTACCTGGTGATAGCTTACGTGTTGCTACCCCTCTACTACCGGTTGAATCTCACTACCATTTACGGTTATCTTGATCAGCGCTACGGACCAAAATCCTACAAAACAGGTGCCTGGTTTTTCCTGCTCTCAAAAATTGTGGGGGCAGCTGCACGGCTTTATCTGGTGGCCTTCATCCTGCAATCATTGGTGTTTGATGCCTGGGGCGTGCCTTTCGTGGCGACAGTGGTGGGTATCATCCTTATTATCTGGCTCTACAGTCATAAAAGCGGCATCAAAACCATTATCTGGACAGACTGGCTGCAGACACTGCTATTCATCTCTGCACTGGTGCTTATCGTGTGGCAGTTATCCTCAAAAATGGGGATGAATCTGGGTGAAGTGGCGCAAACAATCAAAGAGAGCAGTCATTCACGCATTTTTGTTTTTGACGACTGGCATAGTACGCAGAATTTCTTCAAACAGTTCTTCAGCGGTATGTTCATCACGATAGTAATGACCGGTCTGGATCAGGATCAGATGCAGAAGAACCTGACCATCCGTACGCTGAAAGATGCACAGAAGAACGTCGTCTCTTACGGGTTCGCCTTTGCCCCGATCAACTTTCTCTTTCTCTGCCTGGGTGTGCTTCTGATTATTTTTGCCGAGCAGAACGGTATTGCACTGCCAGAAATATCTGATAATATATTGCCTTTGATCGCGAGTGATTATCTGGGATCTGTTGTGTTTGGTATTTTTGTGGTGGGTATCGTCGCAGCCGCATTCTCGAGTGCCGATTCGGCACTCACGGCACTCACCACCTCCTTCTGTGTGGATATTCTGGATATGAAATCCATTTCCCGGTCACAAGCGCAGGAGATGAGGGATGTCAAAACAAGGAGGATTGTGCATGTGGCTATCAGTGTTATTTTTGTACTGATAATCCTGCTGATAGAGGCGATTGGCTCGGATAGCATCATCAATGCTATCTACAAGCTTGCATCATACACCTACGGCCCCCTGCTCGGTTTGTACGTCTTCGGGCTCTACACCAAGGTGAAGCCGGTGGACAGGTATGTTCCCCTCGTGGCTGTTGCGGCACCGCTGCTCTGTTTTGTTTGGGAGTTTACGATGAAACAATTGTTCGGTTATCAGGTAGGGTATGAACTGTTGCTGATGAACGGGTTGCTCACCGGATTAGGGCTTTGGGCAATAACAGTTAGAAATAAAACCAAACTAGTGTAATATATGAATATTCAATCAGCTGAGTTTATCATCAGCAATACCGATCACCGCCTATGTCCGCAGGACGGGAAGGCGGAGTATGCTTTTATAGGTCGCTCCAACGTTGGGAAATCATCGTTGATCAACATGCTCACCAACCGGAAGGGGCTGGCACTCACATCATCCACACCGGGAAAGACGATGCTTATCAACCATTTTCTTATCAATGAAGAGTGGTATCTGGTGGATCTGCCCGGTTACGGATATGCCCGCAGAGGGAAAGAGGGAAGGGATAAATTACGTATCATCATTGAAGATTATATCCTCGAAAGAGAAGCGATGGTGAACCTTTTTGTGCTGATTGATTCGCGTCACGAGCCACAGAAGATTGATCTGGAGTTTATGGAATGGCTCGGTGAGAATGCTGTCCCTTTTACCATTGTCTTTACCAAAGGAGACAAGCTGGCCGGGGGGCGCCTGCTGATGAACGTGAAAGCTTATAAAGAGACGCTCCTGGAAACATGGGAGGAGTTGCCGCCCATCTTTGTCACCTCGGCAGAGAAGGGGCAGGGCAGGGAGGAGCTGCTAAGTTACATTGAGGAGATCAATAAAAGTATACACGGTTAACTCCCTCCTTTCACGAAAGAGCTTCCTAAAATATCGAGCAGTTCGTTGGTGATGGATTGCTGGCGTAGTTTATTGTATTCCATTGTCAGATCTTCTAACAGGTCATCTGCATTATCGGTGGCAATCTGCATGGCTACCATGCGGGCAGCATGTTCTGATGTAACAGAATCGACATGCGCGGTATAGAGTTGTAATTTGAGCGTTTTCGGTATCAGCAGACTCAGGACGGTCTCCGTATCGGGTTCCACGATATAATCGAGTGCTGGCTCCGTCGGCTTATCCACCTTCAGCTCTAAGGGCAGGAATGTTTCGCGCATCACGACTTGTGAACTTTTACTCCGGAAATGATGATAGATCAGTTCTACACGGTCTATCGTCCCGGTGAGGAACAGTTCCATCAGTTCTCCGGCAATCTTTTGCATAGCCTCATAAGTCGGTTTCTCGCTGATGTCTTCATAGTGTCCCTGTATCTGCAGACCGAGATTGAGGGCAGCTTTTGTCACCTTCTCCCCAATAGGGTAGACAACTATATTTTCCTTCCCGAGGGAGCGGTAGCTCTTCACAACAGTTTCAAGTTTATCCGCTATATTATGGTTGAATCTTCCTGCCAGGCTTAGATTGGATGAAAAAACAACGATGGCGACACGTTGAATGGGGCGCTGCGTGGTGAAGGGAGAGATAACCTCTATCTCTTCATTCAGTAAGATGTGTAGCAGTTGACTTAACTTCTGCTCATACGGATAAAGGTTCTCAATGATCTGCTCTGTCTTCCGCAGTTTGGCTGAAGAGACCATCATCATGGCCGACGTGATCTTTTGCGTGGATCGTATCGACTGTATTCTGCTTTTTATCTCCTTCAGTAACGCCATCAGCCTATTGATTCAGTGATCTTACCGTATCTGCGGCAACAGTCTCGATGATCTTCGACACATCATCATCAATCATCCCTTTTTTCAATAGATCCAGCACATCGTGCCGATGACTTAATTCCATCGATGAAAGGAATTCTTTTTCAAATTCAAAGACTTTTTCAGGTGGAAGATCTCTCAGCAGTCCATGCGTGCCGCAGTAAAGAACGGCTATTTGATGTTCCACGCTCATCGGACTATGCGTCGGCTGTACAAGCAGCAGCTCATTCTTCATTCCTTTGTCGATGGTCATAGCAGTAACGGGATCCACATCTCCGCCAAATTTGGTGAAAGCAGCCAGTTCCTGGTATTGTGCCTGATCAATTTTGAGCATCCCTGCCACCTTTTTCATTGCTTTTATCTGTGCGTTGCCACCTACCCGGGAGACTGAAATACCCACGTTGATAGCAGGGCGCAGATTTTTATTATAAAGGTCGGTATCCAGAAAGATCTGCCCATCTGTAATTGAGATCACATTGGTGGGAATATACGCCGACACATCTCCTGCTTGTGTTTCAATGATAGGCAAGGCGGTAAGTGAACCTCCTCCTTTTACCTTTCCTTTCAGGCTTTCGGGCAAATCGTTCATGTTTGTGGCGACCTCCTCCTGTGAAATAATGTTTGCAGCACGTTCCAGCAAGCGTGAATGGAGATAGAAGATGTCTCCCGGGTAGGCTTCACGTCCTGAGGGGCGACGAAGAATCAACGACACCTCCCGGTATGCCACAGCCTGCTTCGACAGATCATCGTACACCACCAGTGCATTTCTCCCTGTATCGCGGAAATATTCGCCGATCGCAGCACCGGCAAACGGCGCGATAAAACGCATGGCGGCAGAGTCGGAGCCATTGGCGGAAATAACGATGGTATAGTCCATTGCGCCAAATTGGGAGAGTGTTTTCACGATGGATGCAACAGATGAACCCTTTTGTCCCACGGCCACATAGATACAGTAGACCGGATCACCCTCCGTAAAATTATTCTTCTGATTGAGGATGGCATCTATGGCGATGCTTGTTTTGCCTGTTTGTCGGTCACCTATAATCAGCTCACGCTGACCACGGCCAATGGGAATCATCGCATCCACGGCTTTCAGACCGGTTTGTAACGGGGTGTTCACGGGTTGACGAAAGACGACCCCCGGCGCTTTTCGCTCCAGTGGCATCTCCAGCCTCTCTCCTTTTATGGGACCTTTCCCATCGATCGGTTCACCAATGGGCGTGATGACACGTCCCAGCATCCCTTCACCCACAAAGATGGAGGCTACACGTCCTGTACGTTTTACGGTGAATCCTTCCTTGACATCGCTGGAACTACCTAAAAGAATGGCTCCCACGTTATCCTCTTCCAGGTTCATCACGATAGCCTGCATACCGTTGTCAAACTCCAGCAGTTCATTTGATTCGGCGTTGCGAAGACCGAAAATGCGGATTACACCGTCGCTAACGCTGACGACGACACCTGTTTCCTCAAATTGAACGTTGGTGTCAATCCCTTCCAGCTGCATGCGCAATACCTCGGAAACTTCACTTATCTTGATTGTACTATCTGACATCTTCTGTTTTTACACTATTTTCCTTTACACCATCTATCCTCTTTCTGATACGGGTCAGCTCACCCGCTATGCTTGCATCCCACCTGTAATCTCCTAAGTGCAACACGAATCCACCCATGATCGCCGGATCTACAATGGGTTCCAGTTCTATCTCTCCCCCGACAACTTTTTCGATCCGAATGATAAGTCGTTTGTGTGTTTCGCTGTCCATCTCGACCGCTGTGATCAGTTTTCCATGCTGAATATGGAACTTCTCCCGGTATCGGTCTATGTAACGAAGGGCGATGTATTGAATGCTCTCTTCCCTTTCGTTCTTCAGAATAAGATCTATCATCTTCCCGAGTGAGGAGGGGACAATGCCTCCACATGCCGTGAGGATGATCTTTTTCTTCTCCGGGTTGGGCAGCGACGGATCCAGTAACGTGTTGTGTAGTTTCGGGACCTCGAAAAACATTGCAGTCAATATTTTCATCCGCACATATACCTCTTCCTCTTGCCCCAATAGGATGGCATAATCCAGCAAAGAGGTGGTATAACGTGAAGAGATCAGTCCGCTGTTCATCTTGTTTCAGGATTTGGAAAAATCTATCTCTTCCAGTAAGCTGTCAATCAGGCTCATTTGCTCTTCTTTTGTACCCAGTTTCTTACGCAGTATTTTTTCGGTAAGGTCTACCGATAATGAGGCCACCTCATTTCGAATGGTACGGAGTGCTTCTTCTTTCTCTGCCTCTATCTGCTTGCGGGCGGCAACGATCAGTTTATCCGATTGCAGACGAGCCTCGTCCTTTGCTTTCTCTATCATCGTGTCACGTAACTTCGACGCTTCTCTCAATATGCTTGCCTGTTCTATTCGGGTTTTTGTAAGCAGCCCCTCACTGGTCTCCTTTACTTTGGTCAGCTCCTCACGTGCTTTTTGGGCAGAAAGCAGCGACTCTTCGATGTACTTATTCCGTTGGTCCACCATATTCAGAATGACCGGAAAACCGTATTTAGCCAATACAAGCACCACGATGCCGAAAGAAAGCAGCATCCAAAAGAGTAAACCGGGTTCGGGAGTAAGCAACGACATACCATCAATGGATTAGAGGATGAAACCACAAACAACTACGGCAAACAAGGCGACACCCTCGATCAGTGCCGCCGAGATGATCATCGTCATACGTATATCAGCGGCCGATTCAGGTTGACGTGCAATGCTTTCCAGTGACGATGATCCTATTTTCCCGATACCGAAGCCTGCACCAATGGCAGCAAGTCCGATACCTATAGCTGCACCCATCGTGCCTAATCCCGTGGCATTTGCTGCCTGCAATAAAACTGTAAGTAATACCATCATTTTTAATTTTTTAATTCTTATTTTTTTAATTCTTAATTGTATCTGCCTTCTTCCCGGCATGGGACACCACTCTTGCTTGTCCGATGAAAACGGCCGAGAGCAGCGTAAATACGTAAGCCTGTATGTAGGCAATCAGCAACTCCACGAAATCGATGAAAACGGTAAATAGCACTGAGAGAAGCGTCATGGAAGCGTTCACGGCAGTACCCATACTCACTGTGACGAAGATAAGCATCGTAAGCCCCAGTACGATGGAGTGCCCTGCCATCATGTTGGCAAAAAGACGGATCATTAAGGCGAAAGGTTTGGTCACTGTTCCCACAATCTCGATGACCGGCATAATGGGGATAGGCACTTTTAACCAGGTGGGGACATCAGGCCACAATATATCTTTATAATATGCTTTAGTACCCGTCAGGTTCACTATGAGGAATGTGGCTACAGCAAGTACCATTGTCACAGCAATATTACCCGTTACGTTTGCTCCCCCGGGGAAAAGAGGTAGCAAACCCAGTAAATTGTTCGTGAAGATGAAGAAAAAAACGGTGAGCAGGTAGGGGGCATACCTCTTGTAGTCTTTACCGAGCGAAGGTTTGATGACATCTTCATTCACCGACAGGATGAACATCTCCATCATCCCAATAAAACCTTTCCCGGGCTTCAGCGGATTTCGGCTCAGTGAACGGGCTACAGCCATCACAACGAGTATGACCAACAAGGAACTGAACAGCAGCGAGAGGGCGTTCTTCGTCAGGGAAAGATCGAGAGGGCGTGATTCATTGCCTGTGTCACCCGACTCCACAATTTTTCCCTTGTATGTACCTTCAGATGCTATGTGAAAGCCGTTGTACGCTCTTTTCCCCCCATGAAATCTGGACGACATAAACAGATGCAAGCCGGATGTTTTGCTATAAAGGATCACCGGAAGAGGAATAGTCAGATGTCTGTTGCCTGTGCTCACAATGTGCCATTCGTACGCGTCAGCGAGATGTGCCAGAATGAACTCCTTTACATTCAACTCTTCTCCGGGTGAGGTCCCGTTGTCGGCCGACACTGTGAAGGGGGTCACAGAAAGCAAAAAGAGGGCCAGCAGGCCATAGATGTGTAATCTTCGTTTCATTGATCAATCCGTTCCCGCGGGTTTTTTTTCTGATCCCCTTTATATTTGAAATACATCTCCATTCTCATATAGATGTAGGTCTCCCAAATCAGGTTGATCACATAGAAAATAACGAAAATAATGACAAAATGACGTAGTTCCGGTTTGTCCACCAGCCAGTAGATAAAGATGATCACGGCAGAAACGAAAATTTTGATCATCCGTAAAAGCATGTATACGTTGACCACTTTCTGGGGTTTATCGAGGGAGGTGCGGTTGAAGAGATAGATAAAAATCAAACCCAACAGATAAAAGAACAGGGGTATAATGAAATAACTCTTTATCAATATCTCAGGGAAGAATTCTTTCAGCAGGACCCATAAGCCAAATCCGGTAATGAGTTGCATTACCGTATGGACGATAATAAAATATTTAGTTAACTTTTTCATCGTTTCATGATTGAATCAATACAAACTGTAACATGATTGTTGCTCATTTCCACAAACCCGTCCGTCACCTCCATTTCCCGCACATGCCCGTTGGCAGAGAAAGCGAGCATCCCCTTCGAGATCGACGAAATAATGGGGGCATGATTCTTTAATAGCTGGAACGATCCCAGTGTGCCCGGTAATGTAACAGAGTCTACTTCGCCGCTGTAAAAAATCATTTCGGGGGTAAGTATCTCCAGTTTCATCGGCTCATTTTTTGCTTTGTTCGCTTTCAGTCGTTGTTGACTGTTTGCTTTGTTCCATCAGTTGAGTGCCCTTCTCTATGGCTTCCTCTATGGTTCCTACACTCATAAATGCTGCTTCGGGATATTTATCCAGTTCACCCCCGTCCATAATCATTTTGAAGCCCTTGATGGTATCTTCGATGGAGACGACCACACCGGGTTGTCCCGTGTACTGCTCTGCCATGAAGAAGGGTTGTGAGAGGAAACGCTGCACTTTGCGGGCACGGTTTACCGTGAGCCGGTCCTCTTCCGAGAGCTCCTCCATTCCTAATATAGAGATGATATCCTGTAGCTCTTTGTATCGCTGTAATATCTGTTTTACGCGCATGGCGGTATCGTAGTGCTCTTCACCCACAATCTGCGGGTCGAGAATGCGTGACGATGACTCCAGCGGATCTACAGCCGGATAAATGCCCAGTGATGCTATCTTCCTGCTCAGTACAGTAGATGCATCCAGATAGCTAAAGGTGGTTGCCGGTGCGGGGTCGGTGAGGTCATCCGCGGGAACGTACACAGCCTGCACCGACGTGATGGAGCCATATTTCGTGGAGGCAATGCGTTCCTGCAACGCTCCCATCTCGGATGCCAGCGTAGGCTGATAACCCACGGCAGAAGGCATTCTTCCCAGTAGAGCCGATACTTCTGATCCTGCCTGTACGAAGCGAAAGATATTATCTATGAAGAGCAGCGTATCACTGCCTTCACCACCCCGATCGCGAAATGATTCAGCCACTGCCAGTCCGGTGAGTGCGACAGAAGCCCGTGCACCGGGGGGCTCGTTCATCTGTCCAAAAACAAGGGTTGCCTGTGACTTTTGCAATTCGTCCTGATCCACCTTGCTCAAATCCCATTTTCCCTGTTCCATCTCCTTCTTGAACGCATCACCATACCTGATCACGCCCGATTCAATCATCTCCCGCAGCAGGTCATTCCCTTCACGTGTTCGTTCTCCCACGCCTGCAAAAACGGAATAACCGTTGTGTACTTTGGCTATATTGTTGATCAGTTCCATGATAATGACTGTCTTGCCTACGCCTGCACCACCGAACAGACCTATTTTTCCCCCTTTTTGATAAGGCTGGAGCAAATCGATCACTTTGATTCCGGTAGTGAGAATCTCCTCTGAGGTGATAAGGTCTTCGAATCTGGGAGCATCCTTGTGAATGGGATATTCATTCTCACGGCTGAGAGGGGGGAGCCCGTCTATTGCGTTACCGGTGACATTCATCAGGCGACCTTTAATCTGCTCTCCAACCGGTACACTGATGGGATGTCCGAGTGCAGACACTTTGAGACCACGACTTAGTCCGTCGGTACTGTCCATCGCCACAGTACGAACGGTGTTTTCTCCAATGTGTTGTTGAATTTCGAGAATGACTCCCTGTCCGTTCTGTCGTACAACAGAAAGGGCATCGTGGATAGCAGGCAGTCTCTTTTCCTCCAATTCCGACAGCTCAAAATATACATCCACCACGGGGCCTATAATCTGAGAAATGCGTCCGCTTAATTCCGTCATAATAAAAAGTATAGTTAATGCCTGAAGCAATTGATGATGACCTGTGGCAAAGGTACTAAAATTATATAGATGGGGAATTAATTTAATATTATTTGCATTGTTTCCTGATCAATTGCATGAGCATGGTTGAAAAGGGTAAGAAACAGTAAAAAAGTCTTCGGCAACATGTGCCGAAGACTTTAAAGAAAGAGCCACAAGCGAGACTTGAACTCGCGACCCACGCGTTACGAATGCGTTACTCTACCAACTGAGCTATTGTGGCTTGTACCCATTATTTCTTCACTTCCAGCTGTTTTTTGTTTTGCTGGTTGCGCATGATCACGTAAGCTACCGGTGAAGCTACAAACAAACTGGTAACTGTTCCTACCACCACACCAATAAGCATGGCGAATACGAAACTTCTCACCGCATCACCTCCGAAGAAGAGGATACAGATGATTACCAGGATGGTACTCAAACCGGTGTTGATGGTACGTGCCAGCGTTGCATTCATCGAGTCGTTGAACAGTGGTTTCAGTCCTCGTTTCGGATAGAGATGCATATACTCACGCACACGGTCGAACACCACCACCTTGTCGTTGATAGAGTAACCTACAATGGTGAGTATGGCTGCCACGAATGTCTGGTCAATCTCCATGGAGAAGGGCATCACTTTCCAAAGTAACGAATAGAGGCCAATCACAGCAAATGCATCCACAGCAAGAGCAGCGACGGTACCCAGCGAGAACGACCAGTTACGGAAGCGGAACAGGATATATAGTCCCATACAGATGAGCGCTATGGTCAATGCCAGGAAGGCGTTCCTGATCATGTCCTCGGCAATGCTGGGTCCCACCTTCTGTGAACTCTGGATATGATCATCGATCGTTTGTCCCGGGGTGATATACTCCTGCAGTCCCTGACCGAGCAGATCACGCAGTTCCTCTTCAATGTTTTCACTATCTGAGTCAATCAAATGGTTTGTAGAGATACGCACCTGGTTGCTCGATCCGATGGTGATGACACGTACAGACTCCCCAAAATAGGGTGTCAGTGAATTTTGTACATCTCCTGTGCGGACAGGCTGATCGAACCGTACGATATAATTACGTCCACCTGTGAAGTCGATACCCACGTTCATCCCGATTGAAAAGAGAGAGACAAGACTGACAATCACGAACACGCCGACGACCAGTAAAATTTTCTTGCTGTTGTGAATGAAATCGAAACTGTATTCCTTGAAGATAGCTCTCGAAAAGGAGGTGTTGAAATCAAGATTTAGCCATTTACCTTTTCCTAAACGATTTTCGTATACCAGACGTGTAAGGAACACAGCCGTAAGGAATGATGCCGTGATACCAATGATCAGGGTGATGGCAAATCCCCTGATGGCTCCCGTACCAAACAGTGCCAGGATGATACCGGTGATGATCGTTGTTAAGTTAGAGTCGAGAATAGCAGAGAAAGCATTCTTGTAACCATCTTCTATAGCACGACGCAGTGTCTTGCCTGCTGCCAGCTCCTCTTTGATACGCTCATTGATCAGTACGTTCGCATCTACCGCCATGGCGAGTGAGAGGATCATACCGGCAATACCGGGGAGTGTGAGCACTGCCTGGAATGCAGCGAGCGCACCCAGGGTAAAGAAGAAGTTCAGTAGCAGTGCTGAGTTGATGACCATACCAGGAATTACTCCGTAGAGTAACATGGTGAAGATGAACAACACAACCAGGGCAATGATGAATGAGATAAACCCGTCATTGATTGCTTCCTGTCCCAGTGACGGACCCACCACATCTTCCTGAACGATACGTACACCGGCTTGCATTTTTCCGGACTTGAGCACGTTCTCCAAATCCTGTGCCTCCTGCGGGGTGAAATTACCGGTGATGGATGATCGTCCGCCATCGATCCGATTACTGACATTAGGTGCTGAATAGACAAACCCATCCAGAATGATAGCAATTGAATTGCCAACCTCGGTACCTGTGATGGTGGACCAGCGGCTGGCTCCTGTAGAGTTCATCGTCATGGTTACCTCCCATGCCGAGCCCTGTTGTCCCTGGTCGGCACGGGCATTGGTAACCACATCCCCTTCAAGTGCAGGTCCGCGTCTGCTGCCATCGCCTTTGAGCGCGAAGAGCTGGAAATAGGTCTCATGCTGGTCGATGGGTTTGAAACCCCATTTAAATCGTACGTCAGCAGGGAAAATATCTTTATAACGATTCAGCAGGAAGTTGACGGCAGCGGTATCGAGCTTCGATACGCTCCCCAATATCGGTCCTGTTGCGCCGCTCATAGCGAAATAGGGCTCGTTGAAATATTCAACAAAGCTCCTGTTGATTAAAATCTCCTCCTCTTCCTCATCCAGACCCGGTAATGAGAGGGGATCGGCCACTGTAAGCGAGTCTTCAGCAACTTCAGTAACAGCTGTAGTGTCAGAGAGCTCACTTCTTTTAGCCATGGCATACTCGCCTGATCTGGCATTCAATTCATTGAAGTAGATGCCCAGCTGGTTGACATTGTAGGTCTTCCAGAATTCCAGATTAGCGCTTCCCTGTAACAGGTTACGAACACGTTCGGGCTCAGTAATACCGGGGAGTTCCACCAGAATGCGTTCTGCACGGTCTAACTTTTGTATGTTTGGCGCTACCACCCCAAAACGGTCAATACGTGTGGCAAGCACATTGAACGAGTTGTCAGCAACACTGACAAGCTCATTGCGTAATACAGTAATTACATCGCTGTTGGTAGCCGTGGGACTGACCCTTTCGTTCATTGTCACACTGAAAATATTGGCCAGCTTTCCCGCCGGATTAATCCTTTCGTAGTTCTGCTGGAAAAGCGAGATAAAATCCGAAGAGGTACCGCGTCGGTTCTGAACAACGGTCTCCCTCAGTGCCTGATTGAATTGAGGATCATCGGTGTTTGCCAGCGAACTGAGTACTTGTGCAGCGTCAATCTCCAGAACGACGTTCATTCCACCTTTCAGGTCAAGACCTAGTCCGATCTCTTTTTCACGTATTTGTTTAAGGGTGTAATTAAGGTAGACTTTTTCGGTGGATAATGAATCAAGATAGTAATTCTTCAGGGATAAGTCTCCATTGGCGTATTGATCCGCTTTCTTATTGTACTGTCTTCCAATCACAGTGAAAGAGAGATAGAACAAACAGATAGCTGTCAGGATAATACTGAAAACTCTAATAAATCCTTTGTTTTGCATTTCAATATTACTTTAAATTTACAATTTATTCTTTTGTAGGTTATTAAATGATATTCACGTCTGAAATGTAAGGGATGTTTCATGCCCTTCTTTTTTGAGCGTGCAAATATACGTTTTTTTTATCTTTTTAAGAACAATATCACCGGATAATTTTCTTTGAACTTATCCGGCGATAGTAAAAAATATTTGCTCTCCGTGATAAACAGTTGACTGATAACTCAACGTTGTTGTTTATTCAATAAAACCTCTGTTTTTTAACAGATGCAAAGGATCGGGTTCAGCCCCGCGGAATTTCTTATACAGTTCCATCGGATCTTCCGTGTTACCTTTCGATAGCACATTGTCACGGAACAGTTTAGCTGTTTCCTGGTCGAAAATTCCATTCTCTGCAAAAGCCTGGAAAGCATCGGCATCGAGCACTTCCGACCACAGGTAACTGTAATATCCCGATGCGTAACCCTCCGGGTTGCTGAAGATATGTGAGTAGTAAGTACTCTTATAACGCGGTATGATTTCATCGATCAGTCCGATCTTGTTCATCGATGCTGTTTCAAATGCATTCACATCAAACTCCTGCGCTGCCGTTTGCGTGTGGTAGTCCATATCGAGCAGTGCGGCAGCAACAAATTCGGCAGTGGTGAAGCCCATGTTGAATTTGCCTGCAGCCACAATTTTTTCTATCAATGCATCGGGGATCACCTCTCCTGTTTCGTAATGTTTGGCGTACATCTTCAAAACTTCAGGTTTGAAAGCCCAGTGTTCCATGATCTGGGAAGGGAGTTCCACAAAATCGCGGGCGACGCTGGTACCCGACAATCCCTGGTAGGTTACTTCCGACAGCATTCCGTGAAGTGCATGCCCGAATTCATGGAAGAGGGTCTCCACATCATCCAGTGAAAGGAGTGAGGGGGTGTCGGCCAGTGGCTTGGTGAAGTTACCCACGTTATAAATGATGGGACGGATATCCTCTCCGTTCCTGGTTGTCTGTTTACGGAAGCTGCTCATCCATGCACCGGCACGTTTGCTGGCACGGGGGAAGTAGTCGGTGTAGAAAAGCGAAACGTGCGAACCGTCGGCATCAGTCACTTCATAAGCCTCCACCTCGGGATTGTAGAGAGGGACATTGTCCAGCTTCTTAAAATTGAGTCCATACAGTTTGTTGGCAACCATAAATACCCCTTCGCGCACATTCTCCATCTTGAAGTAAGGACGCAGCTCCTCTTCGTTGAGGGCATATTTCTCCTGACGAAGTTTCTCGGTGTAATACCACCAGTCCCACGATGCCAGGTTGAAATCACCTCCCTCTTCATCGATGAGTCTCTGCAGCTCTGCAGCCTCTTTCTTTGCCTGAGGAAGGGCATATTCCCACACATCATTCAGCAGCTTATATACATTCTCCTTGTTCTTAGCCATGCGGTCATCCAGTGCATAATGGGCAAATGATTCGAATCCCAGCAGATTGGAACGTTCCAGACGAAGATTGACAATCTCATTGATCAACGCCTTGTTATCGAACTCATTGTCGTTGTTGGCACGCATATACATAGCCTTGTAAAGTTTTTCGCGTAGATCGCGGTTGTCGGCATATTGCATGAATGGGATCCAGCTGGGTTTATGCAGGGTGAATGCCCATTTACCCTCTTCCCCGGCAGCTTCTGCAGCAGCACTGACAACGCTCTGTGGCAGGCCGGCCAGATCATCTTCGTTATCGATGACCAGCTTGTAGTTGTTGGTCTCCTTCAGTACATTATCATTGAACTGTATGGTCAGCGCTGAGAGTTTTTTGTTGATCTCGCGAAGCTTATCTTTATCCGCCTCGTTGAGCATAATGCCGGAACGAACGAAATCCTTGTAATAGTCCTCCAACAAACGGTATTGCTCGGGGTTGAGATTGTGCGATGAGGCATTGTCGTACACTGTTTTTATCCGTTCAAACAGTTGTTCATTCAGGTTGATGTTGTCGTTGTGTGCGGTGAGCCT
>Ga0209347_1002996_pt1 | contig 20753 bp, 21 predicted proteins | sample AutmiccommuBRH23_FD_187382 | JGI IMG/M metagenome (GOLD analysis project Ga0209347, IMG submission 187382) | Deep subsurface microbial communities from Mt. Terri, Switzerland - Autotrophic microbial communities BRH/23 (SPAdes) (version 2) | ecosystem: Environmental > Aquatic > Deep subsurface >...
TACACAACATTATACAACATAATAATACAAAAATATTGACATTAAAATAGCCCGTGGTTTCGGGCTTTAAGAAGTGTTTTCAAATGTATCGAGTTGCAAAACAACGGATAGGAGTTTTCCAAGAAACAGGGGATATAAATTTGGCTAAAAAGCTTGACTAAGTCTTGAAATTAATGTTATTATAACTAGGCCGTCATGATTCATCTGACGAAATTATATATGGGCGAGTGGCGGAATGGCAGACGCGTCGGTCTCAAAATCCGATATATGTGAGTATGTGGGGGTTCAAGTCCCCCCTCGCCCACCACAAAAGAACTTTTAAAAAGAGCCTGTAAAGGCTCTTTTTTACTGTATACATTATGTCTAATTGGATCTTATATTTAAAGAGAAAGATACTAATAAGTCATGGCTTTACAGAGGGGAGACTTTATTGACGACATTTCGGTGAATGAGTCCGCTCTAATATAATTGATTAATGGATTAGACCAATAAATTTCCAATAGGGAATCGAAAAGAGAACTAGTAACATGATTGAAAATGCATACCCAAAGGCGACCCGCTGACCTTGTTGATGTGTAAAGGCTTTCCCTTCCGAACTATAGTAAGCGGTGAGATAAGTTGGTGATTGATAGGAAAAGAAAAACGGGTCAGTTGCTAATAAAATCACAAAAACTAGAACCCAAGGATGAATTCCTACGTCTGTTCCCAATGGGAGAAATGCCGTCACAAGTAAGATTACTGCTAGAACATCTCGTATGATAAGGGTTACCAGAAAGGATAGCACAACGACAGCAGTTAAGAAAATGAACGGGGAAGAGAGAAACCAAGACATATGCCCTCTTAATAATATTGACATTACGTCAGATATTCCAAGCTCTTTTGCTACGCTGGTAAAGCTAAAGGCTATACCGAGAAATAACAAAAATGTCCAATCAATATCGGTGGTAATTGTTTGACGCTCAAGCACCCCACTGATGACAAGAAAAGAAAAACCCATAAGCATAATCCATGTATTATCAATACCATGGAGCGGTTGTAATATTATTAGAATGATACAAGAGGCAATCGTATAGATTGATATATATTCCACCTTTGACAAAGGACCGAGCAGCTTAATCTGTTCGTTTAGAACTTCCTTTGAGACCATTTTATGATCAGACGAAATATGCTTAAACATTTTTGCTAGAATTACGGCCATAGCGACACAGAAAATAAGAAAGCCAGGTAAGGCATATAAAAACCATTGAATCCAAGTGATTGGCTGTTCTGTTGGAACAAGACCATAGGCCATAATATTTATATATGATCCTGTCAAAACAAACGGAGAGGTAAAACCATAAAAAATCATCGCCGCTAGCCCAAGCCCAGCTGCACCGTTACTTTTTTCGGCAATACCCATTGCTTCAGATAGAATTCTTGAAATGGGTACACCTAAAGATACTTTAGCATTTGATGACGGAATCAATGGATTCATTATGATTCCAGCGGCAATAATCCCCCATAATTGTCCACGATAATTTGATGGAAACCGTTTCAATGCATAGAGAGAGAAACGATACAGTATACCTGACTTTGTCATGACCGCGCTGAATGCCATAATAAATATCATAAATAGCCAAGTCGTTGTCGCAAAACCAGATAATGCGAATTCAGGAGGCACAATTCCACCTAATACCCAGAGCATGACCATCCCCAAGGCAACAATATAATTAGGAATTACATCGATTATCCAAAAAACGACAGCAGCAATACTGATACCAATAAAGTGCATTCCTTTTGTAGACAAACCTGCTTTAGTTTCGATTGAATAGAAAAACATGACACAAAGCACAGCAAAAAGGACAGCCATTATTTCCATAATGCTGTTACGTTTCAACAGTCGAGCAGCGTTTTTTGCTAAAGCGATGTTTTTGCTTGAAGCTAGCTTTTGTTTCATCAGACCATAATTTTGACCATTATTTGCTTCAAAGTCTTTGTCCCTGAAGTCGGAAAGAGCAATTAATTTCGCTGATTTTAAATAGGTTAGAGCCTGTTGTTTTTTATTTAAGATTTGTGCTAATTCTGCGCCCCATTCATACATAAATACCATTTGCCGAGAAGAAATAGATGAGGTTTGTTTTTGCACAAGCGTATCTATTATTTGCAAGCCCACTTCTGGAGCATGCTTCATACAATGGCACATGTAATACTCAAAAATGTCATGATGGTTTGCGAGCAATTCCTTTGGACATCCCCATAGGGTATCAAAAATTTCCTTCTTTTGAATATCTGATACTTTGTTTATAACTAGAGCAATTAATTGAAGCGCCGATTCCCAATCCTCATTGTCTATATGGAGAGCCATGATTATTGTCCAATGCTCCTTTAATTCATAAAACTCAAGTGCCTTTTTGAACCAAAAGTCTAATTCGTGGTAGCCATACTTAGCAACACATAGCTCTCGTAATTTTGATCTAATTTCGGATCTTATTGAAAAGGATTCTTGATTCATAGGATTTATGTGTAAGAATAGTTTAAGATCGGGGAATTGAGTGAACGTTTCATCCAAAGAAATATTTAAGATATTCATTGTTAGTTCTTTACTTACCAGTGGAAAAGCAGAGCACCAAAATAAAAAGTGATTTATGGATTTGGGCATTTGATTCATTTGATGTAAAATCCATTGCGATTCGGATTGTTTAGATTCTTGTAGACTAGTATTCGTAGTCACTAGCCTTTGAGATAGCATACGAATAAAATAAGCAGAAATTAATGAGTGTTCAGTAATTAAACGATCAAAGACTTCTTTGTTTATTATAAACAAAGAAGTCTCGAGTCTGGCCACTGCTGTTGCTGAACGTACTTCTCCTGTAAGCAGAGCCATCTCTCCAAAGGTAGAGCCTTCACTTAGAGTTGCCAATAACTGTTTATTTCCATTAGGGTTCGTTGAGTAAAGGTCAATCTTCCCTTCTTCAATTATGTACATGTTATCTCCGAAATCACCTTTTTCGAACAAAGTAATGCCTATATTGATGGTTTTCTTTTCTAAGTTGCCAAGCAGCTTTGCCAGTTCCATGTTTGAAAGACCTTTAAACATGGCAATATTTTTAATCGACAATTGTTTGCTACCTCCTTCTCAGTGGAAAGATGAGGAAGAGTTTTTTATTGCTCACCAATGTCTCTATTCAGCATTTATAGGCAGAATTAGCGTTTAGCTATAAGTGCCAATTGTATTAAATGGTATTAAGGATATTTAGCCGGTCGTCGCCAATCATGTTTCCGATTTAATATTCCCAAATATGCAAAAGCTTTTATTTTGAGAATATTATAATATGTCTTGCCTTTAGTATTTTCAAGAGGATTATGCTTGTACTAATTTGAAGATTACCACGAATTAAAGATATTTACTAGGATTTCCATGATCGGAAGCAGAGGGGTATCGTAATCTCTATAACGATATTAAGTCTTATAAATTGTGTTTACTTAGTATTTATACTTATTCAGTTTGCCTATATGTTTGGAGCTATCAATAATGCTTTGCCACCGGATTTTACGTATGCAGAGTATGCCAGAAGAGGTTTTTTTGAGTTATTAATGGTTACGTTGATCAACTTTACACTTTTGCTGAGCAGTCTTAAATTCACTAAAACAGATGGGAAATTAGCAGCTAGAACTGTGCGTATTTTACACTCTTTGCTTGTCCTCTGTACTATGGTCATCCTTGTATCGGCGTTTCTGAGAATGTCACTCTATGAGGCGGCGTATGGGTATACATATTTAAGAGTGTTAACTCATAGTTTCATGATGTTCCTATTTATATTATTTGTGATAGCATTCTATAAAATTTGGAATGAACGTATTTCTCTGCTCAAGCCGTATATTGTGATTACTATAATGGCTTATTTGATCCTCAATTTTGCGAATATTGATATTTTGATTGCAAAAAATAATATCGATCGGTATATTGAAACGGGTAAGCTGGATACTCATTATTTAAGGAACTTGTCCTATGACAGCATACCACTGTTAGTTAATCTTCTTAATGAGAAAAATACTCTTCCCAATCTTAAACAGTATTTATTGGAACAGCAAAGAGAGTTATCTAAAAGTCAAGAGTGGCAGTCATTTAATTTATCCCAGCATAAAGCGAAAAAAGCGCTTATTGAAGATTAATTATGCCAACAGTTGGAAAAAACTGTGCCAAGCCCCTCAAGGATTACACTAGCACACTATTGTTTTTTAAACAGTAGTGTGCTAGATTTATTAGGAGTGCTATTGTTTAAGGAATAGTAGCGTTAGAACAATGAGAGAGGGGGCTATCGATGAGACGCGAGGAATTTATCAAGGAGATAGAAGAGAATCTATCTGGAAAAATGACGGCCAAGGAAATTCAGGATGTAGTGTATGATTATAATGAATACTTTGATGTTGGAATTAGAGAAGGTAGGTTAGAGGAAGACCTCTGTGAGCAATGGGGTTCTCCTGCCAAAATCGCTAAAACTTTATTTGAAGAAGGAAATACAAATAATAGAATTAACATAGCTGCTTTGTCAGTTGCTAATAAGTTAGGTGAGACTATAGAAAAGAAAGAGGATTGCGCCCCACTTCCTAATAGAATGATTGCATTTTTTATTGATACGATAATTGCTGGTTTACCGTTAATGCTTTTAACAAGAGTCTTTTTTGGATTCCTCTTAATGCAATTCATGCCTGTAATGATTCTGGGAATAGCAGGGTGGACAATGTATACGCACTCACCAGGTGCGGCACAATTGCGAGCTATTTGCGGAATTTTAGCTGTTGCGTTCTGTTATCTTTACCAACCGATCTGCCTCTTCCTATTACAGGGACAGACGATAGGCAAACTATTTATGAAAATAAAGGTAGTACGCCAAGATGGTTCACGTTTAACATTAACCAATATCTTTGCTCGGGAAGTACTGGGTAAATTGCTTCTCAATACTCTCTCGTTTGGAATTGCCAGTTTAATTTCCTTTGTTTGGGCTTTGATCTCGAAGGAGCATAAAACGGTCCATGATGTCATCGGTGGAACTCGAGTGGTGAATATATCCGAAGTGTACCAGAAGAGGCAATAATTATGGATACGCAATTTAAAAAAGGTGTCCTGGAAATGTGTATTTTACACCAGTTGGCTGACACAGAAATGTATGGATATGAGTTAATGAAGATCATTAAAGAAGTATTTCCTGACGTATATGACGCTTCCATCTACGCAATTCTACGCAGACTGAAAGCAGATGATTATACTGAAACATCTATGAAAGACTCGTCGAGTGGCCCTCCAAGAAAGTACTATCGCATCACCCAGCAAGGCACTGAATACCTTAATAAGATGGTTCTTGAATGGGGGGTCATGGTTTCTGCAGTTAAAGGACTGGGGATTGATAAATAACCGCTATTCCCAAACCATTGTCGTAGCAATAAGAAGAGATGCTGAGGCTTTTTACGAGCTTAAAAATTTTCATAAGCATCAGCTATATCGGATCGCTTTTCGGTATCTAAAGAAAAGGGTACGATAAAACCTTTGAATTACTCTCCTGGATAAGAATGCAAATGATGAAGATCTATTTACAGTAAGCGTTGGAATAAGCAATCTATAAAGATACTGCTTACCTATCCCAATTTTAATAATTGCGTCTGCAGTGTCCATTTTTAATTCGTTGATGGATTCTTAAATGTTGCAAAACGCAGCGGCTACATATTTACTTTTTTGGTATTACTTGTAGCAATCTTTTTCATTACCAATAACTATATTCAGCACAGAGCTCATAAGTATGAAAAAGAATTTGAAGACGATTAAGTAGAGCATAAATTGCAGTATGTTTGTTGTATGAAAGAATCTGCATCAATAGCTATAGGATTCAGGAAACTTTCAGCCTCTCTTCAGTTTGAATTCAATATAGTATTGCATAATTAGGCTATAAGCAAAAGAAAGAGTCACCGCTTAAAAACTTTTGTTGCAAACACTTTATGTTGACTTTGCCAGTCCTAAAATATCATAAATAAATTTTCAAACGATTATAAAGGAGCCTACGGGATTATGCAGAAATTAAAGGGAATTAAACTATTGCTAGTGGATGATGAGCCAAATATCTTGCAATTTCTAGAAATGGGTCTTCAAGAGGAAGGGTTTGAGGTACAAACGGCACAAGATGGAATGACAGCAGTAACACTCGCTAAGCAATTTCAGCCGCATATAATTATTCTCGATGTCATGATGCCAGGTATGGATGGATTTGAAGTATGTCGAATGCTCAAGAAAACTGAGAATGCTGCTATTATTATGCTGACTGCCAAAGACGAAGTCGATGACCGTGTTAAAGGACTAACGCTTGGCGCGGATGACTATATGATGAAGCCATTTAGCTTTGAGGAGTTGCTGGCACGTATTCAGGCTAGAATACGGAATCAATTTCCCAATTTGATAGGAGAGGTTGAGCTAGGAGCCTTTCGAATTTACGATCGGCGCAAAGAAATTTTTTACGAGCAAAGGGTTTTAGAACTCTCAACCACTGAGTATGAGTTGCTTAAATTATTAGTGCTTAATCATGGCTTGGTCTTAAGCAAAGCGAAAATTTTAGATAAAGTATGGGGCTATGACTTTGGCGGGGATGGAAATATCGTAGAGGTGTATATTCGGTCGCTTAGGGAAAAATTAAATGATAAAGAACACCGTTTAATTCGTACCTTGCGCGGAGCGGGATATCGGGTTGACCTATAATGAAAACAAACTCACTTCGCTTTCAGCTTTTATCTCGTTCGCTATTGCTTATTGCGGGGTTACTGGTGATTATCGGCTTATTCCAATATGTCTTCATGCGTGGATTTTTATATCAAAATAAAGCATCGAGTATTCAAAATCAGATTATAGCTATTCCCCCAGATGCATGGGAGAAATTAACGTGGAACATTACAGATGAAAGCTCTGATAAAATGCCAGATAATGTAGCGGGAGATGCTTTGGGTGACAGACAATTCGGTAACGGCAATGGTCGTACTCCCTTTTTCTTCTTGCAAGACTCCATAATTGCCTTCTATGATATATATGGAACTGGAACCTTATCAGTCCTTTCAAATTCTTCTATTGATGGTCAAGCCCCTCCTATGCTTGAAGAAAAAGATTATCTAGATGCCCTGCGTTACAAACATGAAGTGACATATAAAGTCATTGAACAAGCAACCTCAAGCGAGCAATTGATCGTTCTTCAGCCGATTAAGAGGAGAGATCAATTGCTCGGAGTAGTTCAAGTTAGCATAGATACTAAACCTTTAAGGGATATTTTAACTCGGCAATTATTAACTTTTTTATTGATCTCCTTGCTTGCTCTAGTGGGAGGTATGTTAGCGTTTATTTCTGTCCTTAGAAAAACGTTGGTTCCTTTGTCTAAGATGGTGGATACAGTGGAACAAATCGACGCTGGAAATCTTGCTGAACGGTTACCGATTGACCAAGGGCAGGAGGAAATTGACCGATTGGCAGACTCGTTTAATGGAATGCTTGAAAGGCTGGAAACGTCTTTTGAAGCGGAAAAGGAGGCTAAAGAAATAATGCGGCGTTTTGTTGCAGATGCTTCTCATGAGCTTCGTACTCCTTTGACCTCGATTCACGGATTTTTAGAGGTGCTGCTTCGTGGCGCTATGTACCAGCCAGATAAATTGAACAAATCTCTTGCGAGTATGTATACAGAATCCGAACGGATGAAAAAGTTAATTCAAGATTTGCTTCAGCTAGCTAAGCTAGATCGCTCACCTGACGTTCAGCTAATTGAGGGAGAATTGGACGAGATCATTATGGGCATGGCTTCGCAATTGAAGTTATTAGCGGGGAACCGTAAAGTCAGCCTGAAAGTGACATCAAACTTAAGATGTAACTTTGATGAGGATAAAATGAAACAAGTCATTTTAAATCTTTTTCAAAATGCCGTACAGCATACCGATCCTGAACAAGGGGATATCCAAGTCGCATTGGAGATTGCTTCAGGTGGTGTGGAGCTAATCGTGAAAGATAATGGTTTAGGTATACCAGCAGAACATTTACCTAAAATATTTGACAGGTTTTATCGAAGCGATCCTTCTAGGACACGCAAATACGGAGGAGCCGGGTTAGGCCTTGCTATTACTAAATCACTCGTAGAGCTTCATGGAGGGACAATTCGAGTAGAGAGTTATGGTGGAGATGGTACTGCTTTTCATGTATGGCTTCCACAGCCTTGTCCTGAATAACCTCTTTAATACTGGTCAAGAAACCCCAAAAGGTAGCCGTGCATAGCATAGCTATCTTTTGTGGGATCACTCTGTTCTAAGTTTTACTATCCTTAATTGAATCATTCTTCATATCCATTAGGATACTTCAGGTGCCAAGCCTAGGCACTCTCCATAATTTGTTTCAGGGAGATGTATTGTGGGCTCCAGCCTCAAGGGTATTAATTCATAAAAACCCCTCTTTTCGCACTCGCGTTTATTAGTACTATAATTGTATTTTGCTAGTTTATTATAGTGAACTCGTTCAGCTAAAGCTTAACATCGAGACTTCGGTGGGGGAGTCTACCCCCACCGAAGTAGAATAAGGAACAACCACTTGAAGAAGAGTGTGTCTCGGAATTGGTAAACTAAAATTAGATTGATTGCTAGCTGAAAATTCCCTTAATTATAATGTACTGTTACCGCCTTTTTGGAACCTACCAATTAAACTGCCTTAGGAGCTTTCATAGAATAAATTTTGGATTCCGGGCGCGTTGCAAAATAAACTCCAATAATTACAATGGCAGCACATACTATTTTAATCAATGTAATCGATTCACCTAAGATTGTTATAGACTGGATAATCGTAAAGATAGGTACCAGATTAATAAAAACGGCGGTACGAGGAGCGCCAATACGTTGAATAGCGATGGCTTGGAAAAGGTAGCCCAATACGGAAGCAAATACGCTCATATACAAGATGGAGAGCCATCCCCTCGCTGTCGTTGCTGATAGATAGGCGGATGGGTTTTCCCACAAAACGAAAGGTCCGGAAATAACAACACAAATCAAGAACGTATAGGCAGTGATCATGAAAGGAGTTAGTTCATATTGCTTCATGAAACGTCGACTAAGGAGGGAATATACGGAAAAGCAAAGGACCCCAATCAGCATAAGAAAATCACCATAATTCACTTGGAATTGGGAGATCAATTGCAAATCTCCATTTGTAATGAAGAGAAAGACCCCACTAAATGAAAGGAAAATCCCAACTATCCTTAAAGGAGTCAATTTCACGCAAAAAAACATGGCCGCCAAAAGGGTCGTGAGCATTGGATTGATGGCACCGATCAAAGATGAATTGATCGCCGTGGTATACTTTAACGACGTAAAAAACAAGACATGATAACAAAATGTGCCAACGAATCCAAGTAGAAGAAGGGCCCGCCATTGATTACCATGCGGGAAAAGGTTTTTTGGCTCTTTGAGGTACAAGATAGTAAAAATAAAGGGCAAGGCAAAGAGAAAGCGAAAGAAGGTCAAGGCAAAGGGTGGAAACTCTTGTACGGAAAATTTTCCGGTAATAAATGCGCCAGACCAAAGAAGACTGGTTAGCACCATGAGCATACGAACCTGTTTATCGGACATTAAAGTGTCCCTCCTTCTATATTAACAACGAATGAAACCTAAACCTGCATATAAATTCATGATAAACCTTGATAGGAAGTATTTTCACGAAGTAAGGAGTAGTTTATCTTTAGTTAAACGAGTTCACTTCTTGAGATTATGTAATAGCAACTAATAAATCCTATCAATCTATGTCCTGAGAGTCAATCCCAAAAAAACGGATTTGAAAATCAGTCTAAACGAGACCCGTCACATTCATAACTTCGGCAAGGGCAAAAACAACCAATACGAGCTTTTTACTCATAGATCTTGAACTATAAACATTGTCCGAAAAGCATTGCTATCGTTTGTTAGAAATTAGAGGGTGTGATATAGTAAACTTAGATAGGATGGGGGTTTTCAGGATGCCTAGGATGGTTATTTTAGACGGAAACAGTCTGGCAAATCGTGCTTTTTATGCTCTCCCGCCGCTAACAACAGCTGATGGGCGACCAACGAGTGTTTTGCATGGTTTTCTGACCATGCTCTTTAGATTAGAACAAGAGCAACATCCAGATTACTGGGTGGTGGCTTTCGATAAGACTAAGGCAACAGTTCGGATTGAACAGTATGCCGGTTATAAAGCGCAGCGCAAAGAAACTCCGGAGGGACTGCGCCCACAATTTGATTACCTTAAAGAAATCTTAACTGAAATGGACGTACCTATGATCGAGCTGGCAGGTTATGAAGCAGATGATCTGATTGCTGCAATAACCAAACAGGCAGAAGCACAAGGAGGAATGGAGATTCAGATTTATACAGGGGATAAAGATGCCCTACAACTCATTTCATCTAGGACGAACATTTTTCTGACCAAAAAAGGAATTAGCGAAGTCGAACGTTATGATGAAACGACCTTATGGGAACGTTACCAACTGCGGCCCCACCAAATTATTGATCTCAAGGGTTTAATGGGTGATACCTCGGACAATATCCCTGGGGTTCCGGGAATCGGAGAGAAAACTGCGCTGAAATTACTCTGGGAATTTGAAACGGTTGAGGGCGTTTTGGCAAATACCGATAAAGTATCTGGGAAAAAAGTACAGAGTAATTTGAAGGAGTATGCGGATCAGGCGATCCTCAGCAAAACGCTAGCGACGATGTTGACAGAGGTTCCGCTAGCGTTTTCGAGCGAGGATTTCGTTTATCGCAGGTCCCAAGCAACCAAAGTGCTTCCCGTCTTGGAAAAATATGATCTCAGGAATGTGACTCGTTTATGGCATGAACGTCATAAAGACGACGAAGGACCCCTTAGTGAAAGCCAGGAAGAGTCGTTGAAAAATTGGCCCGAACGCACCTTGACAGAAGAGGGATGGCTTGCTCAGATCGAAGAGTGGCAGTCTAATAACATTCCCCTCACGTTAGCCTGCCGATATGAGGGAACCGGCTTACAAGGAGGGCGCTGGTTGGAATGGGGAGTGGCTACCAAAGGTGAGACGTTTACACTGACTCGTGAAGCAGCATCTGAAAAGGTTTGCGGGGCGTGGCTGAAATTAATGGGAAGTGATCAGGTTTCTAAAATCTTGGCAGACAGTAAAACTGTGGCCTTATTACTCACTAACGAAGGGGTATCGTTGAAGGGGCTAAAGCTAGACCTAAGCTTGGCATCCTATCTCATTAAATCTTCACGCCCAAAATTCGCCCCCCTGGATTTGGTCAAAGAATATGTTCCGAATCAAGTCCCTTTCGAGAATGTGGCGGAAGAAGCAGCAGCCTTAGCTCAAGTTGCCCCGAAGTTTGAAGAAGAAATTCATTTCCTGGGACTGTCACACCTGCTCCATGAAATTGAAGAACCTTTATGCTTGGTGCTCTCGCAAGTGGAACATCATGGAATAGCCGTGGACTCCAAGCAATTGACGGTTTTTGGGGAAGGAATAAGTTTGACCTTAAGACAGCTAGAGCAGGATATTTATGTTTTAGCTGATGAAACCTTTAATATTAATTCGCCAAAACAGTTGGGAGCAATACTTTTTGAAAAGTTAGGCCTGCCGACGGCTAAGAAAACGAAGACGGGTTATTCCACGGATGCGGAGACTTTGGAAGATCTTCGCTTAGTCCACCCCGTCATAGAGAAAATCCTTGACTATCGGCAGTTGAATAAATTAATGTCTACTTATGTAAATGGGCTACTCGCACAAGCAAAGGATGGCCGGATTCATACCACCTTTCAACAAACCGTGACGACAACCGGTCGTTTGTCAAGCACAGAACCGAATTTGCAGAACATCCCGATTCGACTTGAACAAGGACGACTGCTCAGAAAAGTCTTTCATCCCACGGAAACGGGATGGGTACTTCTTTCCGCTGATTATTCTCAAATTGAGCTTCGAATTTTAGCTCACTATTCTCAAGATCCACTGCTGTGCGAATCGTTCGCCCTGGGACAGGATGTCCACACTCGAACCGCAGCGGAAGTCTTTGGCATTTCGCTCGATGCAGTGACCCCGAACATGCGTCGAAGTGCCAAAGCCGTCAATTTTGGGTTGGTTTACGGGTTAACAGAGTTTGGCCTTTCACGAGATTTAGGAATTTCGCGCAAAGAATCTAAGTTTTATATTGAGCAGTATTTCAAGCGCTATAGTGGAGTCAAACGCTATCTGGAGGATGTCGTGACACAGGCTAAAAAAGACGGTCAAGTTCGTACCCTATTAAATCGCTTGCGGCGTATTCCGGAGTTGCTTCATTCTAATCGGGTTCAACGTCAGTTCGGAGAACGGATTGCAATGAACACCCCAGTGCAGGGTACGGCAGCAGATATCATGAAATTAGCCATGCTTAAAGTAGCAGAAGGATTGAAACCCTTTCGGGCGACTATGCTTCTCCAAGTACATGACGAGCTTTTACTCCAAGTAGCTTCAGAGGACCTGGAGAGTGTCGCCCATATGCTAAAGGAAAAAATGGAAACTGCTTATCCACTTTCGGTTCCCATGACGGTGGAATGTAAAGTCGGACCGAATTGGTATGATATGCAGCCCTTTCACACGAAGTAATAAGAAATTATACTAAATTGCCCTCCCATGGCAGATGAATTTTCTACCATGGGAGGGCACCGTAGTATTAAGATCAGTTATGGAGGGCTACTAATTATTAATAAAGCGGTTAGATTTCAGGCCTGAAGGTTGATCGACTAAGCCATTGGATTAACTTTGAGTTAAGCTTGAATATCAATTTTGTTATCGCTTAAAATAGAGTTACTGTCAGATTTCCTGTTAGTGCTAGTTTCTTGTACGTTATTACTAGTCTGGTCAGACTGTTTAGCTTGTATTTGGTTTTGAAGTTGAGTTATCTGAGCTTGTAATAATTGGATCTTTTCTTGTTTTGTTTTATCATCATCCTTACTTTGAGTTACAGTTTCTATTTGGCTTTGAAGTTGTTTGATTTGATTTGATAGTTGTTTTACATCACTATTACTTCCAGAGGTATAAGAGTTATTAGATGTTGAAGAAACCGAAGATACATTCATTAATATGTAAGCCTCCTTAAATCTGAAATAGCTAATGTCACTTTACTATACTAATCTGAAACGAGGCTGAAACTAAACTGAAAGTTTCCTGAAAATTTCCTATTGTTGTCCCATTAATTATTTGTTAACCGGAGTAAGTGGGTAAGTAATCCTGCCTCACTGGTTATTGCTTTAACGCTGACGTGAAGACGATGGATTAAGAAACGAGGAAAGAATATGCCAGAACTCCCTGAAGTTGAGACGATTCGACGGACATTAGCAAAGCATGTTATTGATCTAGAGATCAAGGAAGTCAGACTCATATGGTCTTCTGCAGTCTGCGGTTGGGAAGATCAACCATTTGAAGTCTTAGTAACGGGTCGTAGAATTCAAATGATAGACCGCCGTGGCAAATACCTATTAATTAGATTGGATGGAGATTTGACATTAATCGCACATATGAGAATGACCGGGCGCTTGAATTACTATACTGAAAAACGAGAACCTGAGAAGCATACTCATGTAGTCTTTGGTTTGGAACATGGGGAAGTGCATTTTTCAGATGTGCGAAAATTTGGGCGTATTCAAGCTATACCCACCTCACTGTGCATTAGCGGCTCTTCCCTGTCCAAGCTCGGACCGGAGCCGTTGAATATTGAATTTACGCCACAAGTCTTGAAAGAACGTTTAGGGAAGAAAAAACTGTCTTTAAAAGCAGCCCTGCTAGATCAGCATGTCCTAGCAGGCTTAGGGAACATCTATGTGGATGAATCCCTTTTTCAAGCAGGGATATCACCCGAACGCAGAGTAGATGCTCTATCCGATGTAGAAATCTCAAAACTCCATCGAGCCATTCAAAACGTCCTCCAAGCGGGTATTGATGCTCAGGGAACATCCTTTCGGGATTACAGAGATGCCAACGGGGAAAAGGGGTCCTTTGAACAGGCCTTACAAGTTTACGGACGGGGCGGGGAACACTGCAAAATCTGTGGGCAGGTGTTAGAACGAATCCGTCTCGCTGGTCGGACGACAGTGTTTTGTTCCGGGTGCCAAAAGTAGCTATTGATAATGCGTAATTGGTACACCTCAAGCATATTCAAAATGTGCTAAGGTTTTGGACCTAATGAGACGACGAAGTTTAGACAACACATCCTCTATCGGGGCTAGAAAGGGGTATATTTATGGATTTGGATAAGGTGCGCAAGCATTTTGAAGAAGAGGCATTCGATTATGATGGATTAATAACTAGGCTCGTTCCAAAGTATCATGAACAAAACAAAACAATAGTGTCTATTCTTCCTTTTGATAGATCTGAAGGTCTTAAGATACTTGACTTAGGATGCGGCACGGGAATTTTAGCTTATCTATTGCTCCGTACATTCCCTAAAGCACAGGTCGTGGCATTTGATCTGGCAGAGAACATGCTTACTGCTTGCGAACGGAATCTCAGAGCATATAAGGAGCGACTAACCTTAGTCAAGGGTAACTTTGCTACGGACGATTTTGGTAGTGACTACGACATAGTAGTATCGGGCTTGGCTACACATCATTTAGGTGACGAAGAAAAACCTCGATTGTTTAAACGAATTTATGATGCGCTCAACCAGGGTGGGGCTTTCGTCAACAGAGAAGTTGTCTTAGGAGAATCATCCTCTTTAACGGACAGATATCATCATCTATGGCGTGAGTACATAAGGAGTAATGGCGAGGACGACGAAAAATGGTTCAACAAATACTTAGAAGAGGATACTCCGGCACCGGTAGAGGTACAAACAACTTGGCTGCAAGAAATAGGTTTTATTGATGTCGGCTGCTATTGGCGATACTTTAATTACGCGATCTTCGGTGGAGTTAAGCCATAATCTGGGAAGAGGATGCGTCGTCTAACCGAGGGTTTGCAACAGGTGAGAAGATGAATGTAGTAATCCGACGTCGCAAACTCTCGGAACGTTATTTGAGTCCTAAAAAGGGCTTGAAAATCTTGATAGGAGGGATCAAGTGTATACTCGAGAGCAAATTTTGGTTGCAGTAGCGAATTGTCTGGATGCAAGCGAGCAACAGGTTATCATCTCTAGATTTGGAATTGAAGATGGAATTACTAGATCTTTGAATGAGATTGAAATGAGATTCGGAGTAACACGAGCACAAGTTCGTGAAATTGAGAAAAAAGTGCTTAATTATATTAAGGAACATATATGCTAAAACACTCCAATATGCCTATTTGTGGTGTTGTTGGTTTAGGAAGCTGATATCTCAAGGAAACCTGAAACATCTTGGTCTCTCGTTTACTTCAGATATTAGGTGGAGGATTCAGAGAAGGGTAGTGATAGCCTTGCAAAAGTTTGGCGAATCGAATATAGAGGGGTTAGTAAATGAGATGATAAATTAGTTATATCGTATTAATTTAAAGAAATGAAGGAGGACTCCAATGAAATATGAATGGCTTGAAGAGTATTGTCTATCTAAAAAAGGAGTTATTAAAGATTTTAAAGAAGAGTGGAATGCGACGAGATACTTAGTAGGCGGAAAAATATTTGCCATGCAAGGCGGAGATAAAGATAACAAAGCAATTATTACATTAAAATGCGATCCAATTTGTTCACATTCTTTGGCGAGCAATATCAGGATATTGTTCCCGGCTATTATATGAATAAAGAACACTGGAATTCTTTGTATTTAGATGGTGATGTACCCGGCAATATTTTAAAGCAAATGATAGATATGTCATATGACTTAGTGGCTGAAAAGTTAAGTAAGAAAATGTTAAAGGAAATTATTGGTGAGTTTTAGGTTTGGTGATTAGCCCATTATTCCAATTTAGAAGGATAATGATATGGTTCTAGAATAATGTAAAATTTTAGGATAGTAAGATATAGCTATCCTCTGAAGCAAGAAACCACCTAACAAAGGTTTCCTAAAATATGGGATAAAGATAAACGTATAACCAGACTTAGGGAACACTCGGACGTTATACGTCATGTTGGGTTGAATTTCACTATTTGATTGCACTGTTTGGGGTCTTATAATTTACTGAGAGGAATTCATAGATAATGTTAGTAACGAGAAAAGGATTGATTTACCTCAGTTTTGTCATAATCGTAGTTATATTAGGTTTGAGTTCCAGATATTTTGCCGCATATCTACCAAGGGGGGTTAATTTATATTTAGGAGATTGTCTATGGGCACTCATGATATTTTTTGCGACTGGCTCGATATTTAGATCAAGTGATACTAAATGGGTTGTGGTGGTTGCGCTGGCGTTTTGCTACTTTATTGAAGTAAGTCAGCTCTACCATTCACCGTGGATTGATACTGTAAGAAATACAAGGATAGGTGGACTTGTTTTAGGCCGGGGTTTTTTATGGAGTGATTTGATTTCGTATTCAATTGGAATCGCGATAGGTTCGTTATTAGATAGACTGATTCTTTCATACCATAGAGATCATGGGTAAGTTTTTAGTAAAAAGATTTTTGTGATGATATTCTCTGTCACACGATAACAACAGAAGGTCTGCACCATCGGAGAGAATATGAATGTAGTAACCCGACGTCGCAAACCCTCAGGACGTTCTACGACATATCGTGCAAAGGCCGCGCCATCCTTGGTGTGGACGGACGAAAAGGATGTGAGGCATTTCTTTGCATTTGTAGTAGAGGCAAAGGGTAGATTATTTATATTTGGCAAGGAGTTAGTAAGGTTGAATAATAGAATAATACTTGTCTGTATTCTTTTGTTAATAGTAATTATCGGATCTGTTATCGTGATCCTTGTCAATAGCCAACATGATTATCATCAAGAACTAAATACCAGTGAAATCCGTTCTGTAAACTCATGGTCGGATTATGGTAGCTATGAGTTGAATGCTGGAGAAGTAGATTCGATGGTTACGGCATTTAATGGAGCTCAGCCTAGTAGAGCAAATGATAATTATGAAGGTATAACACCTTCATATGGTATCCGGATTGTTTTATCATCGGGAGGCAATATAACGATTAATGAGGCGGAAAGTTCTTACGGGAGCATAGAAGTTCAACGAGATCTTGGAACAAGACATGTCTCATATAGGATAAATGATAGTAAGCTGGAAGAGTTTTTGAAAGCAATGTGTTTCTCAAAGATGAGCATAGACTGATTTAATTTAAGTTGTGGTATTATAAAATTGGTTCTGCTTAGGCAGCGCCATCCGAGTTGGATGTCAAATTCTAGTTCGTAAGGTTGAAATAATTAATTCATAATGCAAAAAGGTTAATTCACACTTTTCTTATTTTACGTCATAGTTGTTCACCGGTTAAGGTAGCGTCGTTCGTGGCGAGGGAAAAATAATTTGTGGTTTCCCTTTGTATGAGTTAATTGTTTATGTAATTGATGAATGAATGACAGGAGAGGTTACAAAAATTATGAATAAATTCCCTGAACCAACTGTTTGTGCTATTATTTTTAATCCCGATGGGAAAATACTTTTATGTAAATCTCATAAATGGGAGAATAAATATGTAATTCCTGGAGGGCATATTGAATTTGGTGAAAAGATGGAAGAAGCTTTAAAAAGAGAAATATTGGAGGAAACAGGTTTAGATATCTATGATATGAAATTGATTAGTTTGAAAGAGAGTATATGTAACGATAATTTCCACGAGAAGAAGCACTTTATTTTCATTGATTATTTGTGTAAGACAGACTCAAGCAATGTCACCTTAAATGATGAGGCAGAAGAATATGAGTGGGCTGATATAGATCAAATTGGTTCATATGATTTGGGCGGCTTTACAAAAGAATTATTAGTGAGGTTAAGAAATAAGAACGAATTTCAAGACAGGGTAGAAATATTTTATAATTATTAGAATATTATTTTATCTTGTGGTATGGAAGTTTACGATGTTTATTTAAGGCAGCGCCATCCAGGCGCTGTCTGTGTCTGGGGGCACGATACGTCGTAATATGGCTGACATGTTATTTGAGAGATTTAGCAGTTCCATATCTTATCACCATCCAAAAAGTTGTTCAAGAAGTATTATGCCCATTATTACCAATTTAGAAGGTATATTGATATGTTTGCAGAATAATGTAAAATGTTAGGATGGGAAGGCCGAAAGCTATTCTCCGAAGCAAGAAACTCCTTCTAATCAAAGGTTTTGCGACATTTTATGAATGCGGCCATTCATGGCCCAGAATTAAACCTATATATTAGAAATGTGACAGAGCATAATGCATATATAGATGATTGGAGAGCTTGAAAGTGAGTAATAAGGCATTAACAACAGATGAATATTTAAATAGGCTCTATATATCGGACCCGTTAAGGGAACCCATTATAAGAACTGTAATTAATGAATTAGAACTTCCTTCCGGAAGCAATGGTTTAGATACTGGATGCGGAATAGGATTGTACACCTTGTTATTGGCAGAAACGGTGGGACTTAACGGGCACATCGTAGGGATTGATACAACCGAGGAGTTCCTGAAAAAAGCTTGTTCATTAGCATCTGATAAAAGCCTTGAGAATAGGGTTACCTTTAGGAAGGCGGACGCGAGTAAACTTCCATTCCATGAAAATACCTTTGATTGGGCGGGTAGTATGGACTTTATTGGATATGGAAACCAAGATCCTACATCTTTACTGAGAGAGGTTGCTAGGGTAGTGAAGCCGGGTGGTAGGGTGTTCATTCTTATTTGGTCTTCTCAAATGTTACTTCCTGGATATCCTTTACTGGAGGCTCGATTAAATGCTACGTCTTCAGGAGTTGCTCCGTTTAAAGGGACGATGCCTCCTGAATTACATTTCATGCGCGCTTTAGGTTGGTTTCGCCGTGTTGGTTTTATTGAGCCAACTGTTCGAACATTCGTAAGTGATTTTTGTTCACCGTTAGCATCTGAGATGCGAATTGCTTTAAGTGAACTTTTTGAAATGCGTTGGGGGGAAGCTCGTTCAGAAGTTTCGCCCGAAGATTGGACAGAATATCAGCGTCTATGCAATCCAGATTCGCCTGATTTTATACTTAATGTACCTGACTATTGTGCTTTTATTACATACTCTTTGTTTTGCGGTAAAGTGGTTTAATCAAACTTGGCTCATTCGAATGCTGGAATTGCCCATAGCAGATAAAGCATTTCTGAGACTGATCAAGAAATGGCTAAAAGCAGGCATCTTGGACAAAGACGCAGTGAAGTTTTACCGAGCATTAGGAGTGCGCTTAGGAAAAATGCGGAGAGAGAACGCTTGAAAGTTTATCCAATCGTATCACTCCCACTTCTATAAGTGGGAGTGATACACCTTATTCTGCTTCGGTGGGGGTAGAGTTCCCCACCGAAGACTCGATGTTCAACTTTAGTTGAACGAGTTCACTCGGAGGGATTGCTGATCTATGCATGAACGGGTTGTGATTTTTGATTGGGGTGACACTGTGATGCGTGATTTCCCTCAATTCAAGGGACCAATGGTATTTTGGCCTCAGGTAGAAGTCACGGAAGGTATCGCGGAATCGTTGCCAGAAGTTCATAGACACTTTTCCATCTGTATTGCTTCAAATGCAGGGGATTCAGATGCAATGCTTATGGCTCAAGCATTAGAAAGGGTTGAGCTTAGGAGCTTTTTTGATTTTCTATACACGTCAAAGGAATTAGGTTATACAAAACCAAGTCCAAAGTTTTTTCAAGAGATCGTTGATAGAATTGCAGTTGGGGTAGAACAATGTGTAATGGTCGGAAATGATTATGAAAAAGATATCATTCCAGCAAAAATGACTGGGATGAAGACGATACTGTATCAAAAGAACTTGTCCTCCAGAACTCCTATGGCAGATGCAACTATTCAATCAATGTATGGGTTGCTTCAATGTCTTAGAGATTTACACAATTGTTAACTGAGCACAAATGAGGTAACTAACGAATTCTATTTCGGAGGTGGATATGGTGTCTATAATTTCTCGAGTAAGAATAAAGTGGCTCGTATTAGCTATAATTACATGTTTTATAGTTGGGACGGTATATATTTTATCGCCGTTTCCAAACAGCGACTCAATTTCTTTTACCGCTCTGAAGAAGTTCGATGTACCTATATATACTGACTTCGAACTCCAAGGGAAAAATCAGTGTGCAGCGTATTCTACTGCTTTTGTTTTAAGAAACTCTGGTAAACAAGCTAAAGGTATTGCGGTTTATGATGAGATTCCTTACAAAATTCCTATTTCGGGGTATGTTTTGCCGAAGGGAGTAATTACATATCTTCACTCACAAGGGCTAAAACCGATGATTTATAAAGGAGATTTGTCTTCACTTAAGGCAAGACTTGTCCAAGGAAATGCTCCAATTATTGTACTGGTTGGAAATGGGCTTTTTTGGCAGCATTACATGACTTTAGTAGGGTTTGATGATGACAAAAGTGAGCTGTATTTTGTCGATTCTAACAAAGAGAATGACGAAAACGCAGAGTTGCAAGGAAATAGGACTATGACAAATGATTATTTTTTAAAATGGTGGAGCAATGGGCTCCCAGTTTTTAATCACGTCTATATAATGGTAGGGAAAACGTTGTGACTCAACCTTACACAAGGGTTTGCGACATAGGATAAATCATTGCCATCTGTACTATAATTTCCTCTGTTGCTCCAATAGTATTAATAGGAGCTATATACACACCGGAGTTCATTACAAGAGATAAATAGAGGAGGAAGGATGGATAAATTG
>Ga0209347_1002998_pt1 | contig 20736 bp, 21 predicted proteins | sample AutmiccommuBRH23_FD_187382 | JGI IMG/M metagenome (GOLD analysis project Ga0209347, IMG submission 187382) | Deep subsurface microbial communities from Mt. Terri, Switzerland - Autotrophic microbial communities BRH/23 (SPAdes) (version 2) | ecosystem: Environmental > Aquatic > Deep subsurface >...
CCAATTACTTTTGTTATTAGACCACATCCTTCAGATCATACTGACTACACTCCTTTTTTAAATATATCGAAGATTAAGCTAGCTCCTGGCCAGTTAGATCTATTCGATACTCTAAAAAATTCGGATTTTGTAATGACTGTTTCTTCCGGTACCGCCATTGAAGCAGCTATATTACGTAAAGGGATTATAGTATTACAACCTACCATTCCTTATCATTATGATTATAACAATGATTTTCATTCCCATCTTGTAAAAGCTAAGGCTGGTTTAAATGTATACAAAGATAAAGATTTGGCTAAATATCTGACAAAAATAGTAACATATGAGGATTTTAGAAATTCGGCGATTAATCAGGGACAACAATTTCTTAATAATACATTAGAGTTGAATTATTCTCCACCAGTAATTATACGACAATTGATTAAAAATTATCTAAATAAAAAAGACGGTTCAAGTGATTAATAATCGCAAGAACTGTCCCTTTGATTTCTTTTCATTTGATTAATTTAAGTATTTTTGCTTATTTTGGCATATATTCGAGAGGCTAGATCTGCCAGTTCGCCGATTGGCAATAATCCTGAAGCTATCTTGTCGACAGCAAGAAAGGCTATCGTTTGTTCGTAAAATCCTGGTTTAAAGGCTTTATCAAAGGAATCCTCCAATGAAACCTGGACAACCTCTAGAGAATGGAGATTTTGGACATACAACTCCTCCAGGGGACAAAGGATAATTCTCCTTCGCCTAGTTAGAACCTCTACCCGCCAACGACCAGGTGCCTGCCAATTTGCTTGATAAGAGAACAACGCCCCTTTTTCCGATCTCCCTGCCCCGGCAAAAACGGCTGCAGCAGAATGCCAAGTAAGCTGACCTGCTTTGTAGCACTGAAGCTCCTTAGGTTTTCCGCCGAGAAAAAAGGCTAAGTCAACTACGTGACTTGAGTTGGCAAGGAACCAATTTTCTTTTACGTCATCGGAAATATTTTTATTGCTTTCTATAACACTACTCCATTCGGTAAATTCAAAATTAAAGGAAGTTACTCCACCATCCTTTGCGATAAGCTCCAAGGCCTTTTTGGTTGAAGCATAAAAACGTCGATTATAAGCTACATAAACCTCAGCGTCTTGTTCCTTAGTTTTTTGGGCAAGATCGTTTATTTGAGCAGCGGTTAGTCCTGCGGGCTTTTCGACTAAGATTCTTTTAACACCATGATCGAGCAATAAGCTTACAGTAGGAGCTAACTCTTGAACATTAACAGCTACAATAGCTGTTCTCGCTAGGATTTGCTGGGTAGACAAACAAGCTGCAACTCCGCCAAGCAACGGAGTAACCCCCGTTATTTTAGTAAAATTTCTTGCCGATTCCTCTCCTCGTCCAATTACGATAAAAGGAATTATCAGCTTTTGCAGTACCTTAGCATACTCGATGGCCATTTTCCCTGCGCCGACCAACAACAGGGTTTCTGTTAAGTTATTGGACATTTTCGCACTTCCTCTTTGGTTACTTTTTCTATGTGCCGCATAAAAGCTCTCAACAAAGGGAGATGGATTTGCCATGATTGAAAATAAGAGGTTAACCGAGAATTACCGGTTGTCAAAATTTCTTCAATTGCTAAGTTTGTTTGCTGGCTTTGATAAGGATGAATATAGGCTTTCTCTTCCCAATGCCAGCCACTATTCTCCGTAGATAGCCATGCTCTTTGCTCCTTTGGCAGAATTACACAGCGCATTCTCTCACTGCTAATCATTACAAATGGCGGAGCATTGCCGGCAGGGTACGAGGTTAGGACTATCTTGTCTCCTCTTTTTGTCGATCCCGTTAAGGTACCAGTAAATTCACTAAAGCCGGCTCTTTTACTTGGAATAATCCGATCATCTAAAAGCGCTGAATCAATCGTTAAATCTATTTCCCCAGTTAAAAACACAAACAAATCTAGATGATGTATTGCATTGCTTCCCAGATCAATATTAGCGTAGCTTACATAGTATTGCAGACTTTGACTATTTGCCAATAATCCTTGTAGCTCTTGATAAAACCCAATAGTTCTGAGGGGACAGTTAACCCACGCCCGAATGTTCTTCCTGTTCAGCAGTTCGTTTATCTCTGCAAAATGCTTGGGTTCCTGAAACAAAGTTTTTTCGACAATCAAATAGCGAACTTGCTTTTTACTGATTAACTCCTGTAGCACTTGAAAACGCACTTTAGAATTCGTAGCAACAATAACGAGATCTAAGATATCAGCTAGCGAGGAAATATCTTGATAGAAGGCAACTTTTTTCACCCGGCGATTAGTAAAACGGTTAACAAGCTCTGTTGCCGCCTTTAAGCTCTGTTCCGAGGGATCAATAATCTCTAGGCTAATGTCCTGCTCCAGCAAGTTCAGGGATTGGAGATGACGCAAGCCAATCTGACCAGCACCGATTATCGCCAGACGGTAAATGCTCATTGAGAGTCCTCCCTTCCGGCAAGCCGCTCCAGCTGACTAAAATAGACCTTTTTTTGCTGATTAATCGCCATTCTTCCTGCGATTAAAAGCTTCATAATCTTGATTGTTTCCTCAGGCGGTATCGGAGCTATTCCTGTATTTGCCATCTTATTAAAATGCCATAAAGTCCGCTTAAAAATCGAGTAATTGTCAGATATTTCTGTAGTGAGTCGCCCCTTGGTGCCGATAAATTCCAGCTTAAATCCTGAACTGGCTGGTCCTAAGTTATTTATCTGAATTATTACCTTCTCCGCGGTTTCGATCGTTACTGTCGAAACCTCCTTTTCCGAGACTACAGCGGAAATAGCTGTTGGATCAGCTTTGATGATACTGATTATAGCTTCAAGCAGGTGCACGCCGTATTTCTCCCAATCGTTAGGTGAAATACCATAAATAATTCTTAGCTCACCGATTCCCGCAATTTCTTGGCGAATCTTATCCAGCTCAGTAGCGTAGCGCATACCGGAACAAGACATTAATTGCCCGCTCTCCAGATAAGGTTGCAGCTTGTTTAGTTCTCCAAAATCTTGGCTAAGCGGTTTATCTACAAAGACCTTAAGCCCTGCTTGCAAAAATGGCATTGCCAGCTCAAAATGGGTCTGATAATCATCTCGGGCAATAATTACACCGTCGACGTTTTCCAGCATCTCCTTCATAGTTGCAGCAGGATAGGGAATTAGACAGGCTCTGCAAAGCTGCTGTGTAAGATTAATATCTTGAGTCCAGGCATGGGTTACCTTAACACCTTCAATTCCAAAATCCGCTATATCCCTTCTGCTTAAGTAATCAGCGATAACCTGCCAATTTGCCTTAATTAGCTCCTCGTGATTATAACCGTTAAGAATCGCCGAAAAGGAAAATGGATGTCCATTTCCTAAACTAAAGCCAATTATCCCCAAACGTTTTACCATATTGCCCAACCACCATCTACACAAATATTCTGTCCTGTCATATAGCTTGAAGCGTCCGAACAGAGCAAAGCTACTGCTCCCTTAAGCTCTTCTGGTCTCCCAATCCTGTTTAACGGACATTTTGCTGCCAGCTTCTCCATAAACTTGATGTTTTCTTGAGTTGCCTCGTGCGGAAATGCTCCCGGGCTTAAACAATTAACCCGAATACCATTCGGCGAAAGAAAGCTGGCTAAATATTTGGTGAATTGAATTACTCCCGCCTTAGCAGCACCGTAGCTGGGTGGATTAGTCAGCTTAACTCCGTCATAGATCCGATAATCAGGTGCAACATGACCATACATGGAGGAAATATTCAGGATTATCCCTTTATTTCTCTTCAAGAGCGGCAAGGCAGCCTTAATTAGCCGAAATACTGAAGTTAAACTCATTTCAATATCGTACAGCCAATCCTCGTCACTAATTGACTCGAAGGAATTCTTATTACCTGACCAGGCATTGTTAATCAGGATATCCAGTCCTCCGTAAAGAGCATCAACCTTTTTTACACATTCGCTGATTGATTCCTGATCCAATAAGTCTAATTCGATTGCCGTGACTTTAATCCCCGGGTATTTCTCATTTAGCTCTAAGCTTTTTTGACTGTTCTTTTCCTGATTACGACTAGCTATTATCACATTGGCACCCAGTTCGGCAAGAGTTTCGCTGATTGCCGTGCCTAAATAGCCTGCCCCTCCGGTTACTAAGGCGGTTTTGTTTTGCAAAGAAAATAGTTCATTAAGGCTTTTCATTATCTATTCGCTCCTTCATCAGCAATTCAGCAAGCATAAAATCTATTTTGTCATCAATATCTACTGATTTTTCCTTCGGCATCACAACTGCTCCAATGCTGCCGTTAAGGATCTGCTGACTGTCTTCTTGAATACTCTCGATTAAAAAACAATATACTGCGCCATTTAATTGATAAGCTCTCGGTAGTTTTTGTCTTGGTAGCCAAGGGTTGGCTGACTTAATAAACAGTTCTGGGCTCCCTTCAATTCTCCAAGCTCGATGCGGATTCAATTCTGCTTCAGTAAAGGTTGCCACAGCATTATAACTGTTTTCGGTATTTGTTAATTGCTCTAAGCAGGTTCTAATATCCTGGCTTTCACGAAGGGGACTGGTCGGTTCAAGATATAACATGATGCTATAGTTCTCCCCTGCCTCTTTAAGCTTCTTTATGATATCCTTAACCAACTCAATAGATAAGGAATTATCTGCTGCCAATTCTGCCGGTCTATCAAACACTTCTGCGCCATATTTGCTAGCAACTTCGGCAATCAGCGCGTCCTCAGTCGATACGATAATTCGATCTATTTCCGGGACACCTTGTGCAGAAGCAATAGTCCAAGCAATTAGCTGCTTGCCTAGAAAGGGTTTGATGTTCTTATAGGGTATTGATTTACTGCCCCCTCTTGCTGGAATAACCGCAATTACTTTTTGTCCGTTTATCACTTCAAATTCGCCTTCCTTCTTTAACCACTTTGATCTAGTAAAAGTTTATTTTTATCTTCGAAAACTAGCCTGTTAGCTCAACAATAATTCGCCAAATCTCCTGATTATTTGTCAAAGCCGGTACCCCGCTTTTTAATTTTGTTTTATTGCGAATTAGGTTTAAATAGGTGCTGTCATTAATAATTCTATTAAAAAGTTCTTTAGCAGGCAGATGCCTATTCAAGAATACAGCTTCACCGGATAAATAATATAAATGACGCTGTTTACCGAAGAATGCAACCGGCTTATTCAAGAGAATTGCTTCATAGGCTACGGTAGAAAAGGGTGTAATTACTAAGTCAGCCTCCCTGAGCAGTTCATGTAAGGAATAGCTATCATGGGGAACCAGATAGGAATGCCTTTGCTTAATCAAGTTTTGGTATTTTAGGATGTTTCTCTGCTCAGGATGCAGCTTGTAAAAAATCGCTATCCACTCTGGAAAAGCTGCCTTTGCTCCCTCCAATTCGGCAATCAGCTTTCGGTTAGCTTCCACTCCCAAGGGTTGCAGAGCAACAAGTACCTTTAGCCTCTTTAATTTCCTCATTATTTTCAAATAACGACTCCTGCCGGTTTGACCTAGACTTTGAACAAAGTATGGACCGATGATCCGGATTTTTCTGGAGTCTACTCCTTCGGAAATTAAAAAATCCTGATCGGCTTGACTCCAGACCAAATTAAGATCGGCGTTTACCGGTAAATGTCCCAGCTTTCCCAGCAATCCGTGCTGAAGGTTGACTGTCGGAATTCCTCTTGTTTGCGCATAGCTAGTGATTAACGCTCCATGCTCGTTGATTGTCGAGCCATAAATAGTTCTTTTTATGGAATACTGGTCAAACAAGTAATGAACCTTTCTAATCCTAGCTTGAGTTGCCACAGTTTTTTGTTTTAACCATACGGCAAATTGTTTGCTCTTAAAGAAGTTCGGGATATTATCCGTTAATCTTCTCTCAAGCCTTTTTAAAAGCTCCTGTTCCTCTGCTTTGGCAATCGATTTTTCCGGCAAGCTATTCAGATAAATGACCTTTCTATCCGGTAATTTTTCTTTTACTAGCAGATATTCCGACCTTAAGTGAGCGAGAAGAATAAAGTTTTCTCCATCTAGTCCTTGTGTCAGCGGATAAAGATTAGCGCGAATCAATGTATAGGATTTATTGCCAGTCTGCTTTAACAAGGGATTGGTTTTTAGCAGGTACTTTGTACAATTAGTTTGAATTCCGCCGGACAAAGTTTCTGTAATTGGCTTTTGCAGCTTCTTATCTTGGTAAAATTTTTGGAAATCTCGCAAAAGAAGAAGATTAATCGGTACTGCGTCATATTTTAAATCGCTAAACAGCTGCAAAAACTGTACTGTATACCACCAGAGGCTACTAATAGAATTTGTTTTCATAACGATATCCCTAGCTAACCGAACTGTTGCAAAATAGCAAGCAGTTTTTCTTGAGCAACTCCTGCCGTTTGATCTGAACGATAGGCCTCTATTTTGACGGACTTAAAGCCTGGATAGTCACTGATTTGCCGTAGATCAGGTATTAAATATAGACTGTCGTTTTCTTGGACGAATGTTAACTCCTCAGACGACATCAACTCCTCATACAGCTTCTCACCTTGACGAATACCGATTATTTTAACCTCCGGCCGCTTAAACCCCTTAATTTGACAATAACTCTCAATTGCTGAAAGCAAGTCGGTAATTTTTAAAGCTTCCATTTTAAAAATAAAGACTTCCCCGCCTTTGGAATAGCATGCTGCTTGAAATAATAAACTTACCGCTTCCGGAATCGTCATAAAAAAACGGGTCATTCGGAGATCAGTGATGGTTAAAGGCTCATTTGCTTTAATTTGCTCGAAAAAAATCGGCAGAACTGACCCCCTAGAGCCGATCACATTACCGAAGCGTACAGAAGTAAACAGGGTAGTCGAATTATCCTTAGCTTTGTTGGCATGATAAAACAGCTTCTCTGCCAGAAGCTTTGTCATTCCCATTGTATTGGTCGGATTTACTGCTTTATCTGTACTAATGTTGATCACCTTTTTTACCTTGTTAACTATACATGCCTTAATTATATTTTGGCTGCCAATTACATTTGTTTTGATCGCTTCAAAAGGATTTTCCTCACAAATCGGCACCTGCTTTAAGGCTGCCGTGTGAAAGACTAAATCAATCCCTTGCGTTGCCTCGACAACACTTGAATATTCCCGAATATCGGCTAATTTATAGCGCAAGCAGCTGTGCATCGCATACTTAATTTGCATCTCATATAGCTTACTATCATCCCGATCAAAGACGATAATCTCTCTAGGTTGATAAGCTAATAGAGCTGCAACTATTTTTTCACCAATTGAACCAGTGCCTCCAGTAATCAATATTTTTTTATCCACCAAAAAACTCTCTATTTCTTCATTTAATCCGCCCATTATGCTTGCCTCCAATTTTTATATTCTACTTCGTCGAATAGCTGCCTTGCTGGAAGATGATCTTTCCAGATACTATATGTTAATCCGCCAAAATCTGCTATATATAAGCAACCAGAGCTATGTCTATTTTCCATGAAATAGTTCTTTAATCTAGGAGGATTATATATTTTTGAAAAATGAGTAACACCACTAGAAGCAGCTTATTATTTTTTAAATAAACTATAGCAAAAGGTTCGTTTGCAAAGCCTTACTCTAAATAAAAACAAAAAACAGAAAACTGAAAGGGCTTGATAATCTATGAATTTATCTCTATCTAAACCTGATATTACTGATCTGGAAAAAAAATATGTTCTAGAGGTCTTATCTTCTGAGCAGTTAAGTTTCGGGGAAAAACTAGCAAATTTTGAAGAGCAGTTTAAGCAAGAATTTAATGTTAAATATGCTGTTGCGATGAACAGCGGTACTAGCGCCTTGCATATAGCCGTAAAAGCCTTAGGTTTGCAAAAGGGTGATGAAGTAATAACCACTCCTTATAGTTTTGTTGCCTCCAGCAATTGCTTAATATATGAGGGAGTAAAGCCAGTCTTTATCGACATAAACCCGTATACCCTGAATATGGATGCCAACTTAATTGAGCAGGCAATCACGGCTAGAACTAGAGCAATCCTGGTAGTTCATGTTTTTGGTCAGCCATGTGACATGGATGCCATTCTAGCAATTGCCCATAAGTATAATCTACTTGTTATCGAAGACGCCTGTGAAGCGATTGGCGCTACTTGGAAAGGGAAAAAGGTCGGAACATTTGGTGATGTTGGGGTGTTTGCTTTCTACCCGAACAAACAAATCACCACTGGTGAGGGTGGAATCTTAATTACAAATAATCCAGAGATAAATCTGCTTGCCCAAAGCCTGCGCAATCAAGGAAGAAACCTTAATAGTGAGTGGCTAAGCCATGATTTAATCGGCTATAACTATCGGATGTCGGAATTGCAAGCTGCAGTCGGCTTAGCCCAAATGGAACGTCTGCAGGAAATCCTTGCTAAAAGAACTGCCGCAGCAACTCGCTATCTAGAATTAATTAAGGAGTATAATCTGCCGATAGACACTCCATTTATTGACCCTAATTGTCAGATCAGCTGGTTTGTTTTTGTAATTATTTTAGCAAAAAATATTAACAGGGCTCAGCTTATCGAGGATTTAGCTAAAAATGGCATCCCAACAAAACCCTACTTCCCGTCAATTCATTTGCAGCCCATTTATCAGAAGCTCTTCAATTATCAAGTGAATACCTTGCCAAATAGCGAGAATTTAGCAGAACGGACACTAGCAATTCCTTTCTTCGCAAACATTACTCTGACCGAACAAAAATATGTAATAACTCAATTACAAGAAGCTCTAGAGAGGAATGAAGAAAGATGATAAAAATTGGCAATAAGCAGATCGGTGCTACCGAACGAATGTTTATCATCGCCGAAATCGGCGTTAATCATCAAGGTTCACTTGCTTTGGCAAAAAAAATGATCGAATTAGCTGATTCTGCGGGAGCCGATGCTGTAAAGTTTCAAATGTTTAGAACCGCTGAAATGGTTTCTGATCAGGCAGATTTAGCTGAGTATCAGAAGAACTCTCATTACCAAACCCAAAAGGAGCTACTAACAGATCTGGAATTGACTGAAGAGGAATTTCAAGAGTTAAAGAAATATTGTGATGACCGAGGTATTATCTTTCTCTCCACCCCCTTTGATCTGAAAAGCGCCGAGGTCTTAAACAAAATGGGAGTAGAGGTCTTTAAAGTAGGTAGTGGTGATTTGACAAATTATCCTTTACTATTGAGTCTGAAGAATTTTGACAAACCCATAATTCTCTCTACGGGAATGGCCAACTTAGCAGAAATTGAGGGAGCTCTTGAATTCCTAGGCAGTAGTACGAATATTGCACTTCTCCACTGTACCTCTGCCTACCCGGCACCATATGCCGACCTTAATCTAAGGGCGATTGACACTCTCAAACATAGCTTCCAGAAAGTTATCGGTTATTCAGATCATTCCCAAGGATTAGCTGTTCCCTATGCGGCTGCAGCATTAGGCTTTAAGATCCTGGAGAAGCATTTTACCTATAATAAAAATGCCGTTGGACCGGATCACCAAACCTCTTTAGAGCCCCAAGAATTTAAAGAAATGGTGGCAGGAATTCGACAGATTGAGCTGGCTCTTGGCTCATCCCAAAAAACTATCGCAAAATCCGAGCAAGAAAACAAATATTTGGTTAGAAAAGGGATTTATTTAGCAGAGGATATCGAGAGTGGTCAGCAACTCACATTAGCTAATCTCGCCTTTTTGCGACCACAACAGGGTCTTGGCGCAGAACACTATTTAGAGGTAATCGGCAAGAAGGCTACAACAACACTTAAAAAAGGGCATCCCTTAACTTGGCAAGACTTGAACTAGGAACTTTCCAGGGATAACACCCTCATCATTCTAGAGGTAAGAAGTGGGATTATTACTGTAGTACTAAAGAAAGGAATGGAGTTGAAGATGAAAATTGTTTGTATAACCGGCACAAGAGCTGATTATGGCATTTATCGACCCTTGCTTTTGGAGCTGCAGAACGAGAACCTTTTTGATCTCGGGCTGATCGTCACAGGGATGCACCTATTGACCGAGTACGGATTTACCAAGCAGGATATTGAACAGGATGGCTTAAAGATAATTGCCACTCCTTCAATTTTGACAAAAGGAGACACGACAAATGCGATGTCACAGACTTTAGGATTGGCAATACTCTATTTTTCTGATATCTTGCAATTGCAAAAGCCTGATTTCATCTTAATTCTAGGAGATCGTGGAGAAATGCTGGCTGCTGCAATAGCAGCCCACTATCAAAACATCGGAATTATCCATCTGCATGGGGGAGAAATTAGTGGTTCAGCAGACGACAGTATTCGTCAGGCAATTTCTAAGCTCTCGCATCTTCATTTTGTCGCCAGCCTAAAATCTCAGAATAATTTAATTCGGCAGGGTGAAGAGAAATGGCGAATCTTCCCGGTTGGCTCGTTAAGGAAAACGGCGATTACTCGAATAAACAGCCTGAGCGGTGATTCTACCAAGCGATTAGTTGCCAGATATCAGCTCGACTCCCCAAGACCTAAGCTGCTTATTGCAATGCATCCGGATTCCAAAGAAGCGCTTCCCTTTACCCAGCAAATCGAACCGTTATCCTCCGCACTTTGCCGTCTAAAGGCGATGGATAAGATAATTATCGGACCAAATAGTGACGCCGGAGGAGCAGTATTTAGGAATAACTTAGAAAGGTTGGTTGATACTTGTCCGCATACTGCCTACTTCCCTTCTATTCCTGCCGACGAATACTTATTTTTACTCAAGCAGGTAGATTTATTAATTGGCAACAGCAGCAGTGGGATAATTGAAGCACCGTTCTTTAATCTGCCTTTCCTGAATATCGGAAATCGCCAGAATCGTCGGGAGCAAGGTGATAATGTGGTCAATGTTAATTATGATGATGAAGAGATATTAGCGATGATCAAACAGTTAGTTAATTCTCCTCGGAAAAAAACCGGCTTTAACCCCTATGATTTGGTTGCAGCTCCAGAGAAGAAGATTATGAAGGAGCTGATAAATCTGGTTTTTCAGGAAAATATGTCCGAAAAGCTCCTGAAGAAAGAAGTAAGCTATTAAATTATGAAGGGAACTAGCGAAAATGATTGGGATTATTTTTTCACAGAAAAAACTGCAGCGAATCGTTTCTGGAATAGAAAGAGTAGAGAATATTGGCTATTATTATCAGCTAGCCCAGCTGCTAGAGACCGAGCTTTTGTTTTTTTCTATTAATCGAGTTATTTTTGCTAAAGGATTAGTAAGGGGCTATCTCTATTCTCCTAAAAGTGCTGCTCTTTCTCCCATGTTTTGCGAAATACCACAAGTAAACCTGCTGAGAACTTTTGTGAAAAAGCCTGATAACTTTATTTCCCTTACAAAACTCGCAAAAATAACAAAGATTAGGTTTATCAACTTAGTTCCCGATCGCGATAAAGCGAAAATAAACCGCTTTTTAAAGAAAAACAAAAATATCGCCAAGCACATTCCGAAGACCGAGAACTTGAAAATTAATAATATTGATAAATATCTTCAGCTGTATCCAAAAATTCTGATTAAGCCAAAGGATGGAGCAAAGGGAGAAAGAATCTACGCAATTGAGAAGCAGGATAACAATTATTTGGTTGAATATACCTTTATGGGAAGACAATTGTCTAAGAAACTCAGCCCAATGGATTTTCAGGAGTTTTGTCATAAAACATTTGTTTTTCCAGCCAACTACCTTGTTCAACCGTGGATTGTTTTTAAAAAGTATGAAGGCAATAAGTTTGATATCCGAACCTCTGTCCAGAAAACCAAAAATGGAGAATGGCAGGTTACCGGAATTGTAGCGCGGGTAGCTAAGAAAAATGGTATTGTTACAAACGTTGCTCAAGGAGGAAAGGCGATTTCTTTTCATCAGCTGCGCACAAAAGTCGGTGTGATTAACGTGAAAGAGCTGAATAATTTAAGCCTGAATATTGCTCGATCAACAGAAGCGCTTTACCCCGCTGCTGCTGACTTAGGTTTAGATATCGCTATTGATGAAGAAAATAAGCTGTGGTTTCTAGAGGTCAATTTTTGCGATGAGCGCTATGCTTACCGTGATTCTGGCAACCTTGAGATGTGGTTTGAAGTATACAAGCACCCACTGGAATACGCTCATAGTTTAACTAATTCTCGGATGAATCCCTTACGTTTTCTATGGCGGTAGAACAGCTAAAATGCTTACCAGCTGCTCAAACCGCCATCGACAATAATATTCTGACCTGTAACATAGCTTGAAGCATCTGAGGCTAAGTATATCAAGGCACCAACCATCTCTTTAGGATAACCCATCCTGCCTAAAGGCACACGATTGGAATATTTTTGGATAAACTCTTCATTCTGCCCGCTAAAATTGCCTCCGGGGGTCAAGGTATTAACCCTGATTCCCTGAGCTGCCCAATAAGCAGCCAAATATCTGGATAAGCCTATTACCCCAGCTTTAGAAGCTGCATAAACCGCCGGGGTGTTTATCGTCTGCCCCAAGTAGTCAGATCCTTCATAAATCCTTTGATCGGGACCTAAGATACCGTAAATGGAAGATGTTTGGATAATACTTCCTCCTGTGCCCTGTTTTAGCATTTGCTTGCCTACCGCTTGAGCGACCAGAAACATCCCATCAATATTTACCGCCATAACCTTTCGCCACTGTTCTAAAGAATACTCCTCAAACCGAGCAAAAAATGCTGATAAATCTGCTGTTTTACTCGCTGCATTGTTATGCAGAATATTGATGCTTCCTAATTTTTCTACTACCGTTTCGACCATTCTTTCAACCTCTTTTGCTGAAGAAACATCGCAGCCGATTCCTACAGCATTTATGGAAAATTTTTGCCTTAGTTGGTCAGCAAAGCTTTGTGCCTGCATTTCGTCTAGATCTACTACTGCCACATTCGCCCCATATTCTGCTAATCCTTCACAAAACTTTACTCCTAAAACACCAACCGCTCCAGTGACAACCGCATTTTTCCCTTTTAAGCTAAAAGAGTCTTTATATGACAAGCTACCCATTCTGCAAAGTCTCCTTCTTTTTCATTAAAAATTTAACAATCTCCAAGTCCAGCTCAGTATCAATATCAAGAGATCTTTCCGGAGACATTTCATAAAGTAGAGTACCGCTATTAATTAGCGGTAGATTATTTAGCAAGGTTTCTCGGCTAAAGGCATATACTGATGCATTCAAATCAAAGCAGTCCGGAGAGTCCTGTCTGCGGAGAAGTTCTTTCTCCATCGGTTTCGACAAGACTACTTTACCGTGCTCATTAATTTCCACAAGATTAAAATAGGGTAATCTCCGTGCCGGTGCAGCCGAAACCACATTCGTCGGCAGCTTATTCTCCATCATTTCGACTACTTTTCGGATATCTTCCGGCTCCCTTAATGGAGAGGTAACATCTAGATCGACGATTAGCTCATATTTTATTTTGGTGATTTTTTCGACTGTTTCCAAGCTATGCTTAATAACTGGCAGCTTTCCAACATCATCTCCTGCCAGTTCTTGCGGCCTTTTGATCAGTAAATCCGCTCCCCATTTTCCAGCAATTCCCAAAATATAATCTGAGTCACTGCTGACTGCTATTTGTTGAAAAATATTAGCAGACTTAGCTTGAAGTATTGTATGGGCGATTAGAGGCCGACCCAGCACCTCTTGCACATTTTTATCTTTAACACCCTTGGACCCTGCTCTTGCGCAAATAGTACATAATCTATTCAATCTCTACCCACTTCCTCATCTTAATAGATTCTTCCGCAGCCTTTATCATCTCAACTACCTTCATCCCCTCATCCAAGCTACAAAGATTCTGATATTTTTCGTTAAGTATCGCCTGATGCTGCAAAAAGTAAGTATCATCCCGATGGACATTAAAACGCAGGTACTCCTTATTTACTTGCAAAGTATTGCTTAACAAATCTGCCTTTATTGCTTTATTCTCGGTATTAATAATTATCTCTCGCCGCCCAATGAGATCCAGGTAATTTAACTGCAAATTGATGATCGGAGCTTTTTCGGCTGCTATTAGCATCCCAACAACATCTTCACTGTCAATTTGCAAACTGCTATAATGCCCACCACCAGCAACCAACCCGCGCCAGCCGCCAAAAAGCCAGGTCAGATAATCCAACTCGTGGCTCAAATCCCTTAAAACACCACCACCTAACTCCTTTTTCGCCGAATAGCTTAAACGGTAATCGGTATCCGGTCGCCAAGCGGGGAGGAACTGTCCAACGTAGATCTGAACTGAGAGAATTCTTTCCTCAGTAATTAACTGTTTAAGCTCTTGAATAATCGGATGAAATCGCAGGTTATAGCCTACAAAGATCTCCAAATCATTCTGCGGAAGCTTTTTGCAGTCTGAAAATAATGGTTTTTCGACGAGAACCTTGCCGTGATAAGAGCTATTAATCAACTCGACTAAAGTGCTATAGTGTTCATTGGTTCGATTAGCGATAACTATATACTCCGGCTGAAAATCCCTTAAGGCAACTGCTAGGCGCTGATAGCATGGAAAAAAGTCGATTTCTCGACTACTAACAATCGCCACCTCGCAGCCTCCAGTATGTAAGATCCTTGCGTGTCTTTTGCCGATCGAACCATAACCAATTACTAAACAGCGCATCTTTCCACCTCATAATAATCCTAATGGGTTATAAGTCTCGCGTAGCACAACTTTCGACTTTAGTCGAATTAGTGTGACTTGTACTCTGATTAATCTTCATTGAGATTCATCATGTGTGCTTTATTATATAGAAAAAGTCATTTATAAGTGCAAAACCTCAGTGAAAATATTTATGGGCTAGTAATGCCAAAAAAGATGTGTTACAATTGGGGCATTATATTTTTAATTAAATACTCGGCTATGAATGTTATGGGTAAAACTATAACAGGAGCAGCTTCTGGAGAGACCGCGCAAGCGGCGCCGAAGGGTTCACAATCTCAGGCAAAGGGACAGAAGACTTTTTTAGAGGTGCTGTATTTTTATAGTACTCTAAATAGGTCTGTTTCTGAGGTTGGACATAAGTCCAGCCTTTTTTATTTTAATAATCTTAGGGAGGGTTTTGGAGTTGAGTGAAAAAAGAGCTGTAGTTAGTGTTATTGGTAAAGATCAGATTGGAATAATCGCCAAGGTTACAAATGTATTGGCAGAAAACAGAATTAATATCTTAGATATTAGCCAAACTATTCTGCAGGATTTCTTTACAATGATGATGTTGGTTGATTTAGCGGAAGCAAGAGAAACTGTGGCTGAGGTTAGTGAAAAACTACAAATTTTAGGTGATAATTTGGGGTTAAAAATCAATATCCAACTGGAAGAAATCTTTAAAGCTATGCATCGAATATAACGGAGGACAGAAGATGACAAGAATTGCAATAGATGAAATGTTAGAGACCATTAGAATGGTTCAAATGGAGAATCTCGATATCCGAACTGTTACGATGGGAATTAATCTTCGGGATTGTACAGATTCCGATTTTGAAAAAATGAAGTCGAATATTTATCAAAAAATTACTAATATTGCCAGCGATTTAACTTCTGTAGTTAGAGAAGTTGAAAAAGAATTTGGAATCCCCATAATCAATAAGCGAATCTCTGTAACACCAATCGCCGACATTCTTGGCAAAGCTACCAAAGAGCAAGCTGTTGAGGTTGCCAAGGTCTTAGATCAGGCGGCTAAAGACTTAGGGATTGACTTTATCGGTGGGTATTCGGCTTTGGTTCATAAAAACATTTCCCATAGCGAAGCAACCCTGCTGGCAGCGATACCTGAAGCTTTATCATCCACTGAACGGGTCTGCTCTTCTGTCTCAATCGGCACTACCAAAACCGGCATTAACATGGATGCGGTAAAGCTTATGGGGGATATCATCAAAGAGTCCGCTAATTTAACTGCCGACCAAAACGGGATAGCTTGCGCCAAGTTGGTAGTATTTTGCAACCCTGTTGATGATAATCCTTTTATGGCTGGTGCTTTTCACGGAGTCGGTGAGGGGGAAGCAGTAATAAATGTCGGTGTAAGCGGTCCGGGAGTTGTCTTAAATGCCTTGCGTCGTTATCCCGATGCCGATCTTGGCGAGGTATCCCAGGTAATCAAAAAAACTGCCTTCAAAATCACTAGGGCGGGAGAATTAATAGGGAGAGTAGTAGCAGATAAATTGCAGGTCCCCTTTGGAATAATGGATCTATCCCTAGCCCCAACAAATGCTACCGGGGACAGTGTAGCCGAAATCTTGGAAGAAATCGGTCTCGAACGAACAGGTACACACGGAACTATCGCTGCCTTAGCTCTAATGAATGATGCGGTAAAAAAAGGTGGAGCAATGGCAAGCTCTTATGTAGGAGGACTTAGCGGAGCCTTTATTCCGGTCAGCGAGGATAACGGGATGATTCGCGCGGCTCTCGACGGAGCATTAAGCTTAGCCAAATTAGAAGCAATGACCTGTGTCTGCTCAGTAGGCTTAGACATGATTGCCCTGCCCGGCGATGTCTCATCAGCAACTCTTTCAGCGATAATTGCTGATGAAGCAGCAATAGGAATGATTAATAAAAAAACAACAGCAGTACGTGTTATCCCAGTCCCAGGTAAGAAAGAAGGAGAGATAGCGGAATTTGGCGGCTTATTGGGCAGAGCCCCCGTTATGCCGGTAATTAATTTTTCCTCCGAAAAATTTATCAACCGCGGCGGCAGAATCCCCGCCCCACTGCAAGCTCTAATCAACTAAAGACGAAAGAAGACAAGGGGACGTTTCCCTTGTCTTCTTCAAATAGACTCGGGGACAGGTTAGTTGTCCGGTTAGTTGTTTTCCCTATGGGTCGGTCGTCCAGCTATTAAATTGCCTTTCTTTAACCTTTCATTCAGTTCCCATAACGCAGTTTTATTGTCATGCCAATATAAGAGGTTGTGTGCATCATCATAATTGAACCACCCATATTCGCTATGCTCTTCAGAAATCTTAATATCTCCATTATATTCAGCTGCATAATAATACATTGGAACTACATAAATATCTTCGCCCCATTGCTGATAACATTTAAAGATATTGGCTTCCATATAGCTCATAGTATCTAGCTTATACAGCTTCACAGATTGCGGTAACCCTGTTTCTTCAAAAGCCTCACGGTGTGCAGCCATTTCAGGGGTTTCTTCATCCTCACCACCCCCTGAAGCACTTTGCCAAATGCCATCATCCTTTCTTTTCAACAACACAAATTCTACATTATTTATAGATCTTCGAAATAAAAATACAAATACATTCCATGGTTGCCGCAAGATCTTCACCTTCCTAACTCTTAAAAATAATGTCTACTAATCAGTATTCACGCTATATCTAATTCGATAAATTGTTGCAGCCTCCTTTGTTTTCAAAAGAAAAAATTTTTTTAGGTAAATGAACCACAGCATAAAGTTGCAATTTGGAATATTCTAATAAAAAAATCGGATAAACAATAAAGCGAGACTCATTCAGATGGAGTTTTAACTCCATCTGAATTTAGCGAGACTTATTTCGAGGATTGAAACACTCTTCGAGTACAACGATTTTTTCGGACATGGGAGCTTAATCGACGTAGTGCGAAATGTATGGTTGCAACTCCCTCTTACGGTGTTGAAGGGGGGTCTTGTTGAAACCGAAGATAGATTTTTCTTAAGGTGGTTACAAAAGTGCTTAACAAATATTTGCAAGCAATTGGCTCTTGGATACAAGCTCTAGGAGCGACTATTTCGGCCACCAATCAATCAAAAACGTTTAAAGGAATCAATGATCTGGAAATCTCCATTATCGGCAATGGACTACAAGCAGTTGGCGAAAGTTTGCAAGCACTTGGTGCAGATCGACAACTGGTAAAATTAGGCGAGATTCTACAGGCTTTAGGCAATTCCATAAAAATAATTGCTTTAAAAACAGAAAAACACCCTGATAGTAAAAGCTTATTAATTCTGGGCTCTATCGTTGGGACATTAGGCAATTCTTTGGTAGTTGTCGGAGAAAGCAAGGCGCCTTCCGAATCACAGAAGCTAATTATTCTCGGAAATCAACTGCAAGCCTTAGGTAACTTAACAGAAGCTGTTAGCAAAATCAAAGAAATGCCAGAGAGAAAGTCATCAAGAAATCATCTCAATATTTTAGGCAACTGGATAGAAGTCTTAGGAACCATTGTAGCAGCTATCGGTGCAACGATTTAGCAGATTCCACACTTTCGGCGAACCTTCGGGGACAGGTGAGTTGTCTGCAGGGCGGGTTCGGGGACAGGTTAGTTGTCTGTGAGGGAAGTTTCGGGGACAGGTTAGTTGTCTGGAATAATAAAATATGATATATTTTATTTTGGAGGTGTTATTTATGGCAAGACAAGCACGCGAAAAAAGCTCGACAGGTATCTACCATGTAATGATGAGAGGAATAAACCGTCAGAACATCTATGAGGACGATGAAGACCGACTAAGATTTTTGGAGACACTGAAGAACTATAAAGATAAAAGTGATTTTATGCTCTATGGTTACTGTCTAATGGATAATCATGTACATCTGCTATTACAAGAAGGAAATGAACCTATCTCTACAACAGTAAAACGAATTAGTTCCAGTTACGTTTTCTGGTACAATGAAAAATATGAGCGTTGCGGACACTTTTTTCAGGAACGATTTAATAGTGAAGTAGTAGAGACAGATGACTACTTTTTAACGGTTCTAAGGTATATCCATCAAAACCCGCTAAAAGCTGGTCTTGTAACAAACGTTACGGATTATCTATGGAGTAGCTACAATAGTTATATTAAAGACCAAAAAATAATTGATACAAGTTTTGCGTTAAATTTGTTCTCACTGGATAAGGAACAGGCTCGAGTTGAATACAAGAAGTTTATGAGCGAATTTAATGATGACGAATGTATGGAATATCAAGAAAAATATAAAATATCTGATAACGAGGTTCGCCGAATAATTGAAGAAAAGTATGATATTATCCCTGGAAAGTTTCATTTGCTAGACAGAAAACAGAAAAACGAGATTTTTCACAAGCTAAAAGTTTCAGAAAAAATCAGTATTCGTCAAATTGCTCGAGTAACTGGATCTAGCAAATATGTTGTTGAGAAAGCCTAACTGCTTCGAACGATAGGGATAGGCCATTTTTTCTGAATTAGGATCGGACATTTCACCTGTCCCCATCGACTGAACTTGAAGAACCAGACAAACTACCTGTCCCCATCGACCGAACCTATCACACTGCTTTACCTTGCAAGTCTGCTCTGCAATCTAGTTTTTAGTTTAGGCTGCTAAGCTCTTTTCTTTGACCTTTGTTTTTGTACATTCCCCTATCTGCTAAGCTGATTAGGGTGTCAATCTCCGTACTATCTTCGGGATAAACAGCTGATCCGATAGAGATGCTAACGGGAACACTAATATCCTTTTGAATCTGAGCTATTCTTTCTAATATCCTGTTTTTGATCAACTTCAGATCACTAGTATTCTTTTGGATAAAAACCATTACAAATTCATCTCCACCATAGCGGATTACTAAGTCACTTTTTCTGATGCAGTCTTGAAGAATATTTGCTGTTGTTTGCAAGACTTGGTCTCCTAAGCTATGACCATAGCTATCATTTATTTGCTTAAAGTTATCAATATCAATCATCAAAACTGCCAATCCCTCTTGATTCCTTTCAACCAGCTTCTTTAAGTATTCCGCCAATTCAAGACCGATTCTTCGATTATATACTTCGGTTAAAGGATCTTTTTCTGAGTAATATTTGCTAAAATCATATTTTTTCCCAAGAAACCAACCGATGGCGATTGTGCCGCAGAATATTGCAAGTGAGATTACAAATGAAGGATATGTTTTTGAAGCATATATATAAATTAGAATCCATAAAAAAGCCACTATTATTAGTCCGATTAATCTACCCGTAAATTTCATTAACAACACTCCTATGGTTAAATAAGACAACCCTTTTTGTAAATTATATTTTGATTATTTTTAGATATTACTAATTTATAAAAAGCAAAAAGTACCGTCCCCTACGCTTTTCGCCGACGCTTCTTGAAAAAAGGCAAGAAGTACCGTCCCTAACGCTTTTTTGGAAAAAAGCAATAAGTACCGTCCCCTACGCTTAAAAAAAGAGTTTGCCAGACAATCTGGCAAACTCTCTTTGCTTGAGGAAAATCGTTTCAAAATCGGGCTAAATTTTTCTGACTCTTATAAAGCCTATCAGATAAAAGATTGCTAAAAAAATAAGTAAAATATAGATTGGCTTGGTTACGTCGAAGAGGCGATAACCTCCGGACATTAGCTGACTTAAGCCATCCATCGCCCATTTTTGCGGGACAAAATCGGCTAACTTTCGCATAAACTCCGAAACGATCGATAACGGCCAATATACTCCGCCTAGCATGCTGGTAACAGTAATTACTACTGCCCCAATTATGTTTTGTTGAACCTTACTTTTAACAAAGGTCGCCATCATAAATCCCAACCCTGAAACTGTCAAAATAACAAGTGCCACAAAAAGCAGTGTATCAAAATAATGACCCCAATTAACAGCAAAAACTATCCTACTAAATTGCATCAGAACAATAAATTGGATTAGTCCCATCAACAAGAAGTGCAGGATATTACCAAATATCAGCTGATTTTTATCCAACGGAGCGGTAAGCATTCGGTTCCAAGTTCCTGCCTCTTTTTCTTCAAGGATTGTCGAGGCTGATTGGTTTAACGTAAACATCAGGAACATTAAAGAAAAACCAACAAACATCCGAGAAAAACTACTATCC
>Ga0209347_1003003_pt1 | contig 20711 bp, 18 predicted proteins | sample AutmiccommuBRH23_FD_187382 | JGI IMG/M metagenome (GOLD analysis project Ga0209347, IMG submission 187382) | Deep subsurface microbial communities from Mt. Terri, Switzerland - Autotrophic microbial communities BRH/23 (SPAdes) (version 2) | ecosystem: Environmental > Aquatic > Deep subsurface >...
GATGAGAGTCCATAGCTCAGCAGTTGAATCCTGTGAAACTGCCTCTCGTTTAGTCGGCGGGAGAGAAAGTTAAATATAACTGAATTATCTTGTATAAATCAGATTTGTTTAGCTTTCAGAAACCAGGATGATCAGAGATGAACGAAGACCGCTTAAAACACATTGAAGACATGGTCGAACAGCTCATCCGCATTGGTGGGAATACAGTCGCGGCAATCGAAGAGCTGCGCAAAGGTCAGGGAGATCTGCGCCATGACCTGGAAGAGCTGCGCAAAGGTCAGACAGATATGCGCTATGACCTGGAAGAGCTGCGCAAAGGTCAGGCGGAGTTAAAGAATGAACTAGCTGATTTCAGAAAAGAAACCCTGCAGAGGCTTGATCATTTAGGCTGCAACATTGATTATTTGGCTAATAAGGTGATCCAACACGACATGCAGCTTTACAGAATTCAACAAAAACTGGGTTAGCAGATTGATTCCAAAATAACATTGCCGTATGTTTTTCTTCGCCCCCACCCTGGCCATCCCCCTTGAAGGGGGATGGCCAGGGTGGGGGTGTATTAGTTCTTATTTAAAGCTCCGATCCTCTCAACGGCCCTTTCGGTGTTTTCCCGAGTGCCGAAGGCGGTCAACCTGAAATACCCCTCTCCGCTTGCTCCAAAACCGGCTCCGGGGGTTCCCACCACGTTGGCGTCCTTCATGAGCTTGTCGAAAAAGTCCCAGGAGTCCATATTGTCAGGTGTCTTGAGCCAGATGTAGGGGGCGTTTACCCCTCCAAACACTTTGTAGCCGGCTTTCTCCAGGCCCTCCCTGATAATCCTGGCATTTTCCATGTAGTAACCGATCGTTTCCTTGATCTGCTTTTTGCCTTCGCCGGAAAAGACTGCGGTGGCCCCCGCCTGCACGGGGTAGGACACCCCATTGAACTTGGTGGTCTGTCTTCTCAGCCAAAGGTGGTTGACGCTGTGGGCCTTGCCGTTGGAGTCATAAGCCTTTACCTCCCTGGGAACTATGGTGTAGGCGCACCGGGTGCCGGTAAAACCGGCGGTCTTGGAAAAGCTTCTGAACTCCACCGCCACTTCGCGGGCGCCGGGAACCTCGAATATACTGTGGGGCACCCCCTCCTCCCGGATGTAAGCCTCATAGGCGGCGTCAAACAATATTACCGATCTGTTTTCCCTGGCGTAATCCACCCATTTCTTCAGTTCCTCTTTGGAAAGGGTCATCCCGGTGGGGTTGTTGGGAAAGCACAGGTAGATCATGTCCACGCCGGTCCGGGGGAGGGGGGGCTTCATGCCGTTTTCCTCGGTGCAGGGGAGATAGACTATTTTTTCAAACTGTCCTTTTGCGTTTACGGAGCCGGTGCGCCCGGCCATAACGTTGCTGTCAACGTAAACCGGATAAACCGGATCGCTTACCGCCAGTATGTTGTCAATGCCGAAAAGCTCCTGAAAGTTGGCCGTATCGCTCTTGGCGCCTTCGCTGACAAACACCTCGTCAACCGCCAGTTCAACTCCCCTCGGCCTGAAATCGTTTTCGATTATTTTCTCAATAAGAAACTCATATCCCTGTTCCGGACCGTAGCCTCTAAAAGTTTTCTGACGGCCCATTTCCGCCACAGCCTTTTTCATTGCCTCCACAACAGCGGGAGGGAGGGGCCGGGTGACATCCCCGATGCCCAGTCTGATTATGTCGGCGTCAGGGTTGTCCTTTTTAAACCGGTTGACTCGCCGGGTTATTTCCGAAAAAAGGTAACTCCCGGGCAGTTTAAGGTAATTCTCGTTTACAAGCGCCATATTCTATCTTTCTCCCCTTCTCTGTAAAATTTGCTGTAATATGTAAAATTATATTTATGAGCTATTTATTCTCTCAGGCCTTCCCGCGCAGTCTTCCCGGCACAAAACGTTTCAGGCGCAGGGCGTTCGAGACCACCGACAGCGAACTCATGGCCATGGCGCCGCCGGCGATCACCGGGCTCAAAAAGCCCAGGGCGGCGATAGGGATGCCGACGGTGTTGTAGGCGAGGGACCAGAAAAGGTTTTGCCTGATGTTCCGCATGGTGGCGCGGCTGAGCTCGATGCTGTCGGCCACACTCCTGAGATCCCCCCTGATCAGGACGATGCCGGCGGTCTCAACGGCGATGTCGGCGCCGCTGCCGATGGCAAAGCCCACATCTGACTCGGCCAGGGCCGGGGCGTCGTTGATCCCGTCGCCAACCATTCCCACCACCAGGCCCCGCTGGCGCAGTTCCCGTACTTTATGCGCCTTGTCCTCCGGAAGCACCTCGGCCAGCACCCGCTCGCCGGGAATACCCGCTTCCGAGGCGATGGCCCGCGCGGTACGGGTGTTGTCTCCGGTGATCATCCAGACTTCAATGCCCATGGCGGACAACTGGTCGATCGCCGCACGGGAGTGTTCCTTGACCGTGTCGGCCAGCGCTATAGCGCCCGCCGCTTGACCGTCCAGCGCCAGCAGCATCACCGTTTTGCCCCGGTTCTCCAGTTCTTCAATCAGGGCGGGGAAACCCTCCGGCAGGGGGACTCCCTTCTCGGCCAGAAACTTTCTGGTGCCGGCCAGAACCGGCCGGCCGTCCACGGACACTTCGATCCCACGACCGGGGATGGCCTTGAAATCTTTTACCTCGGGTCCGTCCGCCAGCATTCCGGCCCGCTGGACGATCGCCCTGGCCAGCGGGTGCTCGGAGCCTTTCTCCGCCGCAGCGGCCAGCGCCAGAAGGAACGCTTCCCGCCCGGCAAAGCCCGGAGCCGGGACGAGGTCGGTCATTTCCGGCTCGCCTCTGGTGATGGTTCCGGTTTTGTCCAGAACGACCGCATTCAGCTGATGCGCTTTCTCCAGATGCTCCCCCCCTTTGATTAATATCCCGAACTCGGCCCCTTTGCCGGTCCCCACCATAATCGAGGTCGGGGTGGCCAGGCCGAGGGCGCAGGGGCAGGCGATTACCAGGACAGCGGTAAAGTTCAGGAGCGCCCGGGTAAAGTTGCCCGGGTCGCCGATAAAATACCAGGCCAGGTAGGTAAGCACGGCTATCCCGATCACAAACGGCACAAAGTAGGCGGAAATCACGTCTGCCATCCGCTGGATGGGCGCTTTGGAGCCCTGCGCTTCTTCCACCACCCGGATGATCTGGGCCAGGGCGGTGTCCCGCCCAACCCGGGTGGCCTCAAAGGTAAAGGTGCCCAGCTTGTTGATGGTGGCGCCGGTCACCGGGTCGCCCTCCTTTTTGTCGACGGGAAGGCTCTCACCGGTCAGCATGGACTCGTCCACAGTGGAGCTGCCCTCCCGGAGAATTCCGTCCACCGGGATTTTCTCCCCGGGCCGCACCACCAGCCGGTCACCGGCTAATACTTCCTCCACCGGCACCTCCGCCTCCCGGCCGTTCCGGATGACGCTGGCCGTTTTGGCCTGCATACCGGCCAGCTTGCGCAGGGCTTCCGAAGTTTTGCCCCTGGCGCCGGCCTCCAGCATTTTGCCCAGGAGGACCAGCGTTAAAAGTACGGCGCTGCTTTCAAAGTAGGCGTGGTGCAGGCCGAACCGCTGTCCCCAAAAGGTGGCGGCGGTGCTGTACAGGTACGCCGCGCTGGTGCCCAGCGCCACCAGGACCGACATGTTGGCGCTTTTGTTCTTCAGCGCGATGTAGGAGTCCCGGTAAAAGTGATACCCGGCCACCAACTGAACCGGCGTGGCCAGGAAGAACATAAACAGGTTGTCGTAGAGAAAGGCCGGCAAGAGGTGTCCGTAAGGGGTGAGCATTCCGATCATGCCGGCCAGCAGCGGGAAAGACAAAACCGCCGAAAAGGTGAACAGAAAGCGCTGCCGCTTCATCTCCCGCACCCGCTCAGCCTTCTCGCGGTCTGGACTTTCAGCGGCGGCCGGCCTGGCTTCGTAGCCCAGCAGGATAATGGCGTTGACCAGGCCGGCGGGCCCCACGGCGGCCGGATCGTATTCCACGGTGGCGGTTTCGGTAGCCAGGTTGACCCTGGCGCCGATCACGCCCGGCATCCGGGCCAGCCCACGCTCCACCCGGGCGGAACAGGCGGCGCAGGTCATCCCTTTGACTTTGAAGCTCGTTTTTTGAACCGCCCCTTTATGTAAAACCGCTGCCTCTCCAGCCATGGTCTTGAGACCCCCCAAAAAAAATAAGATGCGATTAGTATAACCGGACAACTTTAACAATAAATGACCGAATCGTTACGATTATATTAACACGGACCGGCTGGTTATACTTCTCCTCTGCCCCGACCGTCATAAACAATGCCCGGCTTCAAGCCGGGCATTTGCTCTCCAAATGGTTGTTTTTCTTTCCTTGTCCGGTCCGGCTTAACGAAAACGCCGCTTTCTGGCAGCCTCTGATTTCTTCTTCCTGCGCACGCTCGGTTTTTCGTAATGTTCGTGTTTTCTAGCCTCAGCCATGACGCCGGCCTTCTGGCACGACCTTTTGAAGCGCCGGAGGGCGCTATCCAGTGTTTCGTTTTTTCCTACTTTAACTTCCGCCACTATATTTCCCTCCCTCCGCCAAGACCATAAAGACGGTAGCTCTGTCTACTGGTGAGATCCCGGTCAAAAAAAATACAGCGCATAAAAAAACACTTACTTAGTATACTACAGGCAACTGCAGGGAGTCAACTAGCCAGGGGGCCACTTTAACGGCCTGCCCGCCAGCATATGATAGTGAATATGCGCAACCATCTGCCCGGCATCTTTCCCGCAATTGCCGACCAGGCGAAAACCCCTCTCCTCCAGCTTCAGATCGCGGGCCACTCGCGCTGCGACCAGCTGCAGCCTGCCCATGACGGCCTCGTCCCCATCTTCCAGTTCAAGAAAAGCCGGTACGTGCTTCTTTGGTATCAATAAGAGGTGGACCGGCGCGGCGGGATTAATATCTTTAAAGACCAGCACCTGATCATCCTCAAAGATGATGTCAGCCGGGATTTCTTTCTGTATGATTTTACAAAAAATACAGTCGTCAGAAGATTGAGTCACTGAAAATGCCACCTCCCCCCCCCAAAAAAATCAAGCGCTGTGTACTGAATATAATAATTCAACATTATGCAAATAAATCCTGCTGTCCTATTGAATTATTCTGCCCTGAAGAATGCTTTCTTTAAGCCCGTCCACCTGCACCCGGGCAATTTCACCGCGCAACTCTTCGCCTGCAGGGAAAGCCGCCCGGACGTAATTACCGGTGAAACCTTCGTAAAGGTCCGAACCATCGCCGAGACGCTGCTCCACCAGAACATCCACGGTCTGTCCGACCAGGGAGGATGCGAAGGTGGCGGCCATTTTTTCGGCCAGGTCGAGCAGTTGGCGGCTGCGCCGCTCCTTGATTTTCGGGTCCACCTGGTCCGGCAGATCCGCCGCCGGTGTGCCGCGCCGCGGCGAAAACTTGAACACGTGCAGGCCGCTGAAGGCGATTCTTTCCACCAGCCGGCGGGTGTTGGCGAACGCTTCGCCGTCCTCTCCCGGAAAGCCGGCCATGACATCGGTGGTCAGCCCCAGGCCGGGCAGATTCTCCCGCAGCACCGAGGCCAGCCTGGCAAACTCCTCAGCAGTGTAGCGGCGCCCCATTTTGTTTAAAATTTCGTCGTCCCCGCTTTGCAGGGGAACGTGCAGGTGACGGCAAAACACCGGTGATCCGGCCATGGCGCGCAGCAAGTCGGCCGAGATGTCGTTGGGCTCGATGGAACTCAGGCGCAGGCGTAAAAGGCCGGTAATTCCCGAAAGCTGTTGAATCAAACCGGCCAGGGTGGGCCGGCCGGGAAGGTCCTTGCCGTACGCGCCGGTATGGATCCCGGTCAAGACCAATTCTTTAAAACCGGCCCCGGCCAGACGGCCGGCCTCTTCGATAACGCTGTCCGGCCTGCGGCTGCGCAGTGGACCCCTGGCGTAAGGAACAATGCAGTAAGTGCAAAAGTTGGCGCAGCCTTCCTGTATTTTCAGAAAGGCCCGCGCCCGCCCGTGTTCCGGCAGGGCGGGCCATTCCTCAAACTCGTCGCCGGGTTTAAATTCGCTCACGGAGCACAGCGGCGCGCGGCCTTTCACCGCCGACTCGATCAGTTCAACCAGTTTCGAACGGTCCCGGGTGCCGACGACCAGATCCACGCCCGGGATTTCCATCACTTCACCCGGCGCCGTCTGGGCATAACAGCCGCTCACCGCAACCAAAGCGTCGGGATTGGCGCGGACGGCCCGCCGGATTAACTGGCGGGACTTGCGGTCACTCAGGTGGGTCACCGTGCAGGTGTTGATGATATAAACGTCGGCAGCCCCGGCAAAGTCAACGATCTCGCAACCCCGGTCACGGAACAGGCCGGCCAGGACCCCCGACTCGTACTGATTGACCTTGCAGCCAAGGGTGTGGATCGCGACTCTTTTTTTCGTCATCTCATTGACCTCCCAGGTCCCCCCATTGAAAAAGTACCAGCGCCGATACGACCAAACCGGCTGTCTCAGTGCGCAGGATGCGCGGGCCGAGGGAGACCGGCGCCACACCAAGCTCCCTCGCCCTGTCCACCTCGGCTCCGGTGAACCCGCCCTCGGGGCCGATGAAGAGCGTGATTTCCGGAGCGGGGGCATTTTCCCGCAGGAAATCTTTCAACGACATATGACGTTCTTCCTCCCATGGAATCAGGGCGGCTGTTCCCGGAGCGAGCTCTCCCAACACTTCTCCCCAGTGCGCGGGCGCCGCCACCGCGGGGACATCGGCACGCCGGCACTGCTTGGCCGCCTCAACGGCGACCCTTTGCCAGCGCTCCTTTTTTCGGGTCGCTCTTTCACCGTCCAGCCGTACCAGTGAGCGTTCGCAAACCAGGGGCACAAACCGGCAGACGCCAATCTCCGTGCCTTTCTGGATAATTAAATCCATCTTTTCCCCTTTGGGGATGCCCTGGACCAGGGTGACCCGGACCACCGGCCCGTCTCCCTCCGGAAGCCTTTCAATGATTGAGCAGGTCACCTCATCCCGGGACGCTTTTTCGATTTCGGCCAGAAAAACACCCCCGGCTCCGTCCAGCACCAGCAAACGATCTCCTTTGGCCAGGCGGAGCACCCGGTTGATATGATTGACGTCGGAACCGGTGATAGTGGCCCGTCCGTTTTGGATTTGACTCTGGTTAATGAAAAAACGGTGCATAAAACTCCTCGGCAAACTTTGTCCCGGGGATATCCCGTCCCCGGGCAAGGTGGCTAAACAGCTTCTTTTATCGCTGCAAAGGCCACCCATTCGCCTTCCTGAAGCCGCTCCAAAATCACAAGCCCGGCTCCGGACAGGGCGGCGGCTACCTCTTCGCTCCGGCTGGAAATGATGCCGGAGGAAATAAAGACGCCTCCTTCATTCAGAACCGCCGCGGCAGCGGGGGACAGGGGGATGATCACGTCGGCGATGATGTTGGCGACCACCATAGAAGCGGTCTTTTCAGCTGGTTCGAGCAGATTGCCCCGGACCACACTGACCTGGCCGGCAACGTCGTTGCGCTCCGCGTTTTCCCGCGCCGCCCGTACGGCCTGCGGATCCGCATCGACGGCCACGACCCGGGCGGCGCCGAGCTTGGCCGATGCCACGGCCAGGATACCGGACCCAGTCCCGATGTCGTAAACCAGCTCCCCCGCCCGCAGGTATTTTTCCAGCAACTTTAAGCAAAGCGCCGTCGTGGGGTGGGAACCGCAGCCGAAAGCCATGCCCGGGTCCATCTCGATCACGACTGCACCGGCGTCGGCCCGGTATTCCAGCCAGGCCGGCTTGATTACGATTCTTTTCCCAATATGTATGGTTTTATAGTAGGCCCGCCAGGCGTTGGCCCAGTCCTCCTCGGCCAGCACCCTGGCGTCAACCTGAGGCGGCCTGTCCGCGGGCAGGCGCAAAAGAGAGCCCTGGAGGGAATCAAGCCGCCCGCCCAAAGCCCCGTCCAGAGGGAAGTAACTTTTTACCGCCACCATCCCTGCCGGAACGGCACAGACGGGCACCGCCCACTCTTCGGGCCGGACCCCGGCGGCAGCCCGAACAAAGACGGCGGGGTCTTCGATGACAACCCCGCCGGCCCCAAGTTCCTCAAAAAGGCCGGCCGCCAGTTCCGCCAGTTCGGCCTGAACCAGTACGGATACTTCCATCCAGTTCAACGACTCAAACTCCTTTAAGCCGGTTCAAAATCCCTTGAGCTGCCGGCCCGAAGCTCTCCATAGACGGAAAACAACCTCGAACCGCCGCCCACGGTAATTTCAAACGGCCCCCCAATATATTCTAACCAATAAAGGCGTCCTTCATTTTTTCGAAAAAGCTCTTGTCCGCGCTGTCTCCCGGAGTGTTTTCCACGCCATCGCCGGCAAACCGGCGCAAGAGCTCCTTCTGCTTTTCGGTAAGGCGGGTCGGTGTTTCCACCTTGACCCGGACGTGCTGGTCGCCGGCGCCGTACCCGTGCAGGTGGGGGATGCCTTTACCCTTCAGCCGGAAAACGGTGCCGGTCTGGGTGCCTTCCGGTATCTTCAGAGTGGCCGCAGCGTCCAGGGTAGGCACGCTGATCTCGGCGCCCAGGGCCGCCTGAACGAAAGAGATGGGGATTTCACAAATGATGTCTCCGCCATCACGCTGAAAGACGCGGTGCGGCTTGACGTGGATATAAAGGTACAGATCTCCGGGCGGCCCGCCGCGTGCGCCCGCCTCTCCCTCACCGGTCAGGCGAAGGCGTGAGCCGCTGTCCACCCCGGCCGGAACCTTGATCTTGATGCTGCGGGACTTCCGCACCTGGCCGGCGCCGCGGCAGGTGGGGCAGGGCTTCTCAATAAACCGGCCGGCGCCGCGGCAGCGGTCACAGGTGCGGGATGAAACGACCCGGCCAAAAGGCGTGCTCTGGGCGGACTGCACCTGGCCGGTTCCGTCGCAGGCTTCACAGGTCCTTGGCTTGGTCCCTGCGGCGGCGCCGCTGCCGCCGCAGGTGGTGCAGGTTTCAACCCGCGGAATCCGCACTTCGCGCTCCAGTCCGTGGGCGGCTTCCTTTAAGGTGATCTCCAGGTCCGCGCGGATGTCGGCGCCCCGTTCCGGTCCGCGGCGAGTCCGGCCACCGCCGCCACCGAAGAACATTTCGAAAATATCCCCCAGCCCGCCAATGTCGCCGAACCCGGTAAAGCCGCCGAAGCCCTGGCCGTTCACGCCGGCGTGACCGTAGCGGTCGTATTGGGCCCTCTTGTCTGGATCTGACAAGACTCCATAAGCCTCGCCGATTTCCTTGAAATTTTCTTCAGCATTCCGGTCATCGGGGTTGGCATCCGGATGATATTTCATCGCCAGCTTGCGGAAAGACTTTTTGATTTCTTCCGGCGACGCATCCCGGGAAACGCCAAGCACCTCGTAATAGTCTCGTTTGGCCATCAGTCCACCACCTTGCAGATCTAAACAAAGGAACGGGGGGAACGCTGTGCGGCCCCTCGCTTTCAGTCTATATATTAACTTTATTCACGGCAAATTACAACTGTCCGCAATAAAAAAAATTGTTCAGCCGGAACACGCTCTAAAGCCGTGGCCGGGGTTGGTTGCACCGCCGGTCACGGCTATCCAGGGCCGGATTCGGATATAAGTGAGCCTTGGGTTCGGAAGGGGTTATAACCCCTTCCGAACCCTTAGAGCGAACTTAATTCGAGTTTACAGCCTGTTGATTCCCGACCTTCGAGGACGGGGTCTTACAGGCTGTTAGCGAGATAAATTACTTACTTGTCTTCTTTTACTTCAAAGTCAGCGTCCACAACATTTTCCTTCTGGTCCTGCCCGCCGCCGGAGGCTCCGGCGTCACCTGCGCCGCAGTCGGCCCCGCAGCCCTGCTGGGCGCCCGCCTTCTGATACATGGCGGCGGAGAACTCGTACAGGGGGCCGGTGAGCGCTTCCAGCTTCGCCTTCATTTGGTCGACGTTGTTTTCCTTGACGGCCTCTTTCAACTCATCGGTGGCCTTCTGCAATTTCTCCACCGTAGCCGCGTCGGCTTTGTCCTTGTGCTCATTGATGGTCTTTTCGGCCTGGTAAACCATGCTGTCGGCCTGGTTGCGAACCTCCACCTCTTCTTTGCGCTTCTTGTCTTCATCAGCGTGGCGCTCAGCTTCCTTGACCATCTTGTCGATTTCCTGGTCGTTCAAGTTGGTCGTCGCCGTGATGGTCATGCTCTGCTCCTTGCTGGTGCCGAGATCCTTGGCCGAAACGTTCACGATACCGTTGGCGTCGATGTCGAATTTTACTTCGATTTGCGGCACGCCGCGCGGCGCCGGTGGTATGCCGGTCAGGGTGAACCGGCCCAAAGTCTTGTTGTCGCCGGCCATCGGACGTTCGCCCTGCAGCACGTGAATTTCAACAGTGGTCTGACCGTCCGCCGCGGTGGAGAAAATCTGGCTCTTCGAAGTCGGGATCGTGGTGTTTCGCTCAATGAGCCTGGTCGAGACGCCGCCCAGGGTCTCGATGCCCAGGGAGAGCGGGGTCACGTCGAGCAGCAGGACATCCTTGACCTCACCGGAAAGCACCCCGGCCTGAATCGCCGCGCCGATGGCCACGCACTCGTCCGGGTTGATGCCCTTGTATGGTTCACTGGCCAGGATCTTCCGGATGTTTTCCTGGACCGCCGGCATGCGGGTCGCGCCGCCAACCAGCAAGATCTTTTGAATGTCTTTCGGCTGCAGGTTCGCGTCCGCCAGAGCCTGACGGGTCGGCCCCATGGTCTTTTCAATCAAGTCGGCCGTCAGTTCCTCAAACTTGGCGCGGGTCAGGTTGATGTCAAGGTGTTTCGGGCCGTCCGCGTCAGCTGAGATGAAGGGCAGGTTGACGTTGGTCTGGGCTACGGCGGAAAGTTCGACCTTGGCCTTTTCCGCCGCCTCGTTCAGCCGCTGCATGGCCATCCGGTCATTCTTCAGGTCGATTCCCGAGCTCTTTTTAAATTCGCCGGCCAGGTAATCCATCACCCGCTGGTCGAAATCGTCCCCGCCGAGGCGGTTGTTTCCGCTGGTGGCCTTGACTTCAAAGACGCCGTCGCCCAGTTCCAAAATCGAAACGTCAAAGGTGCCGCCGCCCAGGTCGTAAACCAGCACAGTCTGGTCTTCTCCCTTGTCGAGGCCGTAGGCCAGGGCCGCTGCCGTGGGCTCATTGATAATCCTTAAAACTTCCAGGCCCGCGATCCGGCCGGCGTCTTTGGTGGCCTGACGCTGAGAGTCGCTGAAGTAGGCCGGAACGGTGATGACGGCTTTCTCCACCTTTTCGCCCAGGTACGCCTCGGCGTCCGCCTTGAGCTTCCCGAGGATCATTGCTGAAATCTCCTGGGGAGTATAGTTTTTCCCGTCGATGTTCACTTTGTGGTCTGTGCCCATGTAGCGCTTGATGGAGCTGACGGTGCGGTCGGGGTTGCTGACAGCCTGGCGTTTGGCCAGCTGGCCCACGAGCCGCTCGCCGGTCTTCGAGAAGCCGACCACGGAGGGGGTCGTCCTCGCTCCTTCCGCGTTGGGAATAACCACTGCCTCGCCGCCTTCCATAACGGCCACGCAGGAGTTGGTGGTACCGAGGTCTATGCCGATAACTTTGCTCATTTCCTTTTAAACCTCCTGTAATGGAATATTTGTTTTTAAGTGTTCCTGACTACCTTGACCATGGCCGGCCGGATTACTTTGTCTTTTAAGCAGTAGCCCCGGATCAGCTCCTCGAGAACAATGTTGTCCGGGTGCTCGCAGGACTCCTGGTGCATGACCGCCTCATGCTTCTTCGGGTCAAAAGTCTCACCGGCGGCGGAGATGGGGGTAAGCCCTTCCGCAGTCAAAACTTCCTTTAATTGGCGGAAGATCATTTCAACGCCGTTTTTAAGGTCCTCCACGGAACTGCCAGAGGAAACCAGCGCCCTTTCAAAGTTGTCGAGTACCGGCAGGAGCGCGGTAACCATCTGTTCGGACGCGTATTTGGTAAAATCCTCTCTTTCCTGGCGGGTGCGGCGCTTGAAATTCTCAAAATCGGCCTGAAGCCTGGCCAAACGGTTGAAATAATCGTCCGCCCTGGCCTTTTCTTCCGCCAGCCTGCTGTGCGGTGCAAAGGCGGGCTCGTCTTCCAGGTTTTCTTCACGCAGCCCGGCTGGTGTTGGTTCATCCACAGCCTGGGCGCCGGCAGCAGCCTGATCATCCGGACCGTCCGCCTCGACACGCTGCTGCACGCCGTTTCCGGACCTCACCTCTTCAGCCATTTTTTCACCCCTTTCAAAACCTGGCTCCGGTTAAACCGGTTCCTTCGAGTGGGTACCTTTATCTTCACGCTTTTTGATAATGGTATCAATGCGCAGGATCGCTTCGGCAACCTCGCCGGCTGCCTTCAAGGCATAGAGTTTAACGGGCGCCGGATCTACGACGCCGATTTCAAACATGTCGGTCACCTGGCCGCTGTCGCAGTCCACGGACAGGGAGTATTTGCCGGTCTCGGCCTGGGCGGCAATCACGTCACCCAGTTTTTCCAGCGGGTTGAAGCCGGCGTTGGCCACGATTTGAGCCATCGGCCGCTTCAGCGCCTCCACCACGCAGTCCACGCCGTAAGCTGCCATGCCGCGAATGCCTTCGCGTATTTTTTCCACCTCGCGGGCCACCGCCAGCTCCAGGGAGCCGCCGCCGGGAACCACGCCGCCTTTAACGGCCGCCTGCAGGGACGAAGCGGCGTCTTTCGCGATCCGCTCCCGCTCGCCGACCACTTCCGCGGTCGCGGCGCCCACCAGCACGGTGGCCATCGGCTTGCCGCCGCCATCAAGCATCCAGACCTGCTCCAGCTTTTCGTCGCTGGATACCCGCCCGGCGCTGCCCAGGTACGCGGTCAGCTCTTCCAGGGCCTTTTTCAAACCGGTCCGCTTGATCGGCCGCGCGCCGCTGTGTTCAGCCGCCTTACGCAGTTCTTTGCTGGCCACCCGCTGGATGACCAGCACACCGGCATCGGTCAGAATTTCCTCAGCGGTGTCGTCCACGCCCCGGTCGACCAGAACCAGGGCGACGCCCAGATCCGCTATCTTTTTTACATTTTCCTTGAACTCCGCCTGGAGCTGGAGGTAGCGGGAAAAGCCCGCCTCCGTCCCCAGCGCTTCGTCTTCTATTTCCTCCGGCTCGAGGGCGTCGTCGATGACCAGCACCCGGGCTTTTTCTACTTCCCCGGGCATCTGGCGGTTCATGCGCTCCTTATTGATGATGACGCCCATAAAAACCTGGTTGTCGGCTCCCTCTTCGGCTACGATGGTGTCGGAAAACTTAAAAGAGGGATCGTGCAGCTTTTCTTCGCCGATCAGTTCCGCGGCGCGCACAACCAGATCGGCAATATCCCCGTGGTCGCGGCCGGCCACCAGAGCCACCTGGTGGATCTGCGGGTCAGCAAAGCCGCTGACGGGCCGGGCCCGCTCCTGCATGGAGGAGAGCGCCTTCTTCAAGCCCACCCGCAGACCTTCGATCACCCTTGCCACAGGCACCCCCTTGGCGACCTGCTCCACCCCGGCGCCGACCATGGCGCCGGCCATCACTGTGGCTGTGGTGGTGCCGTCGCCAATCTCCTCCTGCTGCGCTCTGGCGATGTTGATCAACATCCGCGCAGCCGGGTGATTGGCTTCCATCAGGGTCAGGATGGTCACCCCGTCATTGGTGATCACCACTTCCCCAAACTGATCAACCAGCATGGTGTCAAGACCCTTTGGGCCCAGGGTGCCTTCCACCGCCGAGGCGATGGCCCGGATGGCGTTTGAATTTGTAAACAGAGCCCCCAGTCTCTCGTCTACCTCGGATCCCTGCGATGCTTCTCTCTTCAAGCTCAACGTACGGTTCCTCCCCGCCTTACTTTCCCTTGCCCAGTAATGTGCGCTCCAGCGTCCGGGAAAGGCTGCTTTGCATAAAGTCCACCACAGATACCACCCTGGCGTAATCCATACGGGTCGGGCCCAGCACACCGATGGTACCCATGACGCGGCCGCTCACCTGGTAGGTTGCGCTGACCACGCTGCACTCTTCGACCTCTGTCCGGTTAATCTCGCTGCCGATGCGGACGGTCACACCCTTTTCCGAACCGGCGCCGGCCAGGAGGTCGCAGAGCAGCTTTTCCTGCTCCAGTAGACTCAAAAGGGTCTTTACTTTTTCTACATTATTGTGAAACTCAGGCTGGCTTAAAATATTAAATACCCCACCCAGGTAGATTTTATCCTCTGATCCCAGGGTTACGCTTTCCTGGATGAGTTCCATGGCCAGATCAAGAACATGCTTGTGCCTGGCCAGCTCGAAGTAAATCTCTTTTAATAAGGTGATCTTGATGTTCTCGATCGGAAGACCGCGCAGCTTGTCGTTTAATACCCGGGTGATCGTCTCCAGGTCCGTATCGTTTATGCTCTCAGGCACGTCGATCATATGGTGATAAACCGCCCCGGTATCCATGACCACCAGGACCATCGCCTGCAAAGGACTCATTGCCACGATCTGGAACCGTTTAAAGTTGCTCATGCCGATATGCGGCTGCAAAACCAGCGCCGTGTAACGGGTCACCTGAGAAATGAGTTGACCCGCCTTGTGAATGACATGGCCCACATCCTTTACCTTCATCGCGAACTCCCGCAGAATCATTTCCTCTTCTTCTCTGGAAAGATCCTTCCGCTTCATCAAATAGTCCACGTAGTAGCGGTAGCCTTGCTCGGAAGGAACGCGCCCCGCTGAAGTATGAGGCTGTTCAATGTAGCCCAATTCCTCCAGATCGGCCATCTCGTTGCGGATGGTGGCCGGGCTGACGCCCAGTTTGTATTTTTTGGCAATGGTCCGGGAACCAATCGGTTCAGCGGTGGCAATGTAGTCATGGACGATGGCAAGCAGGATCTTTTGCTTGCGTTCATCCATCTTCATCCGGACCCACCCCTTTCTTTGTTAGCACTCTCCCCTGTTGAGTGCTAAATAACTTAAATAAAAAATAGCACCTGTGCATTCGTTTGTCAAGGGAATGTTGTAAATAAATTCAAACAAACGCTTTAAAAACTTCATTTGCCAGGGGCAAACCTTTTTTCGTCAGGCGCAGAACCCCGCCGCCGAGTTCAACCAGCCCCATTCCGGTCAGACGGCTGATCTCGCCGCGGTACACTTCTTCCACTCTCCGGCTGAACCGCTGTTCAAAATCGCTCAAGCGGATTCCTTTCAGCAGGCGCAGGCCCATAAAAATGGTCTCGGCCATCTCCACTGCCGGGGTGATCTCCTCCTGCTCCGCCACCGGGAATTCCCCCCTGCCGAGACGTTCACAGTAGCGATCCAGGGAGGTCTCATTGGCAAAGCGCCGGCCCCCCAGGTAAGAGTGAGCGGCGGGACCCAGTCCCAAATAGAAACGGTTGCGCCAGTAGCCCAGGTTGTGTCTGGATTCGCGGCCGGGGCGGGCAAAGTTGGAGATCTCGTAATGGACAAAGCCCGCCCGCTTCAAAAAACCGATCACCCGCCGGTACATGAGCAGTTCCAGTTCCTCGGGACAGGCGCTGATTTCCTCCCGTTCGATTGAAAGCGCCAGCGGCGTGCCCTCCTCCACCTGCAGGGAGTATGCCGCCACGTGCTCCGGCCCGAGCCGGGCCACCCGCCGGAGGGTCTCGTCCCAGCCTGCCGCGGACTGGCCGGGAATGCCGAAAATGAGGTCCAAATTGATGTTGTCGAAACCGGCCGAGCGGACCGCCCGGAAGGCCGCTTCCGCTTCGGCGGCCGTGTGCGCCCGCCCCAGCACCCTGAGCAGGCTGTCATCGAAAGACTGCACGCCCAGACTGAGCCGGTTCACCCCGGCTGCTTTCAGCGCCTTCAGTGCGTTTTCGTCCACCGTGCCGGGGTTGGCCTCAACGGTGACTTCACAATGGGGAGACAACGTGAAAACGCCTCGCACGCGTTCGAGCACGGCGGCCAACTGCTCCGCCGGCAGGCAGGTCGGCGTCCCGCCGCCGATGAAAACGGTAGAAAACGTCTTATCCCCGTTGGCGAGAGTTTCGCCGTACAGCTCCACCTCCCGTTTCAAGGCGCCGAGGTACTCGCCTGCCGCCGCTTCACTGTACGGATAGGATATGAAGTCACAGTAGCGGCATTTCCGCAGGCAAAAGGGAACATGGATGTAAAGGCCGGCGGCCATATTGATCACACTGCCTCACAGAACGTGTCCGATCACACGTTTGCATATAATATTGTTTTCTCGACCGCTTTACCTACCAGCGCCCGGATGGCCAGGTCGATCTCTTTGCGCTCCGTCCTACTATCCGGCTCCAGGCCCAGTTCGGCTCAAGACAGGCTTTAAATGCCGCAAGTAACAGCTCACCGGTTCACACCCTCCCCTACTCTTTATCATCCACGCTTAATACGGCCATGAAGGCCTCCTGCGGAATTTCCACGCTGCCCACTTGTTTCATCCGTTTTTTGCCTTCTTTTTGCTTTTCCAGGAGCTTCCGCTTCCTTGAAATATCCCCGCCGTAGCACTTGGCCAGCACGTTTTTGCGCATGGCCTTCACTGACTCGCGGGCGATCACCCGGTTGCCGATGGCGGCCTGAATGGGAATTTCAAACATCTGGCGGGGAATGAGGCCCCTCAGCTTTTCCACAAGCTGGCGGCCGCGCAGGTAGGCCTTGTCCTTGTGGGCGATACTGGAAAGGGCATCCAGCACTTCACCGGCGATCATGATATCCAGTTTAACCAGTTCCGATTCCTGGTAACCGGTCAGTTCGTAGTCCAGGGAGGCGTAGCCCCGGGTGCGGGATTTCAGCTGGTCGAAAAAGTCGTAGATGATCTCCGACAGGGGCATGTTGTAGGTGATCATGACCCTGCTCTCACTCATGTATTCCATATTCTTAAAGGTGCCCCGCCGCTCCTGACAGAGCTCCATCACCTGACCGATGTAGTCCTTGGGGCCCATGATGGTTGCGGAGACGTAAGGCTCCTCAATTTTCTCCACCTTACCCTCGGGCGGCAGCTTGCTGGGGTTTTCAATCTCTAGAATGTCCCCGGCTATTGTGGTAATCCGGTATACGACGTTGGGCGCCGTGGTGATCAGGGAAAGGCCGTATTCCCGCTCCAGCCGTTCCTGGACGATCTCCATGTGGAGCAGCCCGAGGAAACCGCAGCGAAAACCAAAGCCCAGCGCCTCCGAAGTCTCCGGCTCGTACACCAGAGAGGCATCGTTCAGCTTCAACTTCTCCAGGGCGTCGCGCAGGACGTCGTATTCCCCGTTGTCAACCGGGTAAAGACCGCAGTAGACCATGGGCGTCACCTTGCGGTAGCCCGGCAGGGGCTCGGTCGAAGGCCGCCGGGCATCGGTGATGGTATCCCCGACCCCGCAATCTTTGACGTTCTTAATGCTGGCCGCGATAAAGCCGACCTCGCCGCTGTTCAGAGCGTCGATCGAAGTGAGGGCCGGGCGGAAGATGCCCACCTCGTTCGCTTCAAACTCCTTGCCGCTGGCCATTAAGCGGATTTGGGTCCCGTTTTCAATCCGGCCGTCGATTACCCGGATGTAGGCAATAACCCCTTTATAAGCGTCGTAGTGTGAGTCGAAAATGAGTGCCCGCAGGGGTGCTTCGGCCCGGCCGCCTGGCGGGGGGATTTTGGCGACAATCTGCTCCAGGATTTCCTCCACGCCCAGGCCCTGCTTGGCCGACGCCATCACCGCTTCGGAAGCGTCTATGCCGATGACGTCCTCGATCTCCCGCCGCACCTTCTCAGGCTCGGCGCTGGGCAGGTCCACCTTGTTGATCACCGGAATGATTTCCAAATTGTGCTCGGTGGCCAGGTAGACGTTGGCCAGGGTCTGCGCCTCGATCCCCTGCGCCGCGTCGACCACCAGGATGGCGCCCTCACAGGCGGCCAGGCTGCGGGACACCTCGTAGGAAAAGTCCACGTGGCCGGGGGTGTCGATCAGGTTCAACTGGTATTCCTTCCCGTCCCGGGCCTTGTAGACAAGCCGCACGGCCTGCATCTTGATGGTGATGCCCCGCTCCCGCTCCAGATCCATCTTGTCGAGGACCTGTTCCGTCATCTCCCGCTCGCTCAATGCCCCCGTGAACTCCAACAGGCGGTCGGCGAGAGTCGACTTGCCGTGGTCGATGTGGGCGATGATGCAAAAGTTGCGGATTCTATCTTTTTCCCAGTCCATTGGCTAAAGCGCCTCCCTGTAAATTACAAATGAATCCCTTGTCGTTTCTTTTTTTAAAATGCCGGTGAAAGCCAGCTTGAACCGGACCGTCCTCAGGCGGGGGAATATGGTTTCCTTCTGCATTTTATAGTCTATTTGCCTAAAGATCAAGCAGAAAGCGTGATCACTGGATCAGCAGGCCCGCTCGTCTTTTTGCGTCCTGTATGCACCGGCTTTACCATAGCGGTGACTGTGGTTTTTCAATTCCTTACCGACAGGCTAAAATCTTGACATGTTATCCTGAAATTGATTATTGCGCTCTCTCACCGAAGGGCGCTTTTGTTAGGCATAACAAAAGCAGCCGGTTAAGGCTGCTTCTTAATTTGGCTATAGTCCCGGTCCCCATCAATATCAGGAGATGACCTGGGCCGGTTAATCCAGGCCGCATCCACCGCTATCGTTCAATGCCGTCCCGGGCAGGCACTCCCTTTTCGTAGTAATGCTTCACCTCCACCATCTCCGTCACCAGGTCCGCCGCTTCGATAACCTCCTGCGGAGCGTACCTGCCGGTGAAGACCACTTCCACGTTCTCGGGCCTGGTTCTTATGATTTCCAGCATTTCTTCCGTTGTGATCAGGTGAAAGTAATGAGCGGTATTGATCTCGTCAAATATAATTATATCGTATTCCCCTGAATACATGGCCTTTTTGGCTTTTTGCAGGCCGTCCCCGGCCATTTTCACATCCTCCTCCAGCGGAGGATCCTGAACATGAATAAATGTGTCTTTGCCGTATTGCTCGATGGTAATGTACGGCTTGCACATTTCCGCCGATTTTAGTTCAGCATAGTACTGCCCCTTCATGAACTGGCCCATATAAGTTTTTAAACCCCGGCCCATGGCCCGGAAAGCCAGACCCAGGGAAGCCGTGGTTTTACCTTTGCAGTTTCCGGTATAGACCTGCACACATCCTTTTTGTAAAACAGATGACCCCACTGCAAAACCCTCCTTAATAAATTTGGATCATATCTAGATCTGCATCTGCAGCACATTTTAAAAAATGCTCCCGTCGGGTTGCCAGCCCTCCGGGCAATACAAAGAAAAGGAGTTTGGGTTTAAGGATTATATCGTAATCATTAAATTATTTTAAAAAGGTACCCGGTCAGGGAAGACATCTGCGTTATCCTCTGAACGAGTATAAAGGGTAAAACCCACACAAAAAAAGGGGGGAAGGTGATCACATGAAAAACCCGGCTTCCTTCACTTGTAAGCCGGGTTTTTCAAAGGTGTAAACCTTTGTTGACACAAACATAAAAAGCCCTGGCCTTTCCACGGAAGGCGGCACTTAAAATGACCAGACAGGTATCCTGACTCATGGTTCACAGCGCGCCTCCCGCCTTCCCGGGCATTTATCAACCCAGTGGCATTCCGGGAGCCGCTCCCCACTTACAGTGGCCGGACCGTCCGGGATTCGCACCCGGTTCCCTTTTCACCCCCGTCGTAACCGGGGGAACCTGTTCATTTTCATATTTAATTAAATCAATATTAACACTGTTCAAAAGATTTGTCCATCATTTTTTTCGTTTTTGTAAATATTTATTTGCCGCCCAGAATACTGCCCCGGGTAACTAATATAATTAAGGTCAAGGGGAAACGTGCCGGGCGAACAAAAAGCGCCCGGTTCCTTCAGAAACCGGGCGCTTTTTGTATTTGATTTCCGCACCCGGCGCAGTGAAACAAGCCGCGCTCCGGTTTGCATGCTTTTTTTATGACGTATTTAATATTAAGATAGCCTCTTTAAACCGGTAATTCCCTTATTTGGCCTGGTAATTGCCGCAGCCGCCGGCTTCGTCCATGGCCTGCTTCGGCTTCGCCGTCCAGTATGCGCACCGCGGATCCACCACTCTGGTTACACAGTCCCCCTCCGTCGGATCGTCTTCCAGGGGAAAGAACCACTTGCACTCTTCACATACCGCCATTTCTAAACACCTCCCGCTTTTTTAATGATGAAATACCGATGCTCTTCGTTATCCAGGTATTATGCTATTTTTTCCCCGGCCACGGCCAGGGTCAGCGCGTAAACTTCCGTCACCTTGATCGTGGCCACGGCCTCCACTTTGCAAGCGGCGCCGAGCTGCTCTAAAACCGGGTTTATCTTGCCGGCAAACTCGTCAAACAGCTCCCCTGAATTATGCAGCTTCATAAATGTCCCTTTGATCTGGAACCCTTCGATCGGGGGATTAAAAATCGCGACACTCACCTTGCGGGTGGCTAAAAGGTTGTTTGTCGTTTTGCCGGTAAAGCAGCAGGCATAAGCGAGCATATCGTCGCCAACCGGTCTGATCGAACCAATCGGGACCATGTTCACATTCTTTTCTTTGTCTACTGTCGCCACCATTTTAATCGACTGATCATTCTCTAAAGCGGCAATTACTTCTTCCGGTAATTTTGCCATTGTAAACCCCCTCTTTTTATGACCGCTAGGCCAGCTTTGCCCCGGCATCGGCCAGACAGGCGCTGTACACTTCTTCCACCTTTGCCATGCCGACCGCTCTGATCTGGATCCGCATGCGGCTGTAGATCATTTCATTCCATTCGGCGGCCAGCGGA
>Ga0209347_1003004_pt1 | contig 20705 bp, 22 predicted proteins | sample AutmiccommuBRH23_FD_187382 | JGI IMG/M metagenome (GOLD analysis project Ga0209347, IMG submission 187382) | Deep subsurface microbial communities from Mt. Terri, Switzerland - Autotrophic microbial communities BRH/23 (SPAdes) (version 2) | ecosystem: Environmental > Aquatic > Deep subsurface >...
TGTTCAACAAATTGTTAAAGAAGATATCCCTGTAGCATAACATAATTCATATAAGCCCCAAGCGCGAAAAAGCCCGTAGTTTCAACAACTATGGGCTTTTCACCTTTTTAAAACTGTAAAAGTCGGGGAAAAAGCCCGTAGTTTCAACAACTATGGGCTTTTCACCTTTTTAAAACTGTAAAAGTCGGGTCGTCAAAACAAGCTGCCTGCCCTTTAGCAGTACTGGGAATACTTTGCGTACAGTTGAACAACCGCCTAGCCTAGTTTATTTATTAGGGATATGTTATAATATGAGATGCTTGAAGAAGTTATTTTAAAAAGGAGATGTGGAATATGACCTTATTTGAAGAGGTTCAAGAAGTAATTAACAGGGTACGCCCTTTTCTACAGCGTGACGGTGGAGATTGTGAATTAGTAGACGTTCAGGACGGTATCGTAAAGGTTCGTCTAAAAGGAGCTTGTGGTACTTGCCCTAGCGCAATCACTACTTTAAAAATGGGTATTGAACGGACACTAGTTGAAGAATTACCAGGTAAAATTACCGAAGTACAACAGGTTTCTTAAGTTAAATAACTATAACCCAATCCCTTAAGTTAGAGGATTGGGTTATTTTTTTATTTCACTATAAGGTTTTTCGGCACTCTGCCTTCTAAAGCTTCCTTAATATTTTCCGCTGTCATTAGCGCCATCTTGTTCCTAGTCCTAATACTGGCGCTACCGATATGTGGCAGAGCGACAACGTTTTCCAGCTGCAATAAGGGGTTGTCCAGCGGAACCGGCTCCTGTCTATAGACATCTAGCCCGGCAGCCCAGATTTTTTTATTCTTCAAAGCATCATATAAGGCTTTTTCATCAACTGTCGCTCCCCTTGAGACATTAATAAATACTGACGAGGGCTTCATTAGATTAAATTCTCTCTCACCAATTAAATCTGTGGTTTCTTTGGTTAACGGAGTTAGCAAGACAATAAAATCTGACTCCGCTAATAAATCATCTAAATGACGATACTCAGCACCAAGCGTTTCTTCAACCTCTAACCTTCTGCTCCTGTTATGATACAAAATCTTCATTGAGAAGCCGGTAGCTCTTTTTGCCACTGCTTCACCAATTCGACCCATACCAATTATTCCAAGAGTAGCACCATGCACATCCTGTCCGGTCATCAACATTGGTCCAAAGCTTTCCCATTTCCCCGCCAATAGATAGCGATTAGCCTCACTTAAACGTCTGGCGGTATCCATTAATAATCCAAAGGTTAAATCGGCAGTAGTATCACTCAAAATGCCAGGAGTATTTGTTACATAGATTCCTTTATTATTGGCTACAGTGATATCGATATTATCATAACCAACAGCCATCGTGGCAATCACCTTTAGATTAACTGCCTGCTCGATAAGTTCCTTATCTATTTTATCGTTCAGCATCACAAAAAGACCGTCTGCTTTTCGAGATTCTTCTAGGAGCCGTTCTCTAGATACTGGAATATCCTTTTCCCAGACGCCTAGATTAAAAGAGCTCTCAAGTAATTTTATCGCCTCATCTGATACTTTTCTAGTCATAAACACATAGGGTTTTTGCACGCAATTGCGACCTCCTTAATTAATAATCATCCTATTTTAACATAGACATTGCCTTTCCAGAAACAATTTCAGGATTATTCAATAATTTTGCTTCGTAAAACATAAGATAAAGAAATATATTGAAAACGAGGAGTGAATTCTGTGAAACAACATAACAACAAAATAGCCGATGAGGTTCTTTACCAACGAGCAATTACACTTCTTACTGAACGCGGAGTGAAGATTATAGATATTGCAGAGATCGTTTATCATTTGCAATCTAAATACTATCCAAATTTAAGCCTTGATGAATGTGTGGAAAGCATTTACAAGGTTTTGCATAAACGAGAGGTGCAAAACGCGATAATAACCGGGGTTGAGCTGGATATGTTGGCAGAAAAAAAACTGCTTACTTCCCCTTTGCAGGAAATAATTAATCAAGATGAAGGACTTTACGGGATTGATGAAATCATTGCCTTAGCAATCGTCAACGTCTATGGAAGCATCGGTTTTACTAATTATGGTTATATAGACAAAGTTAAGCCCGGAATTCTTGGCAGGCTGAATGAACATCAAAATGGACAGGTACACACCTTTTTAGATGATATTGTAGGTGCAATTGCAGCTGCTGCCTCCAGCAGAATCGCTCATAACAAATAGCAATAAAAAGAAAGCTGTACTGTAATCAGTCTAGCTTTCTTCAAAACTGTACCCATTATTTTTTAATCAGATAAACGCAGCTATGATCCCCTCTAGCCATACACTGCAATGATTCAACACCACTATCTAAGAGATTGTGAAAAAGCGTCCGCTCCCCCTCGCATGCTTCATTAAAATATTTCGCCACCTCGGAGATTGGACAATTATACTCTTTTATTAAATAACCCTCAGCTTTTTCTTCCAACTCAGCCATATAGCCCTTCTCATTTTGGATATTGACCAGAAGATTAACCTTTTCAGCCAAGCTGGAGTTGTCCTGGAGCCTATTTTTATACTGTTTTCTGAGACGTTCTTCTCGACGTTTGAACAATTCTTTAATCTGTTCCCGACCTTCCTTCTCAAAAACACTCTCTAGGAGATCCAAAGCCAGATTTAGATAGGCCTTAGGGAATTGATTTTCTGCTTTATCAGTCAAGGAATAAAGATTAGTAGGGCGCCCCATGGCTTGACGAACCAGCGATGAGCGGATCAATTCATCCCTTTCTAAGGTGTTTAAATGTCGTCGAACAGCCATTTCGGTTATTCCTAAATCAATTGCTATTTCACTAACTGTTAATGAACCATTCCTTTTTAACATCATCAGAATTTGCTCTCTTGTCGACAAGTGATTACTAGTCATACTATCACCTACTCCCTTTTTTAACTCTATATGTTTATTATATAATAGTTCAGGTGAATAAGTAAATTATTAAACATATAAATATAAAAAACTTAGCAACTAGAAAAACCTTCAGCAGCTATTTAGGATATTTTTTTCACAAAAGAAACGAATAATTTGATAAACTATAAAGCGAGACTTATTCAGACTTGTTGATACCGAAGATAAAGGTGAAAAAAACGAAAGAAGTGACGAACTTGGAACGAGAATTAGCCTTAGAAATCGTTAGAGTAACAGAGGCGGCCGGTTTAGCCTCAGCACAATGGCTGGGCAGAGGTAAAAAGAATGAGGCTGACAATGCGGCAACCACAGCAATGCGAACGATGTTTGACTCAGTTTCCATTAACGGAACAGTGGTAATCGGCGAGGGAGAGCTTGACGAGGCTCCAATGCTCTATATTGGAGAAAAACTCGGTAATGCTCAGTTTCCGGAAGTTGATGTTGCTGTTGACCCCCTAGAAGGGACAAACATTGTTGCTAAGGGATTAGCAAATGCTATGGCAGTTATCGCTATTGCCGATCGCGGCAACCTCCTGCATGCTCCGGATATGTATATGGATAAAATTGCAGTTGGCCCCTTAGCTGCCGGATTAATTCACTTAGATGATCCATTGGAAAAAACCTTACAAACACTTGCCTTTGTAACTAAAAAACGCCTTAAGGATTTAACAGTAATAATTCAGGAACGAGAACGACACCAAAAGATTATTGAGCAGGTGAGAGAAATCGGCGCAAGAGTTAAGCTTTTCGGTGATGGAGACGTCGGTGCTGCTATTGCCACCGCTTTTACCGAATCGGGGATAGATTTGTTTATTGGTACCGGTGGCGCTCCAGAGGGGGTTATTTCGGCAGCTGCCTTAAAAGCATTGGGTGGTGAAATGCAAGGGAGACTACGCCCAATGAATGATGATGAATATAACCGTTGCATTAAAATGGGCTTGAAGGATCCCCGTCAACTTCTGCTGATGGATGATTTAGTTAAAGGCGATGATGCAATCTTCGCTGCTACAGGCGTAACTGATGGTGAGCTATTAAAAGGAGTTCGCTTTATGGGCGAGGATCGTGCAGAGACCCACTCAATCGTTATGCGGGCAAAAACGAAAACTATTCGCTTCATCAGAACTATCCACAGCTTACCTCATAAGCCTTACTTGGTAATGGAGTGATCAAGATAATATTAACATAAAGCCACAATAAGGAGACCGGACTATGGACTTGGAGCTTATTTTTGAAGAAAAATTTAACGATGAAATTAAGAGCTTTTATATGAATGAATGGCCATCAGCTAATCAAGAGGTCTTTGGCTTTACTGAGCAATCTAAATGGAAAATGGAAGAGCACTTGATTACAGCCAGAGCTGAACAAAAAATCTTAGGTGTTGCCCAGTTTAGAATTATCGGCGGGGTAGGTTATCTTAGTACCTTATTAGTTAAAGAGGAGCTAAGAGGGTTAGGACAGATCGGAGAAATATTATTGTTCAAATTTGAAAACTTGGCTAAAGAAAAAGGCTGTCACAAGTTAGTCTTAAAAACCTATAAAGATAGCCGCGCGGAAATTTTTTTTACGAAGCATGGCTATCAGGAAGAAGCTGTGCTTATCAATGATATCCATGGAATTGATTGGCTGATGATGGCTAAATTTGTTTAGAAAAGAGCTTGGCAGGATTTCTTGCCAAGCTCTTTGTTAACTTGAAGTAATCTTTGAAAAATTGTATTTCTTGCAATATTTCTTCACACGCTATTTTCTTAGATAATTTTATTCGTCCAAAAGCCGCCATGAAAAGAGGTTGGTTCGTGAGACATATAAAAGGCTTTTTCATCAAGCTGATTAATCAGCTTCAAGAGCTTTTGCTGATTCTTCCTTTTTGTTAGTACGTACAACACAAGACGATCACCATCTCGTCCTTTGGCAAACCAGCAGGTTACACCATACCCCTTTTCCCGCAAAGAGGAAGCAAGATGTTCGTCGGTATACTGGCTTATAACTTGGACTGTTACATACCCTAAAGCTAACCATTCCTCTATTTTGGTACCTACCAAGATCCCTAATCCGTAACCTAGGCTATATGCCAATAAGTTAATCGGGTTATTTAGCCGCTCCAAAACAATGCTCAGACCGGTAATATAGATTGATACTTCAATCACGCTGATGCTTGCGGCTAAATACCTCTTTCCCTTGAGGACAAAAATCATCCGTAGTGTGAAAAACGATACGTAAACAACCTGAATAGCAAAAATAATCAAAATAAATATAAATGCTTCCATAAAGTGTTAGCTCCTTCTATTTCCTCAAACTGTTTAACATTATAGCTCTTTTAAACCTTTTGTTCAAATTTTTTTAAGGAGCTGATCAACGCAACTAGCGAATATTCCCGGCAGACTTTGTTAGTCTAGTATCTACTGCCTTTAATGGAAGCTGAGCTGGACGAATAACTTTCATTTTCTCACCCCTTTTGCAACAAGATGTTTTTTTGCCAAATCAAATTTAAAACCTTTTTTATCTGCTTTTTCTCGAAGGAGCATGGTTGTTGACCTGTTGCTTTACGATAGAACGGACAATTATTCCCTTGACAAGCCGGTCTAAAGAAACAGGATTGGCAGACCTCGTCCTTTTCCTCTCCAGAGGTTACCCAAAAAGCTAATCTGTCATAGTCAAGATCTAAAGAGCCATCCTCATTAATTTGACCAATTTGGTTTATTTCCTCGTCTAAAGCCAATGTGCATTTATGTAAACTTCCATCTGCACTAACTACTAAGGCTGTTGGCTTAGCACAATAGCAGACGGCACCGGCAGGAGTTAAGAGATTTTCCACATAGGAGCTCATATTCAAGCCCTTTTGTAAAGCCGACTCACTCAACTCAAACACTTTAGTATCGGCTGTGTGGCTATCACATACAGGCATGTGCTCATCGTTTTTTCCACCCCAGCGACCAACTGGACGGAAGTACATTTGAAATCGCGGATCACCGGCAAAATGCTCACTTAAAAGATCTATTAAGCTGTCCATGGATCCGAGGTTGCTGTTATCAAAATTCACTCGCAAATGCATCTCGAAATCCCCGGGTAATTTGGCTATTTCCAAAAGATTATCGAAGATATTTTGGAATGATTTCCCTCCCTCGCGATGCACTCTTCTGGAGTTATGGACATCTTCAGGACCGTCCAAGGTAACCATAAATCTTGTAATTTGCCAATCTAATAATTGCTGGAAAACCTCCACGGACAAATAATAGCCGTTTGTCGCTATCTCTGCAGAATAATCTACATCATTTTCTTTAGAGCTGGCTATAAATGATTCCGATAACTCGCCAATAACATCTAATGCTAATAACGGCTCCCCACCATACCAGCTTACCGATAAATTTTTTAAAACTGTAGACTTCTCTTGCACAAAGCGCTGCAATCCTTTTCTAGCCTGATCAGTCATCTTACCTCTAGGAAAGTTTTCGTAGCAATAAATACACCTAAAGTTGCATTCCTCTGTCGGTAAAATTGATAGATGAAGTGCATCAGTCCGGTGCTGGGTTTGGTGTAAAAACTCTGCCCTCAGCATTTCATCTACCTGCTCTGAAACAAGAAATCCCATCTCGTGCAAGTTTTTCGTTAACTCTTGGTCAGAAATTGTTTCACCTTTTAAAGCTGCTACAACTGTACCTTCCTCTTCTTTGGAAAAAGTTGCAATTGCTCCAGTATAACTGTTAAACAAAATTAGCTCTCCAGAATCTGTATGCGACATTGCATTAAATCGCGACTTCTTGTACTTTTTCTCTCCCACGCTTCCATCATCCTTTATATCTTTTTGCTTCATTTATTATCTATTTTAAAGGTGATTTTTGCAAGATTTTTTTAAATTTATCGCACCAATCTAGGCATCCAAGGAAATTGTTATAAAACAAAGACAGGATATGCCCTATGTGTATACTTACTAAAAAGAATCAGATTGATGAACTTGGTTATGATAAGAAACAAAAGCTAATTTGGAGTCAGTATATCTTAAAAGGAGGCATTTGCAGATGAAACATGCAAACTTAGATAATAATCCTGCCAAAAATGATATAGTCGCGGATAAGCAGAAATATTCTGATTTATCCACCGTTGAAGCTCAAAAGGACAATCTGTTGCCGGAAGAGCTTCCAGAAGGACCTTATGGATCAGCGATAAACAGTGAAGTTTTGGGCAAAAAAGAGGATCATTTAGTAAGCCAAAGAGCAGTTTCAGCGTTTACTTATGAAAATAAACAGCTTCATGAGGGCATACCTCGTCGATACCCAGTAAGTCATCCGCTAGATGAGAAAAAACACAGTAATTCATAACCACGGGACCAGACAAAGTACCTGTCCCCGTGGTGGAAGAGACAAAACACGTAACACGTAACACGTAACTCGTAACCACATTATCAGACAAGTTACCTGTCCCCTTAACTGTAACTGAATCCTCTTGGCTGACTAACCGCTTTTACTCCCCTTTTTAGCCTAAAGCTTGCCCCCCTCTTGGGAAGAGGAGGGCAGGCTTTAGGCTTTGGCGGAAGTTTTTTTAAGAATAAAGTGGGCGCAGCCGAAGTTGCAATATTCCAATAGATAATCCTCTACGGTATCGATCTTCATATTCTCGGGAATCCGGTGTTTTTTGGTATCGTAGAAACCCCTTAACCTTAACTGGTTATATCCCCAGTCGCCGACTATGTAGTCATACTTATTTAATACTTCACTATATCTTTCGCGAAAAGCTTCTAAATTCCAACCCTCTTTGTGATTCCCCAGCAACTCATAAGTATTGCCAAAAATATGTATCATCTTCAAATCGACCCCTGAAAAATATATTTTTTCATTTAATTGTAACATAAATAATTTGGAGAGTGAAATCGCTTTTTTGAATTATTCAAAATATGGTATACTTATTAAGAAATCGAGAGGAGTTAAAGTAATGTTGAAGAAGATTGAACAGCGGGTAAATCAGCGAGTTTCTCCAATTTTGGGTCAAGACCAGATGGACAGATTCGCTGTTATTATTCCTCTGGTTAAACAACAAGATGGCTCATTAGCCGTATTATTTGAAACAAGAGCAAAAACCCTCAATCGGCAACCGGGTGAGGTCAGCTTTCCCGGCGGAAGAATCGAAGCTACTGATTCTGACGCAGTGGAAGCAGCAGTCAGAGAGACTTCTGAGGAATTAGGAATTCCCCAAGATGATATAAGGGTTATTGGCGAGTTGGGAGCCTATGTTCATTTCCAAAAATCAGTAATCTTCCCGATTATTGCCGAGCTTAATTCTGCGGAATATGCTCTAAACGAAGCCGAGGTCGAGGATATTTTTTTTGTTCCACTCTCATTTTTGCTCAGCAATCCACCGCAAAAATTTCAGATCAATATTAAAAGCCAACCTGAGGATAATTTCCCTTTTCACTTAATACCTGAAGGCAAAAATTACCCTTTTCGTTTTCGAAAAGTCGAAGAATACTTTTATCTTTATCACGATCGGGTAATCTGGGGAATGACTGCTCGAATATTATACTTCTTTTTAACACTCCTCAAAGATTGATCAAGCACTCTCAAGAAATCTTGCGGATTTTTTTGACTAGTAAGATCAACAAGAGAATAGCCACACTCACTAAGACAATTGTTCCCCCAGATGCCAAATCAAAATAATAGGCTAGTGAGAGACCGCCTAGAATAGCTATTTCTGCAAAGAAAATAGAAAATAAAAAGGCCTGTTTGAAGCTATTAGCAATTTGCAGACTGGCAGCTACAGGAATCGTCATCATTGAAGAGACTAATAATATTCCGACAATTCGCATTGAAGAGGCAATTGTTAAAGCTACCAAGACAGTAAAGATTAAGTTGATTATTCGATACGGAATGCCGCTAATTCTTGCCCCTTCTTCATCAAAGGATAAGAAAAGCAGCTCGTTATAAAGCGAAGAAACAATTATAATAATTACGATGCTGATAACAGAAATCGTCAAAATATCCACCCTGCTAACTGCGATAACACTACCAAACAGGTAGGAAAAGACATCTACCTTAAAGCCCTCAGAAAGACTGATTAAGACTACCGCCAAGCCAACCCCCGTTGACATCATTATCGGCATTGATAACTCTTCGTAATTTTTATAAACTTTTCGCAATTGTTCGATACCTAAAGCCGCCAAAACCGCGAAAATAGTTCCGCTGATTATTGGATAAAAACCTGCCATAAGTCCAGCGGCAACACCCGCCAATGTAGTATGTGACAAGGTATCCCCAATAAATGAAAGCCTGCGCAGGACTAAAAAAGTACCGATCAAGGGGCTGACGATTCCGATTAGGATTCCAGCTAGAATTGCTCTTTGAATAAAGCCGTATTGTAATATCTCCAACATCCTTATTATTCCTCCCCATGATGGTGGTGATTAACCAAACCCATCTCTTTGCCATAGGTCCAGTTCAGAATATCCGAAGACTCTGTGAATTCATCCGGATTTCCATGAAAATATAAGCGTTTATTTAGACACCCCAATTGTGTCACCTGTTTAGTAACTACTCCGATATCATGAGAAACCAAGATTATTGTAATCCCGAATTGCTTATTTAGTTGCTTTAAGAGATGGTAAAAATGCTTAATCGCTTCTATATCCACACCAACTGTCGGTTCATCTAAGATTAATAATTCCGGTTGACTAACCAAAGCCCGGGCAATAAAAGTCCGCTGCTGCTGCCCTCCGGACAACTTACCAATATTCCTGTTTTCGAGATCTTCTAAGCCAACCAAAGCAATCGTCTCTTTTACCTTTTCCTTATCCTTACTCGTGCTACGCCGAAAAACTCCCTTCTTACCAAGAAGCCCCATCGAGACGACTTCAAAGACTGTAGCCGGAAAACCTGAATTAAAGCTATTAGCCTTCTGAGAAACGTAGCCTATTTTACTCCAATCTCGAAATTTATGAAGAGGCTTCTCAAAAAGCATTACCTCTCCGGTTTGTACCGGCAGCAATCCTAAAATAATTTTTAACAGCGTTGATTTCCCTGAGCCATTAGGACCAATCAGACCAAAGATTTCGCCCTTTTTGATTTCTAAATTTATATCCTTCAGCACAGTCAAATTGCCATAACTGAATGACAAATCCTTGATCTGCAAAATATTATTCTCCACCATTCTTGCCCCCACTATTCTGCTATTCTGATAATGCCTTTAGCAAAACCTCTAAATTAGCCTCCATCAAAGTAAAGTAATCTTTGCCGGCCGCAATATCGGCATTAGATACGCTGGCCATAGCATATAGCTCTTCAATACTTGCTCCGGCCTGATCAGCCAACACCTGACTAATCTTTATTTCATCCGTTGGTTCAACTAAAATATATTTAATATTCAACTCCTTTATTTCCTCTACGAAGCCGATCATTTCCTTAGGGCTAGGTTCAGCACCCGGTATTATTCCGCTAATTGAATGCTCCTCTAACCCATATTCTTCAGCTAAATAAGCGAAAGCAGAATGCGAAACAAAGAATTCCTTTTTCGCTACTTCGTTTAGCTCTTGTCTATACAACTCATCCAATGCTAAAAGCCTTTCTTTCAGCAAAAAATAATTCTCTTCGTAGATTTCCTCCCATGAAGGATCAACTGCCACTAAGGCATCCTTGATTCTCTCTGCCTGCTTCAAGGCATTAAGCGGGTTTAACCAAACATGCGGATCAATATTTGCAGCTTCCTCTTCCTCTTCTTCGGTTGAATCATGATCTTCTGCTAATTCATCATGATCTTCATGATCCTCATGTCCTCCATAGATTACAGCTATTCCTTCACTGGCATTAACTTGCTTGACCGACGTCTCGTTTAAATTATTCAAGACCTTCTGTACCCAAACCTCTAATCCGGCACCATTATAAATAAATAGATCCCCTTGGCTAACCTCAACTATTTCTTTTGCGGTCGGCTCATAATCATGCTCACTTACCCCAGACGGAACCATATTTAAAACTTCTACGTTATCTCCGCCGATTTTTTCAGCAAAATCGGCTAAAACATAAAGAGTTGTATAAATCGTAATTTTTTCCTGATTTAAAGCTGGTGATTTATCTATATCTTTTGTTGAACAACCAGTAAGAATTCCTAAAAAGATAATAATCGCTATAAACAGATATTTTTTGTTGCGGATTACAATCATTTTAATCTCCCCATTCTAAATACTTGTCTTACTCCCGATTAAACAGGCTTTATTGGACACCTAGTCTGTGCCCCGAGTATTGATCTCCGGTTTCAACAAGATCCCTCTAGATAATAGTAATTATATCCTGATCAGTGGCTTTTGTAAATCGGAATGATTCTTATTTAGCACTTCTGCCCCATTCCGATTAGTAATTGAAGTTGCTAGTTATAATGTATATACTTTAGCTAAAATATAACTCATGGGGTGATAATATTATGAAGATTTTGTACTTAGACTGCTTTTCGGGCATCAACGGTGAAATGACTCTGGCTGCGCTAATCGACGCTGGCGCTAATTATAAAAATATCGAAAATCAACTTAAAAAACTACCAATCGAACCATTCAGCCTACAATACTTTCAGGTTATCAAAAAAGGAATTACCGCCCTGCAAGTAGTTGTTCTTTCAGAGCATAACTGTATTCAAAGAAGCTTTTCGGAAATAAAGCTAATCATCAGCGATTCCACGCTATCCGAAAATGTAAAGACCAATTCCGAAAAAATATTTACTAAAATTGCTAAAGCCAAAGCGAAAATAGGCAACACCGATCTTCATAATGTGCATTTCACAGACCCATCCACGATAGTTAGTATTTTTGGCGTATGTCTAGCCCTAGATGAGTTGGGAATTGAGCAGATCTACTCTTCACCGATCCCCTTAGGTAACGGGCAAACAATAATTGAACAAGAGATCTACCCGATTCCCACACCTGTTACCTTAGAAATTTTAAAAGGAATACCGGTTCGTTCAGCAAACGTCTGTGGTGAAATGACTACTTCTACCGGAGCAGGAATAGTTACTGCCTTAGGCTCGCAGTTCATCGGCTACCCTTCGATGGTTATTGAGGAGATAGGTTATGGTGCCGACACGAAAGATTTCTCAGATCGCCCTAATGTCCTACGTGCAATTATTGGTCATAACGAAGAGGATTATCTTGCCAAGCCACAATTCCATATCCACGAGCATCTTAATCAGCAGCTTGAAGATCAGCCACAAAGCCAAAGACCATGTAAATGATAGGTTAATATTTCCTGTGAAGCATACGCATAGAATCAGCCCGCTCTCCCTACACTATGAAGAGTAATCCAGCCTTTTCATTTCACTTAATGCGGGAGCGATAAAATGAAAAAAATAATCACTTTGCTTGTTTTAGCGGTAAGTATTTCCATCCCTTTTTCGACAATTGCAGCAGATAAACAGCTTGAAAATCCTCAACTATCCGAGGAAAATCTTTTTGAAGTTCGATTACAATTATTTAAGTCTATGGAGGCAATTTATCAAATACCTTGGTACTATATAGCGGCAATTGACCAATTCGAAAGAAATATTCAACCATCAAGAAAGAACTCTACAAACAAAAATGGATTAATTGCCATTTACTTTACGCCAGAAAAATGGGCAGGTCTTGTTCATCCTGATCCAGATGATCAAAATCCCGGTCGAATCCATTTTTTTAATGGTCTTGGCATGGATGGTAATGGTGACGGTAAAGCAGACAGAAACAACGATCTCGATGTTTTGGTTGCCTATCTGACTCATCTCACCCGCTATGGAAGTAATGAGGAAAACATCTTAACTGCCCTTACAGAGTACTATAACGAACAATCCGCCAAGATAGTTTCGGAAATAGCCAAAATTTTTCAAACCTTTAATACTCTAGAGTTGAACAATCGGGTTTTTCCAATCCCAAAATGGAACAATTATTCCTATCGCAGCACATGGGGTGACACCCGAGGCTGGGGCGGAGTACGGATTCATGAAGGAACAGACATCTTTGCTTCCTACGGCGCTGCTGTCCGCAGTGTTTCGTATGGATATGTGGAAATCAAGGGTTGGAATCAATATGGTGGCTGGCGAGTTGGCATTCGTGGTCCTAACAATGTCTATTACTATTATGCCCATCTATCCGGTTATCAGAAAGGGCTGAAAGAGGGCGGCGTTGTCAAGCCTGGTGACGTTATTGGTTATGTCGGCAGTTCAGGTTACGGGCCTCCGGGTACGCAAGGAAAGTTTCCCCCACATCTGCATTTTGGGATGTATAAATATAATGGCAAATACGAATGGGCCTTTGATCCTACCCCATATTTACGGCTGTGGGAAAAACGTAAATAGTGAATAAAGCGAGACCGGAATAAGAAAAGAAACACCCAAAAAACCAGATGGAAAAGCTACTCCATCTGAATTTAGCGAGACTCCTACACGAGGATTGAAACACTCTTCGAGCACAACGGTTCTCTTCGAACAAAGAAGTTAATCGACGTTGTTCTCAGAAAATGGTCGCAACTCCCTCTTACGGTGTTGAAGAGGGAGTCTTGTTGAAACCGAAGATGAGTTATTTCAGTAAAGGAAAATAAAGTGTAAAGGTTGTTCCACGGTTTAGTTCACTTTCTACTTCAATTCTACCATCATGTTTTTCAACAATCTGCTTTACAATGGCCAAGCCTAAGCCCACTCCACCATGCTTGCGGCTTCTAGCTTCGCATGCCCGGAAAAACTTTTGACCGATTTTATCAAGCAAGCTTTGGTCAATTCCTTCGCCGGTATCGGTAATACTTAGGATTAATTCATTATTAACAATCGAGGTCTCCACAGTTACGTCCCCACCGCTTGGAGTATGTCTTAAAGCATTGTCCAACAAATTAATTAGTATTTGGATTATTTTATCCTCGTCTCCCAGCAACCAGAATGGTTCCTCACTATGAATCATCCGGCGGAGATTTACGCCCTTTTTAGCATACTCAGACTGGTACCTGCTTACAACCTGCTCTACTATTTTATCCAAGAGAAGCCTATCTTTATTTATCGGATACGTTCCATTGGCTAATTGCTCCAAATCCAACAAATCATTTACTAGACGTCCCATTCTCTGTGTCTCGTTATGAATCGTTTGCAAATATTTATCGTGAAGCTCTTTAGATTCGGCTACATCGTCGAGAAGTGCTTCTGTGTAGCCTTGAACAAAGCTTAATGGCGTTCTAAGCTCATGTGAAACCATGGCCAAAAATTCCCTTGTCTCTTTTTCTCTAATTCGTTCAGCAGTAATATCATGGATCACAATAACTATTCCCCAAAGCGATTTTTCTTCGATTAAAGGAGCTAAAAAGAGAATAAAATAATGCCCCTGGATTGCCAACTCGTCTATCAGAATTTGCTGATTATCTGTAACGTTTTTTATTAGTTTTTGAATATCTTGGTTTTTTATAAATTCTTCTTTAGATATACCTAATTTCTTAAGCAGATAGGTCGATGGGTGGTTGCATAAAACAAAGTTCTCGCGATTATCGATAGTCAAAACACTGTCACTAATCCCATCAAGTATTTGCCCCAGTTGGCTTTTTTCCTTAGAGAATAAATCAATCATTTTAGCTAAAGATATCGACAAATGATTAAGTGTGTGTCCTAAATTGCCAACTTCGTCGGTTGAGGTAACTTTGACCTTAGCGGTAAAGTCGCCATCCATCATTTTTTTAGCAACTGATTCCATTTCTCTTAGCGGCTTGGTCAGCTTGCTAGTAACAAACTTCCCAACGATGATACCTAACAGCAGAAAAACTAATATATATAAGATCAACAAAGAATTAACTGTTGAGATTGCTTCGCTAATGGTTGCTAAAGGTGTATAAGCAAATATCGTCCCAACAAATCGATTATCATCATTCATCAATGGAACGGCAATTGCAATAATATCCTGATCGCATTCCGCATGCGCTCCGGAAAAGCTCACAATTTCACCTTGATAAAGTCCTTCTAATTTTAAACTAAGCTCCTGATCGGAACCGCCGCCTTCAATTGGCAGACAGCTTGACAAATCCTCAGTGCTTTCCGCCAAGACAACCTCTTCATTTGTAATTCTGTTCAGTTCAACGACCATAGTTCTGTAATCATCTGTAATATTGCCGCCTGTATACATCACAGCAACTTTGGTACCCAGTTCCAGCAGATGCTGCTTTTGGTGCTCAACATATAGGTCTTCATATAAGTAAATGGTCAATAAATAATAAAAAGCACTGCCTACAATAAGAATTATTATTAATGTGATCCACAGCTTGGAACTGATATTCACTCGCACCTACAACACCTCAAATTTGTAGCCAACTCCCCAAATTGTTGAAATATAGTTGGCATTATCACCAAGCTTCATTCTTAATGTTTTTACATGAGTATCAACCGTTCTTGAGCTTCCATACAAATCATAACCCCAAACATTCTCTAAAATCTGCTGTCTGCTCCATACCTGATTGGAATTATTTGACAAAAAAATTAATAGATCGTATTCTTTAGGTGTGAGTTCCAATAATTTTCCGTCAATCGTCACCTTCTTGGCTTTTTCATCTAATAATATATTACCATAATTTTTGATGATGCTTGCCTGTTCAACATTAAAAGAAATATTTACTCTCCTAAGCAGTGCTTTTACTCGAGCTACCAGCTCCCGCGGGCTGAACGGCTTAACAATATAATCGTCAGCACCCAGCTCTAATCCATGAATCCTATCCAACTCATCACCTCTGGCAGTTAACATAATAATCGGGACGGCAGAGCTCTCTCGGATTTCCAAACAGGTTGATAAACCGTCTTTCTCTGGCATCATTACGTCAAGGATAACACAATTGTAGAGATCGTTGCTTATTTTCTCCATCGCCTCTGTCCCATTCGTAGCTTCATTTACAAGAAACCCCGCCTTTTCTAAATAAGCTCGTAAAAGTTCCAGCATCTGCGGCTCATCATCAACTATTAAAATCTTTTGTCCCTGGACTTCTGTCATTTAATAAAACCCCCTCTCCAGAATAGCAATCAATTGAACATTCCGTTAGTAGCATACCTTACTTAATTATAACCTGTCTAGAGTACATATTTCTTGTCAATTTATTTAATATTTTAGAGATTTTTCGAGTACAAACCTATTAATTGATAGTAGAAAACCCCTTTTCTCTCGCTGAACAGGGTGTAATCAGGGCAAAAAGGGAATCACAGGTAACCACAGAAACGGTTCTTTTGATTTTTAATCAAAAGAACCGTTTCATGTGATTTTCTATATTGCTTCTGGGGCTTGTAGTCCAAGGATGCTTAAGCCGTGGAGAAGTGTGTAAGCTGTGGCAGCAGCTAAGGCAAGCTTGGATTTTTTCTCCTCGTAATTATCAGTTAGGATTCTTTCTTGATGGTAGAACCGATTAAATTGTGCACTAGCATCCAAGAGATACCGCGCTACAGCCGATGGCTCAACCCGTTTAGCAGCCTTCATCAGGATGTCAGGATACTGATTAAGCAGCATAATAAGCTCCCAAGCCGAGTCCGCCTGCAAATACTGACCATCGATATTTATCAAGTCTTGCTCAGAAAGATTGGCTTTTCTTAACAGACTTTGGGTCCTAGCATAGGTATATTGCACATATGGTCCAGTTTCTCCTTCGAAGTTCAAAGCTTCTTCCCAAGAAAAATTAACCTCATGCATACGGTGTTGTTTAAGATCGTTAAAAATAATCGCCCCCACCCCAATCGCTTCGGCTACAGACTTTCGATTAGGCAGCTCCGGATTTTTTTCCTCTATAATTTTATCGGCTAGCTCAATGCTTTTCTGGAGAACCTCTTCCAGTAAGACAATCGTCCCTTTACGCGTTGACATTTTTTTGCTTTCAAACAGCATTAATCCAAAAGGCACATGAACCATATCCTCAGCCCACTGATAATTCATTTTTCCCAGTACGGCAAATACCTGTTTGAAATGCAAGGCCTGTTCGTTTCCCACCACATAAAAGATTTTTTCAAAGTTAAAGGTATCATGGCGAAATAATGCCGCAGCTAAATCCCTCGTAGCATAAATCGATGAACCATCCCTTTTTTTGATCAGGGCCGGTGGTAAGTCAAGATCTGTTAGTTCAACGATCTGAGCACCTTCGCTTTCCTTAAGCAAACCCTGATCAGTTAATTCTTCAATGACCCGATCCATTTTATCATTATAGAAGCTCTCTCCCATATAATGATCAAAAGAAACACCTAATAACTCATAGATCTTCGCGAACTCTTTCAGACTTTCCTCAACAAACCATTTCCACAAGCGGACTGCTTCCGTATCGCCGTCCTCTAGCTTTTTAAACCACAGCCTAGCTTCATCTTCTAACTCAGGCTGCTTCTCTGCCTCTTCATGGAATTTGACGTAGATTTTGACCAACTCTTCAATCGGGTTTTCTTTGATCTTCTGATCATCACCCCATAATTTATAAGCTACAATCTCTTTGCCAAACTGGGTACCCCAATCTCCTAAATGATTTATGCCTACAACACTATAACCAATCGCTTTATACAGCTGAACGATTGCGTTGCCGATCATTGTTGAGCGTAAGTGAGGAAGACTGAAGGGTTTAGCAATATTCGGGCTGGAATAATCAACTACGATAGTTTTTCCTGATCCTAAATTAGTTTTACCGTAGTTCTCCTTCTCGGCAATTATTCTTTCTAGGAGCTTTGCAGCAAATTGTGACCTGTTAAAATAAAAGTTCAAATAAGGTCCAACTGCTTTGGCAACCACCAAGCTATCGGTGATTTTTTCTGCTAATTCCACCGCAACAGCTTGTGGAGCCTTGCGAAAGCTCTTGGCTAAGGAAAAGCAAGGAAAAGCAACATCACCCATTTCGCGATTCGGCGGGGTTTCTAACAAATTCAGAATTTCCTCAGTATTTTGATCCAGATACTCGGTTAATAAATTATTAACATACTTTTTCATAATAAAAACATCCTCTTTTTAATAATATTTTGACAACGTCGAAACACATCAGTGTAAAAATAAATCGTAGTGCCGGCAAGATTAAATATCCAAGAGATAACAAAAACCCCTCAATCTCTAAAGAGACGAGAGGTTGATTATCCCGCGGTACCACCCTTTTTGATTTAAGCTAGGCGGTAAAACCTAAACAGTAAATCCAACTTATTAATTAATAACGGTTTTAACCGATTTAGCCTACTTATCTTCGGTTTCAACAAGACTCCCTCTTCAACCCCGTAAGAGGGAGTTGTTTCAATCCTCGAAATAAGTCTCGCTAAATTCAGATGGAGTTAAAACTCCACCTGAATAAGTCTCGCTTTAATTTCAGCTAAATTTCTCCAAGGTGCGCTTCATTAAAGTTCAAGTACCGGCTCTCACCAACCCGGCTCGCTAAATCCTTTGCTTTAACTACTCTCCTAATCATCAAATCTATTGTATAAAGTTTTGGAACTATTATACACAAATTTAACCTTAAAAAGCAAGTAGTTGTTTTAGGATTTTTTCAAGACTCTCTACTCCTTCATTTTCGGATCAAGGGCATCTCTTAATCCATCACCAAATAAGTTAAAGCCCAGCACTACCAACATTATAGATAGACCTGGAAAAATTACCGTCCACGGAGCCAGCTGGATATAATCTTTAGAGTCGGCTAGCATTGTACCCCATTCCGGAGTTGGCGGCTGAGCTCCTAAACCTAAAAAACCCAATGCTGCTGTCTCGATAATTGCCGTAGCAATACCTAATGTTCCTTGAACAATGATCGGCGTCATACTATTAGGCAGTAAATGGTGAAAAATAATTCGACGGTTTTTCATTCCCACTGCCTTAGCAGCAAGAATATACTCCTCTTCCTTAAGGCTCAGCACTTTAGAACGAACCAAACGACCATATGTGGGAATATTTATAATAGCAATTGCAATAAGGGCATTAGTTAAAGAGCGCCCCAAAATTGTAATGATGGCGATTGCCAGCAAAATGCTGGGAAAAGCCAGCATTATATCGAAGATTCGCGATATCAGCATGTCTATCCATCTTCCATAAAAGCCTGCCAGTAATCCTAAAATTGTTCCGACAATAATTGAACCAATAACCGCAAAAAAACCAACTCTTAAAGAAATTTGCGCACCATATATAATTCTCGTAAAAATATCCCTGCCTAGATCATCAGTACCAAAAATGTGCCCCTCGGATAAAGGTGGTAAAAACCGGTCTGCCAGCGAAACCTCCTTAAATGAATATGTGGTAATAACCGGCGCAAGTACAGCTATAAGAATAAAGAAAAGAATAATCCCTCCACCGATCATTGCCAGCTTCTGTTTTTTCAATCTACGCCAACCATCAGACCATGGAGAAGATGCTTTTTTGCCGGAAATAGCCTGTTGATTAGTTGCTTGATATTCTAATTGACTCATCTTGCTCCCCCTAACGATATCTGATTCTTGGATCAATTGAAGAGTATAATAAATCTACAATTAGATTTACTAAGACAAAAATTGATGCAATGATTAGTATTCCTGACTGAATTACCGGATAATCCCGGATCGATATAGCATCGTAAAGATATTTGCCAACCCCCGGCCAGGCAAAGATTGTTTCCGTTAGTACCGCCCCACCCAACAATAAACCTGTTTGCAGACCTACAACTGTTAACACGGGAATCAAGGCATTTTTCAGAGCATGCTTATAAACAACAAAAAATTCTTTTACTCCTTTTGCCTTAGCTGTACGGATATAATCTGAACGCATCACCTCAAGCATACTTGAACGAGTCATCCGGGCGATAATCGCCATCGGAATCGTTCCCAAAGCAATACTCGGTAAAATAAGCCTTCTGATAACCTCTTTTAATCCGGCAAAATCACCGGCAAGTAATGTATCAATTATATAAAAATTAGTAATTGATTCAATCGGATTTAAAATGCTGCTCCTGCCGATCGAAGGAAGTAAGTGCAGCTTCTGGGCAAAAAGCCATTGCTCCATTAATCCAAGCCAAAAAACCGGCATTGATACCCCGATCAAAGCGATCAGCATCGCTATATAATCGAACCAAGAGTTTTGCTTCCAAGCAGCAATAATCCCCGCATTAACACCAATTACTATGGCAAAAAGCATTGCAAAAAAGGTCAGCTCCATCGTGGCAGCGATATACGGTTTTATTTCCTCAGAAATTGCTACCTTGGTTCTTATCGAGGTTCCCAGATCCCCTTTTAGGATTCCACCCATATAATTCTTGTACTGTACCAGCAAAGGATCGTTTAACCCCAAATCCTCACGCATTTTTTCTAATACCTGCGGTGAAGCTTTTTCACCTAAGATAGTTTTTGCGGGATCACCAGGGATCAGGTGAACAATCGAAAAAACTAATATGGACATCCCAATAAGAACAGGTATCAACATTAATAATCTTCTTATTGTATAGGATAACATTAACTCAACCCCAATTGCTTTATTGTCTGCTAGAATATTGGAAGAAAAAGGGCAGTTGAATTACGACTACCCTTTTTCTTACCTGTATTCAATTTATCTTCTCTTAAAAGTGAACGTTAGTAAATTTGTCTGATCCCGTTGGATGAGGAACGAATCCGCCAATATTTTTCTTACCCAATAATGGAGGTGTGGAGTGTACTAAAGGAATCCACGGTGCATCCTCTTTAATAATTTCTTGTGCCTCTAAGTACAGTCCTGTTCTTTCTTGAAGATTACTGGCTTGTTGAGCTTGGATCAAGATATCATGCAATTGGTCATTTTTATAAAAAGCGATATTTCCTGCATCCGGAGCCTTGGCATTATCTTTATCTAATAATACATAAAGGAAGTTGTCAGGGTC
>Ga0209347_1003005_pt1 | contig 20692 bp, 29 predicted proteins | sample AutmiccommuBRH23_FD_187382 | JGI IMG/M metagenome (GOLD analysis project Ga0209347, IMG submission 187382) | Deep subsurface microbial communities from Mt. Terri, Switzerland - Autotrophic microbial communities BRH/23 (SPAdes) (version 2) | ecosystem: Environmental > Aquatic > Deep subsurface >...
CTCGAACCCATCGGCTATATCCCGCCCGCCGAAGCTGAGGCAAACTACTACAGGCAACTCGCCGAACAGGCCGAGTCAACGGCCTGCACTTAAACCAAATGGCCTCCACGAAACCCGGGGCGGTTCATTGTGAGATTGACCGCCTGCCTGACCTGTTCCGTACCGTGCCTGATTCCGAGAAGTGGTTTATCACCGCTGACTCGGCAAGGCCCGAAACCATCAGCTACATGCAAAAGCATGGATTCCCGCGCATATCGGCGGCGATCAAGGGCGCGCGAAGCTTGGAAGAGGGCGTTGAGTTCCTGAAGTCGTTTGACATTGTGGTGCATCCCCGCTGCACGCACACGATAGATGAGTTGATGAACTACAGCTACAAGCTGGACGACCTGACGGGCCAGCCGTTGCCGGTGCTGGGTGACAAGCATAACCATGTAATCGACTCGCTGCGATACGCCTGTGAGGGTGTGCGACGAGCCACGCAGAACCATAGCAAGCCCCTGAATTTAAGCAAAAGGCACATCGTTTAATGGATGAGATGGAAAGCGAGAACACGGCTCAAGATTCCATCGAGGATCAATCCGAGCTACTGAGCTACCTGCGCCACGAAGAAGACGCGGCACGCCAGTACCAGACGGACGAACTGCAACCCGAGCGGGAGCTTAACTTCAACCGGCTGCTGGGTCGCCCGATGGGGAACGAGGAAGAAGGCCGCAGCCAGGTTGTCAGCACGGACGTATGGGATGCCATTGAGGGAATGCTGCCGTCACTGCTCAAACCGTTTACCAGTACCGACGAGTTCGTGAAGTTCTCCCCGGTCAGCGAGGAAGACGTGCCCGCTGCCGAGCAGGAGACGGACTACATCAACTACATCATTAGCCAGAAGAACAACGGCTATATGATTATCTATCAGTGGTTTTGGGATGCGCTGGTCAACAAGTACGGGATCGTGGAGTACGGCTGGGAAGAGGACGTAAGCAGCGAGGTTGAGCGTTACCGTGGGATTGCTGACGAAGAGTTGGCCTTGTTGTTGCAGAACCCGGATATCGAGCTTGAGGAAATCAACAGCCAGCCTGACCCGATGGCTCAGCCTGTAATGGACCAGATGGGGATGCCTGCCCCGCCCCCGATGCTGCACGATGTAACCCTGCGCATTACGACCAAGAGCGGACAGGCCAAGATTCACAACGTCCCGCCAGAAGAGTTTATTTTCAACGCAGACCTGTCCACGCAGCATATCAAGGATGCCCGCTTTGTTCAGCGTGAAGTCTTCAAGACCCTATCGGACATTCGGGAGCTTGGTTACGAGGTTGACGACGATATTGTCGATGACGGCTCGGACTACTACAACAGCGTGGAACGCTCCAACCGTTACGACAACTGGCGCGATTACACCAACGATGGATCGAGCGAAGATGGCCCGAACCGGCTGGTGCTGTTCAAGACCACGTATTGTCGACATGACCTGAACGATGACGGCATAGCCGAACTGATCAAGGTTGTGCGGGTAGGTGACACCATCCTTGAGATGGAGGAAGCCGAGGAAATCCCGTTCAGCGCCATCCATTGCCACGTTATCCCGCACAAGTTCGCCGGAGTCAGTACGGCGGATGTGGTGGTCCCGATCCAAGACCTGAAGACCACGCTCTGGCGTCAGGCGCTGGACAATATCTACGGTATCAACAGCAACCGGGTGTTTGTCTCTGACCGGGTAAACCTTGACGACATGCTGAGCAACCCGCTGGGCGGCATTATCCGGGTTGAGTCGGATAGCGCAGCCGGTCATGTCTCCCCTGCCCCCATTCAGCCCATCGGCGGCATCATCCAGCCCATGATCGAGTACGCCGACACGGTGAAAGAGAACCGCACCGGCTTTACCCGTTATTCGTCGGGTATGGATGCTGACAGTCTCAATAAGACGCTGGGTGGTATCACTAAGATCATGGACGCGGCACAGCAGCGCATGGAACTGATGGCCCGCACCTTTGCTGAGACTGGCTTTAAGGACCTGATGCTGGGCTTGCACGGACTGGCCCGCCGTCATGCCACCAAGCAGGAGGTTATCCAACTGCGTAACAAGTGGGTGCCGGTTGACCCCCGCAACTGGAAGACCCGCAAGGATATGACTGTCAGCGTTGGACTCGGTACGGGCGACAAACAGCAGATGATTCAGAATATGCAGATCATCGGTGGCATTCAACAGCAGGTGTTACCGCTGGGCATGGCTGACAAAAAGACCATCTACAACGCCATCAAACGTGGTGTTGAGGCAATGGGCTACAAGGACGTGGGGCAATTCATTCTGGAGCCTGAAGACGGCCAAATTCCCCCGCCCAAACCTGACCCCGATTCAATCAAGGCAAAGAATGCCCACGTTGAGAAGATGCTGACGATCGCGCTGGATGCGGTGCAGACGGGCGTGCTGCCGGTTGATGTGTTCGTGCAGGGCTTCATGATGGCCGTACAGCAGGACATGCCCCAACCCCAGCCACAACCGCAAGGAATGCCACAAGGAATGCCACAGTGAACGATATGAACCGCGCTGAAGATGCACGCGCCATTCTGGACAATCCGGAGTTTGAAGCCGCCTTTGCTGACATTGAGCAGGGAATTATCGAGCGCTGGAAAGCGACCAGCGTGACTGATGCCGAGGGCCAGCGTTACCTCAAGCTGCTGCACAAGATCCACCAGGATTACCGCGCCACGCTCAGAACCCGAGTCAGCAGCGGGAAGATGGAAGAACAGAAGATCAAGCGTGAGGGGTTGGTTGCCAACCTGTTTCGCAAGTAATCAATAAAGGATACCCGATGACCGTTTTCACAGCACTCAGCAGCGCGGCCCGAACCGTTACCGGAACGGCTGATATTGGAGCTATCCCGGGTGAACACCAGGAATTGTCAGTCTACCTTGACGTGACTGAGGCCTCTGGCACGTCTCCGAGCATGACGGTGACGTATCAATCCAGCCCTGACAATGTGACGTTTTATGACCATACGTCAGGGGCGGCTATTACCGCAGCGGGAAAGCAGTTAATCAAGGTTCCGTCCAACATTGGCAAGTATGGCCGGATTGCTTATACGGTAAGCGGCACCACGCCATCCTTTACCTTTTCCGCCGTAGTTGAAGCCAAACGAAATTAACCGCCCGCCCGGGCATTGACCAACAGCCGCCTTCGGGCGGTTTTTTTATGGGTGACTGAAACACATGGACATTACGACCGAAGCGCCTGCGGGCGAAGTCGAAAACAGATTGGCTGATGCGCTGGGCATTGAAGATGCTACAGACGAGATTGAAGAAGTAGAGCAACCCGAAGAAGAAGCGCCAGAAGAAGATGGCGACGACGACGAGCGAACCGACGAAGACGACTCAGAGGAACCCGACGAGGGCGAACCCGAAGACGAAGCGGAACCGGACTCTGTAACTGTTGACGGCAAGAGTATTGACTTGCCCCCTGGCACGCCTGCTGAAGTAGTTGAGCAGGTACAGGCCGCGATTGCCGAGAAGGAACGGGCGATGACTGCGGACTACACCAGGAAAACGCAGGAAGCAGCGGAAATGCGCAAGGGTGCCGAAGCCTTCCAGACGGAAGTGCAGCAACAAGCGCAATTCAACGCACAGCACCTTGAAGGACTTGCAAGCCTGCAATCCATGACGGCACAACTCAAGCAGTACGCCGATGTGGATTGGGCCTTGCTGGAATATCAAGACCCCGAAGGGTTCAAGGAACACAAGTATCAGCGCGCCTCGTTGCAAGCTTCTCATGAAAAGCTGCACGCGGAACTGAGCGGCAAGCTCCAAGAACACCATGCGCAGTCCAAAGCGAAAGCGGCGGAAGTTTACAACTACACAGTAAACACCTTGCGCGAAAAAATCCCGAACTATGGCCCCGAGGTCGATACGAGCTTGGTCAAAGCCGCCGTCGATATGGGCAAACGCTACGGGATCGAGGTCAGTGTTGAAAAGTTACGCAACATGCACGACCCCCTTGTATGGCTGGGCTTGCATGAGGTGGCGCGGCTTCAGGAATTGATGACCAAGGGTGCGCAGGATAAGCGGATTCCGCCGAAGCCTACCAAGCACGTTACACCGGGCGTCAAGACCACAAAAACTACAGAGTCCGAGCGTAAAGCCCGCGAACACCTGAAAAAGACAGGTAAGGGCGCGGCTTCGCTTATCGAAAAATATATTTAGGAGCATACATCATGGCTGTATTCACCAATACCCAGGCAAAAGGCAACCGCGAAAGCCTGTCCGACATTATCAAAGACATTTCCCCGGAAGACACCCCGGCGCTCACCAACTTTGGCAAGAGCAAGGCTAACGCCACCCGCGAAGATTGGCAGACCGACGCGCTGGGCGCAGCGAACAAGGATAACGCCGTCCTTGAGGGCACGGATTCGACGCTGCCAGCCATCAACCCAACCACGCTGCTGTCTAACCACGTGCAGGACTTTGAAATCAGCTTCGCTATCTCGAACGTTCAGGAAAAGGTCAAGAAAGCAGGCCGCAAATCCGAAGTGTCGTATCAGATCGAAAAGGCATTCCGCCAGCTTAAAACTGACGTTGAAGCATCCATTACCCAGAACAACGTCGCTGTAGCCCGTGTGGCTGGCACGACTGCCGGTAAGTCTGCCGGTCTGGAAGCGTTCGCCTGGGAAATCAATAACGTTGCTTCGGCTACCGGCGCACATGGTACGGGCGGCGCTACCACTGTCGTTACGACTGGCGCACCTACTACGGCCATCACGGATGGCACCCTGCGGGCTTATACCGAGGCACAGCTGAAGGCGTCTATCGCTGCCGGTTTTGCCAAGGGCGCACGCTACAAGATGGCGCTGATGCCGTTTGCACAGAAGCAGGCAATGGCTGCGTTTACCGGCGTGGCTGCGACTCGCGTAAACATGAACGTTGGCAAGAAGGAGATGGGCGGCATTATCGGTGCGGTTGACGTGTATGTATCGGACGCTGGCGCAATCATGCTGACCCCGGATGCACACATGCGTACCCGTACCGTTCTGCTGGTCGATCCTGACTGTGTTTCCACCCTGTTCTTGCAAGATTACGAGCATGAGGAACTGGCTAAGACCGGCGCTTACACCAAGCACCGCGTGGGCTGCAACATGACCCTCAAGGTCAGCAATCCCCGAGGCGTAGCAAAAATAGCCGATCTTAGTTAATTAGGTCGTTTATCCGCGCCCTAGCCTTCGGGTTGGGGTGCGCAGTAAGCAACTTACCCGCCTAGTGCGGGCTTTTTTATGGGCGCTCGATATGGCTAAGATTCTTTTGAATTACAACCCGACCACGCAAGTATCGACCTATTGGCACGAAGGTATGGATAGCGGGCTGGCTGGCGTGATTGAAACCCAGCAGACCGGGCTTGAGCATATTGCCGATTATTGCAAAGAGGCCCGCGAGGCCAACAAGTTCAGCGGCTACGGTGACGGGGGGATGGATTACAAGATCCCCGCTGCGATGGCAGGCCAGCTTATGCGCGAGGGCCACTTGTTCGATCCCGTGTACATGGCCAGATGGAAGAAGGATCACCCGGAGTATTCGCTACGCGGTGGGCAGAAATACTTTAAGGGCGGAATGTGACTTACTCCGAATTGATAGCCAAGATACCAGGCAGAACGCACCGGGCAGATTTAGCCAATGAGATTAATGGCTTCATTGCCCTGTTTGAGCGCCATGCGGAGCGAGAACTACGGGTAGCAGAAATGGAGGCGACAGCCACCACAGCCACCACCGACGCGGCAATTACGCTCCCTGCTGATTATTTGGAAATGCGCTCGGTGCGCACCGGAAACCGCACACTTGAATATGTGACGCCTGATCGCTTGCTTGACCGCAACAACGGCACCGCAACCGCCTACACCCTGACAGGCACAGAACTCAAGACAAACGCCAATTGCACGGTCGAGTACACCTATTACCGCACCATCCCCCCCCTAACCGTATCAGCGCCTAGCAACTGGCTTTCTACAAAGCATGAGGACGCCTATCTGTTTGGGGTAATGACTGAAGCGGGTATCTGGACAGCAGATGCAAAGATGACCGCCGACTACATGGCATTGCGTGACCGCGTTATTGATCGCATTCGCCATTCTGACAAGGGCCGCCGCTGGAGTGGTGCGCCGCTTCGTGTTAGCGCCTCCAACAAGACCATCGTTTAAGAGAAACCTATGCCTATCAAAATGACTGCTGCCTATGGCGGCTACACCAACGGCCAAACGGTCACCCTGTCCGACCAAGACGAGATCAACTTTGTAGGGCGTGGCGTCGCTGTATATGCAAATTACCCGGCCACGCAGAAGGCGGAACTTGCGATCAACCCGGTAACGGGAACGGTGGATGGGCTGGTTGGCCCACAGGGCGGCATCCCCTTCCCCGCTAACTACCTCCCCCGCGTTGCCAGCATTCATGACGTTTCGCTGGCAGAACCGCTGCATGAACTCACTCTTCCCTCTCCCTATGGCCCTGAAACCGCAACGGCAGGCGGCAAATACGAATTTGCCTACGGAACCCCTGTGTATTCGGCCAAGGGTTTCAACGGCTATAAGTTCTGGATGGTGGGCGCGCCCTATCCGACGCAAGGTGTGGCTCCCGCGCTTTCTGCTTATAAGTACGAAAACCCGTGCGTCATGGCCAGTAACGATGGCGAGAACTTCGAGGTTCCCCGTGGGCTTACTAACCCGATTGCCACCAGCATCGGAAATGCTGATGTAAACAGCTATTATGCCGATCCCTATATTGCATTCAATGCTGACTACACCAAGCTTTACGTGTGTTTCATGCACACAAACCGGAGTGGAACGGTTAAGTCGAGCCTGATGGTAACCGAATCGAGTGACGGGGTTACCTGGTCTACGCCGGTAGCAATTTACGAGTCGGGTGTAACCACCTTCACCGCAAATTCCCCGTCGCTATTCTGGAACGGGAACGGCTGGACGTGCATCTCTATTGACACCCGTGACGGCACCGGGGCATATACCCCCAAAATCATGACCACCAGCGCGGCAACCCCCTATACGGGATGGTCCGTCTGGTCTAACAGCACATGGCCGCATCCGTTGGGGCGCGCTTGGTGGCACGCCCACTTTATCCCGCTGGCTGGCGGTGAAATCATCGGCATGGCTGTGGATAATGGTAGTGGTGGCGGCGCAATTCATACGCTTCGATCAAATGACGGCGGCGTGAATTTCTCGGTCAAAGCGTTCTCTGCGTGGCGATCCACGGTCGGCGGATCGTGGTATCGGCCATCTGTTTGTGTGGCATCCGATGGCGTGAATACTTCTGTGATCGGGTATTTTGGGCGCATTGGTCCAGCCCAGCAAGCCGGTTATTACATTCAAAAAGCGCGTCTTGAATCAGGGGCGACCAATCGCGCTTTGGCAAATGCGCAGCTTGAAGACATGATTCACCGCCAGGTTACGGTGCCCTCTGGCATCCTGACAAATGCGCTCGCAGCCTGGGACAGTTTCAACCGGGTAGACGATACAACCGGGCTTGGAACAGCCGATAGCGGCCATGTATGGGGGGCGGAAACGGGGACGATGGGTATCGGCACCAACCGGGCCTATAACACCACGGCATCGGGGGGCAACTCCATTGCAACACTGGACCCCGGCTTACAGAATTTCGAGTTCACCGCGCAGATAGAAACTTTGGGCGGGTCAAACTGCTTCATTGTTTTCAATGTCCAGAACAGTAGTAATTTCTGGCGCTTTGGCTGGGATGGCGCACAAGCCAAATTCCAAAAAATAGTGGGTGGTAGTTTTGCTTTGAACAATACCCCGATTGTCACAGTCGCCGCAGGGGACCGACTGACTGTTCGCCGTGAAGGACCGTATATCACCTATTTTCTCAATGGTCGTCCGATTGACACATATAAAGACGCGACCTACGCGCAATTTACAAAACTCGGACTTCAGTCCACGGGGACGGCGTCGTATTTCCAGCAGATATATGTGAAGGCGATTTAACGCACGCCACCCAACAAGCCGCCTTCGGGCGGTTTTTTTACGCCCCCAATAAGGCTACCCCATGACCCCAATCGACCACCGAGAGTTGGCACAGGCCATCATCAACGAGATGAAAGAAGGTGGCCACGCCCTCTGGATCGACGCTGAAACACACGCTGAGCAGCACAAGTTTATCGCTGAGCTTATCGCTGACCGGCGAGAGCGGAATGAACGCCGCAAGCGCATACAAGAAAAGATCGCGGGGTCGGTGATTTTGTCCGGCTTGCTGTTGCTGGTTGGGCTGATAGGTGCGGGTGCGCTGGAATGGTTGCGAAAGCAGTTTTAGCACAGGGCCGGGTGATTAGCCTGATGTTTGGCGTCCGCCTGACCCCTCCTAAAGACGGGGAGTTGGGGGAAACCGATGCGGCGGCTGCGATTGGCGAAGGACTGATAAGGGAGGCAATGCTGATGCTGAAAAACACGGGTGAGGCCGAAGGCTTCGAGGTCGATATTGAAGTGAGGCAAATCGTTTACTAATGGCTGATGACGCGGATGTAGCAGCACCGAATATCGAAAACACGGTTGCCGATGGGGTACGCAAGGCGCAGCAAGCACCAAACCTGAAACCCGTCAGCGCCTGTTACTACTGCGGCGATGCGGTGCCTTCGTGGAAGGTGTTTTGTTGCCCGGGTTGTCGAGACGATTGGGACTGGGAGCAGGCGAGAAAGAGGGCAAACGGGCTATGAACTTTGAACAGGCGATAAAGCCGCTCCTTGATCGCGAGGGTGGTTATTCCGACCACAAATCCGACCGAGGCGGATCCACCAATTACGGCATCACACAAAGCACGTTCTCATCGTGGCTCAGCAAGCAAGGCAAGGGCTGGCGTGATGTGCGCACGCTCGAAATCGAAGAGGCCAAGACAATCTATCTGGAAAGCTACTGGATACCGGCCAAGTGTGAGCGTTTGCCCGATGTGCTGCGGGAAATCCATTTCGACTCCAGCGTTAATCACGGCGTCTCGCGTGCAGGCAAGTTGCTGCAAGAGGCGATTGGCGTGACTGTTGACGGGATTGTCGGACCGGCAACGTTGCGCGCTGTGTCCAACACCTCAAGCGGTTACATGAAGGCCCGGTATATCGCCGTCCGATACAAGTTCTACGGTTCCATTATTTCCCGCGATAGAAGCCAGCTTGTATTTATTTCTGGCTGGATGAATCGCATGGCTACGTTTTTTTAAGGAGACGCAAATTGTATAACTCGAAACCCGCAATCAAAAGCCTGGGCATCACCGCCCCGATTATTGCAATCCTCGTTATCGCGCTTGGTGCGTTCGGGGTGGACATTTCCGGCGATGTGGCTGGACTCCCTGAAAAAATCGCAAGTGTGATTGATAGCGCGATTGCCATTGGTGCTATCGCTGTCGGCATCTACGGTCGTGTTCGTGCAGGGACCAAGATCGCCGGTGTCTTTAAGGCCAAAAAATGAAACGCGCAAATTATCTGTTTATGGCCGTGTTGCTGATGCTGGTTGCAGCCTGCTCGACTATCCCCAAGCCGCAATCCCTGCAAGAGCAAATCGCCTATGGCTACGGCGCGGTGGCATCAGTGCGGACCAGCGCTGTCAGCCTGCTTGATCGGGGCCAGATCACCGTGTCGCAAGCCAAGAGTGTGCAGGCTCAGGCTGATGTGGCGCGTCAGGGCTTGGATCAGGCGCGGATTGCACTTTCCGGTGGACTGCCACGGGACGCACAGGGGCAGCTTCAGCTTGCCACGAAGGTATTAACCGCACTTGAGAGTTATCTGAAAACCAAAGGGGCCAACTAAATGGAAACCGCCGCCGCAATATCGATGCTGCTCAATCTGCTGACTTCGCTGGCTGATTTAAGCCTTAAATTGCAGACCATCAGCCAGATTATCAGCAAAGCCCAGGCTGAGGGACGATCCACCCTGACCACTGCGGAATGGGCCGAAGTGGTCGCGCTGGATGATGAAGCGCGGTCCGAGTTGCAGTCAGCAATCGACGCACGCCAGCCAATGTGAAATGGCTGACACCGAGCCGGAATCCTATTTCGACCAGGTAATCGGAGCAACCATCACCGCCGTACATGATGACGCTGAATCAATATGGATACATTTAAGCGACGGATCGGTGATTGAAGTGGTTGCGCTGTTCGATGGTGGTTTTGATGTTGAAGTGCACCCAGCAGAGGCCCGCCACTAATGCCGACAAAACCACTAACGGCGGGGCAGTTGGTTGAGGCAGTTAATGCTTACAAGGAATGTGGAAGCTACGCCGCTGCTGGCAGGATGGTGGGTGTTTCCCCCGATGCGTTCAGGAACAGACTGCGCCATGCGGAGGCAAAGGGATTGATGAAACCGGCTCCCGTAATCGAGCCTGGAGAGCCAATTAGCCATTGCGTTATACCTGATGTACAGGCAAAGCCCGGCGTGCCGCTAGACCATCTTACGTGGGCTGGAAAGTACATCGCGGAGAAGCGGCCTGATGTGATTGTTTGCCTTGGCGACTTTGCTGACATGGAGAGCTTGTCAAGTTACGACAAAGGCAAGCGCAGCGCAGAAAACAAGCGTTACAAGGCGGACTTAGATGCGGCGCATCGCGGCATGGAAATGTTGATGACGCCGATTGTTCTCGCCAAGGACTACAAGCCGCGTTTGGTGATGATTCTCGGCAACCATGAAGACAGAATTACCCGCTACGCCGATGACAACCCTGTGATGCACGAATCGGTGAGCATTCGTGATTTGGGGTATGAAGCTTGGGGTTGGGAGGTTGTCCCGTTCCGGGAAGTTATCAAGATTGATGGCGTGGCGTATAGCCATTATTTCTACAACCAGAACACAAGCAAGCCATACGGCGGCGCGAACCTCGACACCCGGCTAAAGACAATCGGGATGAGTTTCACGATGGGACACCAGCAGGGGTTAAGTGTGGCTATCCGTGAACTGGCTGACGGAACCAGGCACCGTGGACTGGTTGCAGGTTCGTTCTACCAGCACTCCGAATCATACCGGGGGCCACAAGCCTGCTTTGAATGGCGCGGCCTGATCTTCAAACATGAAGTGAATGGCGGCGATTACGACCTGATGGAAGTCTCGCTAAATTACCTGAAAAGACGCTACGCATGATCCCATTGAGTGAGTTTGCCCCAGATATCGACCCGATCACGCCGGGGGTTATTACGGACTGTGAAAACCTTGTCCCGACTCTTAGGGGGTACGCAGGGGGTCCGAGTGGTCTTGATGTAGGCATGAGCGCGCTTGCATCGGCGGCGCTGTCCGCCGCGCTCGTCTTTAAGCTTGACGGGTCGAATCGTTTATTTGCCGGGACCACCACGAAGCTGTACGAAAAAAGCGGCACAGCATGGACGGATGTTTCCCGGCTTGCCGCATACAACGCTTCCACCACTTACCCGTGGCGCTTTGCGCAGTTTGGCGACACCTCGCTTGCTGTAAATAAGGGTGACGTGTTGCAGTCATCCAGTACGGGCGCGTTCGTGGACTTGACCGCGCCCAAGGCGGCTGTCATGTGTGTGGCGAGCGGCTTTGTGATGCTGGGCAATACAAACGAAGCGACCTATGGAGATAGCCTTAATCGGTGGTGGTGTTCGGCTTATCGCAACGAGGCGGATTGGGTGCCTGCCATTGCCACGCAATGCACAACCGGGCTGCTGGTTGATAGCCCTGGGGCCATTACGGCCATGCGGGCGTTCGGGGATACCGTTGTCGCGTTCAAGGATCGGAGCATGTACATCGCGCAGTATGTAGGCGCGCCCGGTGTGTGGCAATTTAACATGGTGCAAGGCGAAATCGGATGCTCAAGCCAAGAGGCGGTGGCTGACGTTGGCACAGCCATGATTTTTGTCGGTGCCGAAGATATTTACATGATGACGGGTAACTATATCCCGCAGCCGATTGGCGCGCCGTTGCGGGAGTGGTTCTTTAACGACCTTGACCCTGGGTATAAAAACCTGATCCGGCACTCGCACGACCGCGCTATTTCGACCGTTTATTTCTACTACCCAAGGGTGAATGGCGGCGGCGTCCTGAATGGGTGCCTTGCGTATAACTACAAATCCAATAAGTGGGGGCTGGCACACAAAACCATCGAAGCGGTGGTGGAGTATGTCACCGGGGGCTATACATGGGACACCCTGCCAAATATGAACATGGCTTGGGACGACTGGCCGACGGTCCCTTACGACTCCCCTTTCTGGACTGCCGCGACCAAATACACGGCCTATATCGGGACAGACCACAAGATTTACAGCCTGACCGGAGGCAGCCCAAGCGCATCCTTCACAACCGGGGATTACGGCGTCGAGAACTATTACAGCCTGCTTTCGCGTGTCACGCTCCGCTACCTTAAAACCCCAACGCGTGCTGGAATGACCAACTATTACCAGACCGTGCGCGGCGGTGAATGGACGGCGGACGCAGCGAGCACGGTACAAAACAGCGGGCGTTTTGACGTGATGCGATCCGCCCCCTGGCATAAAGCGACATTCCACTTTGAGGGGGATTTCGAGGTTACCGGGGCCAGTGCTGACATTAAACAAGGGGGCGTGCTATGAGGCTGTCAACGACTCCGAGGCTTGATAACAAAACCCCGCAAGCGCTTGTGCGCCTGCTGAGTGACATGGCCCGCCAGATCAACGGGATTAGCGAAGGCACGCTGTATGCGTTTCACAACGCGGCTACAGCAGCGCCTACAACAGGAAGCTATAGCCGTGGAGACCGTATTCTCAAGTCAGACCCGTCCGAGGCTGGCGCAGCTGGATCGAAATATGTTGTGTGGGCCTATTTGTGTACTGCTTCTGGCACACCCGGAACATGGGTTGAACTCAGGGCGTTAACTGGAAACTAGATGCAACTGTCCGTAATACAACCGCATTTTGTGGACAGAGCCTGGAAGGATGGCGCGTCATGTTTGGCCGAAGCCTGCGCCACATCAGGCGGTGAAATCACCAGCGACCAGTTGAAGATGATACTCAGCCGGGGCGAGCGTACCCTGATTGCCCTGCGCGACGAAGATAAAACAGTCGGATGGGGGTGTTGGCGCGTGGACCAACTCCCAAACGTCAGGGTGCTTCATTGCACTGACCTTGTAGCCCATGGAGCGCATTTCGAGCGCTTTTTTTTGGCCCTGAAAGAAGCGGCTGAAATCATGGGGTGTTCGGAAATACGCTGTTGTGCAAAACCTGCACAGGCAAGGCTTTATAAGCAAAAGTTGGGCATGGAAGCGGTGTACGAAACTTTAAGGATCACGGTATGAATAAATACGAACTGAGCGAAGCGTATGTTGGCGGGCCAACGGGGCGGGTAGAGGGCAAACGTCGCATCTATGGGGGCGGTGGCAGCAAACAAACTACCGTGTCATCGCAGGAGATCCCGGCAGAACTCAAGCCACTGGCTAACCTCTACGTCAAGCAAGCGACGGACATTGCACAGACGCCCTATCAAAACTACGGCGGGCAGCGATACGCAGACCTGAACCAGACGCAAAACGCCGGTATCGGCATGGTGCAGCAGCGGGCGCTGAATGGTTCGCAGACCATGAATAACGCTGAGTCGGGGCTGAACCAGTTTATTCAGGGCGGCAACACCAACCCTTACCTTGATTCGATGGTGAGCAAGGCCCAAGGGTCAGTGGTCGATCAGTTCAATAACATGGTCAAACCGCAGACCGAGCAGGCCATGCAGAACTCGGGCAGTTTCGGTAACTCTGGCTATCAGCAGTTGATGCAAAACCAGCAGAAAGCCGCTGGCAACCAAATGAGCGACATTGCAACGCAAATGTACGGTCAAGCCTACGGGCAGGACCAGAGCAACAAACTCAACGCGATCAACGCAGCCCCCACCTTTGGCAATGCGGCTTATCAGGATGCGGGGCAACTCTTGCAGGCAGGTGGCTTGCAACAACAAAACGCGCAGAACCCGCTCGACTTCCAGTATCAGCAATTCCAAGACGCGCAGAACAACCCCTACAAGCAACTGCAAGCGACTGGCGGGGTTGTGGGGCAAAGCGCTGGCACGTCAACATCATCGAGCGGGGGCGGTAAATAATGAGTAACAACCAAGCACAGTATGGACGCAACGGTGACACCACCCTTGTGCATATGCGCCCGGATGAATTGCGCGGCCTGCAACAACTGGCCCAAGCAGCCGGGACGGACCTGACCATTAACCCGCAAACCGGATACCCGGAAGCCTTTTCGCTGCCTAGCTGGGTCCTCCCGGTGGCGGCGATTGCTGCGACTGCGCTAACGGCGGGTGCTGCGGCTCCGGTTGCTGCGGGTGCGATGGGGGCGGCTGGTGCTGGCACGGCTGCGGCAGGTGCGGGTGCTGCGGCTGCTGGCACAGCGGCGGCAGGTACGGCCGCGGCGGCTGGTGGTGCTGGGGCTACCGGCGCGGGGCTGTTAGGTGCTGCCGAGGCGGGTACGGCTGCGCTCAGCGGAACTACGGCGGCCAGTGGTGGCGCTGCGGCACTGGAAGGTGCGGCGGGTAGCGGACTCCTGGCTGGGGGTGAGCAAGGCGCGATGTTGGCTGCGCAGAACGTAGGTTTGGAAGGCGCGACCGCTGCCACTAATCAGGGACTGCTTGCCGGTGGTATGGAACAAGCCGCCGCCCCGATGGTTGATATGAGTACCCAGGCTGGCATGTTTGACGCAGCAAATTACAACACGGGCGGGTTGCTTGGCAACGCCACAGACGGAGCCAGCCAGTATGGCAAGCCGATCAACGCTGCGGTAACAGCAGCGCAACAGGGCCAGCAGATGGCCCCGCAAGACCAGCCCCCGCCCCCGCCTACGCCAAAGCAGGCAACCCCGCTCGACTTGTCCGGCCTGCTGGCACAGGGTCAACAGGCACAGCAAACGCAATCCGCTGATGATCTTCGTCGTCGGCAGCTTATGAACCAGTATGCCGCTGGCGTAGGCCGGTTTTGATTATGGAAAAGTGGACTATCTTGGATTCGACTTTCTTTGATTCCACTTGTTTATGGTTTCTTCAAGCGTGTCACCTGACACGTAAGGATTAACATGGCATTTTTTGTGGTCACATGAACCCTTAAACGCGGAATGCCATGGACCACATTGAGGTATATCTCCACAAAACGGACATGCCTTTAAGCCATGATAGTTTGATTCACGATCTACACGATAGATAACATCGGATAGCGTTTCATCGGATTTTGATTTCATATAAATTGCATCCTGCTAACAATGTTAGATATTAGTTTACTTGATCGTTTACTTGATTACGATTCGCAAGGAATAAATATGGCAGGCTTACTCGACTTTCTCAACACACCAGCCGGGATTGGTTTACTCTCAGCCGCAGCCGGAGGCATGGCGGGCGCGAGGAGGGGTCAACCGTGGAATACAGCCGGTCGCGGCTTGTCTACAGGCTTGCTAGGCTACGCAGAAGCGCAAAAGGCGCAAGAGGCCAAGGCCAAGGAAGAACAGGCCAAGCAGGCCCGTTTAAGCGCGTTCCAGAGCGCAACCGTTGCACCGCAACAGGCCAAGCCTGCGATGTTCGGCATAGGCGGAATGCAAGGCTCACAGGACGCAATGGGCATGGTCGCAAGCCAGAACCGTGACATTAACGCCCTGTCTGCCATGCCGGATATGAGCCGCCCGGTCTTGCCGCAAGGTAACGGGGTTGAGACTTTGCCGATGCGTGGCGCTCCCCGCCCCGTTCCACAATCGCTGATGCAGCCGCGTGGTGAAGCCGCGTTGCAGATGGCCGCGAATCAGGAGCAAGGCGCGCCCGAAATGCCAGCCGAGCAGTTGCCGGAACAGGTACAGCAGACGCAAGCAGCGCAGGAAGCGCAGGCTGGCGGGTTTGACTTCGGAAAGTTCGCACAAGCCGCGATTAGTGACCCCAACGCACCGCCTGAGATGCAGGAATTGGCAATGAAGTATTTTGCCAGCCAGAAAGAAGCGAAAGCGCCGAAGTGGAATGTGGTCGAGCGGTACAACGAGCAGACGGGCCGTAAGGAAAAGGTAATGATGAATGAGGCCGACCCGACTTCGGTTATGCCGTTTGGTGGGCAGGAAGCGCCTGATCCGGTTAAGCAGGTGCAAGTGGGCCAAGATATGCGTGACTGGCTCATGTCAAATGGCGTCAACCCGCAAGACGCAACCCCTGAACAATTCAAGGCAGCTTATACAGCGACCACACAAGAGAAATTAACCCGTGCTAAGGCAACAGGGGTAAATATTGGCCCGACCCGTGTGGAGAACATTACCACCCAAGAAAGTGAAGGGAGCAAGGTTTACGGCAAGGGGTTGGGGGAAATGCAGGTTGATATCCAGAAACAGGGATTCGCTGCTCCGATCAAAATCGCCAACCTTGACCGCATGAGCCAATTACTTGCAGGCGTTGATTCCGGGCGATTCTCCGGGGCCGGGATGGAGGCTGCACGGTTCGCTAAATCGTTCGGGTTCAATGTCGATCCCAAGCTAGGAAACAAACAAGCCGCCGAAGCGTTGGCTATTGAAATGGCCTTGGCCATGCGTGAGCCTGGCAGCGGACCGATGACGGATAAAGACTTCAACAATTACCTGAACACTGTCCCAAGTCTTGCCAAGACAGCGGCAGGCCGCAGGGAAATTACAGCGACCCTGAAAGCCAAGGCCAAGCGCGATATTCAAATCAGCAAGGCTGCGCGTGAGTATGCCAAGCAGAACCGTGGCGTTATCGATGATAACTTTCTCGATCAGGTGGCTGAACATATGGCGCGCAATCCCGTTATTCCGGTGAACAGCACGGGCGGCGGTGGATGGTCAATGAAGAAGGTCAAATAATGGCTACCTATCAAATCAAATCGCCTGATGGTTCGGAGTTTGAAATTAACGCTCCAGACTCCGCCACAGAAGATCAAGTAATGAGATACGCCCAAGAGCAATGGGCTGTCAGCAAACAGAAACCAGAACCCGGCTTGGGTGAGAAAGTAAACCAAGGGATAGCAAGCCTGCCACGCCAATTGGGGCTAACTGCCCGGCATGGCATAGAGGGTTTGGCGGACGTTGCGGGTATCGTTGCTAACCCGATTGCAGCGACAGCCAATGCAATGGGCGCAAACCTGCCACGCTTGCAAACCGCAACTTCTGGCGCTTTGGACTGGATGGGCTTACCCAAACCCGCCACGCCAACCGAGCGCGTAGTGGGTGATATGTCCCGCATGTTGTCTGGTGGTGGTGGTATGGTCAAGGGTGCGCAGCTTGCCGGTAAGGCGGCTCCTGCCCTGAATGCGCTGGCCGCACGCCCAGGCTTACAGGCCGCGTCTGCTGTTGGCTCTGGCGGTGCGGGCGGGTATGTGCGCGAGACGGGCGGCGACCCATTATCCCAAGGCGTGGCTGCGGTAGCGGGTGGCTTATTGGCTCCCGCTGGGCTGGCAGGGGTGCAAGCGGGTGCGCGTGGTGTTGGTAATGCCATCGCCGGGATGCGGACGCCGCCCCCAAACATAAATATAGTCATCAATAACGCGCTTGAAAGCTCTGGCTATAAACCTTCAAGCCTGCCAAGAGCGTTGCGTGCCACGCTTGAAAGCGATGTGGCAAACGCCATGCGCCAGGGCGATATGTCACCCGATGCGCTGCGCCGTTTGGTCGATTATCGGATGGTGGGCGCAACCCCGGCACGCGGCAATCTAACGCTTAACCCAATTGACCTGACCAACCAACACAACCTGTCCAAGATCGGCGCGAACAGTTCAAATACCAAGCTGCAAGGGCTGGCAATGCGCCAGAACGACAACACCGGGTCACTGATCCGCAACCTGAATAACCTGGGCGCAAATACCGCAGACGATGCCTTCGCGGGCGGTCAGAAGGTAATGAGCGGGCTTGAGCGAACCGCGACAAGGCGGCAAGGAGAGATTAACGCAGCATACGACAGCGCCCGGAATACAACCGGAATTGATGCCACCATAGACCCGGCTGCATTCACTCAACGCGCTGGCGACTTGCTCAAGCAGAACTTACTGGAAGGGGCATTGCCCGCAGACGTGCGCCGCATCCTGAACGATGCCGCAACCGGGAAAATGCCGCTGACGGTTCGGACTGCCGAGCAGATCAAGACCGCAATGGGAAACCTGCAACGGTCAAGCGCAGACGGAGGGACACGGCGTGCGATTGGGTTGGTTCGTCAGGCTTTGGATGATGCACCGATACTACAGAGTGCTGGCGATGATTCCGTGCAGGCATTCAACGCGGCACGCGGGCTAAATCGCAACTGGCGCGGACTGGTTGAGAGAACCCCGGCATTGCAGGCCATTGAGGACGGCGTGCAGCCTGACAAGTTCGTTCAGCAGTACATCATCCAAGGGGCAGGAAAGGCGAACGTGATGGACGTTGCAAGGTTGAAGAACGCGATTAAAGACACGCCAGAGGCTTTGCAGGCTGTACGCGGTCAACTGATGGCGCACCTTAAATCCAAGGCGATGAGCGGCAAGCCTGACGAAGCCATGACGTTCTCTCAGTCTGGTTATAACAATGCCTTCTCAGCGATTGGTGAACGCAAGCTTCGCATGTTCTTTAACCGCGAAGAAATCGACCAACTGAAAGCGGTTGGACGGGTGGCGATGTACGAACAGATTCAGCCTAGCGGCTCGGCTGTGAATAACAGCAATTCGGGGGCTCTGATGGCTTCAAAGCTGTTTGATTTGCTGGGCAATAGCAAGCTGGTGAATAGTTTACCGTTTGGCAGCGCAGCAATTGGAGTGCCTGCAAAAACGATCAGCACCAGCATTCAAGGAGCGGGAGTAACTAACCTGCCGAAAGCACTCACCCTGCCCAAACAGTCCGGGCCGATGGCTTCGCGTATACCGCTACCGATGTTGCTGACGCCAGGCTTACTTGAAGATCGCCGCCACTAGAACCATCGCAATAATTCCGCCCAACGTGATTGGGTTTATAGAACCTAGATATTCCATACTAAGCCCGCCTAGTGCGGGTTTTTTGTTGTCCCGAATACACTCTAACACAGCAAAGGATAAACCATGCCAGTACCCTCAACGCTAGCCGACCTTAGCGTGGTTGCCAGCACTAATAGCCCGCAGGGAGCCGATACGGTTACCACCGATTCCGGGCCAGATGAATACATGCGTGCCTTGTCTGCCATCATCCGCCGCGAACAGGCCCAGGCTGTAGCGGTTGCCTCCGCCGCAACGGTAGACCTGGGGGCGATTGCAGACGGTAATTATGTCCACATCACCGGAGTTGCCACGATCACGAGCTTCGGGACTGCTGCGGCAGGGGTAAGCCGAACTTTGGTGTTTGATGGCGCGCTCACTATCACCCACAACGCCACCAGCCTGATCCTCAGGGACGGCACAAACCGGGCAACTGCTGCCGGTGATGTGGCCGAGTTTGTATCGGAGGGATCGGGGAATTGGCGTGAAGTTGATTACCACACAGCGGTTGTGGCGCTCGACCCCACCCTAACGGCGCTTGCTGGACTGAATGCGACGGCGGGACTGGTAGAGCAGACCGGGGAGGATGCGTTTACCAAGACGCCAGTATCTGCGTTTATCAAGACGCTGCTGGATGATGCAGATCAAGCTACGGCGAGGGCTACGCTTGATGCAGACAACGCAGCAAACCTAACCGGCAACGTTGCCGCAGCACGTATCATGACAGCGCTGAACGCCACCGGAACTGCCCCCGTTTACGCCTGCCGCGCATGGGTGAACTTCGACGGCACCGGCGCTGTGCCTATTCGGGCAAGCGGAAATGTGTCGTCGATTACGGATAACGGTGTGGGGGATTACACGGTTAATCTCACAACGGCAATGCCCGATAGCCTGGGTGCCTGCACGGTATCGGGCATTGGCTTGACCGATAACACCGCTGCTGCCAGAAACAATATGTATGGCGGTTATATTCCTACGTCAAGTACAGTTAGGGTGTCTTGTTGGGATGTATCGAACGCCGCAGAAGACGCTGTAGTGGTGAGTGTCGCAATATTTAGATAAAGGACAAACATGACACAACTAATAATCTACAAGCAAGACAACGGCACAGTGGCTATCGTCCGACCAACGGAAGAGGCGCTTTCGGTCTATGGCATTGATGCCATCGCACAGAAAGACGTGCCATCCGGCAAGAGGTACAAAATCACCCTTGCCACTGACATTCCGGCTGACCGTTCGGCGCGCGATGCGTGGACCGTGGCAGACGCGGATTTAACTGACGGCGTAGGTGCTGCAAGTAACGAATTTCCGGGGGCCGTATGATTATCATTGACCAAGCAAAACTCAAGGCCAAGCAGGACAAGGAAGCAGCCGAACTCGCGCAAGCCGAACTGGCATCGATCCACCTCGCAAGCATCCCATTGATACTATCTTACCTGTCGGCCAAACCCGACGCTAAGACAGAATTGAAAGTGCTGGAAGCGCGGGCGGTGGCAATAAAAGCCCAGGTTTAACACATAGGCTGCTGCTGGAAGCTGCTGATAACCCCATTTCGCGACCACGAATTTATCCCATCAAGAGCTTGCAAGCCAATAACCACGCGGGGTATAATTTCATTCTTTCCCATCAAAAGCGACTATTAATCTATTGATTATTAACATATAACGGTCTGCTTTGGGAGCAGGATGTCAGGAGTTCGAATCCCCTCACCCCGACCACCCCATATGATGCCCGAAGATAGAATCTCTGCCCGTAGCTCAACCGGATAGAGCACCAGCCTTCTAAGCTGGGGGTTA
>Ga0209347_1003007_pt1 | contig 20682 bp, 22 predicted proteins | sample AutmiccommuBRH23_FD_187382 | JGI IMG/M metagenome (GOLD analysis project Ga0209347, IMG submission 187382) | Deep subsurface microbial communities from Mt. Terri, Switzerland - Autotrophic microbial communities BRH/23 (SPAdes) (version 2) | ecosystem: Environmental > Aquatic > Deep subsurface >...
AAATTTTTTAATGAAGGTGGATTTGCCGGTGCGCACCCCCCCGCTGATGCCCAGGTAGAGGTCGCCTCCAGTCCGTTCTGCTATATCCCTGAAGATGTCAATTTTATCCATAACACTCCCTCCTCTTGAAAATTGAAATATATATAATTAAAGCCTGAACTTTATCGCATCCCCCCCAACCCTGTCACAGATTGGCTGCTGTGGCGGGTGTTAGAAGAATTCCAAGTGTAGTTTTTTCCAGTGGCATACATTAACAATATATATATACTGAGTTGTTGACCGGATTATTACAAAAGGCGGAATAAAGAGATTGGACAAAAAAAGCCGCCCTGCGGCGGCTGGTATCCAAAATTGGGATTCCGGGATAAAAAAAGAAAACCCTTATTTTTCCAAACCCTGGTCTTTATAGCTTTGAGCCAGCTGGGCATAGGCCAGGGCGCTGGCGGTGACCCAGTGCAGGGCATTGCCGGAAATCTCTTTTTTGGGCACCGCCGGGGCGCCCGCCGCCAGTTGCCTGTCGGGGATGCTGGCCCCCGAGGAAACCACGCTGCCGGCGGCGATCATGCACTGCTCGCCGATGCTGCAGTTGTCCAGCAAAACACAGTTCATGCCCACCACCGATCCGCTGCCCACGTTGGCGGTGTGCAGCACGGCGCCGTGGGCGATGGTGCAGTTCTCACCGATCCTGGTCTCGCCGCCGGGGGTCATATGAATGACCACGTTGTCCTGGATGCTGCTGTTTTTGCCAACAATAATACGGCCGAAATCGGCCCGCAAAACCGCTCCGTACCAGACGCTGGCCCCCTCTTCCACGGTCACGTCGCCGATGATTACCGCCGTGGGGGCGATAAAGGCCCCTTCGGCAATCTGAGGCTTTTTACCCTGAAATTCAACTATCCGCATGCCCCTTCCCCTCCTTTTAAATATCTTCCATTTCGTCCTTTTTATCCCTGCCCATCAGGTCCACCACCGCCTCCCGGGGTTTTTTGCCCTGGAAGAGGACCAGGTGCATCTGTTCGGTGATGGGCATTTCCACATTAAATAGAAGGGACATTTTCTTCGCCGCCCGGGTGGTCCTGACCCCCTCCACCACCATCCGCACCGAGGCAAGGGCCTCCTCCAGGGACTTGCCCCGCCCGATCTCCATGCCGGCCCTCCGGTTGCGGCTGTGCCTGCTGGTGCAGGTGACGATGAGGTCGCCCACGCCGGCCAGTCCGGCAAAGGTTAAAGGGCTGGCCCCCAGGGTCACTCCCAGGCGGGCAATTTCAGCCAGCCCCCTGGTGATCAGGGCGGCCTTGGTGTTGTCGCCGAAGCCCAGCCCGTCGGCTATGCCGGTGCCCAGGGCGATCACATTTTTCAGCGACCCGCCCAGTTCCACCCCGGTGACATCGGTATTGGTGTAAACCCTGAAGTCGGAAGACATGAGGAATGACTGGGCCCGGGCCGCCGTGCCGGGGATGTGGGAGGCCACCACCACCGCCGTGGGCATGGCCAGGCAGACCTCCTCGGCGTGGCTGGGGCCGGAAAGAACGGCAAAGTTTTCGGTATCCCCGGTTATCTCCCGGTACACTTCGGAAACCCGCAGAAGCGAGTCTTCCTCTATGCCCTTGGCGGCGTTGACCAGAGTGGCCCCGGGTCTGAGATAGCGGCGGGCCTCCTGCAGCACCTCCCGGAAGGCGTGGGAGGGCACCGCCGAAATAACCGCCGCCGACCCGGCAACCACCTGTTCCAGGTCGGCACTGGCCCTCACCTCTGCTGCTATTTTAACCCCGGGCAGGTAGCCGCTGTTTTCTCCGGTCCGGTTAATCTCCTCGACCAATTGTGCCCGCTGGGACCACAGCAGGGGGCTGTACCCCTTCCTGGCGAGATGAATGGCCAGGGCCGTCCCCCAACTGCCGGCGCCAAGGATGGATATTTTTTCTTTATGCAAGTCGTACTCCTCCGATATTTGGGATTAGGGGTTAGAGAGGCATCCACCAATTAATCCCTGATCCCTAACCCCTAATCCCAGGCCTGCAATATTGGCTGTCTATCTAAACTTAATCTTCGACTCGGTGCCTGCGATGAGCCGCCTTATGTTGGGTATGTGCTTGAACACCGCGAACAGGCAGACCACCACCCCGAAGAGAAGGTATTTGTCGCTGTAATGGAACAGCGCCAGGGTCAGGGGCACCGAGATGGCCCCGCAGATGGAACCCAGGGAGACGTAGCGGGTGGCGGCCACCACCACGGCGAAAACCGAGACGGCAATAAAGGCCACCCAGGGGGCCAGGGCGATGACCACGCCCAGGCCGGTGGCGATGATCTTGCCGCCCTTAAACCTCAGAAACACCGGGAAAGCGTGGCCCAGGGGGGCGGCCAGTCCGGTCAATAGCTCAAAGCCGTCCAGCCCGGCCTGCCTGCCGATAATCACCCCGGCCACCCCCTTGAGTATGTCCAGTAACAGGGCCAGCAGCCCCCAGGCCGGGCCCAGTGTTCTCCAGGCGTTGGTGGCGCCGATGTTGCCGCTGCCGTGCTTGCGGATGTCCACCCCCCTGGCCAGGCCGATGATCAGGCCGAAGGGTATTGAACCAATCAGGTAGCTGGCCACCACAGAGAGTATAAGCATGATAAACTCTCCCGTCCTTATTTTTGAACCACGGAGAAAGGATATATGGGATGGACTGTCTGGTCTTTTTTTAAAGCCACAAAGGACACAAAGATCACAAAGGATTATATGATAATCTGAAAGCTTCTTATAGTATATTAAATACTTATTTAGGGTTGAGTTTGATTAAATAATAATAATTTCTTTAATAGAGTGACAGACAGGCATAACTCTAGGGTTTTTCTTTGTGTACTTTGTGGCTAAAATTTAAGGCCCCACAGTAAATCTGTTAAATTTTTTCTCTGTGTCCTCTGTGGTTATTAATTGCTTTCTTTTCTCTTCCTCATCATAAACCTGACCGGGGTGCCTTCGAAGCTGTAGGCAGACCGGATCTGGTTTTCCAGGTAGCGCAGGTAGGAGAAGTGAACCAGCTCCGGGTCGTTGACGAAGAAGGAGAATTTGGGCGGCTTGACCCCGGCCTGGGTCACATAGTAGATCTTCAGCCGCCTGGTCTTGTAAGAGGGCGGCGGGTTTTGCAGCACCGAGTCCCGGATCAGATTGTTCAGCCCCGGGGTGGACACCCTCAGGGTATGGCTTTCGGCGACATTTTCCACTGCCTCCATGACCCTGTTCACCCTTTGCCCGGTGAGGGCCGAGATGAAGACCAGCGGGGCGTAGCGCATAAAGCCAAGTTCCTCTTTAATCACCCGGGTGTATTGGTCGGTGGACTTGCTGTCTTTGATTACCAGGTCCCACTTGTTGACCACCACCACCGAGGCCTTGCCCTGTTCGTGGGCGTAGCCGGCGATCTTTTTGTCCTGCTCGGTAACCCCGTCCTGGACGTCAATCACCAGCAGCACCACGTCACACCGCTCTACGGCCCGCAGTGCCCTGATCACGCTGTATCTTTCCGTGGACAGGTCAACGCGGCTCCTGCGCCGGATGCCGGCGGTGTCCACCAGTATGAATCGCCGGCCCTCCCGCTCGAAGACGGTGTCAATGGCGTCCCTGGTGGTGCCGGGGACATCGCTGACGATGACCCGGTCCTCGCCCAGTATTTTGTTGACCAGGGATGACTTGCCCACATTGGGCCGCCCGATGACGGCGATCCTGACGGTATCCCCAGGGTCCTCCTCCTGTTCTGCCGCCGGCAGTTTTTCCAGCACGGCGTCCAGCATGTCCCCGGTGTTCAGACCCTCGGCGGCGGAAACCGGGATTGGATCGCCCAGCCCCAGTCCGTAAAACTCCAGGTACTCCTTCTGGGTATCGAAATTTTCAACCTTGTTGGCCACCAGCAGCACCGGCTTTTCAGCCCTTCTCAGGATGCCGGCGATCTCCCGGTCACCGGAGGTAATCCCGGCCCGGGCGTCCACCACGAACAGAATCAGGTCGGCCTCAGTGATGGCTACCTCGGCCTGCCGCCTGACATTGCTGGTGATCTGGTCCTGTTCGGCAAAGTCCAGACCCCCGGTATCCACCAGGGCAAAGCTGCGGCCGTTCCACTCGGCGTCCTGATAAAGCCTGTCCCTGGTGACACCGGCCACTTCCTCCACAATGGCCAGCCTCTCCCCCACAATACGGTTGAAGAGGGTGGATTTTCCCACATTGGGCCGCCCGACTATGGCTACGATTGGTTTTGGCATTTAATCACCTGCAAAACTTTTAATAATTTCCAATATCTCTCCCGGCCCCTGGGCAACCCTCAGCGGCACGCCCAGGGCTTTCTCCAAATCCTCCGGTGACTTGTCATCCAGAGTCAGGGGCTGATCCCGGCGGAACATCGAGGCGGGAAGCAGGGCCAGCCCGCTTTGTTTTATTTGATCCCGGCGGCCAATCAGGTCCGACCCGGTTAAAAGCCCGGACACCGTAACGGTGGGGCCGAAAAATCTGTTCTCCACGGCCACCACCCTGACATCGAGGTTTTCCACCCGGTTTAAGTCCCGGGCCACCCGGTCCAGGATGGGGCCTGCCAGCACCCCGGTGATGATGGACAGTGATAGGGGACTTTTGATCTCGGCGGGGATTCTTCTTTTCACCCCGGCCCAGCCGTCCAGGAACAGCCGGGCTAGTCCGACGCCGTTTTCGGTCTGGGGAAAATCGGCGTATCTTTGCCGGGACGGGAATTCCTTGCCGGCCCGGAGGTAAAACTCGTCACCGGCAAAGACAAAGGGGTAGCCCAAAGTTTTCAGGCAGCCGTTCTGCCAGCCCCGGACCCTGTTGACCACCGCCGCGGCCCCGGCCGGTGTGAATTGCCCCAAGGGGGACAGCCCCTCCCGGGCGCCGGTGAGGCCCACCGGAACCAACGCCAGGGACCTCACCCCGGGCCAAATCCCGGCCAGGTCGGCCACCGTGCGCTCCAGTTCCCTGTCGTCGTTAACACCCGGGCAGATCACCGCCTGGGTGTGAATCTCTATACCCTCCCGGGCCAGGCGCTCCAACTGGGCCAGCACATCCCCGGCCCCAGGGTTGCCCAGCATTTTACGCCTCAAATCGGGGTTGGTGGTGTGCACCGACACGTAGAGAGGGCTTAAGCGCAGTTCCGCCACCCGCCGGAAGTCCTTCTCCCGCATGTTGGTCAGGGTGATAAAACTGCCCTGCAAAAAAGACAGCCGGTAGTCGTCATCCTTGACGTAGAGGGTCTTCCTCATCCCCCCGGGCATCTGGTCCACAAAACAGAAAATGCACTTGTTGGCGCAGCGGGTTATCCGTTCCAGGCCGGTTGAGGTGAATTCAAGGCCCAGGTCCTGGCCGGGGTCCTTCTCTATTTCCAAGTCCCAGACCTCGCCATTGCGCCTGGCCAGATCCAGCCTGACCAGATCCTCCCCGGTATGAAAGTGATAGTCCAGTATATCGGACAATTCCCGGCCATTGACCGCCAGCACGGTATCGCCGGGGTCCACCCCCACCTCGGCGGCGATACTTCCGGGCGCCACCCGGCCCACCATCAGGCCCGCTCTCTTCACAGCCCAGTCCTCTTTCTGTTATTGCCTGCCGGCCCTTTTTCTCGTTTAATTATCCGACATTTGGCATTGGCCGTCAAGTTTGACGGACTTCACCAGATCAGGATATATTTTGGCCACCTGCCTCTCCAACAGGGCCAGGCCCGCCCGGGAGGCCGGCGGCAGCCCCAGGAGCGCCTCACCCAGCATAAAACTCAGGCTTAGAGGGGCTTTTATTTCCACTACCCGGCAGCGGCCGGGATCAACCCCGCTCAGCTCCAGGAATGAGGTAACCATATTACTTAACATGGGGCTGCCCGACCTGGCGGTGAAGGCCACCACCCTGACGCCGTCGCCGGTGCTTCCCAACTCAATCATTTCTCCCTCGGAAACCATTTTGCTTTTACAGGCCTGATAAATGTCATTCAGTTTTCCCGCGCTGTAACTTTGGGGCAGGCGTCCGGTCAGTACCGACCCGGCCACGGCCGACAGCGGAAAACTGCAGTTGCTGATCAAAACAAGGGTTTTCAATAGACAGCCTCCGGGTTTTTGATCTGAATAGCGCCACCGCCCTTTGCCCCCGGCCAGTGCTTTATTTTTGTGAAGACCTCCTCCACCACCGCCACCAGCTTTTCGTAGTTTCTCAGGGTGCCCCAGGTGACTATGGGCCTGCCCAGCCTGACCAGACCCAGTCTTCTGGACATAAAGCCCCCGGCCTTCATGGACGAGTTGACATAAGACGAGACATCCACCAGCAGCAAGCCGTCCCGGTCCATACCTATAAGCCCGGAGAGTCCGCTGGTGACATTGTAAAGTAAGTTGGGGCGACTGCGCCGCCCCACCACGTAGATTTCATTGCCCATTTTATCCCGGCCCACCCGGCAAATCCGGCCCAGGTCGTCAACCTTTTGGCGGTCGAAGAGACTTTGATCCAGAAGTTCCCGGGGGCCGGGGACCCTGTCCCGGGGCAGCAGGCCCAGATGGATGCCGGCGGCCGTCACCGAAGAATGCGTCCCGCCGTAGCAGTGATAGATTATTTTCACTTACGGGTCCTCCAATCCCCAATCCCTCTTATTCATCAGTGGGCGACTATAATATAAGTTCCGTTTTCCAGGTAGTGGACCATGGCGTCCAGGATGCGGGACAGTGAGGTGGCTATCTTTTCGCACTGGTCCTCGTCCCGGCCCAAAAAGACCGGGGCGCCGCCCCCGGCCACCAGGCCCGGGTCGGCGGTGACCACCGCCAGTATTTTGCCGCCCATTGCGTCAGTCATTTTTGTCCGCCGCCATCCTTCCCGCCTGGGTGCTGAGGGGCTTGCTCCGGGCCGACTCCAGCACCGGCGTCCTTTTTACCGCCAGCAGCAGGGCCTCGGCGTCCCTGATGGCCGGCAGTATATAAAGTCCAAGCTCCCCGGTATCCAGATTTTTGCGCACCAGGGGGGTAAACTCCGGTGTGTCGATGTCCTTTTTGATCCCCAGGATGATGGATGCGGTGTGGGCAATGGCCATTCTCTGCCCAAGATCGTTGATCACCGACCTGGCGTTGGCCCCCTTGGGCTTAATTCTTATACCCAGAGCCTCTTGCAGTATTTTTTCCCGGGACTCCCTCAGCCCCACGTTCATAATCACAATCTCGTCCACCTTGAGCCTGCTGCCGTCAAAACTAATAGCGGCAGACTCCACCTCGCAGATATCGCCGATGGTCTCCCCGGACCTGAAGGAGAGGCTGAAGGTGATCACCAGCACCGCCACCAGCCCGGCGGCGACGATCCCGCCCAGGTGGTAGGCCAGGCTGACCGATATGGCCGTGGCCATGACCAGGTAATTCCTGGCCTCAAAGGTGCGGGCAATGCCCTCGATGTAGTCGCTGCCCCTTTTCACCAGCTCGGTTCTTTCCAAATTTTCCAGGGTGGTTCTCTCCATCCCCCGGATCTCCCGGAATTGCTGGGCCGCCAGGGCCAGAAAGGTGACCGCGGCAAAATCGGGCTTGAGCAGGGCCGGAATAGCCACCGCCCCTAAGGCAGAGGCGATAAAACCCAGGGAGACATGGGCCACCATGCCGTGCGGGTAACCGGGGTACTGGCGGTAGTCCATCCTCAGCAGGAGCAGTCTGGCCAGCGCCCCGGCCACCGTGCCGGTCAGTATCATCCCAAGGTAGTCATCCACAGGCTTCACCTAATCTTTTTGCGGTTCTCGCTGTCAATCTCGTTGGCGTCAGGGCTATACTCCGAGTGCAGGTCCTCCAGAGTTTCTTTTTGCTTTTTGGAAAGCCTTTTTCTCAGCCGCAGCCCCCGGACCGGGCCCATAAAGCCGGTAAACTCGCGGCCGACGTAGGATGAGAGCCTGCTTTTAGCCTGCTCCCAACCACCGGAGCTGATCAGGAGGAAAGCTCCCCCGCCCAGCAGGGTCAGCCCCAGGATCCAGGCCAGGGCGGTCCAGGTGCCACCACCAGGGGTTCCAGTTCCTGTGCCGGTTCCCCCGAAGCCGCCGCCGCCGGTAATGCCCAGCACCGTGGGCACAGCATCGGCAAAAAGGGCCACCCCTTTTTGGGCCTCCTGCCTGTTGTTAACGTGGGTGCCGGCCTCAATGAGCAGGGCCGTGGGCATCAGGTCCTGGTTGTAATTGCCCTGGGCCATGAAAATCTCTTTGACTATATTGGGGTGCTGCTTATTGGCATAGGCCATCATGCGCTTGGCAAAGTCCAGGTTGGCCTGCATGTTTGGGTTCTGGCGGCCAACCACCAGGCGCAGCTGGGCCACCTGCTCGTTGGCTATGTTTTTGCGGTAGTAACTGGCATCGGGAATGCCGTCCCGGTGCACGTCCAGCATAGCCACCGGGTTGTCTTTCATCAGCCTGGTGGCGGTCCGCCTGGACCGGTAGTAGGCGTTGTTGTCGTGCGGGTCGTGGGGTGTTTTGTCATAGGCCACCTTTACATTCTGGTTCTGGAGTCTCTGGACCAGGGACTGGCCCACCTTATAGATGCCCCCTTTGAAGGGGACGGACTCTGTGCCTTCGGTAGGCACATATGACTCGGCGCTATGGGTGTGATAGATGCCCACCAGGTTGTTTTTACCGTCAAGACTTACAGCGGCTGCGGGCACCGCCAGGTTCTCGAAATAATCGCAATAGGCCAGGAACTGTGTGTCATTGCCCAGGAATTTGGCCCTGGCGTAGTTCCCGCCCACCCGGGTGATCTGGTAATGCTTGCCGTCGGGCTGAATGATTTGATCGCCAACGGACACCCCCCGGGCCACCTTGGAAATTATTTTACTGTCCTCGTCCATTATATTGACCAGGTACCCCACCTGATGGTCGGCGCCCTCCAGGGACTTGATCAGGTCGGCCGGCTTCCAGGCCGGAGACCGGCCGTTATTGAAACTGTAGACCGACGCCGCAGCCACGGCAGCCAGGATAACTCCGGCGGCAAGGTATATTTTCAGCCGGGATTTATTCATTCCCGCACCCTCCCCTCTTCTTTGACTTCCTCGCTGTTTGAAATGCCGCTGAACTCTTTTTTCTCCCGCTGGATCTTTTCCCCGGCGCCGGCATTACCGCCCAGGTCAGGTTTACGCAGAGCGCTGGCCAGGCTGGGCGCCTTGCCCTCCCTGGTGGGCCCCCCGGCCAGCCTTTCCCGGACCTCACCCACAATCTCGGCCAGCAGAATGGCGAAGATGCCGGCCATGACCACGGCGTCAAAGGCCCCGGCCCCTCCGATGTCAGCCCTTACCCCGGTGGCCCCCCGGCCCAGCAGCCAGAAATAGTGCCCAACATCAAAGGCCAGCACCCCGATGGTGGCCGATACAAAGGCGGCCCGGCGGGATCGGCCCCCTACCAGGTAGCCCGTCAGGCCGGCCACCAGGGGGAAGAGAAAAAGAGCGTCCAGGTAGCCGAACCTGCCGGCCGGCTCAGGCAGGCCGGTCATCAGCCGGGTGCCGATAAACCAGATCACCAGGGTGGTGATGGCGGCGCCGGCCAGGGACCTGAACTTCTCAGCCGCGGTTCCGGCCGTGGCCACCAGGTAAACGGCCAGCACCAGGGGAACCAGTGCCCCCCCCAGGTTCAAAGTAATGGGATTGGCGCCCCCCCGCACCGGAATGTCTATGAAGCTGCCGATAATCAGGGCGGCAATTACCGCCAGGGCGCCCTTGTCCGAGAGCTTCATCCGGTCAAGGGCCCTCTGGGCCAGGCCGAAAAAGATAAGTGCCGAAACCGCGATCAGGATAATCATTCCCACAGGAAGTCTGGTCATAGGAAACCCTCCTGATTTTTTAATTATTATCCTGCCCGGGCCGTCTATTTATATGCAAAAAACGGCCCCCTCTCCGGGGGGCCGTTTTTTGCAGCTATAAGCCATTAGCTGTAAGCCATTAGCTTTTTGGAATGTAACCTTCAAAAGAAACGGCCCCTTGGCAAGGGCCGTTTCTTTAGTTACTCTTTATGGGCTTTAGCCGCATATATTGGCGGTTATGGACAGTCCCAAGCTTATAGCTTATAGCTTACGGCTTATAGCTATTTACTTCTGATCAAATATATCTCCCACCAGGTCCCCGATGGTCACATTGCCGCCCTCGCCGGACTCGTGCAGCTTGGGCTGTTCGGGGGCCGACTTGGGCTGGCGGGGGGCTCTTTCCCGGTCCACTTCCCGGATCGACAGCCGGATCCTTTTTTCCTTGGGATCCACACTGAGCACCTTGACGTTGACCTCTTCTCCCTCCTTGACCACCTCATCGGGCTTTTCCACATGCCGGTCGGCCAGGTGGGAGATGTGCACCAGCCCCTCGACTCCGGGCTCAAGCTGGACAAAAGCGCCAAAGGGGGCCAATCTGACCACCCTGGCCGGGACCACTTTGCCCACGGGATAACTGTCCACCACGTTGTCCCACGGGTTGGGCAGCACCTGCTTCAAGCCCAGGGAAACCTTTTCGTTCTCCCGGTCAATGCGCAGCACCATGACGTTAACCTCGTCACCAACCTTGACTACTTCGGAGGGGTGGTTGACCCTGTGCCAGGCCATTTCCGAAATGTGCAGCAGGCCGTCGATGCCACCGATGTCAACAAAGGCGCCGAAGTTGGTCAGTCGCCGGACCACGCCGCGAACTACCTGATTTTCCTTCAGGTTTTCAAACATGCTCTCACGTTTCTGGGCATACTCCTCCTCAACCACTGCCTTGCGGGAGAGGATCACTTTTTTCCGGGGCTTGTTCAGCTCGATAACCCGGGCGGAAATTTTTTGATCGACAAACTTGTTCAGGTCCTCAACGTACCCCCGGTCCACCAGGGAGGCCGGCAGGAAGGCCCGGACTCCTACGTCCACCAGAAGTCCTCCCTTGACCACTTCCCTCACGGTGCCCTCCACCGTTTCCCCGCTATTCAGGTAATCTTCCAGGACACCCCAGGTTTTCTCGGCATCGGCCCGCTCTTTGGAAAGTATCAGCCTTCCCTCGTTGTCTTCTGATTTAACCACGAATACATCTATTTGGTCCCCCACTTTGACCACATCGTGCGGGGAAGAAACATCGTAGCAGGCAAGCTCGCGCAGGGATATGACCCCTTCCGATTTGGCCCCGACATCCACCAGCACCTCGTCGGAGTTGACCTGGACCACAACTCCGGTGACAATCTGGCCTGGGCGAACGGATTTGATGTCCACCGCGTCTCCCATGCCCCCGTCATTTGCACTCTCATCCGGGTCGGCGGCGGCTGCCTCAACGACCTCCGCCGGGGCTGTGTCTGCGGCCGTGTTTTCAACTTCCACTTCAGCACCGGGCTCCATGACTTCACCCTCGTTTTCCTTGATCACCATCTCACCCAACTCCTTCATCCGTCTTTCAACCTCCTCAATAATCCACTGCGGCGTTGAAGCCCCCGCAGTAACACCCGCCGTCTTTTTGCCTTCAAACCACCGGGCTTCAAGCTCTGCGGCCGTCTCCACCCGATAGGCGGGAGTTCCCCCGGCGGCGCTCAAGGTGACCAGTTTGGCCGTGTTGGAGCTGTTTTTGCCCCCCACCACCACCATCACGTCCACCTTACGGGCCAGTTCCACAGTGGATTTTTGCCTTTCCGCTGTAGCGCTGCAAATAGTGTTAAGGACCTCCACGGAACTGCAGTTTTCCCGCAGGGAGTCCACAACAGCCTCAAATTTTTCCCTGGTCTGGGTAGTCTGGGCCAGGACCCCCACCCGATGGGGCAAACTGCGGCCCCGGGCCTCTTCCGGGCTTTCCATGACCACCGCCCGGCCCCCCGTCCAGCCGACAATACCCTTTACCTCCGGGTGTTCGGGGTCTCCCACCACCACCGCCTGAAGGCCCGAGTCCGTAATCTCCCGGGCAACCCTCTGGGCCTTGGAAACAAAGGGGCAGGTGGCATCCACCACGACAATACCCCTTTTGGCGGCATCCTCCAGCATCCCCGGGCCAACACCGTGCGACCTGATAATCACAGTGCTTCCGGCTTCAGCCGGTTCCAGGTCTTCAATCACCCGGACGCCTAGCCCGGCCAGTTCTTCCACCACCTGCCGGTTATGGATCAATGGCCCCAAGGAGTATATGGGCCCGTCTCTCTCCGCGGCGCACCGCCTGGCCAGATCAACTGCCCGCCTCACCCCGTAGCAAAAGCCGGCGCCGCGGGCAACTATAACTTTCAATTAAAACCACCGCTTTTTGGAATGGTCATCAAATCCCCGACCCGCTCCATAATCAGCCTGCTGATTTCCGTCAAGTCACTTCTGCCGGCCCTTTTGGGCTTGCCGGCGGCGTCCTCCGGACTGAACCGGAGGGGAGGGCCAAAGATAATTTTAACTTTTCCCAGAAATCCCCTGGAACCGATTACAGCCGCCGGCAACACCGGCGACCCGGTGCGTAAGGCCAGCATGGCCGCGCCCAGATGGGGCTCCAGCATACCCTCAGACTTGTTCCGTGTCCCCTCCGGGAATATTCCCACCACCTGGCCCGATTGCAGGTGCTGCAGGGCGGTCCTGATGGCCGACCGGTCGGCCCCCCCCCTTCTGACCGGGAAGGCGCCCACCTTTTTCATAAACAAGCCCAGCAGGGGTATTTCAAAAAGCTCGGCCTTGGCCATAAAATGAACCTGCCGGGTTTTGGGAAAAGCACAGCAGACGATCACCGGATCCCAGTAGCTTACATGATTGCTGGCCAAAACCAGCCCGCCCTCCGGGGGTATGTGATGGGCTCCCAGAACCTCCAGCCGCCGGACGGCCAACAGCACCATCCTGCACAAGTTCCAGGCAAACCTGTATAACATCAGGCACGGCCCTCCGTAACTCTCTTTACAATGAAGCTGACAACCTCTTCGGCGGTCATCTCCGAGCAGTCAATAAATACTGCATCACCGGCGGGCCTTAAGGGGTTGACCTCCCGGCTGCTGTCCATAAAATCCCTGGCCTCTATCTCTCCGGCCAGCTCCTCAAGGTTTACCTGATGCCCCTTGGCCTCCAGTTCCCTGGCCCGCCTGCGGGCCCTCTCCAGGGGCGAGGCCACGATATAAAATTTGAAGTCGGCCTGGGGAATAACCACGGTGCCGATGTCCCTGCCCTCCATCACCACTCCGCCTGAGGCGGCCATGACACTCTGGGCATCGGCCAGCACCCTTCTGACCCCTTCCACCCTGGCCACCCTGGAGACATTCCGGCTGACCCGGGGATCCCTGATGCCCTCACTGACATCCCGGCCGTCCATAAGCACAGTTATATTTTTCCCTTTATCCTCTATTATATCAATAGTTGTATTTATTGCCAGACCGGTCAGGGCCTCGCCGTCGTCCAGGTCAACGTTCTGATCAAGGGCCTTCAGGGTCACCGCCCGGTACATGGCCCCAGTATCCACGTATCTGTACCCCAGTGCCCTGGCCACCCCCCTGGCCACGGTACTCTTGCCGGCCCCGGCCGGCCCGTCGATGGCTATGGAATATTTGCCGGGCATAGAGCCTCCTGAATAAGTCCATAGAAGTAATTCCCAATAGCAACACGAACAGGGTTAATTTCGACACAGCGGTGGGATTTCCTTTTTTTATTTAATAAACCTGGGAAGGAAAAACCTTTCCAGGTTGTATTATTCTTTCTCCAGTGATTTTAATACATCGTAAAAGCCCGGGAAAGAAATATTGACGCAGCGGGCATCACTGATCAGGGTGTTCCCCGCCGCTGCCAGCCCGGCCACCGTCATGGCCATGGCCATGCGGTGATCCCCCCGGGGATCCACCCTGGCTGCCCTTAACCGGTTTCCCGGCCTGACCAGGAAGCCGTCAGGCTGCTCTTCTATAGCTACCCCGAATTGCCGCAGGCTCTCCACCACGGCGGCGATCCGGTTGGACTCCTTGACCTTCAGCTCGGCGGCGTCCCGGACCAGGGTTTCGCTGCCGGCCAGCGACGCCGCCACGGCCAGCACCGGCAGCTCGTCAATGAGGCGGGGGATCAGGTCCCCTTCCACTACTATTCCCTTCAGTTCAGAACTTCTCACCCGGATCTCCGACACCGGCTCGCCGCTGACCTCCCGGGTGTTGAAAACCGTGAGGTCGGCCCCCATCCGGAGCAAGGCCTCGATGATGCCGTCCCGGGTGGGGTTGGTGCCCACCCCGCGGATGGTTACGTCGGACCCGGGCACTATGGCCGCCGCCACCATGATAAAGGCCGCCGAGGAGATATCGCCGGGGACGCTGATGGTTTTATCCCCCCGGAGGCCCGGCCCGCCTCGCACCCCCGCCCGGTTGCCCCGCACCTCCACCTCATGGCCGAAATAGTTCAACATCCTCTCGGTGTGGTCCCTGGATTTGGCCGGCTCCTCAACCCGGGTCCAGCCCTCGGCAAAGAGTCCGGCCAGCAGGATGGAGGATTTGACCTGGGCGCTGGCCACCGGCGAGTGGTAGTCGATGCCTTTGAGATTGCCCCCCCGGATGGCCAGGGGGGGCAGGGCGCCGCCCCGCCGTCCCCAGATGGCGGCGCCCATCCTGGTCAAGGGATCCGCCACCCGGCCCATGGGCCTGGCGCAAAGTGACCGGTCCCCGGTAATTACGCTAAAAAAGGGCTGCCCGGCCAGGATGCCGGACAGGAGCCTGATGGTGGTGCCGGAGTTTTCCGCGTCCAGCACCCGGCCGGGCTCCTGCAGGCCGTGCAGGCCCCGGCCGGAGATGACCAGCCTGCCCTGGTCCGGGCCCTGGAAGGAGACGCCCATCTCCATAAAGCACTTCATGGTGGCCAGGCAGTCCTCGCCGGTGAGAAAATTTTCCACCACTGTTTCGCCGTCGGCCAGAGAGCCCAGCATCACCGCCCGGTGGGAGACGGACTTGTCCCCGGGGACTGTTATTTCTCCTTTGAGGCCACGGGAGGGGTTTATAACCTTTTCTATTTCGGGTCATCCTTTCAGGTCTTTTTTAGCCACAGAAGCTCCAGAGATCATGGGAAAAAGATTTGCAAGATTGATTATCCCGTCCATTTTTTAGCCACAAAGAACACAAAGATCACAAAGAAAAGATTTGCAAGATTGTTTTATTAGATTTTTGGCTAATTGCCTACAGCTTATAGCAGACCTTATATTCACTCTAATAGAATTATTCTTTGTGTCCTTCGTGCCCTTTGTGGCTTTAAAAAATAGACCTGTTATGCCATCATTCAAGTTTTTAATTTGCATACGCTTTATGGCTAAATAAACCGCAGTTTTTCTACTGGATCTCTGTGGCTTTATAACTCAAGGGCGTTTTTTGGCCGGGATGCCGGCGGTGTTGAGCAGGGTTATGGCCTGATCCTGTTCCTCACCGCTGGCGAAGGCGATTCTCATGGTGCCGCCCTCGCCCTCCCGGATCCTCAGTATTTCAATATCGTATATATTTATCCCGGCCTCACCCAGGATGCCCGCCAGGTTGGCGATGACCCCGGGCTTGTCGGGCACCGTGGCCACGATCTCCCACAAGGCCGGCAGGTAGCCCCTGGTCCGGGCGGGCATGCCCGACTTGAGTGCCCTGGCCCTGTCCAGCAGTTCGTAGATAGCGCCTGGGTCGGAACTTTCCACGGCCTCCTGAAACTGGTCCAGCCGGCGGCGAAAGGCCGACAGTGTCTTAACTACCAGATCGCGGTTGGAGATGAAGATGTCCCGCCACATTTCCGGGCTGCCGGAGGCTATCCTGGTGGTGTCGCGAAATCCCCCGGCCGCCAGCAGCGACATCTTTTCGCAGCCGGGCAGGTCGAACAGGCAGTTGACCAGGGTGGCCGCCGTCAGATGAGGCAGGTGGCTCACCGCCGCCACCGCCAGGTCGTGCTCCAGCGGGTCCAGCCGCACCGCCCTGGCCCCGATGCCCTCCACCAGCCCGGTCAGACTTTCCAACTCCCGGCCGGGCGTACCTTCCACCGGCGTGAGGACATAAAAGGCATTTTCAAAAAGGTAGGGGTCGGCTCCGGAAATGCCCTCCTTTTCTGATCCGGCCATGGGGTGGCCGCCTATGAAGACCGTGCCGGCCGGCAATACCTCCCAGGCTGTCCTGACCACCTGCGCCTTGGTGCTGCCGACGTCGGTAACCAGGGTTCCCGGCCCAAGATAGGGGGCCAGGTCCGGGAGGATGGCTGCGGTGGCGCCTACCGGGGTGGCCAGGACCACCAGGTCGCAGCCCTCCAGGTCCCTGTATTGCCGGGAAACCCGGTGGACCGCGCCGTACTCCAGGGCCAGGTTCAAGGTCTCCTGGCTGCGGTCGATGCCCAGTACCTCCTCAGCCAGGCTCCGGCGGTTGATGGCCAGACCCAGGGACCCCCCGATGAGTCCCACACCCACTATGGCCACCCGGGAAAAAAGTGGTTTATCTGGCATTGGGCAGCTTCCTGTTCATGGTCAGTCCCACTTGGCGCACCTCGTCCATGAGCCGCCGGAAATTTTCCGGAGTCAATGACTGCGGGCCGTCGCACAGCGCCTCGGACGGGTTGGGGTGGACCTCCACCAGCAGCCCGTCGGCGCCTGCGGCGATGGCCGCCCGGGACATGGCCGGCACGAAGCGCCACTTGCCTATGGCGTGGCTGGGGTCAACGATTACCGGCAGGTGGGACAGGTATTTGAGCACCGGCACCGAGGTCAGATCCAGGGTGTTCCGGGTGTAGGTCTCGAAGGTCCTGACTCCCCGCTCGCACATGATTACCTGTTGGTTGCCGCCGGCCATGATGTACTCGGCGGCCATCAGCCACTCTTCAATGGTGGCCGAGGGCCCTCTCTTGAGCAGTACCGGCTTGCCCGCCGCAGCAACCTCCCGGAGCAGGAAGAAGTTCTGCATGTTGCGGGCGCCAATCTGGATGATATCGGCATATTGGGCCACCGTGGGCAGACTTTTGGAGTCCATGACCTCGGTGACGATGTACAGCCCGGTGGCTTCCCGGGCCTCGGCCAGCATTTCCAGCCCCTTTTCCTCCAGCCCCTGGAAAGAGTACGGTGACGTCCGGGGCTTGAAGGCGCCCCCTCTGAGTATGGTGGCCCCGGCCTCTTTTACCCGGCAGGCCGCCTCCATGAGCTGTTCCTTGCTCTCCACCGCGCAGGGGCCGGCCATAACGTGAATGGCCTCGCCGCCGATCTCAATACCCCCCACCGTCACTACGGTATTTTCCGGCTTGAAATTGCGGCTGGCCAGCTTGAAGGGGTCCAATATGGGCACCACCCTCTCCACCCCCGGCATGGCCTCCAGGGACATATCCCCCAACCTTGTTTTATCGCCAATGGCACCGATGATGGTCCTCTCCACACCCTTGGAAAGATGGACCTGAAAACCGGACTTTTCCAATTTTCCCACCACGGACTCTATATCTTTTTCACCGGCGCCGTGATTCATGACCACGATCATACCAGACTCCTCCTCTTTCAGCTTTAGGTTATTTTTCCCGGCCATACAGTAAAGAAACCTCAAATACAGAACCCTGATCAGCAATATGTTGTTCAATTTCATCCGGCCGGGCGCCGCAAGGAAGACCGGCGGGTATGCGCCGGCGCAGGCCCGGATGAAAACAATAGCACCCCTATGGGGTGCCGTATCGTCTGACAGACATAGTTATCCCCCCTACCATACTTCCGTACTGCTTTTTTGGCACCATCGAAAAACTGCCAACCATCCTACAAGCTATATATTATCACAGGTACTCATTAGCCAACAATACATTTTCTGACAGGGGTTCCATATAGCATTGCCGCAGGGGTCCAGGCAGGCAAAAGCCGGCCCCTGGTCCCTGGCCGGCTATACTCCTGTCTCCAGACTACTGTATTCCGCCGTCTGCAAGACAGCTCTCTACTGCGGCAGCAGGTCCTTTCTCAGCACCGTGGCCTTCCTCAGGTAGACGTGGCGGAGATCCCGCTGGGACTTGCCGGTGTTGACCAGCACCATCACCCGGATGCACTTGCCCAGCCGGCCAGGTACGTTTATCTCCACCTCGCAGAGCATGGGCACGTAGACCCAGCCCATCAGCTCCCTGGCCGCCGTGGCCGGAAACTCGGCATTCAGATCCGCTGTGACGGTGAAAAAGGCGGCCGCAATGTCTTCAGTGTCAATCCCGTTTTCCCGGACAATGGCCTCCAGCAGTTCCCCGGTGGCCTGCAGAATCTCCCGGGAGTCATTATTTTCCACGGTTATGGCCCCCCGGATACCCCGCGTTGACCATTTTGGCATCCGCCACCCCTCCCCGCTGCTACGCAGTCACGGCCCGGTGGCCCAGACCCACGGCCACCTCGTCCAGATGAATCATACCCACGCCGAAAAACACCGCCACGCTGATGTGGTCCCCGTGCCGGGCGATGCCTATCTTGCCGCCGATGTTTAGCCCCAGGGCCTTGGTCATGATCTGGGACATGGCCTCCCGGGTGGCCCCGGCTACGGCACCTTCCTCGGCGTGCACTTCCTTGATCACGCCCTCCCTCTTGGCGGCCACCACGGCCCTTTCAATGATTTTGTTCAATGATGAGATAAAGTCTCCGCCGTAATCCACGGCGGCGGTTTTTATACCGTCCCGGGCAAATGCCGACTTGAACTGCCTCTCCTGCTCCCGGTCCTCGCTGAGGGCCATTTCCAGCGCCACCTTGGCAACTTTCCTGCTTCCGTGGAGGATCAATGACGCCACCCCCGTCAATAAAATACCGGCGGCCCTCACGGGGTACGCCAGTTTCTGCAAATTCAGTAAAACAATTATAGTTCAGGGGGGGCAAAAAGACAATACCCCGGGCTTCCTGGAAGCCCCTGCCCGCCGCGCCCGGTCACCTATCTCGGCCGGCTGCCCACCGCCACCTGCCCCAGTTTGACCAGGCCGCCATTGATCTGGATCAAATCGCCCCGGCGGGGGCTTTTCACCCCGCCGGAAACATCCAGCACCTCCACCTTCACCGGGCGGTTGTAAAAGGTGCCGTCCAGTGCAAGGCTGTCCCCCTCCTGCACCGCCACGGTAACATACCGGCTGCTGAAGGCCCCCTTGACCTCCCCGTTGACCACCACCCTAACGTAGGGCAGCAATGAGTAGTCGTGCAGATAAAAGGTCACCAACTGCCGGTCGGCGGTCCAGTCGGCCACCGGGACCGAGGGAGGCGCCCAAAAGCCATCCGCCGGGTCCCGCATCATATTGCGCGCCGTAAGCACGGCCAGGATCAGCACAGCGGCCAGCAGAGCCCCGGCCCAAAGCCGGTTCGGACGTCTTCTCCAGGGCAAAAAGAACACCCCTTCATTTCAACTTACTGTAAAAAATATGCCTTTACAGTAATTTTTATCCGGGGTTTGTTATTATTTCAGGTTGTATTTTCGATCCAGCAGGGAGCGGTACTGCTTAATCTCTTCGGCCACTTTGAAAAGCAGCCTTTCAGTCTCTATTCTGCCAAGTGTCACCGGGTCCTGGGAGATCACATCTATTTTTCTGAAGTCCTCCCTGGCCACCAGCCTTACCAGGTCCTCCAGAGAATCGGCGGAAACCTCGAGGATGACCGGAGCATAGGCAATTTCAGCATTGCTGAGTTCGTCAAAGACGGTGTAGACCTCGATGCCGATGTCTATATCGGCAATGTTTATTCCCTGCAGGGGTATGTTGCGGAAGGCGGCCACATTTTGCTCCCTTGTCTCCTCGGCCACCTTTTCGATGGATTTTCCCCTGAAAAATAATTTTCCGGGCTTTGCCGTACCTTTAAAGTCAAGCCTTACCCTGGCCCTTATGGACCGGCCCCCAGGGATGCCTGAAAGCTGACCGTCCGCCAATATGTCCCACCCCCTGTCTATGGTTAACCTTACAATATTTCTACCCGGCGGGCCAAAATCCTGCTTAATTTTGCCAATTTATGCTGCCTGACCGGGGCTTAAAGATTTTCCCGCCTGATCTGGGGCTTTACCCCCTCCCCGGCCATCTTTCGCAGCCCCAGAACCTCGCTGTCCCTGAGCGGCCGGTGTTGTCCGGGCTTCAAATCACCCAGTGAGATCGGGCCGATGCGGGTCCTTTTCAGCCGGATCACCTCATAGCCGATCTCTTCCAGCATGCGCCGGACCTGCCGGTTCCGCCCCTCGTGGATGGTTATTTCCAGCAGGGCGTTGCCGTCCCTCTCATCAATGCAGTCCACCTGGGCCGGGGCCGTCATCCTGCCGTCCAGCACCACCCCCCGGGACAGCCTCTCCAGCTCTTGCCGGCCGGGCAGTCCCCTAACCCTGACCTTGTAAGTTTTGGGCACCTGGTGAGAGGGATGGGTCAGCCGGAAGGTCAGGTCGCCGTCATTGGTCATGATTAATAGACCCTCGCTGTCATAATCCAGCCTTCCCACCGGAAAGACCCGCTCTTCCACCCCCTCCAGCAGGTCGCCCACCTTTTTTCGCCCCCGGGGGTCGCTGGCGGTGGTCAGGTAGCCCCGGGGCTTGTTAAGTATCAGGTAGACTTTTTTCTCGTCCCCGCCCAGTTGTTTTCCGTCCACCTCCACCCTGTCCCGGTCAGGGTCCACACTGGTCCCCGGGGTGGTCACCATTTTTCCGTTAACCTTGACCTTCCCCGAGGCGATTATTTCCTCGCAGGCCCGCCGGGAGGCCACCCCGTGCCTGGCCATAAATTTTTGCAGTCTTTCCATTACCATCATCCCGTCCCCGATCCATTTTTAAGCATTTTAACACAAAAACCCCCGGCAAAACAAAGCCGGGGGAAAATAGCCGTCCCCCTGTCTGGGAGTTAGGC
>Ga0209347_1003008_pt1 | contig 20682 bp, 19 predicted proteins | sample AutmiccommuBRH23_FD_187382 | JGI IMG/M metagenome (GOLD analysis project Ga0209347, IMG submission 187382) | Deep subsurface microbial communities from Mt. Terri, Switzerland - Autotrophic microbial communities BRH/23 (SPAdes) (version 2) | ecosystem: Environmental > Aquatic > Deep subsurface >...
TCTATAGGGATCGCACAGCACATCTTTTCCGCCCACCTGCCGGACCAGGTATTTCTTCTCGAAAAATACGGCCCCGGCATCGAACCCCGCACCCAACACAAGACAAAACACACCTACCCAGATAAAACCCCTTTTCATCATCCTGATTCAGACCTTTTTCAAATCCAGCCGGTTGGCGATTTCTTCGGAAACACGATTGATGAACCGATCCAGCGGTTCACCAAAGAGCGGTTTTCCCGGTTCCGGGACCCGTTCCAGGTCGACGGGTCGAATGAGTTCCGGGGCGTTGATCAGGTCTGGTCTCGGGACCACTTCATATTCTTCCGGGAAACGGTCCTCGAAATACATTTCCTGAAATCCGGAAAACTTCAGCGCATGGGCCGTCGAATCGAGGACCACGCTTTCGGTCGGCGCGATCTGCCCGGTTTTCACGGCGGCAACCATTCCGGCCAGGCATTCCCCCCCGTGGGTGCAGGAAACATGACCGTGACGGTTGGCCGTCAGGTGCCAGTCCATGATCTGCTGCTCCGTGACCTCGACCACATGAATTTTCTGCATACCGGCTGTCCGGTTATATTGCTCGACCAGGCGGATAACCCTCGGCATGGAAACCGGATTGCCGATCATGGCGGCCTGTGCGACGCTGGGGCGCACGTGGACCGGTTCAAACTGGCGTTTTTCGGGTTGCGGCTCAAGGTAGTAGCGGTAGACCGGATTGGCATGTTCGGATTGCACCCCGATGATCCTGGGGAGCGATTCGATGATCCCGGTCTCGTAAAACTTGAGAAAGCCGCTGATCAGGGCGGTGATATTGCCGGCATTGCCGATGGGAACCACCACCACCTTATCGGTCATGTCGTATTCGAAGAACTGGGCGAGTTCGTAGGAGTAGGATTCCTGGCCGAGGATCCGCCACGCATTTTTTGAATTAAGCAGGGCGACATTGTAGTTCTCGGAAAGGTGCTCCACGATTTTCATGCAATCGTCAAAAACGCCCGGTATTTCAAAAACGCTTGCGCCGTTTCCAAGCGGTTGGGAGAGCTGCTGTGGGGTCACCCGCTTATGGGGGAGCAGGACGGCGGATTTGACTTTCGGGTGCAGGTAGGATGCGTAAAGTGCGGCGGCCGCAGAGGTATCGCCGGTTGATGCACAAACGGCCAGCACATCGGAGACGTATCCCTGCTGGAGGAGGTAACGGATGTAACTCAGTGCACTGGCCATTCCCCGGTCCTTGAAGGAAGCGCTGGGATTCTGGCCGTCATTTTTAAAATAGAACCGGGCGCCGGCCATGCGTTGAAGAGATGCGTTTGCCTCGACGACGGGCGTGTGCCCTTCCCCGAGCCAGACCACCGCTTCGAGGGGGAGCATCGGGCCGATGAATTCGTGGTACCGGTAAATACCATTCAATGCCGGGATATTGAGCATTCGGCGGTAATCGAAGATTTTCCGCCAGGTTTCACCGGGGAGCTGTTTCAGCCGGTCGAATGCCGGATCGTGCAGCAGGAGGACCGACTGGCAACTCGGACAGGTGTAGAGCAGTTTTTCGATGCCGAACGTTTCCCTGCACCCCAGGCATCGGTAGATCAGCTGCCCATTGGGTTCGGGGATCAAATAGGGTCGGATTTCTTCGGGGAATGCTTCTGGTCTCACGCGATAATTACCTGAAATTCGATCGCCACGGCCATACCGGAACAGCCGGGGATTGGGCGGCGGCATTGACGGTTTAATTTAATTTACAAGCGACGGCCAATCGCCTCACGCAACCGTCGGCGCTATCCGTTCGGTTGCGCCCATGTACGGGCGCAACGCTTCCGGGATCAACACACTCCCGTCCGCCTGCTGATAATTTTCCAGCAGGGCCGCGACGGTCCGGCCAACAGCCAGCCCGGAACCGTTCAAGGTATGGACGAGTTCCGTCCCTTTCTGGCCTTTCCGCTTGAACCGGATGCCGGCGCGGCGGGCCTGGAACGACTCGAAGTTACTGCACGAGGAAATCTCCCGATATTTCCCCTGGGCGGGCATCCAGACCTCAATATCGTAGGTCTTTGCCGCGGAAAACCCCATGTCGCCGGTGCAAAGCAGGATCACCCGGAAGGGGAGACCAAGCTGTTTCAAAACGGTTTCGGCGTTTTCCAGCAAGGTTTCGAGTTCATCATAGGATGTCTCCGGCGTGGTGAACTTCACCAGTTCCACTTTGTTGAACTGGTGCTGCCGGATCAGCCCCCGGGTATCCTTGCCGTAGGAACCGGCCTCGGACCGGAAGCAGGGGGTGTAGGCCGCATAGCGGCGGGGAAGATCCGTTTCGTCGAGGACCTCGTCCTGGTGAATGTTGGTGACCGGGACCTCGGCCGTGGGGATCAGGAAATAATCCCGGTTTTCCAGCTTGAACAGGTCCTCTTCGAACTTGGGGAGTTGGCCGGTATTGGTCATCGATTGCCGATTGACGATAAACGGCGGCAATACTTCGGTGTACCCGTGCCGATTGGTATGCAGGTCGAGCATGAAATTGATCAACGCCCGTTCCAGGCGCGCGCCGGCGCCGAAATAGAGCGGAAACCGCGCACCGGTGATTTTGGCGGCCCGTTCGAAATCAAGAATCCCCAGGTTCTCCCCGATCGTCCAATGGGGCAGCGGCTCGAAATCGAATTCCGGAACGGCGCCGACTTTCCGGACTTCCGGATTGTCGTTTTCGTTCCTGCCGAAGGGAACGCTTTCATGGGGAATGTTCGGGAGGCGGATCAGGATACCGTTGATCTGCTCTTCATATTCGGCCAGGGCCTGCTCCAGTACCTTGACCCTTGCCGAAACCTGGCGCATTTCCGCCATGACGTCATCGGTGTTATCGCCCCGCTTTTTCATAAGGGCGATTTCATCGGAGACCACGTTGCGACGGTGCCGGAGCTGTTCTATCTCGCTTAGTATCTTCCGCCGTTGATCGTCGGTCTGTTCAAACAGATCAAGATCGGGCGCATTACCGCGCCGCTTCAACGCATCCCGCACTTCCGGCAAATTTTGCCGGACATACTTGATTTCCAACATATTATACCTATGTTTAGATCCGATATTCCGGGGGAGGAATTTTTGTATTTAAACGACTGTTGACTAACACGATCCGGTTGTTTCGTCAATGATTATTGAAAATTGCGGGCTCTTGAGCTATGTTGCCGTAAAAAGTCCGCATATGGAGAATGGAGATGGAAGAGGTGAAGGAAAAGAAACAAAAATTGAGAAAGGAGATGGAAAAGAAACTTGCTCTCCTCCCGGAAGCCGAAATCCTTTCCAGGACCGACCGGATTGAAAGCCAGCTTTTCGAGTTTGCCAACTTCGAGGAATCGAACGTCGCCCTGTTTTATTTCATGGGTGACAATACCCTGAATGGGGGACAGATCCTTCATCATTGCAGCCAGATGCGCAAGGCCATCATCCTTCCCTCCTTAGATGGGGAAAACCGGCTGAAGGTATGGAAAGTCGAAAACCTTCTGAACGGTCTTAAACCCGGAAAGGTTCTGTTTGATCCCGACCCCGAACGGTGCAAACCGGTAACTTTCGACACCATCGATATTGCCATTGTCCAGGGGGTCGCTTTTGATGAAAAAGGAGGGCGGCTTGGTTCCGGACGGGGCCTTTACGACCGGCTGGCCGCAAAATTGCCCAACACGGTGCGCAAGGTTGCCCTCGCCATCGAAGAGCAGATCATTTCCCACGTACCGATGGAATCGAATGACAAATTCGTGGACATCATCATTACCGACAAACGAATCATATATAAGATCTGATGCCCATGAAACCTGTAGTTGCAATTGTGGGCCGGCCCAATGCCGGCAAATCGACGCTTTTTAACAGAATGACCCGGACGAAAGACGCGCTGGTGGACAACATGCCCGGGGTCACCCGGGACCGGCACTACGGGTCGGTCACCTGGAACGATAAGGAATTTTCCGTAATCGACACCGGGGGATTCTATTTTTCGGATACCGACGAGTTTTCATCAAAGACCCATGAACAGGTCCGCTACGCCATTACCGATGCCGATGCCCTCATCGTCCTTTTCGACGGCACCCAGGGGATATCCCCTTTTGACCGGGACATGGTCGAACTCCTTCGGGGCGTTACCCGGCCGATTTTCTACGTGGTGAATAAAATGGAAACGGATCGCCGGGAAAATGAGTTGTATGACTTCTATTCCCTTGGGATCGATTCGATCTTTTCCATTTCCGCCGAGCACGGCCACGGGGTGGGGGATCTGCTGGACCATGTAACGGCAGTCCTCCCCGATTCGGACATGGATCCCGGAAACGAACCGGTCCGGGTGGCCATCGTCGGGCGGCCCAACGTGGGCAAATCGTCGCTGATCAATTCCATTCTCGGGGAGGACCGGGTAATTGTCAGCGATATCCCCGGCACCACCCGGGATTCCATTGACACCCCCGTGGAGATCAACGGCAAAGCCTACCTGATGATCGATACCGCCGGTATCCGGCGGAAGGCCCGGGTCGATCTGAAACTCGAAAAATTTGCGGTGATCAAGGCCCTGGGCAGCCTGGCGCGGTGCGATATCGCCCTGATCATGATCGATGCCGCCGACGGGATCACCGAACAGGACATCCGGATCGCCGGGTATGCCTTCGAGCGGGGATGCGCCTGCATCTTCCTGCTGAACAAATGGGATCTTGTGGAACGGAGCGATCAAACCATCCGCCACTACCGGGAGGTTCTCGATGACCAGGCAAAATTCCTGAGTTTCGCTCCCATGATGACGGTGTCTGCGAAGACCGGACGGCATGTGCGTAAGATTTTCGAGTTCATCGACACCGTCTTTGACCAGTACTCCCGTCGAATCGGAACCGGCCCGCTTAACCGGATCCTCATTGAAGCCACCGAAAAAAATGAACCGCCCATGTACCGGGGCCGTCGCCTGAAGTTCTTCTATGCCACCCAGACCGGAACCCATCCGCCCACCTTCGTCAGTTTCGTCAACTTCCCGGAAGGTGTCCATTTCTCCTACCAGCGCTACCTGATCAACCGGATTCGCGAGGCGACCGACTTGGATAAAGTGCCGATCCGGCTTTTCCTCCGGAAACGCGGCGAAGCCGAAAACCGCCCCCAGCCATCGAACAGCGTTGGGAAACAACGAAAAAAACAGCAACAGCGGCGCAGGGAAAAAAGATAACGGGTGATCTGGATCCGCGATTTTTAAAGCGGGCCGAAAATCAAACCCGATTACGCTCATGCGCACGATTCATGCAAAAAACGGGAATGGCTCGGGATGGAAGTGCGTGCGATATAAACGAGGAAATTTTGGATTTATTTGAGTACCAGGCCGATAAAACGACTGCCGCCACCCGGCCGCTGGCCGACCGGATGAGGCCGAAGGATCTGACGGAATTCATCGGGCAGCAACCCGTCGTGGGAGATGGTTCGCTCATCCGGCAGTCCGTTGAAAACGACCGGATTTTTTCCATGATCCTGTGGGGTCCGCCGGGAAGCGGCAAAACCACCCTGGCGCGGATTGTTGCCGCAAAAACCCGGAGTCATTTCGTTTCCTTTTCCGCGGTCCTCTCGGGGGTCAAGGAAATCCGGGCGGTAATTGAAACCGCCAAGGACCAGTTAAAACTTCACGGCAGGCGAACCCTCCTTTTTGTCGATGAAATTCACCGTTTCAACAAGTCCCAGCAGGATGCCTTTCTTCACCACGTGGAAAGCGGTCTGATCACCCTGATTGGGGCCACGACCGAGAACCCTTCCTTCGAGGTGATCCCGGCCCTGCTCTCCCGTTGCCGGGTGATCACCCTGAATCCGCTTACCGGGGAGGAGATGGCCCTTCTGCTCGACCGGGCCTTGACCGACAGGGAGCGCGGACTCGGCCGACTGGGTCTGCAACTGGCCCCTGACGCATTGCATCACCTTGCCGCCATCTCCGACGGTGATGCCCGGTCCGCGCTGAATGCCCTTGAAATTGCCGCTACCATAATCGCCGAACAACCCTCCGGAGAGGATACGGCGTCGCGCGTGCTCACCCTTGCCGACGTGGAAACGGCCCTCCAGCGCAAAGCCTTGCAGTACGACAAGGCCGGCGACGAACATTTCAACCTCATTTCCGCATTTCACAAGAGCCTCCGGGGGAGCAACCCGGATGCGGCCCTCTACTGGTTTGCCCGGATGATGATGGCCGGCGAGGATCCCCTCTATATCGCCCGCCGGATGGTCCGGTTCGCTTCGGAAGATGTCGGAAACGCCGATCCCCGGGCATTGACCCTCACGATGGATGCCATGGCGGCATACCGGTTTCTCGGCTCGCCGGAAGGCGATCTCTGCCTGGCCCAGGCCGTGGTTTACCTGGCCACCGCCCCCAAGAGCAACCGGGTCTACGCGGCATTCGGAAAAATAAACGACATCATCCGGAAGACCGGCAATCTTCCCGTTCCGCTCCACATCCGAAACGCGCCGACCGGTTTGATGAAGGACCTCGGGTACGGCAAGGATTACCGGTATGCCCATGATTACGAGGACGGCTACGTTTCCCAGGAATACCTGCCGGAAAAGCTCCGGGGCAGCCGCTTTTACGAGCCGACCGACCGGGGGTACGAGAAGATGATCGCCGATCGGCTGGCTTACTGGCGCCGGAAGGTGGAACCGGACCACGAAGGTTCCGGAAGTTGACCGGGACCGTCCTGGCCCTGACGGTGGGGCTTCCGGCGAGCGGCAAGTCCACGTGGGCACTTTCGGCCGGTTTTGACCGGAATATCTCCCTGGACGATTGTCGAAAGGCGCTGTGGGGAGCACGATCTGTCCAGGACGGATCCGGCGGAATCCCGGCCCTGCTGCTGGCGCAGAAAGCCCTGATCGCGGCGGCCATGGCCCGGGGCCGGAGCATCGTCGTGCACAATACCAGCCACTTGAAATGCCACCGGATGCCACTGGTGGAAATGGCCCGGCGTGCTGGCTATGCATCCCGGATCGTCTATTTCGATGTACCCCTGGAGGAATGCCTGCGACGGAACCGGCTACGGAGCCCGGAAGAGCGGGTCCCCGAGGCGGTAATCCGGGAATATGCCGAAAAACTGGAAGTGCCCGAGCGAGGGGAAGCGGATGAGGTTCTGTTTTATTTGGAGATCCTTGGGCAATAAGGGCTGAAGAATAAATCCGAGATTTTTTGGTTAAAATACCATGAAGTACATGAAGGGCCATGAAGAAAACGTGAATTCTTCATGGCCCTTCATGTACTTCACGGTTCAACAATGTCATTCAGTTTATTTTAACCCGATTTCCCCGCTTCGGATTCCGAAAACAAAAAACCGGATCCAGGCGAACCCCAGTCGAAGCAGGGCCACGTCATCCGTCTTCAGTTTGAGCCGCAGTTTCGGATGGACCGTGTACCGTTTCAGAAAACTGCTGTTCAGCACGAAATCCCGAAACCCATCCATATTATAGGCGGCCATGAACGCCATCCGCCCCTTTTTCCCATCGACGCCCTCCGCTCCCCAGGGATCCTGGGAAAAAAGGCGCAGCACACCGGCCCATTCCACGGTCATCTGGTTGTAAAACACGGCATTCTGATCGGCCTCCCATGTACCGACGGTCCACTCGGCATCGGCCTCACCCCCCCGGCAGAAATCGGGTGGTCGGAAGTAATGGAGCAGGCGGGGCGGTTTGTCGTTTGCGTCAAACTGGAGCCCCTGCTCCACGGGAAAGGCCCGGCAGGTCTGGGGACGATCCGGATAGACCCCGCATCCTGCATCGGTGAGAAACGGGCAGGTCCGTTCGTCATTATCGGCCATTTTCAGCAGCACGTGCGGGAAATGGCTCCCCTCGCGCAGGATGATGTCCGTATGGGTTTCAATAATCCGGTCCGTTGAAATTCCAAGGGTTTTCTTCAGGCGGATAATGTCATAGGGGTAGAGGTAAAGGTTGAGGTTCCGGCAGCATTGGTTGAAGCAGGAAACACCGGGGTGGCAGCGGAACCGGAACCGGTCGCTTTCGGTGAGAAACGTTCCGGGGAGATCGGCCGGGTTGTCGATGTCGACGGACTTCATTCGGTATCCATTTCGAGCAGCATCCGGGCCACTGTTCCTTTGAATTTGCGGGCCGTGCCGGCTTTTTCTTTCCAACACCGCTCAAGGTCGGCCATTTCCAGGTAAAAGGGGGTCCGGTCCAGGCGAAATCCGACAGGATCCCCGCACCGGCGGTCGAATTCATGACACCCTTCCCCATGAACCCGCCCTCTTCCGGGCGGGATCAATTCGTGAGGAACGCCATGGAGCCGGCAAATCATGGGCCGGTGGCGATAAAGGCGGCACCCGCCGTTTTCATTCACCGGGCACATCCGTCGAAAAGGACCTTCTTCGGCCCGGAATGCCGCCATTTCCCGGTCATATTGGATTGCCCGTTCCCGGATAATAGCCTGTTCCCCCTCCGGCAGTTCCCGGAATCCTTGACGAAGATAAAGGTATTCCAAGTGGGTGTGGTGATAAAACAGCGTCAGGCAGCAGTTGTCCGCGCACCCGCTGCAGGCAAACCCGTAATGGGCGGCCGCGGTATCCCAGGCATCGTCCATCCGCCGGTAAATGGCGGCGAGCCGATCGAGAAATCCATGTGATGGCACCGGCTCCGTGATCGCTGTTTTTGTGTCGTTCATATTAGACGAGCGGGGTGGGAACAAAGATCTCCCGATAAAGATTGAGAAGGTATCGATCGGTCATGCTGGCGACATAATCGCAGATGATCCGTTCCACGGGGAGATCGCTGCTCCAGGCGGCCGTCATTTCCAGGCTGGCGAGGCGTTCCCGGAGCTGCCGGGGGTGCTCCTTGAAAAAAGTAAAAATCTCCGAAATAATTTTTTTGGCTTTCATGAACTCTCCGTGGACCGGATCGGACCGGTAGACGTTTTCATACAGGAACAGGCGCAGCTCGGACATGGCCGAGAACACCTCCCGGGAAAAGGAGAGTTCCAGACAGTCCGCCGCCATCCGGCTGGAAAAGATCAGGTCCCGGATCATGGTGGTGGACCGCTGGGCATGACTGTGCCCGAGAACTTTCGAGCAGATTCCGGGAACCTGGTCCGCGGTGATGACCCCGCTGCGGATCGCATCGTCGAGGTCATGGTTCAGGTAGGCGATAATATCGGCAAACCGGACGATCCGCCCTTCCACGGTGGCGGCCATCTCCCCCGGGTCCGCCGGGATGATATCCCCGAATCCCTTGGAATGTTTTAAGATGCCGTCACGGACCTCCCAGGTCAGGTTCAGCCCCCGGCCGTTTCGCTCCAGGATATCCACAACCCGCAGGCTCTGGTCGCTGTGCCGGAACTCCGCCGAATAGATTTCCTTGAGCGCTGTCTCACCGCTGTGGCCGAAGGGGGTGTGGCCAAGATCGTGACCCAGGGCAATGGCTTCGGCCAGATCCTCGTTCAGGCGCATGGCCCGGCTGATCGTCCGGGCCACCTCGGCCACTTCCAGGGTATGGGTCAGCCGGGTCCGGTAATGATCGCCCAGGGGCGAGAGAAAAACCTGGGTCTTGTGCTTGAGGCGGCGAAATGCATTGGAAAACACGATCCGATCCCGGTCCTGCTGAAAAACCGTCCGTATCGGACAAGGGGCTTCCGGCTGCTGCCGTCCCCGTGACCGGGAAGCGAGCATGCCGTAGGGCGAAATGAAGGTTTCCTCGCGTTTTTCGAAATCTTCACGAATGGTCATTATTGATTACCGCTATTTTGCCGTTTTCTGAACAAAGCCAGAATAGTGGCACAGATCCCCCCTGTTGTAAAGAATGAATCGGTTCACCGGAACATGTTCATATTGGGCCGGGCGACCAGTTCCTGGGGGGTGCCGAAAATTCGATCGATCTCCTCCCGGAGAGCGGGCAGGTCCACGGCCGAGCGGATGATCGCGGAAAACCGGTGACCGAACTTGAAGCCGGCCGTGAAGAAAACAGCCCATTTCCGAAATCGGCGCTGGCCAGTGACCGGTCCGTAATGGCGCACCAGCAGGTCCAGCATCTGCAGGGCGCAACAGCGGTAAATATCCGCATCCGGGATGTACCCTTGCGTCCATTCGGCAAATACCCAGGGACGGGCCAGGGCGATCCGGCCGATGGCGATCCCGTCGCATCCGGTTTCCGAAAACATCCGGAGGCAGTCGGCGGGTTCGAAGACCTCGCCATTGCCGAAAACCGGGATACTGACGGCCTGCTTGACCTTTCCGATATACGCCCACCGTGGGGGACGGGACCGCCGGTCCGGGGCGACCCGAGGATGAAAGGTCAGGGCATCGGCCCCGGCATCCTCGAACCGTCGGGCATGGTCGACCGCGGTTGCCGCATCATCCGTCCATCCCGTCCGGAACTTGACGGATACGGGGATGGAAACCGCCTGCCGGACCGCCCGGACGATAGCCGCTGCTTTTTCCGGCGTTTTCAGGAGCGCGGCACCGGCATTCTGTTTGCAGATGGCCGCCACGCAGCATCCGAAATTGATGTCGACCCCGAAGAACCCTTCGGCTTCCACCCGCCGGGCAGCTGCCGCCATCACGTCCGGTTCGCCCCCGAAAATCTGGCAGACGAGCCCGGGGAGTTCTTCGTCCCGCCAGCGAAAGACCGGCGAGAACAAGGGATTCTCATTGGGAACAGCGCGGGCGCTGCACATTTCGGAAAACAGGAGACCACAGCCGCCATATCCGGCAATCAGTTCCCGAAACGCCACATGGCCATATCCGGCCATCGGCGCGAGAAACAGACGGCCGGGCGCAATTTTTCCGCCAATACTTACCGGGCGGTTCAAATAGGAATGGATTTCCGTGTTTATGGACCTTCTTGAAGGCAAATAATCGTGAAAAATAATTGATGCAATGTTATGATGCCGTTTTAATTTTATCCGGTTCAGTACCCCACGCCACACGGGAGTTTATGATATAATCCGATTTTCATGGTAATTCAAGCATCGAACGCTGCATTCACGGGAGGACAAGATGAGCACGTACGAATTTTACCAGGTGGAAAAAAAACCGCCGATTGCCTGGGTATACCTCAACCGTCCGGAAAAGAAAAACGCCATGAATCCCCCGGCCTGGCGGGAGAGCATCCCCATTTTCGCGGATCTGGATGCCGATAAGGATATCCGTGCAGTGATCGTGAGCGGCCGAGGGCCCTGTTTTTCCGCCGGCATCGATCTCATGGGAATGGCCGGGGAACTTCCCGAGCTCATGGAAACCGAGCAGAAGGGGGGAACCAAATGGCGGCTGATCAAGAAAATTCATGCCCTCCAGGATACCATCAGCTGCATCGAATGGTGCCGAAAACCGGTAATCGCCGCCATCCACGGCTACTGTATCGGTGCGGGGCTTGACATGGCCACCGCCTGCGATATCCGGGTCTGCACGCGGGATGCGGTTTTTTCCCTCAAGGAAGCCGCTGTGAGTTTTGTCGCCGACGTGGGCGTCCTCCAGCGGATTCCCCTCATTGTCGGGCAGGGATTTGCCCGGGAACTGGCCTATACGGCAAAAACTTTCGATGCCGACCGGGCCAGGCGGATGCTCCTGGTAAACGATGTCTTCGACGATTATGACGCGATGATGGCGGGGGCCGTGCAACTGGCCAATGAAATCGCCGCCAACTCCCCCCTGGCCGTGGAGGCATCCAAGGATGTCCTCAATTACGGCGTTGGTAAAAGTATAGACGACGGGCTTAAATACGTGGCGTCGGTCAGCTCCAATATCATCCCGTCGAAAGACTTCATGGAAGCGATCGCCGCGTTCATGGAAAAACGGAAACCGGAATTCACCGGCGAATAAGAAATAGAGTGCCAATGATTGTTTATCTCAACAGCCTCGGCTGCGTCCGGAACCTGGTCGACAGCGAAGCCATGCTCGGGGCCCTTGCGGCCGCCGGTCACACGATCGCCCAGGACCCGGCGGACGCCGAGGGCATCATCGTGAACACCTGCGGATTCATCGAATCGGCCTCCCAGGAGGCAGTGGACACGATCCTGGAGATGGCCCGGTACAAGGCAGAAGGGAACTGCCGGCGCCTGATCGTCACCGGCTGTCTCCCGGAACGGTACCGGGACGATTCCGCCGGTGAACTGCCGGAAGTCGACGCATTCCTCGGCACCGGCGCCTATGACCGGATTGTCGATGCCGTCGAGGGGCGGCTCGAAACCGGCAGCTGCCTCCTGCCGGCCCCGGATTTGCTTCCCCTCCACACCCGGACGACATCACGAATCCAGAAAACATTCCCGGTGGCGTATCTCAAAGTGATGGAAGGGTGCAACCGTCACTGCACCTACTGCATCATCCCGACCCTTCGTGGAAAATTACGGAGCCGCCCTCCGGAGGATATCGAAACCGAGGCGGCGGGACTCGCCGGGGCCGGGTTCAGGGAGATCGTCATCATCGGCCAGGACACCACCTCCTATGGAATCGACCTGGAACAGCCCTCGGATCTGGCCTTCCTGTTGGGACGGGTGGCCAGGGCCGCTCCCCGTTGCCGGTTCCGGTTTCTCTATGGGCATCCGGATCGGATTGACGATGCCCTGCTCCACGCGATCAATGATCATGACAACATCTGCCCCTATTTCGACGTGCCGATCCAGCATGCCAGCGCACCGGTGCTCAAACGGATGGGGCGCGGCCAAGATGAAAAACAGCTGTTCGCCCTTTTCGAGCGGATCCGGAAGGCCGTGCCCGATGCGGCCCTGAGAACCACTGTCATGGTCGGTTTTCCCGGTGAGACCGAGGCCGATTTCAACCGTCTTCTCGATTTCGTGAAGGCCGTCGGCTTCGATCATCTGGGCGCATTCGTCTATTCGGATGCCGACGACCTTCCGTCCCACCATCTTCCCGGCCATGTTTCCGCCGCTGTTGCCGAATTGCGCCGTGACCGGCTGATGGAATTGCAGGCCGGTATATCGCTCGCAAAGAACCTGAAGCGGATCGGGACCACCGTGTCGGTGCTGGTGGAGGAGAAAGAATCGGACGATTGCTGCACGGGACGTACCATTTACCAGGCCCCCGAGGTCGACGGGATCACCGCGATCCTGGCCGGCCCCCTTGAAATTGGACAATTCCTGGATGTCCGGATCACGGGCGCCACCGAATACGATCTTGAAGGAGTACCGGCATGACCGGGTTGAAACAACAGCTGCTCGGATTGGTGGAACACGATCTGGAACGGATCGAGATCGCCCTGGTGGATAATCTCACCCCGCACCTGGACCTGGTGCGGCAGATCGCCGAGCATCTCATTTTTTCCGGCGGAAAACGCCTCCGCCCGCTTCTGATTATCCTTTCCGCCCGGATCTGCGGGCACGAAAATGATTTTGTCGCCAGGTTCGCCACGATTTTCGAATTTCTCCATACCGCCACCCTCCTTCACGACGACGTGATCGACGGGGCGACCATCCGCCGGGGCAAGCCGGTGGCCCACTCCATCTGGGGGGTTCCGATCACTATCCTGGTCGGTGATTTCCTCCTGGCCCGGGCCTTGTGCATCGCCTCTGAAACCGAAAATCCGAGGATCATCCGGGTGGTTTCCGAGATGACCGAAGAGATGTCCCAGGGCGAAATTCTTCAACTGATGCGAAAAGGCGATTTCCGTATCACGGAGGAAGATTACATGTCGGTGATCCGCCGGAAAACGGGGATCCTGATCGAGGGGGCCTGCCGGACCGGGGCGATTCTCGCCGATGCGGCGCCTGTCTATGAAAACGCCCTTACCACTTATGGAAGCCATCTCGGCTTGGTCTTCCAGATTGCCGACGACATTCTCGACTATACCGCCGATACGGCGGTAATCGGTAAAACGATCGGCGCGGACCTGAAAGAAGGAAAACTGACCCTGCCGGTCATCCATGCGTTGAAAGCGGCCGGACCGGATGATCGCGCCGTCATGGAAACGATCATCACCGCGCCCGATTTTTCCCCCGCGGAATTTGATACCCTGATCCGTTTGGTGGAAAAGTACGACGGAATCGCGTATGCCCGGACAATTGCGCGCGAACACGTGGCGGCGGCAAAAAGGGAACTCGATACGTTCCCGCCATCCCCGGTGCGGGAGATCCTCTACATGATGGCCGATTATGCATTGGACCGCCGGGCGTGATCCCCGACAATCCATAAGCGGGATCACCATAAGCCCGCGCATGATGCCTTTCACCTCAGCTTGAAAAGGATTGGAGATAATGTTTACGTTCGTTCGTTGCGGCTGGCGATTGTCGACGCTTGGTCCGGCAATCGCCCTAGTTACCCTCTGGTTTTCCGTCGTATCGGCCCAACCGGTACCCGACACGATGACCATCCTGACCATCGGCAACAGCCGTATCCAGGCCGACACGGCCAGTGCTAAAAATGCCGCCATCGCCGAAGCGATCCGGGTTGCCGTTCAATCGGCGGCGACCGGGATGCTGGCCGCCCCCGAAATGACGAAAAATTTTGAAGCCATCAGTCAACTCCTGGCCGCCAAACCGAATGAATTCGTCCAGGGGTACCGGATCCTGAAAGAATTCCGGACCGATGACGCCTACCGGGTCCTCCTCGAAACCACGGTGATGTCCGAACGCTTGAATGCGGAACTCGCCCGGACGGGAATGCCGGCCGCTTCCGGGGATATGCCGAAAGTCGTGCTGCTGATCGCCGAAAAACATCTGAATGATCTTGATTATCAGTACTGGTGGGAAAAACATGCCACACCCCCCGACCATTCGGTGTCCGAGCCGATTGCCGCGATCCTTCGTGAAAACGGGATGGCAGTGGTGTCGCCGGATGAGGCGGGAAATCACACCGAAGATCTTTATATCGGGCTGGAGATGGCGGCAATTCCCCCCGATTTTGAAGCGGCCATGTTCGGCAAGCGGCTGGGCGCGGAGCTTGTGATCGTGGGGACCGCGGTTGCCGAACCTTCCCTGAACCGGATGGGACAGGATATCCGCACGATCAAGGGATCGATCGATCTCCGGATCCTCAAAACCGATACCGGCGAAATTCTGGACATCGTTCGGGAAAACGCAGTCGGTTTCGGCCCGGACCTCGACAGCGTGGTAAATCAGGCATTTTCAGACGCCGCCGATCAGGCCGGCCGACAACTCGTTGCCAAAATCGGCTCCCTCCGGGAGACGCCCGACGCCACCACCGGCGGTCCGCTGATTCTCCGCGTCAGCGGGGAGAACATTCTGCTCCACCTGGAAAAACTGCGCCGGGCGATCATGAAAACCAAGGGGGTCGCCACCCTTCAGACCGACGAAATGACCCCCAATTCCGCAACCCTTTCGGTCGCATTCGAGGGAACGCCCCAGGAAATGGCCGACGCCTTGCTCATGCAGCCCTATGACCGGTTCGGCATCAATATCAAGGAGATTACCGTCGACGGGCTGATTATTGAACTGGTGCCGGAATAAGAAAGTTTAAGGCAGCGGCAACGGGTGCGGTTAGATTAGATGGCACAAACTTTTTTCACAAAAAAGGGCTTGCAGTTTCCTGCAAGCCCTTGCTTTTTGTGGTAGGCGCGATTGGACTTGAACCAACGACTTCTACCGTGTCGAGGTAGCGCTCTGCCAACTGAGCTACGCGCCTGTATTTTTGCCAGAAAATATATCATGGGATGGCGGCTGTCAAGGGAAAAACTCCGGTTTGACCATTTTCAGGAAAGTCTGTCCCGAAGCATGCCCGGATAGATCCCCTCAGCTGGGGACCGCATAAAAACGCTTGATTTCAGCCGCCGCAGGGGCTAAAGAGCCCCTATGATTCGAAAAGCCACCATTGAAGATGTCAAACCGATCCATGCGGTGTTGAAATATTACGGCGACCGGGGAGAACTGCTCGCCCGCCCGTTGAGCCGTCTTTACGATCATGTCCGGGATTTCTTCGTTTATGACAACGGCAGCGGGATACTCGGGTGCTGCGCGCTCCAGTTCTGCTGGGAGGACCTGGCGGAGATCCGTTCACTGGCCGTCCGGGAAACCCACACCGGCCAGAATATCGGCAGGCACCTTATCGAGGCCGCCTTTGCGGAAGCCCGGGCCTACAAGATTAAAAAGCTCTTCACTCTGACCTATAAGCCCGATTTCTTTAAGAAGTTCGGGTTCATCCCCATTGAAAAAGCGGAACTTCCCATTAAAATCTGGGCCGATTGCATCCATTGCGTCAAGTTCCCCGACTGCGACGAAACCGCCATGCTCAAACTTCTCGGATGATCAGGAATAAATAAGGTTGTACCGGAGCGGCGGGTAATTCCAGACCCCGGGGAGGGGGAGGACATGCTGGTTGCGGACGGTGAGCCAGAACAGTTCCGGTTTGATATCGCGAAGCTTTCCGTCCTCTGGAGGGGTTGCCGGGGGGGTGTTGCTGTAGGTGACCTTGAAGAGGAAAACCCCGCCATTTTTTCCATTTCTGTCGAGCATGTAATTTTCTTTCAATTCCCGAAGTGAGATCGCATTCTTCTCGACGACCTGTTCCATTTCCCTGTTGCTCAACCGCATCAAAACGCTTTTGGATACCCCCTGTTCCGAGTAGCGGTACAGGGACCGGGATTCACTGCTCGACACGTAAATGGTGGAAATAAACGGCATCTTCCGCATGTACTGGGCCGCGACACTGGCGGCGGTCCGCCGGCCCCCGATCATCTCTGGAAGGCCGTAATGCTCAAAGAATTTCTTCTGGACATCCTCGGCGTATTTTTCCCCTTTTTCATAAATATCTTTCGAGACATACCGCAGATAGCGGGCCAGGTCTTCCGACGCTTCGCTGATCGGCCAATCGATGCGGACATGAAAATGGGAAAGATGGTACCGCGGTCTTGATTTGGACTGGGTGGAATCCCGTTGAATCAGAAGGGCATAATCGACGGGGAGAAGTTCTCTCATGAAATCAAAAAACCGGGCGGAATCGAGAAATTTCTCGCTCCTGTCGAAATCCGGCCCCAGGGGGAGCGTCTTGGAACGGAGGAGATTGGTTTTGGTCGACCGGTTAGCCTCGAAAAAACGGATATATTTCTTGTGCTCCTGGGGAATGGTATCCTCAAGATACATAACCAGAAAGGTATTGTGCTGTTCATACTCGATTTTGGGGATACGGGCGCGGGGCTTGAGTTCCTTTCGCTCCACAAAAGGATAACTCAGGTTGCTCTCCATAAAATTCGTGTAGGAATCCTTCAATGCGTACGACAGGGTAAAGTGGTCCAGATCATCCCGCAGCACCTCGTAATACGAGCGCCGAAGCCGATTCTCCAGACTGAGTTCTTCACGTGCCCGCCAGTACAATCCATCATCTCCTGTTCCGCGGTTCAATTTCGTACGTTGAAATTAACTTATTTTCATAACATGGTCAAGTAATTCTACTTTTCCGCCGAAGCAGGGTTCATGGCGGATCGCGGAATTACCCCGACCGCAACCCGCTTACCCCAAGACGGAAACACGCCCGGGTTGGACGCACCTTCTCTTCCGGCCACCCGTGCGAAAGCAGTGGCCGGCGAACCTTTTTCTGGACGATGACCGGGAGAAACAAGGAAGGGGTTAATCGACGCCGCCGAGCGCCTCGATCCCGGGGAGCGGTTTTCCTTCCAGGAGCTGGAGAAATGCGCCCCCACCGGTGGAGATATAGGAGATTCGGTCCTTCTGGCCGCTGTTGTGAATTGCCAGATCCGTATCGCCGCCGCCGACAATGGAGAGGGCATGGGTATCGGCCACGCTGTGCACCATGGCCATGGTTCCCCGGCTGAAGGCATCGATTTCGAACATTCCCATGGGGCCGTTCCAGACGATGGTCTTGGCATTGTAGAGCGCTTCATGGAAGAGACGGGAGGTGGCCGGCCCGATATCGAGGGCCATCCAGCCCGGAGGAATCTCCTGCGCGGGAACGATCTTGATCTCCGCATTGGGGTCGGCCTCCTGGGCGATGACCACATCGACGGGGAGGTAAAATTTTATATTCTCCCGGAGGGCTTTTTGCCTCAGTTCACCGGCGGCCTCCACCAGATCCTCCTCGATCAGGGAGCGGCCGGTATCGTAACCCATGCTCTTCAGGAACGTGTTTGCCATGGCGCCGCCAATGATGAATTTATTGACCCGGCCGAGCATGTTCTCGAGCGCCCCGAACTTGCTCGACACCTTTGCGCCCCCCACGATCGCCACCAGGGGCCGCCGGGGGTTTTCCATGGCGTCCTTGAAGTATTTGATCTCCTTCAACAGCAGGAACCCGGCCGCTTTTTCCCCGGCATGGCGCGTGATTGCCGAAACTGACGCATGCGCCCGATGACTTACGGCAAACGCATCGTTTACGTAGATATCGCAAAGCGAGGCCAGCTCCGCGGCGAATGCGTCATCGTCCTTTGACTCACCGGGATAGAACCGGAGGTTTTCAAGGAGAAGGATATCACAGGGGGCCATGGCATCGACCTTCTTCCGGACCGCCTCTCCGATGCAGTCGGGGGCCATGGCCACATTCTGCTGGAGCAATCGCCCCAACCGCTTGGCCACCGGCCCGAGACTCATCTTTTCGACCACGTTCCCCTTGGGGCGCCCCAGGTGGGACATGACAATCAGCTTCCCCTTGTGATCGAGGATATAGCGCAGAGTCGGCAGTACTTCCCGGATCCGGGTATCATCGGTGATATTCTGGTGCTCATCGAGGGGGACATTGAAATCGGCCCGGACCAGCACCCGCTTGTTCGTGATATCGAATTCCTTGATCGATTTCATGATTTCGTTTCCCTGTTTTTGTCTTCGGATAGGTTTTTGCGCCTGTAATACAGTGATTTTTTGCGTGACCAGCGCTCGAAAAAACGGATCGTTCCGGATTCATAGGCCCGGTCGACCTTTTCTTCCTCAACTTCAATACCGCCGGTCCGCGCGATGGCCGACCGCAGGCAGTCGGTTTTAAGCGCACAGGCCATGCAGGTCTCCGGCGAGTGCCGCAACCCGTCCTCCCCTTTCGGAAAGACCAGTTCGAGCAGACCAAAACAGTCCGGTCGGTTATCCGTTTCCAGATTCATTTCTGTTCAATGAAAGACGATGTTTACGGATTCGCCCGTTTGCGGCAAATCCGTGAAAATGGTTGATTGCATTCCGGTTCACTAAACATAGCCACGGAATCCGCCCGTTTCAAATGCGTCCGGCTATCAGCCGGTGGGATCGTCAGCGGCTTTTCGCCGGGTCCTGTTCATACTCCCGGCGCATCCGGTCCATGTGCCCGTGATCGGCGAAACTGTAATAGGAACCGTTTCCGATTATCAGATGTTCGTGGACCGTGATTCCGATGGTCATGCAGGCGAAGACCAGCCGCCGTGATGTCGATATCCGCCGCGGACGGTTCGGGATCGCCGGAGGGGTGGTTATGGGCGAAGATGACCGCGGCCGCCCGGTGATCGAGCGCCGCGTGGACCACTTCACGCGGGTAGACCGAGCTGGCCGTAAGCGTTCCCTCGAACAGCGTGTCGACCGCGATGACCCGGTTCCGGGCATCAAGGAAGAGGACCATGAAGCATTCCCGGTCCCTGCCGGCCATACTCTGGTAGAGGTAATCGAACAGGGTTTCCGCATTGTTGATCGCGTCGGCCCGGATTACCTTTTTTTCCAGGTATCGCCGGGCCGCGGCCGGTATCAGCTTGATCCCGAATACGTTGGCCGGTCCGATGCCCTTGATTTCGCAGAGTTCATTGGAGGAGGCTTCAAACACCCCCTGCAGGGTTTTGAACCGTTTCAAGGCGTCCTTTGCGGCATCCTTGCAGTCCCGGCGCGGCGTGCCCAGGGTGAGGAGAAGTTCGATGACCTCGTAATCGTGAAACCCGTCCAGCCCGCTCTCCAGGAATTTTTCCCGGAGGCGCTGACGATGGCCTTCCGATTTATGAGGGGGATTGCCGCCCATGATCTCCTGTTCCCGGTGAATGCCCTTTGCTCCCCGCTCACACCAGATCTTCGAGTTCGCCTTTCAGCCCCCGGGTCATCAATTGAAAAACCGCATCCCGGGGTTCCAGGTTTTCGTAGAGAACCGCATGTACCGAATTGACGATCGGCATCTCCACATCGAGTTGCCGCGACAGATTGTAGACCGATTTGGCGGTCTTCACCCCTTCCGCCACCATCCGCATTTCGGAAAGGATGTCGTCCAGCTTCTTCCCCTCCCCGATCCGCCGCCCCACGGTATGATTCCGGCTGAGGGTGCCGGTACAGGTCAGCATCAGGTCGCCCACCCCGGACAGGCCTGCAAACGTGTGGGGATTTGCCCCCAGCTTGATTCCCAGCCGCCGGATTTCCGTCAACCCGCGGGTGATCAGTGCGGCCCGGGTATTTAACCCGAGGCCTAATCCATCGACGATCCCGGAAGCAATGGCGATGACGTTTTTGACCGCCCCCCCGAGTTCGACACCGATCACGTCCGTGTTGGTGTAAACCCGGAAGTACGGCGTGGCGAAAACGTTTTGAATGGTTGCGGCCACACTGATTTCGGTGGCGGCCGCGGTCACCACGGTCGGCATCCGCCGGGCCACCTCCACCGCGAAACTCGGACCGGAAATGACCCCCAGCCGCTCTTTGCGGGGAAGGACCTCGGCCATGACCCCGGTCATGGTGAGAAATGTCTGGTTTTCGATTCCCTTGGTGGCAGAAACGACAATGGCGCCGTCGCGTATCGACTTTGCCGCCTGACGGGTGATGCTGCGCAACAGGTGGGAGGGGACCACCAGCAGGACGAGATCTTTTCCCCT
>Ga0209347_1003009_pt1 | contig 20681 bp, 22 predicted proteins | sample AutmiccommuBRH23_FD_187382 | JGI IMG/M metagenome (GOLD analysis project Ga0209347, IMG submission 187382) | Deep subsurface microbial communities from Mt. Terri, Switzerland - Autotrophic microbial communities BRH/23 (SPAdes) (version 2) | ecosystem: Environmental > Aquatic > Deep subsurface >...
CTTCCTACACATACAACTGGACGATTACGCAAGCAGTCGGCACAGGGTATAGGCACGTGGTCTGGTATCTCGATGGGGTCGGGAACTACCTCTACTCCGACACCTCTGACCAGCCGTTTGACATCACAGCTTCGGGCTCCCAACCCACCATCACCAGCCCCAACACCGGGGGCAGCTTCGCCTGGGGGAGCGTCATACCGGTCACCTGGACCATCCCCCAAGCCGTTGCCTCGGGCAGCTTCAACGTATATGTCTACCGCCCAGGTGCCGGGTACCTACTGACCACACGGGCCGCCGTGGCCGGCCAGACTTCCTACACATACAACTGGACGATTACGCAAGCAGTCGGCACAGGGTATAGGCACGTGGTCTGGTATCTCGATGGGGTCGGGAACTACCTCTACTCCGACACCTCTGACCAGCCGTTTGACATCACCCCATAGGGCGAACTGCCATGAGCGCAAGGAATGCGGGCTCCAGGGTCCACGCTAGTACCCATGAACCTGCATTCCTTGCGTATCCAGATTCACGTCCGGCCGACAACGAGCGCCGACCCCCCCGACTTCCCCGGAAGCTCCATCTCGAGAGGATGGAGCCATCACAGACCGAGGCAGATATCCCAAGGAATACCCTGCTCCCCCTGCGATTGAGGCGACCACTAAGTCATGGTGAAATCATGGCAGGAGGTGGCTTCAGTTGGGAGGGGAGAGGATAACACTACCCACCAGATACGCCGCACCGGTGCGCAATGAAGCTCATTGCAAGGAACTCCTCGCACTGGTGCATAGCGTCGACAGTCGCCCCGCCGATATGAGGGGTGATCAGCACCGGGTGACCGGCGCACATGGCCTGCCATAGGGGGCTTGCAGTAGGGTCGTCTAACTCAGAAGCCAGCACGTCCGTAGCAACACCGCCGATGCGGCCGGCACGCACTAGCTCAGCAAGGGCGGCCTCATCCACCAGGGCACCGCGAGACGTGTTGATTAGCCAAGCACCAGCAGGCAACATCGCTAGTTCGCGGGCCCCGAGGATATGGCGGGTCCCGGAGTCAAGATGCAAGTGCAGGCTGACGATCTCTGATTCGCCTAGCAAGTCCTCCAGGCGACGGAACCGGCGCCAGGGTGCGCCGTCAACGTGCGGGTCATAGTATCCGATGCGCGCCTCGAATGCCTCCGCATAGCCTGCAACCATGCGCCCAATCCGGCCCAGTCCGATCAAGCCCAGCCGGCGGTCCTTCAGCTGGCGGCCTCGAAAGCTGTCACGCAACCATTCACCACGGCCCACAGACTGTACGGAAGCGGGGACATGCCGTAGCAGAGCCAGAAGCAGAGCGAACGTGTGTTCCGCGGTCGATGGAATGGTGTCGAGCAACTCGGTTTCACCCCGCAATGACAACAGACGGACGGCGCGTTCGGACAAATCGCCCAGGTCAAGATGATCAAGGCCTGTCGTCGCTGACACCAAGTAGCGGAGATTCGGAAAACACTCAAGCACGGCAGCGTCGACGCGCCGCGCAAGCCGGACAATCAGGACCGTCGTTCGCCTGCGCAACTCAGCAAGGCCCGGGTCATCAATCGATCCTTCAACATAGTAGCCAACAGACTCCCAGAGCGCACGCGCACGCGCCGAATACCCCAGTGGCTCGGAGTTTAGAATGACCTCCCGCATACTGGCCTTTCCTCTCATAGCTGACCCTTCTGCCAAGCTGCGACGAGGGCGTCAGCAATTAGCATGTCGCGGGGCTCGTCGATGTTGAGCGAGTATCGATCGTCCATCGGGTAGCCTACCGCTGGCTTGGCCATCACAGCAGACTGGGCAATGAAAGCTTCGCGGCGCACGATGTAGATTGAGCCATTGCGGTGGTATACGGGCGGGAGGTCCTGACGACGAGACCCTTCAAGCTCCGGGGCAAGAGGCGATAGCACACCCCGTTGGTCCATCCCGTACATCCTCGCCGGATGCGTGTCCCGCACCGCACAAACCGAGATCACTGCGCTGACCCCATCTACCAAGGCGGCTAGAGCCTCCTCAACGTGAAAAGGTTCGCGCAAAGGAGCGGTGGCTTGCAGGAGAACAATCGCGTCGTATAAGATATTTTGCTGGTGTTCTGCTGCAGCTAGCGCATGAGCGACAACGGGGACAATGGAGCTTTCGTCCCCAGCCAATGCCGCTTGGCGACGAAGTCCGTGGACCCCAAGATGATTGCGTGCAATCGCCAGAATAGCCTCGTCATCTGAGCTGACAATAATCCTGTCGATCCTCGGAACTGCCACCGCGCACTCGATAGTCCACGAGATCAGCGGCTTGCCGTGCACCAAGTGCAGGTTCTTTCGCGGCACACCCTTGGACCCACCGCGCGCAGGGACAATCGCCAAGACCTTCATCAGTACGCGATGGTCTTGTGGAATCGCAATGGCACGGTGGCCAACAAGTCAGCAATCCGCTCGCCCGCGTCCCCACCACCGTAGATCGTTTCCGGCGCCGGGCGCGTCGCATGCATCCAGTGCTCGACTCCAGCACGCACCGAGGCCGCATCGTGGGCGACGTCCAGTACGTTGCGACCGCGATCGCGTAAGGCCTGACGGCTGCCAATATTCACCACCGGGACGCCAAGAAACGAGCATTCGCGAATGCCTACGCTGGAGTTGCCGACAAGGCACGTTGCGCCGACGAGGAGCCGAAGGAAATCCTCCGGCTCCATGTTCTTGAAGAAGTGGATCAGTGGCGGCTTGCGAATCTCTCGGAAGGCACGAATCGCACCTGAAGTGGCGTCGCCTCCGGCGTCGAGATTGGGCCAGAACCACAACGTCGGGAGCCCCAAGCTGCTGACTGCCTCCAGAGTCGCTTCCGCTTGCTGGCGAGCCTGTCCTTGTTCAGTCGTCACAGGGTGCTGGAGGACAATCAGATAGCCTGCGGACAGGTCCAGGACCTCGCCGACGCCACCGTACTTGACGTACGGGTCGAACGGCATAGCGTCATTGTCACTTGCGACAGCGCGCGCGAGATCGATGGAGGGGCATCCGGTATTGAAGATAGAGTCCGGTCTCTCCCCTAGGCGCAGAACGCGCTCGCGCGCCGATTCTGAGGCTACAAAATGATAGTCCGCGAGCTTCGTTACGGCATGGCGAACTTTCTCGTCAATGTTCCCCGTCACCTCTCCACCCTGCACGTGAGCCAGAGGAATATTCATGTACGCCGCCGCGACAGCAGTTGCCATGGTCTCGAAGCGATCGGCGATCGTAACGACGATATCGGGGCGTATGTTCAGAAAGACGGTTGCCAATTCAAGTATCCCGAGTGCGGTTGTCTTGGGCGCAGCCACCAGATTCTCGCCCTCAATTACGTTGAAGACCTTCGCGCACGCCGTGAAACCGTCACGCTCCATCACGTCGACTGCCGCACCGAAGCGATCCAGGAGGGCTGAAGCCGAGACCACCAGCTGCAACTCCAGTTTCGGATGATCGACAATGGCCCTCAGCGCGGTCTTGATCCGACTGTAGCTGGGGCGCGCAGTCACGACGACGCATATCTTGCGTGTCAACGGTCCACCGAGTCGGCGCTCAAGTCAGCATCATTGATGAAGTCCCAGCGGCGCAACGGGCGTGTCAAACGACGGCCGATTGCGGCGCGATAGTCCGCAGCTCCAATGCCGCAACCTGCCGGTTTCTTGCTCTCGAGATCTCCCAAGCGCAGTACATGGCCTGCGTCGAGGTCACGATTTACAGCAAGAGATCTTCCGAAGATCCGGCGTAGTTCCGAATCTACTGCCGGGCTGGACTTGTCGACAGGGCTCGCGAGCGACTCAGCCACCATGGTAACACCCCGCACTAGCCCCTCAAGTTCGCGGATTTCCAAGGACGATGTTGCGTCGGGGCCGAAAGAAAGTCTATCAAAGACAACGTGGAACTCGACCAACTCGGCACCAAGGGCAACGGCGGCGATCGCCGGGTAGATTGTGCCTGAGTGGTCGGACAAGCCAGTGGGCAGCCCGTAGCGCGCTTTCAGTTCCGGAACGACGTTGAGCCCCCACTCAACGGCCTGAGTAGGATAGCTGGTCGTGCATTGAAGGATGGACAGGGAGCAGGCAAACGAATTTGCGAGTGCTACGCTGCGGTCTAGATCCGCGTAGCTCGCCAACCCACTCGAAAGGATAATGGGCTTACCCGTCCGAGCTACTCTTTCAAGCAACAAGCAATTGTCCACTTCACCTGAGCCCATTTTATATCGCTCTACGCCCAAAGTCTCTAACAACTCAACGGCGGCAAGACTGAACGGCGTAGCAAGGAACTCCAGCTCCTTCGCCTCGCAATGCTTTTTCAGCCCGGCCCATTGATCTCTTGTGAACTCCATGCGGCGCCAGTAGTCCGAGCGAGTCGCATCTTGGAAACTGAACCCAACACGGAAGGGCTCTTGAATGCTGCTCTCAGCCTCAGCAATATGAACCTGGAACTTGACACTGCAGACGCCACGGCCAGCGATGGCATCGATGTAAGCATGAGCCATGCCCAGACTCCCGTCGTGAGCCTGTCCAACCTCGGCTATCAATTGCACTTGCGACATGACGGCGGTCACGGGGCTAGCGCGAACCGTTCGTTCGGCCAGCTGCGGGTGGAAGGAAGGTGAGCTTCCTGGCAGAGGCCCAGGTGGGAAGGCAAGCCATCACGGGGAGAGACGAGAATCTGTGAACGACAAGAGGCGCGATCTGGAGTCGTAGGGAACCGGCAGGATGTTGGATTCACCGAGAATGTGGTCATAGATCGCGCGGACCTCCCGTCCAGTTCTTCTCACATCGAACATCTCGCGGGCCAACTTCTGGCCCCTCTTTCCCAGAGAATCTATCCCTTCCAAGTCCTCCGAGGCCTCAAGTATTGCAGCAGCGAGCAAATCGGGTCTCCGCGGTGGCACCAGTATTCCCGTAAGACCTGGAAAGATGACCTCGGGGAGGCCCCCGGCTGTGGACGCAATGACCGGCACCCCAGCGAGAAGGGGTTCGACCACGCCGCCGCAGTTCTCAGAAAACGGCACGTGGAGCACACAATCAAAGTCACCCCACGCGCGAACCGCCTCCCGATAGCTCAGGCCTCCAGCGAACTGAATCCCCGTCGTAGGTGCAGCTAGCCGCTCCAGCTTCCGTTTATACCACTCCGCCCCTTGCCACGCTTCTCCGGCAATGATCGCGGATACCGTCGGACTCCTCCTTCCGACGTTCGCGACCGCTGCAATCACGTCTTCGTGGCACTTGATGCCCACTGACTGGCCCAAATATCTCTTCGGAGGGTACATGAACGACACACTGCCAACCAAGAAGCCCCCATCCGCTACGGGGTACCTGGCCCTTAGGAACCCCGTTCTACCACCTTCGAACTCGCCCACGTCAGTCCCGTAGTAACTTAGATAAACCTTGGCGCTCGGAGCGCCGGCGGCAGCGAGTTTCCTCTGGACATATCTGCTCGAGGCAATCCATCGATCGTGCGGCCCCGCGGACCCCACATCAATTCTGGCAAAGAACGGATGCTCCAGATGGAGCGGCCCAGGCACCTGAAACACGTGCGGAACGGCTCTATGCCGTCTCAGTGCGAGTCTTGCCAGCAAAGCCATCGCCGCAAAGTGGCTGTGCACCAAATCTGGGTCAACTTCGGCCACGATTCTCTGAAGCCCTCGCACCGTAGCGGAAGAACGAGCCATCGTTCGGCCTAGGCCATCGGCCATTGTCAGCGTGTGGACCTCCACGCCCGCTCCTCGCCAATCATGGGAAGAGGCCCCTGGGGGGAGAACTGCGTGTACCTCGACGCCCAGTTTGCGAAGCTGAGCCATTTGCAGGAAGGCCCACCTAGCGCCCACTGATGTCTTCAAGATATGCAGTACCCTCACTGGCTCAGCCCACCCCGGGCACTCGGGTATCGTCAATCACGCGATGGCACTCGGCAAAATAAGCGGTCTCTGCCTCCGTTGGCCGGTCGAACCTCCGCTTCATCACCCACCCTCGCTTCCCAACTGCGCTTGCGAACGTATAGACGCCGGCCCGAGCAACTCTGCCCGCAATCGTAGAGCCGATCTTCCCAAGCCCGTAGCCCTCTCGTCTGGAATCGTAGGCAAGCCGCATCAAAGAGAACTCAGCTCGCAGATGCTTTCTCAGAGTGTACGTGTCAAAGACTCGATAGAAGTACAACGGCTCGGGAATACTAGCATAAACAGATTGCGCAGATGCCTTCATCAGGAGAGCCTGGTCTTCTATTCCCCAATACCTCGGCTCATACGGATTCTCCAAAAACCACTCTCGTCTTCCCATAATTCCCCCATGCAACAGTTCAACCCTCGTCCACGGCCTTCGGCATATATCGCCGTGACTAGATGGGCCATGCCACACACCGAGAACATCGTCCCCTCCACCAATGGCAAGGTACTCAGAAGACACCAAATCAACGCTGATGTTCTCCTCAAGAAACATTACCTGCTTCTCTAGACGCCATGGTGATGCCATATCGTCGGCATCCATTCTGGCAACATACTTACCATTAGCTACTGAAGAAATGTAGTTTAGCTGGACCGGCACACGCAGGTTCTCCTCAGAACGCAATAGACGAACCCTTTGATCCCTAATTTCCGAAACAACGCCGTATCCACCATCATTTGATCCATCGTCTACAAGAACGAGTTCCCAATTCTCGTAGGTCTGCGCGAAGACCGTCCTTAGCAAACTCGGCAAGTAGGCCTTCTCGTTATGGAAGCTCACACCAATCGTAACTAGCGGTTTGTTCCCCATCAAGAGCCACGCCCCTCAATCAATCGGGTGAAGGTATCAAGGGCAATCTGCGTTTGTAGTTCCGGCCTGAAAGAACTGGAGATATACGCATATGCAGCTTCCGTAATGCGCTCGCCCAACTCTGGCTCAGTCAAGAATCTTTCTACTTGGGCGGCCAAGGATTCAGGATCTCCAACTGCAGCCTCCAAACCAGTGACCTCTGGCAAGATGAGGTCAGCAACTCCACCGACTATGGTCGCCACGACTGGTCTGCGGAGAGCCATCGCTTCCATGAGAACTCTCGGAAGACCTTCAGAGGTAGAGGGCAGAATCACGACAGTGCTCTCCCGAATAAGTCTGGGCACGTCATCTCGTACACCTAGCCAAAACACACGATTGGCCAAGCCCAGTTGTTCAACCGCCTGCCTCACATCCTCGACGTACGCCACGTCACTCCCTGGTCCTGTTCCGCCAGCAATCCACAGAACGCAGTCGTGATTCCTTTGTACTAGAGCAGCGAGGGCAGCGACCCCAACATGCTGGCCCTTCCCGGGAAGAAGGTTTGCGGCCAGGAGAAGCTTGTGATCCGCCCCAAACCCCGGCAGCGCCGCCGACAACGGTTCCATTGCCCGGGCCGTAAGCGCCGGCACGTCTATGGGGTTACGGAGGACCGTGATGGCCTGGCTGCGGAAGGAAGCACAAATCAACGCTGATTGAGTGGCGCGCGAAACTGCAAGGAGGTGTGAACAACGGCGTCTATACAGGACCCGTGCATAGAAAGGCAACTGATCCGGCGTAAACCAACCTCGCAGATAGGCTACCAGCGAGAAGTCGACACGCATACCAAGTAGTGTCGCTAACATGGCGAGGCTCTTAGGATTGTTACAGATAACTACATCAGGACGTATTTCTACCATACGTTGTCTGGCGAGTCTACGAATTCTCCATAGACCAGGCATGGAAGCGCAGAGGGCGTATACTCTTTTCCACAGGTTTGTGCTTCCGCCAATGATGACTCGACTGGCGCCGGGGCTGAGCACAACATAGCGAAGACCAGCAACTCGGACTGCCTGAGCAAAGAGACCGCAAGATCCATATGGATCAACGATGGTTACGTCGGCAAACAGAGAAAGCCTCCCAGCGAATTCAATGGTAGATCTGGGAGCACCGCCATATTGTGTGACGAAATCGAAGAATACTACCTTCAAGGCCGACTCACATTACTGACTCCAGGAAGTCGAGTAGACGAGGTGCATGCGTCCTGGCTGAGAAACGCTCTATTGCGACGACGCCTGCCCTCTCTCCGATCTCCTTCCGCAGCGTGGGGTCCGCAGCCAGTTGGGCAATTGCTCGGGCAGAGCTACGCGCGTTGTCCTGCGGATCTACGAACCACGCGTCTCGCCGGTGTACAAGGTACCGAGGCATGTCGCCAACTTGGGAGAGAATTACGGGTCGTTCCGCCAGAAGCAAGCGGGGTAGCCGGGTGGGAAAGGACGCCAGACTCTCACGTGAGGAATCGCGAAGCAGAATGAGAGAGTCGACCTCACTTAGTCGCGCGTCCAAGTCGCCATCCGCCACCCAGCCAACCAAATCTACCCCGTCCCTGGTTGCCAGCCCATAACCTGACACCCGCCTCTCCGGAATGGCCCCCATGATGGACAGACGTACATCCAGGCCCCGGGCCCGAGCAAGGCCTAGGGCCCCGAACATGTCTAGGGGCCGATCTCGGTCGGCCAGAACTCCAAGATACCCAACACGGAACGACTTACCATGGCCCACGCCGTCATTAGCACGACGGCTCGGAGAGGCGTCTGGCCCAAGAGCTGGAACAACTAGAACCTCGAGACCCTCAGGCTGGCAGAAGTCGGCCCAATAGGATGATATGCCGATCACCCCTCTGACGCGAGGCAACACTCGCTTAATGAATAGGTATTGATCTAGCCACTGCCCGTACCGCAAGGTATGTATACCAAGAGGGTGCCATTCGTTGCAGTCTGCCACGACCGCGACCGAAAGACCGCTGAGGGAGTCAATCACCTTGCGAAAACGATACCAAGACTCCCCGTACAGAATCACATGTGTGGCCTTTAGCTCGGCAACCATCGACACGGCTTTGCTCCCCAAGCGATCTATCAACGCGGAGAAGCGGCGGAGCCTGCTGCACGATCCGATTGCTTGCGGGAGCGATACGGTCTGGAACCAGACTCCCGCTTCAGTCATCGACCATGCATCGCCCGAACAGCTCGACGCGAGGCCAAGAACCCGACACGAACAACCTACCGTGGACAAACCCAGAGCCAGTCTTTCCACCCGATCCGATCCCGCAGAAGGCGATGGGAAGAGGTATGGGAAGACAACCAAGACAGAGGGCTTCACGGCGAGCTGCCGGTCGTTCTGCTCGGCACGTACCCCACGCGGCGAGCAGGATTTCCGGCCCAAACCTCGCCGGCTGGGATTGGCTTCGTCACGACGCTACAAGCGCCGACAACCGCACCTTCCCCGATTGAAACCCCTTTGAGAACAGTGGAGTACCCGCCGATGAAAGCGTGGGGTCCGATGGATACTGGAGCGCTGGGGGCGGGCAAGGTCAAGAGCTCCCGCTCACTCGCATCAATGCTGTGGAAGTCAGTGTCCCAAATAGCGCAGCCGCCACCAATGTATGCAAATTCGCCTATTGTGACTCCATTTACGGCGACTATGCAGGTGTTGGAGATTGCTGCAGACTCGCCGATTCGTAATACGCCCTCTTGCCCAACCCATATTGCGGTGCGCCGCCCCCCCCCGACGTAGTTGGTCCACCCTGAATTGATCCGCACCGCCCTCCCCATGAGGAATCTACCGGCGCAGTACATCCGAACCCGTCCTCGAACAACAGCATGCTGGCCACCCTCAATCCCCCAATATGCAGCTAGGAGTGCGAAATGCAAAGAGCCTCCAGCAATGGAGCCTGAGCGTACAATCCGGTCTCGCAGTCCTCTGAGATCCGCCCTCAAGAGCTTGCCCCCGCCCTGGTGGCAGCACGAATATCCACAACCACCTCCGACTGGCCCGCGAAGGCACGCCCGCACGCGAGCCCAATCACAACTGCATCCATCGGCGTACTATGGGTTGGAGGGCCCTCTATGAACTGAAACAAGAAATACACACCAACTATCACAACCGCAGCGGCATTCGGGGCAACTGTATACCAGGGGCGGCGACGGGGCAATAACGTCAAACCCCACACAGCGAAGTACGCCACCTGGAGAATAATCCCGCCCTTTAGGAGTGGATAAAGCACACCCGTGTGCATTACATATCGCGTTGCGGGCCCTCCTGACGCACCGAAAACTAGACCTCCTGACCAGCCCGACGGGGGACGAAATGTGCCACCCATGCCCTTACCAACGACGTAGTCCGCCAGCTCCCAGCCCTCGACCACTGATCGCCCTTCAGCAAGGCGCTCTGAATCAACCAGAGACTCACTGCTGTACCTGTTGCCAAGACTAACAAACTGCTCTGCCTGGGAAAGCCCAGCCAGTGTTGCAGCCAAGACCATCATAACAACCACAGTTCCTCTGCGACTGCGCACATACTTACCACGTATAGCTAACGCAATCCCAAAGAAGACAATCAAGATCACAAACGCCGTTGGCGCTCTCTTTACAAAAAGCACTTGAAGAATCAAGACCGCTGGAAAAGCCAGCACCCCCGCCCAATATCGAAGACCACTTCTCGAAGAGTAGACTGCAAGGAGAAAGACGACAGGCCAGATCTTTAGTATCTTCATAGACTCATATCCCGCAGTCGCAGTGAGTCCTCGAACTCCTTCTGACTCCAGAAAGACCAGCTGTCCATAGTCAGCAAACGGCTTTGGAAACATCAGACCGATTACCACAACTACATAACCAATCCAGAATACTATCAGCGCAGATTTGGCAACCCACTTCCAGACATATGATTCACTTCCGACGACGACCCAGGCGCACCACAATATAAATACCCACAAATCATAGTAGAGAAGCAAGAGTGAATTCCCAGAAACTATGCCTGTAATGGTGGCGAGTGCTATCGCCAGAAGACACATTGCCATCGGAACGCCTCGCCAACCAATAGTCATAGAATTCCCAGGGGTTCGTAGAACTAGTATTGCGGCAAGCACAGCAGGGACCACGGCCACCGCCCCCGCAACTGTAAAGACGAGTGGAATCCCACGTTTGAACACGCTGACTGCGACCGGCTGGGCTAGGAAGAACACATTGAGTGCCATTGAGAGCCCAAGAAATCTCGTAACCATTGACCGCCGTCTCGCGCCGGGTAGTTGCCCCGAAGGGCCGAAACTGTGAGAGCCAGCACCGCCGCCTGAGACAACCTCAGGCTTCGGGTCATGCAGGCGTACACGCGCCATTCTCATACGATCACGATCTCCCCATCTGGCTTCACGGGCCCTCGGGCCGAAACCGCCACAATACGAGTATATAGACTTCCAGCGTCTCTTCTTCGGCGGCCGTAGCCGTTGCGCTGAAGCCGCCGGTACTCCTTGCAGATCGTTGGTTAGGAAGCCATTTGCAGGCCGTTATTCCCGCGGCCAAGGCGAACGCCCTGCTCCCGTTCTGACCGGAGTCGAGGCCAAGGCCCCCGAACTGCGCTGTGCTCGCCAGCCGCTCTCAAGATACTTGCAGGGCGGGACGGTCACGTCAGAGTACAGTTGCGCGCCTGTGGATGCTCCATAGAAGCGCCGCTGTAAGTAGCGCCCCGAGAACGCTGGAGACAAGGAGACTACTCCCAGCGGCTCCAATCTTGTTCTCTATCAAGGGGAACAACACCAGTGGGACCACCGCTCGAATGCCAACCAAACCCAGAGTGTGAATCGCGAGAACCCGCCAATTCTTGAGAGCAACAAAACACATCGCACCGAGCAGCGCGGTGTCAGCCCATGCAGCAGCCACTGCGGTCTGCGCAGCTCCAACACCCTCCGAGTAGGCTGGAAAAGCCACGGAGAAGACGGGGGGCACCAGAAAGTAGGCAAGCGTGCACACAGGCGCCGTCACCACTAGGAGCTTGGCAATCAATCCCAAAGTCTGCCGCGCGACCGTACTTGGCCGATCAACCGCAGCTTCAATCAGAGACGGAAACAAAAAGGGCCCGTACGCTCCGAGCCCAGCCACAACCATACTATACACATATGTTGCAGGCGCGAAGGCTCCGACGGCAGCTGAGCCCGCTGAATACAGAAGCACTACGCGAGTGAAAGTCAGCGAAACGCTCTTAGCGTAGCCCGCCATATGCAAGGGCATACCAGTCTTGATGAGGGGCTTTAGGAACTCCCCGTTCAATCCGAATTGCGGCCTAATCGGGATTCTCCACAACGCCAAACCGGCAGCAGCGGCGGCTATGATGAGCGCCCTTATACAGAACCCCAAGTAGCCCAAGGACCAAGGAAGCACCAGCGAAGCAACAACAAGCGGAACTTGTATCATGCGTATACGACCAAGTGAACTAAAATGCTTGCCGGTCCTGTATACAGATTCGGCAAAGGCAGTTTGTATGTGCATTGGCGCCACGAAAGCAAACACAAGAAACGTTAGACTGAGTTTCTCATCACCACGGACAAATACATATGCTCCCATAGAGGCCGCAAAGATCACCGCAGATACTGCAAATGAGTGTGAGAAAGCAGTATCAACATATCCCGATGCACTGCGCATATCCCCCGTACTAATAACATGTGGCAGTTCTCGATTCAGACCGTTTATAACACCAAACCTCAGTATCATGGCATACGCTTCAAGTATGGCAACCGTTTGCCAGTAGCCCATATCACTCGGACTAATCCACCTAAGGACGAATAGCTGAGCCATGACCGTTGACCCCTGGAGGAGGAGCGATTGCAGCACAAATGTGGATCCCGAGAGCAGGGATGGCTGCTTCGTTTGGGGCAGAGGGCCCATGGGACTAGATGATTGATTCCACGCCGTCAGGCGCAGTAGCTGACCAAGGCGCGACTGGGACGGCCCAGCTGATGGTTGAGGCGGATGCACGCCGCCAGGCAAAGAAAGCGCTGCAAGATGCGGACTCTGAGCCCAAGAAGCTTGCGGGCGCCGTGACGCTCCAGGGTGAGGATGTCCTTGCAGGTCCAGAAGATGGATTCGATCCGTTGGCGGATGGGGGCGAGGTGAGGGGCCTCGCCGGACTCATCCATGCGTCTCGGTCTAACGAAGGTGACTCCAAATTCCTCGACTCCCTGGGCAAAAGCCCGGCCGGCGTAGCCCTTGTCGCCAAGGAGCGTCTCCCCACCGCGCGCGCAGCGGGCCAGAAGCTTAAGGCCCACCTCCCGCTCGTCCCGCTTGGGCGAGGCCAGCGTGAGACTCCGGAGAGTGCCGTCGGGGGCGAAGATGCCGTGCAGGCGCACCCCCCAGAAGAAGCGGGAGTGCGCGGCCGACCAGCCGTAGCCGGCGGCGTCCGAAAGCGCGGAGCGCAGGACCGTCTCCCGGCTACGCGCGCACTCCACCGGGGTGGAGTCGATGAGCAGGAGATCATCGTAGAAACCGGGGCTATGCCCGGAAAAGACGCCGAGGAGCCACTCCAGGGTGTCACCCAGTCGCTCCCGACGCTTGTGGTAGCCCGACTGCCCGGGGAGTCGAGGTAAGAGATGGCGGAGGTACCTGCCTGCGAACGCCAGGAAACGGCGGTCAGAGGGAATGCCGAGGATGGCTTGGGCCACGCACAGGGTGACCACCTCGGCGTCGGGGAGCCGGCGGCGGTGATTGCCCCTCCCCACTGGCAGAAGATTGTCGGCTGTGCAATAAACGTGGGTGCAGAGAGTGTCGAGGTCGGCGTCCATCGTGGGCTCCGGGTCGACGGTGTTCTAGACACCGCCGATTTCGGCCTCTCTGCTTCCTTTTCCTTGGATAGCATGGTCAATCCAGTGGAATCAATCATCTAGGGACCAAGAACAACTGCGTCAGTCATTCTGGCTCTCACGGGTTTCGGTCAGCATGCCGCGGCAATGCGTAGACCCCAAATGGGCCCGATGAGATCCTATATTCACAGGGCAGTCGTAGGTCAAGGCAAGACCAGATGGAACGGACCACCGGAAGCGTCGAGCCGCATACACCGAGGAGGTCTCCCTTGAGCCAAAGAGAAGCACCTGAATCGCCTACGGCAGTCCACTGAGAATGCGCGGCGGCCCGACGCGCGAGGGTGTCACGCTGGGCGGGCGTATGTACTCCTCGGCGATGCTTTCTCGTTCCAAACATCGCCGGCGGACCCATCCTCGTCCAATAGCTCCAAGATATGGTGGGCAACGCGACTACCTGACAGGCCGTCGAGATGGCCGGCATATGTGCGAAGTGCGAGTGCGCGTTGAGCTGCATCCCGAGCCGGATCGTCCAGGTAGGTCGATACCTCGTTCAGAAGAGAACTGGGCGACCAGGCGAAGCGAAAGCACTTTGTGTCGGCCAGTTTACGGTAGTGGTCGAATTCGTAGAATCGACGAACCGACTGAGAGTAAGGCCGGCACTCCGGATAATCGAAGGCCACGCAAACGACGGGAGTATCGCATGCGATGGCATCGAGGGTAAGCGTCGACGCCAGGTTCACGACAACGGTACTGTGGTGCATCGTCTCCAGCAGAGCCAGGTCATCATCTCTGGAGAAGGCCCTGTCGGAGAACCCAGAGGGACGGCCCGGAGCGACGACGGCGACACCAGGGATAGCCTGAATGTCCGCGTAGTCTCGTTCCCTCGCTTGTGGATGAAGCCGAACGAGCAGCTGGCATCGTCCAAGCTCGCCCCGCTCAACGGCGAGAGCAAGGAAACGCGCGATGTGAGGCTCAATAGACCGCGGAAAGACTCGTGTCACGCTCGTGTCCGCACTGCCAGTTCCGTAGGTTACCAGTGGAAGGCTGGGGTCAAGCCCAAGCGAGCAAAGGAAGGATTCCCTGGAAGCCAACTTCGGCCTGGCGAACCAGATGTCCCAGCGAGGAACCCCTGCCACGAACAGAGCCTGGGGACGAGCGTGGAAAAGATCAATCATCTCATCCTTCATTACCTCATTCCACAAGACCACACTTCGGACCGGCAGAGGCAGCCAGGCCTTGCTGGTCAGATTGTCCCAACTACTGGCCAGAACGACTGATGCGATCCCAGCCGCTGCCGCTTCCTTGAGCACCCAGTAGTCCTGGGAGAACCCGACGACACGAGTGCACACCACCAGGTCAGGGCAGTATTTCTCAAAGAGAACTCGGTATGGACCCGGCCGTGCGTGCCGCAAGAATGCCTTTCGCACAAGACCCAGAGCACGGCTCTCTCCACCAATCACTCGCGCTAATGCTGCGGGAATGCGAAAGAGCCACACATAGTCCGAAGCCGCCGCCGTATTGCCCAATTGGATTGTCCGCGATTTCTTGTAGAGTAGGGCCCGCAGAAATCGATACCATGCGACTTCAGTCCTTGATAGTTGACAGTCAACCAGAGACTCAAAACACACATCATATGACGCATAGAGACTCTCCATATACCTGATCTCGTCTGCCTTGGTTAGTACCACAAGTCTCAACCCAGGCACTGCTCGCAAGATATCAAGTACCCTCGAGTTGACGAAGTCACGAATAGAAACGGCATAAGGTAGAGCTATCAAGATAGTTTTCATTCTCTGGAAGAGCCTCTCTCAATACTCATGTAAAGAAGTCGTGGACGTCTGCATTTGGCGGGCCGCTGAAACACGACTGCCCAAACGGGTCTTCTGTCCGTTTGCCACCATCTCAGAAGCATATCCTCCCGTACCACAGTTTGACAGCCGATTCCCTGCTGTGAGTAGAGGGGGAAGGATCCGGGGCGGACCACCCGAGGGGTCTACCATGCCCCCTCGGGGAGGGGCAGTCGTGAAGCGGCGCCACCAGGCGCGAGGTATGCGGGCCGCATGGCAATATTCCCCGCGCTAGTTGTTCAACGCCCTCGGCCTCTATTGGAGATGCTTCACAGCACGACACCTCCCCGGCTCTTCTCCTCGAGCTCAGCGGGGAGAGCCGTTGCGGGCGCCCGAGGCCACAGCGGTTGAGCCAATCCACCCACTGGATGTGAGGGGTCTCCCGGGGCCACAATGCAGCACGCCTGGTTCGCAGCGGTGAGGGGAAGAGCACAAAGGTCGCCCCCGCCCCGCGTGTCGTCTGGGCTCTAGCGGGGGAGACCAGAGCATCTTGCTGGCCATTCCATGACTGAACAATGCCGAACCGCTGCTTAGAGAGTACGCGGTCCTCGTGCATCTTCCCAGTATCAACTTGCAGCCAGAACTACGGCCTGGTATCGTCGCACAGTAATCTGGTAGTGGCGACTCGGGACGGTACAGCGTGACCACCCCTCTCCTAGCAAGAGCCAATCGACTGTTGGCCGACCTCACGGATGACGACCGTAGTGACCTCCTGGAGTCGTTGGTTGTGGCGCTGTGCGTTAACCCTGATCAGGCGCAAGGCATACTAGGATCCTTCATTGACGAATGTGATTTCCAGCACCTAACTCAAGGGATTCAGTGCGAACTACGGGAATTTGGACGGCCGGAGCAGAGGACCCGATGACTCGCGTTTGGTAGACACCTTGAGACCACGGTCGTTGGTCGAATTCGCCGAGCGTATGGCCGCACTTGCTTTGGTGGTCGCCCTTGCGCCCCTTCTGGCCGTCGCCGCGGCTGCAATCCTTCTGGACTCCCGCGGCCCAATCCTATTCCGCCAAATTCGTGTGGGCCTTGATGGACGCCACTTTCATATCTTCAAGTTTCGCACCATGAGGCCCGACTCCGAATGCTCCGGCCACGGGCTAGCGTGTGCCAGCGACGACGAACGAGTTACTCGAGTGGGCCGATGCCTGCGGCGCACCAGCATCGATGAACTGCCTCAACTCATCAACGTAGTCTTTGGCGACATGAGCATCATCGGCCCCAGGCCAACTGTCCCGTCTCAGGTAGAGAAGTACACAGGCCACCAGCGACGGCGCCTCGAGGTGAAGCCCGGCCTTACGGGTTGGGCCCAGGTGAACGGTCGCAACGCCCTCTCGTGGGAGGATCGGATCGAGCTGGACGTCTGGTATGTCGATCACCGGTCAACGATTGTGGACATCCGAATCATTCTGCGGACCCCACGGGCCATGATCGAGAGCACGGGCGTCTACGGAAAGGGCGGAGTGACGGCAGATTTCCCGTGTGGAACTGGTGACGATCATGTTTGAGAGGCCAGCCCCCGCCACCGAGAAACCAATCCTGATTGTCGGGGCAGGGGGCCACGGCAGAGCCATACGGTCTGCTCGTGCACGCCGGCATGGGCCACCTGGTCACGGGCTTCGTTGATGATGCCCCCTGCCTCAATGGCCGTCAATTTGACTCGGAACCCGTGCTTGGAGCGAGCACGTGGCTGACCGAGCACGCGGGCGAGTATCATGCGATCGTTGCGGTCGGCGACAATGGTGCCCGCAAAGCAATCGCCAGCGCGCTCTCTGCAGCCGGAGTGACCTTCTCTACGGTCGTAGCCCGGGATGCGATCATCTCTCCCTTTGCCACTCTTGGTGAGGAGCGATGATCCTCAACGGAGCGGTGGTCAACATCGACTCTCGCGGCCAAATCTTATATCGCCAGACCCGAGTAGGCCTGGACGGTCGCACGTTCCGCATCTTCAAGTTCCGTACCATGATCCCCGACGCCGAGAACTGCGGACTCGACCTCGCCTGCGCCAGTGACGTCGCCGGCATCACGAGAGCGGTCGCTGGTTGCGCCGAACGAGCCTGGATGAACTCCCCCAACTCATCAACGTGGTCCTCGGCGACATGAACATCATCGGCCCACGGCCCACCATAACGTCGCAGGCGGACCAGTACACCCGGCGCCAGCGAAGGCGCCTCGAAGTCAAGCCGGGCCTCACGGGCTGGGCCCAGGTGAATGGCCGTAAAGCTCTCTCTTGGGAGGAGCGCATCGAATTGGACATCTGGTACGTCGATCACCGCTCCCCACTCCTCGACCTCCGTATCCTCCTGCGCACCCCCTGGGCTATTATCGAGAGCACTGGCATCTACGGAAGGCACGGAGTGACCGAAGATTTCCAACCGGACAGGCAAGACTACGATGGCTGAGATTCAATCGACGCGCCACGAGAAGCCCCTGGTGATCGTTGGAGCTGGAGGGCATGGTCGCGAGGTGCTCGGCATCCTGAAACATGACGGTAGGGGCTACGAGGTCGTAGGCTTCGTCGATGACGACGATCAACTCCAGGATACCGAACTCGATTCGAAGCCCGTTCTAGGGGCACTTGGATGGCTAGCCGAGCATGCGCCGGAGTATCGAGCCGTCGTTGCTATCGGCGACAACCGGGTCCGCAAGCATGTTGCGACGGCTCTGTGTGCAGCCGGCGTGGACTTTGCGAGCGTCGTCGCCCAGGATGCGATCATCTCCCCTTTCGCGACTATTGGCGAGGGCGCCATGATCTTCAACGGAGCGGTGGTGAACACCGGGGCAATCATAGGGGCGCATGCAATCCTTAACCTGCACGCGACCGCAAGCCATGACACGTATGTGGGCGCCTACGCTCATCTGGCGAGTGGGGTCCGTATGGCCGGCGGATCCGGGGTGGGGGAAGGCTGTGAGCTCGGTGCTGGCGCGGTCGTGAACCCAGGCGTCAAGGTCGGCGACTGGGCGGTGATCGGATCGGGTGCCGCGGTCGTCAGCGACATCCCCAGCAAGGCGGTCGCCGTGGGAGTTCCGGCGAAGGTCGTCACCAACAAGCTCGCCGGGCGATCGGATTCCGGCGCAGTCGAGCAGCAGACCGGGACGAGCCAAACCGCATGACGCGGGACCGGACTCCCCTTCCCTCCTGGCCCCACTACGAGGCGGATGAATCGGCCGCCGCGACAGCCGTCCTAGAACGCGGAGACGTCAACTATTGGACGGGCACCGAGACCCGCTCATTCGAGACCGAGTTCGCCGCCGCCACCGGCTGCACCCACGCGGTGGCCATGATGAACGGCACCGTGGCCCTCGAGGTGGCCCTCCGGGCCCTGGGCGTCAGCCCGGGCGACGAGGTGGTGGCGACCCCGCGTTCGTTCGTGGCCTCGGCGAGTTCGGTCGCGGTCGTGGGCGCCACGCCTGTCTTCGCCGATATCGACCCGGAGAGCCAGAACATCACCGCCGAGACCATCGAGGCGGCGCTCACACCGCGCACCAGGGCCATCATCGCTGTACACCTGGCTGGCTGGCCCTGCGAGATGGACGACATCCTGGAGTTGGCCCAAGCCCACGGCCTCAAGGTGATCGAAGACTGCGCCCAGGCCCACGGCGCCACCTACCACGACCGGCCGATCGGCTCCATCGGCGACTGCGCCGCCTGGTCGTTCTGCCAGGACAAGATCATGTCCACGGGCGGCGAGGGAGGCATGCTCACCACCAACGACCCGGACATCTGGGAGCGCGTCTGGTCGTACAAGGACCACGGCCGCAGCCACGGCTTGGTCTACGGGCGCGAGCACGCCCCCGGCTTCCGCTGGTACATAGAGTCCTTCGGGAGCAACTGGCGCATGACCGAGATGCAGGCCGCCATCGGACGCGTGCAGCTCAGGAAACTCCCGGACTGGACCGCCGCCCGCCGCCACAACGCCGGAATCCTGGTGGAACGCTTCGCCGCCTGCGCCCCCCTGTGCGTGCCTCAGCCTCCCAAACACCTCTCCCACGCCTGGTACAAGTTCTACGCCTTCGTGCGCCCAGACGAGCTGCGCTCCGGCTGGAATCGTGACCGCATCATGACAGAGATCGAACGGCGCGGGGTGCCGGGCTCCGTGGGAGTCTGCCCCGAGATCTACCGCGAAAAAGCCTTCGTCGACGCCGGCTTCACCCCACCCGAGCGCCTCCCGGTTGCCCGCGAACTCGGCGAGACCTCGCTCATGCTGCCGGTGCATCCCACGCTGGACCCCGAGCACATGCACTTCATCGCCGACGTGGTGCTCGAGGTGCTGGCGGAGGCGTCACGATAGGAGTCTGATCTTCGCACGTGACCGATCGTCCGCTTGCCTGCCCGATTGCAGTTTGACGAAGTGGTCCGGTAGGTGATGGAGGGGTACTGGGCCAAGTGGTCGGAGCGGCGCGCGAAGCGCCTATCAAGCTTGCTCCCAATCTTCAAATCTAGCGTATGCAGCTAAGAGTCTGCCGGTGGCTGCGGACGCGTGGCGGCCCAGGTCCGTGCGTGTGTGGACGCCGATGTCGTGATCTCCGCGGACGGGGCACGCTCGGGAACTCACGAGCGCGTAGGGTCGGAGTGAGCTGAAATGCGGAGGTAGGTTCGGCCCGTCTTTTACGGCCGACTTCCGAACCGGACCGCGGTCTTCAGCGCGATGGTTGGGCGTGCACGCCATTCGCCTTGGAGCCGCGTCTAATCGCGGGGCGCTCGTTGTCGGCCGGACGTGAATCTGGATACGCAAGGAATGCAGGTTCATGGGTACTAGCGTGGACCCTGGAGCCCGCATTCCTTGCGCTCATGGCAGTTCGCCCTATGGGGTGATGTCAAACGGCTGGTCAGAGGTGTCGGAGTAGAGGTAGTTCCCGACCCCATCGAGATACCAGACCACGTGCCTATACCCTGTGCCGACTGCTTGCGTAATCGTCCAGTTGTATGTGTAGGAAGTCTGGCCGGCCACGGCGGCCCGTGTGGTCAGTAGGTACCCGGCACCTGGGCGGTAGACATATACGTTGAAGCTGCCCGAGGCAACGGCTTGGGGGATGGTCCAGGTGACCGGTATGACGCTCCCCCAGGCGAAGCTGCCCCCGGTGTTGGGGCTGGTGATGGTGGGTTGGGAGCCCGAAGCTGTGATGTCAAACGGCTGGTCAGAGGTGTCGGAGTAGAGGTAGTTCCCGACCCCATCGAGATACCAGACCACGTGCCTATACCCTGTGCCGACTGCTTGCGTAATCGTCCAGTTGTATGTGTAGGAAG
>Ga0209347_1003011_pt1 | contig 20663 bp, 15 predicted proteins | sample AutmiccommuBRH23_FD_187382 | JGI IMG/M metagenome (GOLD analysis project Ga0209347, IMG submission 187382) | Deep subsurface microbial communities from Mt. Terri, Switzerland - Autotrophic microbial communities BRH/23 (SPAdes) (version 2) | ecosystem: Environmental > Aquatic > Deep subsurface >...
GGCGGCGAGCGGCATCGCCACGGTGAGGATCCCGACAGCGAGGCCGCCCGCAGCCAGCCGCGGCCACCAGCGGTGGCTGGCACCGCGCGTGAGGGCGAGCAGGACCGACCCGAGGATGACCGGCACCACCGTCATGGCCACCACCATCCCCGGGCCGATCGTCTGGGCGTGGCCCGGCCCGCCGCCGGCTGGTGCCACGAGGTAGTCGGTCCCGAAGGCGCGACCGATGGCCCAGAGCAGGAGGTTGGCCCCAGCCGCCGCTCCAGCGATGACGGCGCCGGCCCGGGGGGCCGAGTTACCGCGCGAGCCGATGGTGGGAGCTGGTGCTGTGATGTGCGACATGCTTGACCTCCGCAATGATTGATGACATCAACTTCTTGGTGACGTCATCCTCGTGGACTTTGGTTGAGGTTGTCAATCGTTTATCTTCCTGACTAGCCTGAGGCCCATGACGGATGCCGTATCACGTCGGTTGGTCGAGGCGGCCGAGCTTTCTGGTCGCCTCTTTCTCGTCGTGGAGCGCGCCAAGGCGGACTTCGAGACGGTGGCCGCCGGACTGGGTCTGACCGGCCAGCAGGCCCGTGCCCTGCTCTTCCTGCACGAGCCGAGGCCGATGAGCGAGCTGGCCGATCACTTGCAGTGCGATCGCTCGAACGTCACGGGGATCGCCGACCGGCTCGAGCGGGCCGGCTCCGTCCATCGCGTGCCGGGCGCTGATCGACGCGTCAAGCTGCTGCGCCTCACCTCTGCCGGGGAAGCGCAGCGGAAGCAGCTCGCCGAGGTCGTGGGCCGCCGGTCCACGGTCATGGCGAAGCTGAACACGCAGCAGCGCCTCCAGCTGGCCGACCTGCTGGACGCGCTGCTGGCTGAGTAGGGGCTAGAGGTTCCCGCGCTTGTCCTGCTCTCGCTCGATCGACTCGAAGAGCGCCTTGAAGTTGCCCTTGCCGAAGCCGAGCGACCCGTGCCGCTCGATGACCTCGAAGAAGACCGTCGGGCGGTCCCCGAGGGGCTTGGTGAAGATCTGGAGGAGGTAGCCGTCCTCATCGCGGTCGACGAGGATCTTGCGCTTCTTCAGCTCCTCGATCGGCACCCTCACCTCACCGATCCGCGCCCGCAGCTCAGGGTCGTCGTAGTAGGTGTCCGGCGTGTCGAGGAACTCGACGCCTTCCGCCCGGAGCGCATCCACCGTGGTGAGGATGTCGTTCGTGGCGAGCGCCAGGTGCTGGGCCCCCGGGCCGCGGTAGAACTCGAGGTACTCGTCGATCTGGCTCTTGCGCTTGGCGATGGCCGGCTCGTTGAGGGGGAACTTCACCCGGTGGTTGCCGTTGGCGACGACCTTGGACATCAGGGCGGAGTAGTCGGTGGCGATGTCGTCGCCGATGAACTCGGCCATGTTCACGAAGCCCATGACCTTGTTGTAGAAGCCGACCCACTCGTCCATCTTGCCGAGCTCGACGTTGCCGACGATGTGGTCGAGAGCCTGGAAGAGGCGCCTGGGCGCACCGTCGCGCTTGACGTAGCCCGACTGGGCCGGGACGTAGCCGGGCAGGTAGGGGCCGGCGTACCCCGAGCCGGGGCCGGCAGCGCCGTGCCGCTGGACCAGCGTGTGGCGGGTCTCCCCGTAGGTCGCGATGGCCGCGATGCGCACGGTGCCGTGCTCGTCGGTGAGGTCGTGCGGCTCCTCGAGGACGGTCGCGCCGGCACGCCGCGCCTGGGCGATGCAGCGGTCGACGTCAGGGACCTCGAGAGCGATGTCGACGACTCCGTCGCCGTGCCTCGCGTGGTGCTCGACGAGTGGGCTGTCGGGGCTGACGGCACCCTTGACGACGAAGCGGATCGAGCCGGACCGGAGCACGAAGGCCTTGTGGTCGCGGTTGCCGTGCTCCGGTCCCGAGTAGGCGACGAGCTCCATCCCCCAGGCACTCTCGTAGTAGTGGGCGGTCTGCGTGGCATTCCCGACGACGAAGACGATGGCGTCCCATCCCGTGACCGGGAAGACGTCCTTGTCCTCGTCGTACTCCACGAGCCCGACCAGCTGTTTGAGCTGCTCGAGGTCGAGGCTGGCCTCGCGCTCCTGGTCGGTGAGGTCGAGATGGGTGTCGGAGGTCATGGGCGGGAGGGTCGCAAACCGGGCCCGATCGGTCAACAGAATCCGCACAAAGTGGGCAGCATGCACATAGTGCTGGCCGTATGCCGCTGAGTACCGGACACTTTGTCCATGACCTTCCAGCCGTCCCCGACTTCACCAGCCGGCGCCAAGGCGCCGGTCGACGCCCTCGACTGCCGCATCCTCCTGCTCCTGCTCACCCAGCCAGGGATCGGTGTCCTCGGCGCGTCCCGGCGGCTGGGCGTGGCCCGAGGCACCGTCCAGGCGCGGCTCGACCGACTCCAGGCACGGGGCGTGCTGCGGTCCATGGCCCCCGACGTCGACCCGGCGGCGCTGGGCTATCCCGTGACCGCCTTCTGCACGCTGGAGATCCGACAGGGCAAGGGCGGCCACTCCCCCGTCGTCGACCACCTGGCTGCCATCCCAGAGGTCCTCGAGGCGCACACCATCACCGGTTCCGGGGATGTGCTGATCCGCATCGTCGGCCGGGACAACGCCGACCTGCAGCGGGTCATCGACCAGGTCGTCGACGACACCCACGTGACCCGTGCCTCGACGGTGATCTCGCTCGCGACTCGCCTCGACCACCGCGTCGTGCCCCTCGTCGAGCACCTGCTCAACGCCTGATCGAAAGAGCAGTTTCTCCCCCGTCTGATCGAAAGAGCAGTTTCTCCCCCTTCGCGCGCGAGGTCACGGGCGCACTCAGGGGGAGAAACTGCTCTTTCGATCCGGAGGAAATGCTCTTTCGATCGTTGGGGTCAGGGGGTGATCGTCAGGGGCGTCGTGCCGGCGACCAGCCGCCAGTCGACGCTGGCGAACGACGGCGGGTCGACGACCCCGCGAGCCGTGACCCAGTCGATGATCAGCTGGCGGATCTCGACCTGCCGGTTGTAGACCACCGGAGCCGTCGTGACGTGGGGGAAGCTCCCACCTCCGGACTGGCGGTAGTTGTTGATCGCCACGACGAACTCGCCGTCGACGTCGATCGGCGCGCCGGCATAGGAGAGGCCGCTGATCCGCGACCCGACGGCCTGCGTCAGGTCGATGTCGTAGGTCAGGGCCGCATCGAGCCCACCCATGATGTCGTAGTTGTAGTCCGGGGTGCCGTTCGGCGCGTTGGTGGTGACAGCGTTGGTGACGGCGTCCGCCGGGTAGGTGCCCGGCCCGGGAACGGGCTTGAAGTAGACCGCGCTCTGCTCGAGGTAGTCCTTGACCTCGGCACCGGTGAGGACGATGCCGAGGAGGGTGTTGTCGTAGATGTACAGCCCCGCGACGTCGCGGACCGTGACGTCGCCCGCGGGGATCGCCGCGTTCTTGTTGAACGGCGCCGCGATGGACAGGACCGGCAGTCCATCCCCAGCGGTGCCGGCCAGGCTCGCCTTGACCGTCTCGGCCTGGACGAGGTTGATGAAGTCCATCGCAGCCGTGTCCTCGTAGCGCGACGTGGACGCGGACATGGCCTCGGTGCACGTGCCGATGACGCTGTTGACGTAGGCCCGCACCGTCTCGTGCGAGGACCGGAGGAGTGCGGCGATCTCAGCGTCCTCTGGCGCGGTGTTGGAGTTGAGCGTCGTGGCCGAGGAGGAGGCGACCCGCCACTGTCCGCGAACCTTCACCAGGTCGAGGTCCATGACGGTGACCCGCATCCCCCAGTAGAGCGGCTCCGAGAGGAGGACGTCTCGCCCGGTCTGGGCGTTCGTGACGAGGCGCTGCGGGATCTCCCGGTGAGCGTGACCAACCAGGATGGCGTCGATGTCGGGCACCTGCTCGGCGAGCAGCGTGCTCGCGTTCTCCGGGAAGGGCAGGGCGTCACCATAGGACGACGACGTGTCGGCGCCGGAGTGCGCCGAGACGATGACGATGTCCGCTCCGGCCGCCTTGAGGCGCGGAACGAAGACCTTGGCCTGCTCGACGATGCCCGGGAACCGCACGCGGCCCTCGACGTTGGCCTTGTCCCAGATCGCGACGCCGGGAGTGACGAGGCCGAGGATGCCGACCCGGATCGGCTTGGACCCCGGCACCTGGATCGTCTTGATGACGTACGGTCGGAAGACGGGTTGCCCCGAGTCCCAGTCGACCGAGTTGGCCGACAGGAGGGGGAAGTTGAGCTGGCTCTCGAAGGTGTGCAACGTGTCGAGGCCGTAGTTGTACTCGTGGTTGCCGAGGGCTGCGGCGTCGTAGCCGACGAGGTTCATCGCCTCGGCCATGGGGTGCTTCGAGCCGCCGGTGATGGGGTCGATCTTCGCGTAGTAGTACGCGAGGGGCGTGCCCTGGATGGTGTCCCCGGCGTCGAGGGTGATGCACGTGTCCGCGCCGCGCTCGACTCGGACCGCCTGGATGAGCGTGGCGGCCTTGGCGAGCCCCACGTGGTTTCCCCTGGAGTCGCTGTAGCTCGCGTCCTTGAAGTAGTCCCAGTTGAAGACGTTGCCGTGCAGGTCCGTCGTGCCGAGAACCGTCAGGCGGAACGGCTTGCCGTTGCTGCCGTCGCCGCGCCCTTGCGCGGCCGAGGTGGAGGCCCCGGCCACGGCGAACAGTCCGGCGCCGCCGACAGCGGCCAGGGTGAGCAGTTGTCGTCGCGTCGTCTCGGACTCGAACAGGTCGTTCGTCATGAGCATCCCTTGCATCTCGCCGGCAGTGAACGGGCTCGACGCTAGTCCTCAGTGCGGTCGTCCGGGGATCTGCGTCCTGGCAGAACCTGACGAGGCTCACCCCTGTTGTTGGTGAGACTCAGCGACGACCGACCAGCCAGTTGCGGACCTTGTCGATCCGCTCCGCCACCTGCTCGGAGGACGCCGCCGCGAGGTCGGGGCCGCCGCACGCCCGCCTGAGGTCCAGGTGGACGTTCGCGTGCGGGTAGCCCTTCTGCCGCGCGTACGCGGACACGAGCTGGTTCAGCTCCTTGCGCTGTGCCGCGAGCGCACGGTGCTGGGAGACCGGAGCCGGCCCGTCCGGCTTCGGGGCCCGCTTGACCTGCCGACGCTGCCGCTCGTGGAGCAGCGCGGCGACCTGCTCCGGCTCGAGGAGCCCCGGGAGCCCGAGGTAGTCCTCCTCGTCCTGCGACCCCACCTGGGCGTGCATCCCCCACTGCTGCTTGTCGAAGAGGACGTGGTCGAAGTGCGCGTCCGACTCGAGGGCCTCGAAGACCCCCTCGTCCGGGCCGACGTTGCGCACCTCGCGGTTGGCCTCGTCGATGAGCGCCTGCTCCTCCGCCCACATCGCGGCGACGTCGTCCTCGGCCGCCGGTCTGCGGTCCAGCGCGTGGTCGCGCTGCTCCTCGAGCCGCGCCGCGTGGTCGAGGACCACGGGGACGGAGGGCAGGAACACCGAGGCGGTCTCCCCCCTCCGACGGGCCCGGACGAACCGGCCCACGGCCTGGGCGAAGAAGAGCGGAGTCGACGTGGACGTGGCGTAGACCCCCACGCAGAGCCGCGGGACGTCCACACCCTCGGACACCATGCGCACCGCCACCATCCACCGGGACGTGTTGCCGGCGAACTGCTCGATCCGCTGGGAGGCGCCCGCGTCGTCGGACAGCACCACCGTGGGAGCCTCGCCGGTGAGCGCGCGGAGGTGAGCGGCATACGCCCGCGCCTGCGTCTGGTTGGAGGCGATGACCAGCCCTCCGGCGTCGGGCACCCCGCGTCGGACCTCGGTGAGCCTCTTGTCCGCCGCGGCCAGGACGGAGCCGATCCACTCCCCCTTGGAGTCGAGTGCCGTGCGCCACGCCTGGGCGATCTGGTCCTTCGTCATCGGCGTGCCGAGGCTCGCGGAGATCTCGTCGCCGGCCTTGGTGCGCCAGCGCATGTTGCCGCCGTACGCGAGGAACAGGACCGGCCGGACGACGCCGTCGCGGAGCGCCTCGGCGTAGCCGTAGGAGTAGTCGCTCGAGGAGGTCAGGATGCCGTCCGTGTCCAGCTCGTACCGGACGAACGGGATGGGCGAGGTGTCCGAGCGGAAGGGTGTGCCGGTGAGCGAGAGCCGCCTGGCTGCCGGCTCGAAGGCCGCGCGGATGCCGTCACCCCACGACTTGCTGTCGCCGCCGTGGTGGATCTCGTCGAGGATGACGAGCGTCGGGCGCGACTGGGTCAGCTCTCGGTGGAGCTCCGGGCGGGAAGCCACCTGCGCATAGGTCACCGCGACGCCGTGGTAGTCCTCTGAGTGGCGCCCGACCGCGTTGCTGAAGCGAGGGTCGAGGCTGATCCCCACCCGGGCCGCAGCGTCGGCCCACTGGGTCTTGAGGTGCTCGGTCGGTGCGACCACGGTCACCCGCTGGACGACACCGCGGGACAGCAGCTCGGTCGCCACCCGCAGGGCATAGGTCGTCTTCCCGGCGCCCGGGGTAGCGACCGCGAGGAAGTCCCGCGGCTCATCTCGCAGGTAGGCGTCGAGCGCCGCCTGCTGCCAGGCCCGCAGCTTGCTCGCGGTACCCCACGCAGCCCGCTCCGGGAAGGCGGGTGACAGATGAAACGCAGCCCCAGAACTCATAGGCCCCCAACCGTAAGGGATTTCGCGGGACGACATGCCGAGGCCCCGCCTAGCGGGCAGGGCCTCGGTGTCGTGGTATCGGGGGCGACCGTCAGCCGCCGCTGCCTCCGTCGCCGCCGCTTCCGCCACCGCCGTCCTGCGGGTCACGCAGGCCGTCGTAGATCTCCTTGCAGACCGGGCACACGGGAAACTTCTGCGGGTCGCGGCCGGGGATCCAGATCTTGCCGCAGAGCGCGACCACCGGTTCGCCCGTCAGCGCGCTCTCGAGGATCTTCTCCTTGCGGACGTAGTGCGAGAACCGCTCGTGGTCGCCGGGCTCCTGCAGCTGCTCCCGGACCTCCTCGCGCTCGATGGTCGCGGTGCCGGTGCTGCGCAGCGGCTGCGGATCGTTCTCGAAGGGATCGGGAGGCATCGCAGTCATGACGCGAGTGTAGGCCGTGGGCCAGCGCCCGGGGCGGGGCCACCGAGCAGGCGGGCGCCCTGCGGATAGAGGCGCAGCCGCTCGGGCAGCTCACCTCGTCGCCCGCTCAACAGGACGATGGGCGCGGTCCTCGTCGGCACCGCCGCCTCGTCGGGCTCCAGACCGATGCGGCGCAACGTCTGGAGCGCCACGGCGACGGGCGAGTCGAAGATCGTCACCTCGCTCCCCCGGCTGTTCAGTGCCGCGGAGATCCGGTCCGCCACCAGGCCGTAGTGGGTGCACCCCAGGACCAGCGCGCGGGTGTCCGCCGGGGTCTCCGCCAGAGCCGCACCGATCGCCCGGTCGATCTCGGCGGGGTCGACCGCCTCGACGGCCTCGGCGAGCCCCAGTGCCGCGATCGAGTGGGTCTCGACCTCCGACGCGAACGCATCGACGAGGCCGCGGAGGTAGTCACTGGAGGACGTCGCCGCCGTCGACCAGATCGACACCGGCCCGCCCGTCGTCGCCGCCGGTCGAATGGCGGGAACCGTGCCGATGACGGGCAGCCCCGGCTCGAGCTCGGTCCTGAGTGCGTCCAGGCCGTGCACCGAAGCGGTGTTGCACGCGACGACCAGCGCCACGGGTTCGAGCTCAGCGGCCGCTGCAGCAGACGCCAGGATCAGCTCCCTCACCTCACCCGGCGGGCGAGGCCCGTACGGCATGTGGTCCGGGTCGAGCGCCAGGACCAGCTCGAGGTCCGGACGCAGGGCACGCAGCGCGTCGGCGTAGCCGAGCAGACCGATGCCGCTGTCGACGAACGCCACCCGACGGGGAGGTCGCGTGGTCATGGGAGCGAGGTCAGCGGCATACGACACCGTCAGTTCATCGAAGGGTCGTCGGGGAAGCTCGCCACGAAGGCGAGGCCGTCACGCTGCCGGCGCAGGACGGCACGCCAGAGGCCGCCGGGGTCGGGCGTGAACGCGTCCCGGACCTCCGCGTCGACGACGTACCAGTCACCTCGAAGGATCTCGCCCTCCAGCTGGCTGGCCTCCCAACCCGCGTAGCCGGCGAAGATCCGCATCCCGGCGAGCTCGGCCGCCACGACCGGTGTGGGGACGTCGAGGTCGACGAGCCCGATCGAGCCGAAGAGCCGCTTGACTCCGAGCGGCTCAGGCTCGTCACCCGGGACGGTGACGAGGCCGAGCGCCGACGACGTCGAGACGGGCCCACCCTGGAAGAGGACATGCGGCGCCGTGACGACGCGCTGCCACCCGGGCAGCACGGAGTCCACCTCCGCCGCAAGGGGCTTGTTGAGGACGACGCCCTGCGCGCCGGCCTCGTCATGATGGAGGACGAGGACGACCGACCGGTGGAACACGTCGCCCTCGACGGCGGGAGTGGCCACGAGCAGGCGGCCGGTGTGGAAGGTCGAGCTCACGAGAGCAAGCCTTCCACACCGGGTGAGGGCAGCGCGCCGGGAGTCAGAAGCTGCGGCGGGAGCCCCGTGGGCGGTCCTCGTCACCCCAGCGACCGACGAGCGGCTCGCCTCCGCGGGCGTCACGGCCCCGGCCCTGAGGAGCACGCTGGCCGCGCTCGTCACCCCGCCCGTGGTGGGGGCGGTGACCGCCGCGTGCACCCGGGCGTGGCCCACGCGCGCCCGCCGGGCCGCGTCGGTGCGACTTGGGACCCTCCACGAGCCGCGCGAAGTCAGCGTCCGCGATCGGAATGCCGCTGGGGGCGGTGGCGCCCGTCGCCGCGATGATCGCGTCACCCGGCGCGGCCTTGACCACCACGATGTCGACGCCGGCCTCACGAAGCTGACGCTCCATCGTCCGGCGCTGGTGCGGCAGCGCGAGGGTGACCACGGTGCCGCGGTCTCCCGCCCGAGCCGTGCGGCCGGACCGGTGCAGGTAGTCCTTGTGGTCAGCGGGCGGGTCGACCTGGAGCACGACCGAGACGTCGTCAACGTGAATTCCACGCGCGGCGACATCGGTCGCGACCAGCACCGGCAGCGAGCCGTCGCGGAACGCCCCGAGGACCCGGTTCCGGGCCCCCTGGCTGAGCCCGCCGTGCAGCGCGGCGGCGAGAACGCCCTGCTCGCGCAGCTGGGTGGCGATGCGGTCCGCGCCGAGCTTGGTGCGGCAGAAGACGAGCGTGAGGCCCGGGCGGTTGGCCACCTCGGCGGTGATGACCTTCTTGTGCTGGGGGTCGATGAGCAGCACGTGGTGCTCCATGGTCTCGACCGAGGCGGTCGCGTCGTCCGTCGAGTGGATCACCGGGTCAGTGAGGTAGCGCTCGACGATCGCATCGATCCCATTGTCCAGGGTGGCGGAGAAGAGGAGTCGCTGGCCGTCGGTGGGGATCCGGTCGAGGCTCGTCGTGATCTCGGCCATGAACCCCATCTCCGCCATGTGGTCGGCCTCGTCGAGGACGGTGATCCGGATGTCGTCGAGCTCCACGGCGCCGCGCTCCAGCAGGTCGTTCAGCCGACCCGGCGTGGCGATGAGGATGTCCACGCCCTTGTTGAGCGCCGCGATCTGGGTCGTGTAGCTGAGTCCGCCGGCGACGAGCTTGTGCCGCAGCCCAGCGACGTGGACCAGCGGCTCCAAGGCGTCCGAGACCTGCATCGCGAGCTCACGCGTCGGAACGAGCACGAGAGCGTGCGGACGACGCGGCGCGCGGCGAAGGCCCGCCTCGACGAGGCGGGTGATCATCGGCAGCCCGAAGGCCAGGGTCTTGCCCGACCCCGTCTGGCCTCGGCCCAGCACGTCCTTGCCGGCGAGCGCGTCCGGGATGGTGGCCGTCTGAATCGGGAACGGGGCCGTGATCCCGTCGCGGGCGAGCCGCTCGACGAGCCGCTCGGACAGCCCGAGCGCCGCGAAGCCGTTGTCGGCCGCCACCTCGACGGGACCGTCGGTGACCGGCTTGCGCGTGGCCTTGGTCCACGTGTCGGCGTCGAGGCGCTCGGCCTCGGCCTCATCGAAGGAGCTGGCTGCGAAGCGATCACTCTGGTGGCCCTGGTGGCTCCGCTGACGCCAGGCATCCCGGCCATCGTTGCGGCGGTCCGACGGGCCGCGGTCGTCGCGGCGCTCGAACGGACGACGGTCGTCGCGGCGGTCCGACGGGCCGCGGTCGTCGCGGCGCTCGAACGGACGACGGTCGTCGCGGTGGTCAGAGGTGCGGTTGTCGCGGCGCTCGAACGGACGACGCTCAGAGGTCCGGTCGTCACGCCGCTCGAACGGACGACGGTCGTCACGACGCTCGAACGGACGACGCTCAGAGGTCCGGTCGTCACGACGCTCGAACGGACGACGCTCAGACGTGCGGTCGTCACGACGCTCGAACGGACGACGCTCAGAGGTCCGGTCATCACGACGCTCGAACGGACGACGCTCAGACGTGCGGTCATCACGACGCTCGAACGGACGACGCTCAGACGTGCGGTCATCACGGCGCTCGAACGGACGACGGTCCTCGCGGCGCTCGAACGGACGACGCTCAGACGTGCGGTCCTCGCGACGCTCGAACGGACGACGCTCGTCACGACGCTCGAACGGACGACGCTCAGAGGTGCGGTCCTCACGACGCTCGAACGGACGACGCTCAGACGTCCGGTCGTCACGACGCTCGAACGGACGACGGTCGTCACGGCGGTCAGAGCTGCGGTCGTCGCGACGCTCGTCGCGGGGACCTCGCCAGTCGCGACCTCCGACGTGTGCGGTCGACGTCGTGGACGGGCGTGAGGTCCGCGCAGCAGACCTGGCGTCGGTCGTGGGAGCGGCGCCGCGTCCGCGGTGGGGCTTCTTGGAGCCGACGGCGGCGCGTGACTTCTTCTCGGCGGGTGTCCAGCGGGCCTTCTTGGGCGCGCTGGAGGTGGGCTTCTTGGACATACGTGTTCAACTCTCTTGACTCGAGCAGACTTCGTCTCGAGCCGTGAGTCGAACCACGACCATGCAGACGAGCCTCAGGCGCTCCGGGCGCCCAGTGGACCGGGTGGCATCAGTGCCCCGGTGGAATGGTCCGCTCCGCGTTGTTCGGGTCGCACCGGTGGTGCGAGCTGCCTTTGTCGTCATCCCGCCGGCCGAGCCGAACCGCGCCACGGCGGTCCACTCGTCCAAGGTTCCGGAATGCTCGGAGACGGACCGCACGATTCTATCAGCGCCTCGGGTGGCTCCCGACCACGAGAGCCAGCGCAGCCAGCGCGACCCCCGCAACGTCAGCGACGACGTCCCACGGGTCGCCCGACCGCCCGGTCAGGAAGAGATGCTGGGAGAGCTCGCTGATGATGCTGTGGACAGCGAAGCCGAGCACCACCCACCGAGGGCGCGCGACGAGTCGGCCCACGAGGTAGGTCGGCACGGCAAAAAGGAGCACGTGGACCACCTTGTCCGTCCGCGAGACCGGTCCCGCCACGGTGACGACCGGCCAGTACAGGGCACCGAGATGGGCAAGGAGCGCCACCACGGCTGCTGCCGTCCACCACCGCCTCGCACCGCCGTCCATGTCGCCCGCAGTCTAGGTTGCACCCCGGCGGCCGCAGCGGGCGCACGCGTGCTGAACGTGGCGAACGTGGCGAACCTGCCCGGGGCGGAGGGGTGCGGTTAGGTTGGGTTCATGGCCAAGCGAACGGTGAGCGTGACCGGGACGGGCACGGCGTCTGCTGCCCCCGACGTCGTCCGAGTCGACCTCCGGATCGGTCATGATGCTGCGGACGTCGCGGCCGCGCTGACCGGCGCTTCCCGGGGCATCGCCGCGGTGGGGAGCGTGGTGCGGGCCAGCGGGGTGGCCGACGCTGACATCCGGACGCTGGACGCATCCGTGGGGCAGCGTTACGACCAGACCGGATCTCCCGTGGGGTTCACGGCCCAGCAGCGCCTTCGCGTGACGGTCCGTCGGCTCGACGCGGTGGGCGACATCCTCGCCGCAGCAGCCGGTGCAGTCGGGAACGCTCTCCTCGTCGACCAGGTCGCCCTGGACGTGTCGGACCGGTCGAGCGGCCTGAAGGATGCCCGCGACGCCGCCTTCGCGGACGCCCGCGGCAAGGCGGAGCAGTTCGCCGGGCTGTCCGCCGCCCGGCTCGGAAGCGTCCTCACGGTGTCCGAGGGCGGCGCCACGCCCTTCCCGGGATCCCGCGGCATGGCCTTCGCCGCCCGCGAGATGGCCGCCGCCATGCCGGTCGAAGGGGGCGATCTGGACATCACCGTGGCGGTGACGGTCACCTGGGAGCTCCAGCCCGCCGAGGCCCCGCGAGAGCCGGCCGCGCAGACCCGCGAGTGATTGAGGCGGCCGAGCAGGCCCGGAATGAAGTCAGGAACCGATCCGTTGGGAGAGACATGGCTACGACAGACCTGACCGGACAGACGTTCGAGCGCACGGTGCTCGACCACGACATCGTCCTCGTGGACTTCTGGGCGGCCTGGTGCGGCCCCTGCCGGCAGTTCGCGCCGGTCTATGACGCGGCGTCGCAGGAGAGCGGCAACGAGGGGATCGTCTTCGGGAAGGTCGACACCGAGGCGGAGCCCGCCCTTGCGGGAGCAGCCAACATCACGTCGATCCCGACGCTGATGGCCTTCAAGGAGGGGGTCCTCGTGTTCTCCCAGCCCGGCGCCCTGCCGCAGTCAGCCCTCCAGAGCGTCATCGAGCAGGTCAAGGCGCTCGACATGGCCCCGATCAAGGAAGAGATCGCCAAGGAGGCGGCCGCCAAGGGCGCGTCCCAGGAGTGACGAGCGAAGGGCCCGTCAGCGTCGGGTCCCCGGCTGAGGTGCCGCGCGGGGAATGACCCGGCGCCACTCCGCACGTCGCCACCGCCCCGCACGAGTGCCGAGCTCCTCGCGGTGAGAGGGGTGGCGGAAGTAGTGCTCGAGGGTGAGCCACAACCGCACCGCGTCCGTGTCGAGCACGTCGGCCTCGATGACCGGCCGCACCAGGTGCCCGTGCCCGTCGAGGGCGACGAGACCCGGGCCGTGGACCTCGATCCGGCGGTGCACTCCGCCTCTCAGGGTCGGCACGAGCTGCAGCGTCTGGTCCCACTGCGCGGAGAAGCTGCGGCGCCCATGCTGGAGGTGCAGCCCGTCGACGCCGACCGTGAGGTCGTGACGCCGTGGCGGGCGGGCGACGTAGAGCCCGGTTCCCACCATGAGGAAGCCCAGCGGCAGCGTCAGCCCCCAGGGCACCTCGAGCGCCCCGATCACCACGTCGCGCGCAACCCGGCCGGAGCGCATCAGCTCGAAGTGGACGAGCAGGACGATGCCCCAGAGGACCAGTCCGAGCGGCAGGAGCCCCAGGGTCGCACGGGCCCGGAAGGTGATGGTCCGCCCCACCGGGTCGTGGAGCGGCGGCCGGGGCACGTGCCACGGCGAGGCCACCGAGGCCACCATCGTCAGCGCGACGAGGTGGCTGACCGCGACCCACTGCTCGAGGACCGGGTCATCGAGCACCTTCGGCACGAGGAACCCGAGCGCCACGAGGGGAGCGAGGGGCAGCAGGAGAAGGGGATGGAACGTGAACCGCCGACGAGCCCGCCACGGCCGGGGAGTCAGGTCCGGATCGCGCAGCACGCGCCCCAGCCTAAGCGGCAGCGCGCGGGCGTCCGGGCCCGAGCCCAGCGGCATACGACACGAGAAAGGGCACCCAGCTGAGCGGGTGCCCTTGCGCCGTGACGGCAACAGCGTGACGTGGCCACCACGAAGTGGTGGAGGTGGCGGGAATTGAACCCGCGTCCGATGACGAGAAACCAGGGCTTCTCCGGGTGCAGTGCGCTATGGCTTTTCTCGGCCCCAGGGCTCGCGCGCACACGTTCCCTGACAGGCCCAGTTGAGTAAGAGTCCCGCGTGGCCCCCCAACATGACCACGCAGCAAGTTTCCTAGCTGACGCCAGGCACTGAGTCGGAAACTAGCTCAGGCTGACGGACTTCGGAGCTCGCTCAGGCGGCGAGGGCGAAGTCGGTGCGCTTTGAGTTGGCACCTATTGGTTTGCAAGGAGCGTTTACGAGATAACCCTGCATCCTCGACCCGCTTCCCCTGATGTGTCGACCACCGTCGAAACCGATCACCCCCATGAGGGGTGTCCACGTCACGCTGTTCAGTTCTCAACCGTCGCTACTGCGAGATCACAGTATGCCTTGGCAACGACAGTGGGGCCAAGCACATTCCCGGCCGTATGCCGCTGGGCTCGCTCCGCGCGGTCCCCGGGCACCGCGCGGGGCGGGCCCCGTGAGCCCATGGGCTCGCGTCTCAACCGGGCTGTCTCAGGATGGAACCGCGCGGGCCACCCTGTGAGGTGCGCCACTAGGCTGCCAACCGCCACGCCACCCACGCTGGAGGTCACATGTTCCGCAAGGTCCTCGTCGCCAACCGCGGTGAGATCGCCGTCCGGGCCTTCCGGGCCGCCACCGAGCTCGGCGCCCGCACCGTTGCCGTGTTCCCCTACGAGGACCGCAAGTCGGAGCACCGCCTCAAGGCCGACGAGGCCTACCAGATCGGCGCGGAGGGCCACCCGGTCCGGTCCTACCTCGACCACGAGGCCATCGTGGCGCAGGCCGTCGAGGCCGGCGCCGACGCGATCTACCCGGGCTACGGGTTCCTCTCGGAGAACCCGCTCCTCGCGGAGGCCTGTGAGCGCGCGGGCATCACCTTCGTCGGCCCGCCACCCTCCGTCCTGCACCTCACCGGCAACAAATCCCGGGCCATCGAAGCGGCCCGCGCGGCCGGCCTGCCGACGCTGCACGGCTCGAGCGCGAGCCAGGACCTCGCCAGTCTCGAGGCGGCAGCCGCGGAGATCGGGTTCCCCGTCTTCGTCAAGGCGGTCTCCGGTGGTGGCGGACGTGGCATGCGCCGGGTCGACCGGCCCGAGCTCCTCGCCGAGGCGTTGCAGGCGGCGCAGCGGGAGGCCGAGTCCGCCTTCGGGGACCCGACGCTCTACCTCGAGGAGGCGGTCGTCAACCCGAGGCACATCGAGGTCCAGGTCCTGGCCGACGGGACCGGGGAGGTCATCCACCTCTTCGAGCGCGACTGCTCCGTCCAGCGCCGCCACCAGAAGGTCATCGAGATCGCGCCGGCACCGAACCTCGACCCGCAGGTGCGGGAGCAGATGTGCGCGGACGCGGTGGCCTTCGCTCGCTCGATCGGCTACCGCAACGCCGGGACCGTCGAGTTCCTGCTCGGTGAGGACGGACGCTACGTCTTCATCGAGATGAACCCCCGCATCCAGGTCGAGCACACGGTGACCGAGGAGGTGACCGACGTCGACCTCGTCGTCACCCAGATGCAGATCGCCTCGGGTGAGACGCTCGAGTCGCTCGGCCTGCGCCAGGACGACATCCGGACCCGCGGGTTCGCGATGCAGTGCCGGATCACGACGGAGGACCCGGCCAACGGGTTCCGCCCCGACGCGGGCACCATCACGACCTACCGGTCGGCCGGTGGCAGCGGCGTCCGGCTCGACGGCGGCACCGTCTTCGTCGGCGCTGAGGTGAGCGCCCACTTCGACTCGATGCTCGTCAAGCTGACCTGCCGCGGGCGGACCTTCCCCATGGCCGTGCGCCGGGCGCAGCGGGCGCTCGCGGAGTTCCGGATCCGCGGCGTCTCGACCAACATCCCCTTCCTCAGAGCGGTGTTGGCGGACCCCACGTTCCAGGCCGGACGAGCGACGACCTCGTTCATCGACGAACGACCCGAGCTGCTCACGGCCAAGGTCTCGGCCGACCGTGCCACCCGGCTGCTCACCTACCTCGCCGACGTCACCGTCAACCAGCCGCACGGCCCGGCCACGACACGGGTGCGCCCCCGGGCCAAGCTGCCCGCCCTCCCCGACGCTCCGCTGCCCCGCGGGTCGCGCGACCTGCTCCTCGAGGTCGGCCCCGCCGAGTTCGCGCGCCGGCTGCGGGAGCAGACCCAGGTGGCCGTGACCGACACGACCTTCCGAGACGCCCACCAGTCGCTGCTCGCCACCCGGATGCGCAGCCGTGACCTGCTCCACGTCGCCGGTCACGTCGCCCACCTGACGCCCCAGCTGCTCTCGATGGAGGCCTGGGGCGGGGCGACCTACGACGTCGCCCTCCGCTTCCTCGCCGAGGACCCGTGGGAGCGCCTCGCTGCCCTGCGCGAGGCCATGCCCAACATCCCCCTGCAGATGCTGCTGCGTGGGCGCAACACCGTCGGCTACACGCCGTACCCCACGGCCGTGACCGACGCGTTCGTCCACGAGGCGGCCCGGACCGGGCTGGACATCTTCCGCATCTTCGACTCGCTCAACGACGTCTCCCAGATGCGGCCCGCCGTCGAAGCGGTCCTCGAGACCGGAACGGCCGTCGCCGAGGTGGCCCTGTGCTACACCGGCGACCTCCTCTCCCCCTCGGAGACGCTGTACACCCTCGACTACTACCTTCGGCTGGCCGAGCAGATCGTCGACACGGGCGCCCACGTGCTGGCGATCAAGGACATGGCCGGGCTGCTCCGCGCGCCGGCGGCCGCCCGGCTCGTCACCGCCCTGCGCGAACGGTTCGATCTGCCGGTCCACCTGCACACCCACGACACCGCCGGCGGACAGATCGGCACCCTCCTCGCCGCCATCGACGCGGGGGTCGACGCGGTCGACGCCGCGACCGCCACCATGGCCGGGACGACGTCTCAGCCGTCGCTGTCCGCGCTCGTCGCCGCGACCGACCACACGGAGCGACCCACGGGTCTCGACATCGACCGCGTCTTCTCCCTCGAGCCCTACTGGGAGGCGGTCCGGCACCTCTACCGGCCATTCGAGTCCGGTCTCGAGTCGCCGACCGGCCGGGTGTACTTCCACGAGATCCCCGGCGGGCAGCTGTCCAACCTCCGACAGCAGGCCATCGCCCTCGGGCTCGGCGACCGGTTCGAGGCGATCGAGGACACCTACGCCGCCGCGAACCGGATCCTGGGCAACATCGTCAAGGTGACGCCGAGCAGCAAGGTCGTCGGCGACCTCGCCCTCGCCCTCGTCGGCGCCGGCGCCGATCCCGCCGACTTCGAGGCCGACCCCCAGAAGTACGACATCCCCGACTCGGTCATCGGCTTCCTCAACGGCGAGCTCGGCGACCCGCCCGGTGGCTGGCCCGAGCCGTTCCGGACCAAGGCCCTCGCGGGGCGCCAGGCCCGCCCGCGGCTCACCGAGCTGACCGCCGAACAGGAGCAGGCGCTGGCCACCGAGCCGCGACGCACCCTCAACCAGCTCCTCTTCCCGGGGCCGACCAAGGAGTTCGAGGCCTCCCGGGAGGCCTACGGCGACCTCTCCGTCCTCGGCACCGTCGAGTTCCTCCACGGCCTCGTCCAGGGCGAGGAGTACGAGGTCGACATCGAGCAGGGCAAGCGCCTCATCATCGGGGTCCAGTCCGTCGGCGACGCCGACTCGAAGGGCATGCGGACCGTGATGTGCACGCTCGGCGGGCAGTTCCGCCCGATCCAGGTCCGGGACCGCTCCATCGAGGCTGACGTCAAGTCGGCGGAGAAGGCCGACCCCGCCGCACCGGGGCAGGTCGCTGCCCCGTTCGCCGGTGTCGTCACCCTCACCGTCGCAGTGGGCGACACGGTCGAGGCGGGAGGGGTCGTCGCGACGATCGAGGCGATGAAGATGGAGGCCAACATCACTTCAGCCGCCGGCGGCACGGTGTCGAGGGTGGCGATCGGGGCGCAGCAGCAGGTCGAGGGCGGGGACCTCCTCGTCGTCATCACCTGACCCATCGAAAGAGCAGTTCGTCCCCCCGACCCATCGAAAGAGCAGTTCGTCCCGCCGAGACCCGATCCCAACGTGTCCCAAACTGCTCTTTCGATCGGGACTGGGCCCAGCGGCATACGGGATGGGTGGAGAACTGCTCTTTCGATGGCCGTCAGCGAAGGACCGGGAGGGGCTGGTCCTGCGCGAGCGCACCCCGGAAGAGGTCACCGCTCTCGTCGAGGCGGTCGAGGATGCTGCGGATGGTGAAGCGATCGGGGCGCAGGTCCGGGTCGTCGAGCTCCTCCCAGGTGAGGGGCGCGGAGACCGGGGCGCCCGGCGCCGCCCGAGGACTGTAGGGAGCCACGAGAGTCTTGTTCACGGCGTTCTGGGTGTAGTCGAGACGGGCGAGCCCCTGCCGTTGCTGCTTCTGCCACTTCCAGCTGACGAGCTCGGGGTGGATCGCGCCGACGGTCCTCGACACCCGCTCGGCCCACTCCCTGGTCTCGTCGAAGCTCGGACCCCGGGCGATCGGCACCCAGATCTGGATCCCGCGTTTCCCGGTCAGCTTGGGGTAGGCCCTCAGGCCCAGGTGGTCGAACGCCGTCCGGTGCAGGCGAGCGAGCTCGACCACCTCGTCCCAGGCCGTGCGCTCCCCCGGGTCGATGTCGAACAGCACGTAGGACGGCCGATCCGGCGCCTCGGTCGGCGACGTCCACGGGTGCCACTCGAGCGCCCCGAACCCGGCGACCCACACCACGGTCGCGGGCTCGTCGACGACGACGTAGAACTGCGTCTCATCCTCGTCGGCCTCCGCGTTGTGCCAGCGGGTCACCCAGTCCGGCGCGTGCGACGGGACCTCCTTGTGCCAGAAGCCCTGCTGGCCCGCCCCGTCCGGATGACGGTGCATGTTCAGCGCTCGACCCCGCAGATACGGCACGACCACCGGCGCGATGCGCGCGGCGTAGGCGAGCAGCTCGCGCTTGGTCACCGGATCCTCGCCGTCCCGAGGCGGGAAGAGCACCTTGTCGAGGTTGGTGACCTTCAGCTTCCGGCCGTGCACCTCCCACGTTCCCTGTCGGCCCAGGTCGGCGAGCGCGGCAAGCTCGTCCTCGGTCGGCCCCTCGAGCTCCACGCCACCGACGGGCACGGAGGCCTCCGCGGCCGGCAGGTCCGAACGCCAGAGGCGGTCCGGCGCCGCCTTGACCTCGTCGTTCGTACGACCGCTGAGAACCGACGTCGGGTGGTCCTCGGCGTCCCACCCCGGCACGGAGTGCGGGTCGCGCTTGTGGAGCAGCAGCCACTGCTCCTTGGCGGACGACTCACACGACGCATCCCCGGTGCGAACCAGGACGAAGCGACCGCGCAACCGTTCCCCGAACAGGTCGAGGTGCAGCTCGCCACGACGGACGGCCTCGGCTGGGTCTGCGGTGTCGGAGGGCCTCCACGACCCTCGGTCCCAGACGATGACGTCACCACCGCCGTACTCGCCCGCCGGGATGACCCCTTCGAAGAGCTCGTACTCCATGGGATGGTCCTCGACATGCACCGCGAGGCGGCGTGCGTCCGGGTCCAGGGTGGGCCCCTTGGGCACCGCCCAGCTCGCCAGCACGCCGTCCATCTCGAGGCGGAAGTCGTAGTGCAGGCGGCGCGCCCGGTGCCGCTGGACGACGTAGCGGCGTGCACCCGCCTCGCGGCTCCGAGCGGCCGCCTCGCCCCGAGCCGGGACATCGCCGCCCTGGCCGGCCGGCTCGGGCGTCCGGCCGAAGTCTCGCTTGCGACGGTATGGCTCGAGGAGCTCGTGCGGGTCCTTCGGCATACCGGTGACCTACCCGGCCGACGCGGCCCTCACCACGAACCGGACGACGACCCGCCACCGCCTGACCCGCTGAACCCGCCGCCGCCCGAGAACCCCGAGCCGCCGGACGAGCCAGGAGTCGAGGTGAACGTGCCGGTCGAGGTCGTCGAGAAGCTCTCCACCCCGTTGGCGATGCTGGTGAAGTCGGGGAAGGCGCTGCCGCTCCAGACGTACCAGCTCGGCATCACGACCGTACGGCCGACGGCTTCGGCGGCCTGCGCCACCTCGGCGAACGTCCGCGCCCACCGGTCGGCCACACCGAAGACGACGGCGTAGGGCAGGTAGCGGCTGAAGATGTTGCTCGCCTCCTCGAAGGCGATCTGCCCGGCCTCCGCCGTCGTGAGGTACTCCTTGAAACCGAGCGACTGGGCGAGCACCGCGGAGCCCTCGGCCGTCTTCGCCGCCATCCGGCCGCCGAGGAACCAGACGATCGCTCCCGCGATGACCAGGCCGACGCCGAGGACTGCCCCACCGCTGAACCCGGCCCCCAGGAGGGCTGCCACGGCGCCCTGGCCGTAGAAGAGGATCATGCCGCCGACGACCGCGATGACGACCCCCAAGCCCTGCCACATTCCCCGCTGGAGCTGCGGGGACGACCGGAACCAGTGACGGGTCACCACCTCGTCGTACATGTCGGACTGGATCTTCTTCAGCGTGCTGGCGAAGGTGTTCTTGAGGTCAGACAGCGCCACGACGTCACCGTGGGCCCCGAAGATGCCGTCGAGGAGGCGCCGCTCGAAGGGCAGCAGGGTGTCATCGCGAGGCGGGGCGAGCCGGGCGAGGTTCCAGTCCGTTCGTCGGAAGACGCCGCCGCCTTCCACCTCCTCGATGCGCAGGTGGCCCCGGACCGCCAGGTCGATGACGGTCGCGGACACGTCGATCGGGTTCGCCCGCTCGTCGAGGATGGTCCCGACGAGACCCGGTGGGACGCCGGCGGGCGGGTGGAACTGGACGGCGATCGTTCCCGTGCCGCCACGCGTGGTCGGTTGCGCCGGCCCGCCTGCGGCGGAGGGGGTCAGCCCGGGGGTGAGGTCGGCGTAGCGCTCGTCCCGTCCACGGGTCCAGACGAGGGCCCCCATGACGGCGAGCGCCAGAACCGGCGCGCCCACCCCGGCGGCGACGGCGGCCCCGTTGG